>Ga0308157_10000382_pt1 | contig 155001 bp, 115 predicted proteins | sample PhyBR1_FD_201035 | JGI IMG/M metagenome (GOLD analysis project Ga0308157, IMG submission 201035) | Phyllosphere microbial communities from UC Gill Tract Community Farm, Albany, California, United States - DLSLB.R1 | ecosystem: Host-associated > Plants > Phyllosphere > Unclassified | place... | reverse complement strand
AATATATCTACTACTATAATAACGACAGGATCAAACTTAATCTAAAAGGAATGAGCCCGATAAAATACCGAGCTCATCACTGTAATTAATTTTTAACTTTGTCCAACTTTTGGGGTTCAGTCTAATTCGATCCCTTTTTTATATTAATTATTAATTAATGTTATACGGTTACTTTTTATCCACACTGTATTTCCCGGGGCCAATAAAAATCAGACTGAAAAATACGATACCCATTTCGATGGCGTGACTGGCACCTGCCAAACCATCACCTTTACCAAAATGAACCAGTGCGGCTATAATCATGGTAAATACCAATAAAATACAAGCAGGACGGTAAAACAGGCCAACAATTAATAAAAATCCTCCAAAGGTTTCGGTTGCTGCGGCCATAAATCCCCAGAATATGGGTAAGAAATTAATGCCTATAACTTTCATACTACCCCCCAAACCTGTCCAGCCATCAGGACCACCCGCCAGTTTAGGAAAACCATGTATAATAAACATTACCCCAATACCGAGGCGTAAAAGTAAAAGTCCTGTGTTTCTGTACTTCCCTAAGTTATCTAAAATAGCCATCTTATAAATATGTAAATTGAACGTTGTTTGTTTCTACTTTTAAGGTTACTTCAGCTCCTAAAACCATGCTGAGGTTATTGTCAATGTGTCCGGTAGGAAAGTTAAAGCAAACCGGATAATCGTATTCCTTTACAATATCCCAAATTACCTCATCAGCAGTTTGACCAAACGAAATTTTTTCTTCTGTTATCTCGTTAAAGGCACCCACAATCAGGCCTTTCAGGTGCTTCAGTTTTCCCGCCCTTTTTAACATGCGCAGCATCCGGTCAATGCTGTATTCGTGTTCACCCACATCTTCCAGGAAGAGGATTTTACCGTCATAATCCATTTCCGACACCGAACCCTGCATCATTGCCAGTAAAGTTAAATTGCCGCCAATTAAACAGCCTGTAGCCGCTCCTGCCCGGTTTTTAAAGCCGCTCTGGTAATCGTATTGTTGTTTTTCGCCAAATAGCGAATTTCGTAAAGAGACCAGTGCAGCTTCAGTCGATTCTTCGAAAGTGTAAGGCATTTGAGCGTGAATGCATTGGGTATTGCTTTGGGCAATCAGGTGCGAAAGCAGTACCGTAATATCGCTGAAACCAACCAGCCATTTCGGCTGTTGATCAAAAGTGCTGAAATCCAGCTCATCAATAATCCGGATGGTGCCATAACCACCACGGCCGGCAATAATGGCTTTGATGGATGGATCATCTAAAAAACGCTGAATATCTTTAGTTCTTAACTTATCGGTTCCGGCAAACTGGTGGTGACTGGCATAAACACTTTCGCCCAAAATAACTTCCAGGCCCCAGCTTTCTAAAACGGCTATGGCATGGTCAATTGGTTTGGGTAATTTCTTTGCGGGGCAAACCAGCGCAATCTTATCTCCTTTTTTTAAATACGGGGGCTGCTTTATCATCTTCAAAACACTTATCTTTGCCAAATTAATAAAAATTGTTTTGGATAATAGTAAAATAAAAAGATATACCGTAACCGCAGCACTTCCATATACCAATGGACCGGTTCATATTGGGCACCTTGCCGGTGTTTACATTCCTGCCGATATTTATGCCCGTTACCTGCGGTCGAATAAACGCGATGTAAAGTTCATTTGTGGATCTGACGAAAACGGCGTACCCATTACTTTAAAAGCCAAAAGAGAGGGGATTACCCCTCAGGAGGTAGTAGATAAGTACCACAAAATTATTGGCGATTCGTTTAAAGAGTTTGGCGTCTCGTTTGATATTTACCACCGTACCTCTTCATTAACACATCACCAAACTGCGGCCGATTTCTTCGAAACCCTGTACAAAAAAGGTGTATTTACCGAAGAAGTTACGGAGCAATATTATGATGCTACTGCGAAACAGTTTCTGGCCGACCGCTACATTACCGGTACCTGCCCCAAGTGCGGTAACGAAAATGCTTATGGAGATCAGTGCGAAAACTGTGGTTCTACGCTTAATGCTACCGATCTGATCAATCCGAAATCTACGCTTTCGGGCGATAAACCCATTTTAAAGGAAACCAAGAACTGGTTTCTGCCATTGGATCAGTACGAAGAACGCTTAAGAACTTATATTGAAAGTCATAAAGAGTGGCGCCCTAATGTTTACGGGCAATGCCAAAGCTGGTTAAATGCCGGTTTACAGCCCCGCGCCATGACGCGTGATTTGGAATGGGGCGTACGCGTACCTTTGCGCGATGCCGAAGGTAAAGTGCTGTATGTATGGTTCGATGCACCTATTGGCTACATTTCGGCCACTAAAGAGCTTTGTAACTATGCCAAACTCGATGTTTGGAATCCCAGGGCCGAAGAATATTACATCAGCAGCTACGAAACCGACAAATGCGGCTGGGAAGAATACTGGAAAAGCGACGAAACCAAACTGGTACACTTTATCGGTAAAGACAATATCGTTTTCCACTGCATTATTTTCCCGGCAATGTTAATGGCCCATGGCGAGTATACCCTGGCTGATAACGTACCCGCGAATGAGTTTTTAAACCTCGAAGGACAAAAAATATCAACTTCTAAAAACTGGGCAGTATGGTTAAATGAATATTTAAGAGAGTTTGAAGGCCAGCAGGATGTATTGCGTTACGTGTTAACCGCTACTGCACCCGAAACCAAGGATAACGATTTTACCTGGAAAGATTTTCAGGCCAGAAATAACAACGAACTCGTTGCCATATTGGGCAACTTTGTAAACCGCGTGGTGGTACTTACCCACAAGTATTTTGGTGGTTCGGTGCCTACGTGCATGGAAATTACAGCGGTAGATCAGGCGGTAATTGATGAGCTGGCAGGCTACCCGGCTAAAATATCGGCTTCTATCGAAAATTACCGTTTCAGGGAAGCCCTGTCCGAAGTAATGAATGTAGCCCGTTTGGGTAATAAATACCTGGCCGAAACCGAGCCATGGAAACTGATTAAAACCGATGAAGACCGCGTAAGGACGATCTTGAATGTTGCATTACAAATAGCAGCTAATATCCAGATTTTAATCGAACCATTCCTGCCGTTTACGGCCGAAAAGCTGATGAATATGCTTAAAAACGGCGGTCATGACTGGGAGGATGCCGGATCGGTAAACCTGCTGAAACGCGGTCATGAAATTGGCGAAGCCATTCTTTTATTCGAGAAAATTGAAGATGCAGCCATTGATTTCCAGATCGAGAAATTAAACCAGAGCAAAGCAAGCAATGCGGCAAGCACCGCTGTAGCTGTTCCGGCAAAAGAGAATATCCAGTTCGATGATTTCTCGGCCATGGACATTCGCGTGGCCACTATTGTAGCTGCCGAAAAGGTAGAAAAAACCAAAAAATTGTTAAAGCTAACGGTGAATACCGGAATCGATGAGCGTACGGTAGTTTCGGGCATAGCCGAATATTATAAACCCGAAGATATTGTAGGTAAACAGGTGAGCATGATTGTAAACCTGGCGCCGCGCGAAATTAAAGGGATTTTATCGCAGGGCATGATCTTAATGGCTGAAAATTCCGAAGGTAAACTCACTTTCGTGGCACCGGCTGAAAAGTTTCAGGAAGGTAGCGTAATCCGCTAGTATCCCTTTCTTAAAAGCAAAAAGCCATTTGATAAATTTCAAATGGCTTTTTTATTGATTATATCACCGATAGTATCAGGGATTCATCCGGTTGAAATATTCGGTAATGGTTTCATTATTGGCGTCAGCCCTTGCCTCGCTTGTACCAAAGGTCAGTTCGCTTTTACCTGCTTTCATTTGTTCAAAAACGGACTCAACAAAATCACTTACCGATGGATAAGCATCATGAATGCCCTTCCCGCCCAGGTCGGTATTTAAAGCTGGTGGGATCATTTCGATCACTTCTACATTTTTCGATTTAAGGCTATGGCGTAAAGACAGCGTAAACGAGCGCATAAACGCTTTGGTGCCACAGTAAACCGGCACACTGGCCAATGGTACAAAGGCCAATCCCGAGGTAACATTAATGATGGTATTTAAGGCGTTTAAACGTGTAAATAGCGTGGTCAGGTGAATAGGTGCCAGAATATTGGTGGCAATCTCTTCCTGCGTTTTTTGGTAAAAATCCTCATCTGCAATATTCATCCAGTTTTGGATTCCTGCATTGTTAATCAATACATTTAAATCGCTATGATTTTCAGCTACCCAGTTGTATAGGTCGATCCGCCCGGTCTCAATGGCCAGATCGCAAACTTTTGTAATGACCAAGGGGAGTTTTTCAGCCGCTTCTTTCAGGGCTGCTTCGCGCCTGCCGCAAATAATCACGGTGTTGCCTTCTTCAATAAATCTTTTAGCAAGGCCAAAGCCAATACCGCTGGCACCTCCGGTAATCAGTATTTTATTTTTTGTCAGTTTCATTTCTTTTTAATTGATGTATACAAAGATGACGCTATTCAAAAAAAATATTATGGTGAGTAGTACAGTTTTTTTATGAGGTAATAAAATCTTTCTGAGCCCGGCTATGCAAGCTGATTCCAGCGGTAGCTGGAAGGCCTGTAATTTATTCCATCGCTTGTTAAAATGGGGCTTTACTTGAGCGAAAACTTTTGTTATATTTGCCCGCAGTAAAAGAAAATGGCCCCGTAGTTCAACGGATAGAATAGAAGTTTCCTAAACTTTAGATAGCAGTTCGATTCTGCTCGGGGCTACAGATAAGATGCTCATCGCAAGATGGGCCTTTTTTGTTTTTAGGTTTTTCTGTTATTGATTGCTATTTGAAATAACTGCCCCGTATTTCAACGGATACCCGCCTGAAAGACATCAGTCGGGCAGGGAATAGATTTTACAGATTTTTAGATAGCACTTTGACCCGATTGGATTACATCACCTTTCTCTTCCTAATAGTTGAGCCATATCGTGATTGAACCAGCAATACTGGTCCAATCGATACTATTTAATACACACAATTCGCTCCGCTCAGGCTATGCCATACGCCATCTTCACCTTTAAACTCTAGTTTCAGGGTATTATTGGTGCCTTTTAAGGCATAAATACCGAGTGGATGGTAACCTGCTTCCAGGTTAACTGTTTTTTCAATGCTGTTACCACTTTTATAATCAAAATCTGCATCCAGTAAATTAATATTATGAAGTTTCACAAAGGCTTTGTTTGTTGTGCTGAGCCTAATGGTGTAGGTTCCTTTCTTTTCGATCTTTAGCAGGGTCTGATAATACAGCATGCCCTTGTTTGAAGAGACCGCAGTATTCAGTGATTGAGCCACGCCATTAGCTGCTGGCTTTGCATACGAAGCTGCTACATAAGGGAAACTTCCCGGAACGAACGACCATTTTAAACCTTTCTTTGCATTTTTAGGCGCTGCTACACCCGGAATGGCAATGCTATCGTAAGGGCGTTTCGCTTCCTGATCCACCATGCGCGATTGCAGGGCCATGTTACGGAACTGCTGCTGTAAATTGCTTAATCCTCCATTTTTAGCCAGGTTATTGCTTTGTTTGGGGTCTTTAACCACATTGTAGATTTCAAAATCATCAGCTGCCGATTGGATGTTGTAGCGCACACCTACCATATCGCCTATTCTCAGCATCTGCATCTGGTTGCGTTTGCGGTTGGCATGACTGGCCTCGAACTCACTAAAACCGGGTGTACTACCCGGTTCGAAATATTCTACATAAACCTTGCTCTCCGCCTGTTTACCTACCCCAGTTAAGGCCGGCACCAGCGATACACCGGTAACCCGTGCCGGAACGGGCACTCCTGCTGCTGCAGCAAAAGTAGGTAACCAATCTGATAGCATTGCCGGGGTATTCACCACTCGGCCTGCAGGGATGCGCTCAGGCCAGGCAATTACCGAAGGCATGCGTAAACCGCCTTCCCAGCAGTCCCGTTTAATCCCGTCAAAAGGGCCATAACTCTCAAAAAAGGTAGGGTGGTTGGGTACATACTGTTTGGGCAGGTACGATTCTATTGATGGACCGTTATCGGAAGTAAACACGATAATGGTGTTATCGGCAATTTTCAGGTCAGACAATAATGCACGGATATCCCCGATGGCATCGTCCAGCCGGCGTACGGCGGTGGCATAGCGTTTATAAGTATCGGGCCATGGCTTTGCCGGGGTATTGGGATCGCGGTCATCATCGTAACTGGCATTGGCATAATCGGGGTGCACATAACTATCTACCGTGCCGGTGGCCGAATTAATCATTTTCCCTTTCCCGTTCAGCCATTGCAAACCGCCTTTAAGGCCGCCGCCCTGGGGGTAAGCTTGTGTGGGCAGCTCCAATACGGCATGCGGTGCATCGTATGCCAGGTACATAAAAAAGGGTTGTTTAGCCTGGTGCTGCTTTTCAAAACCAATGATATAATCTTTTGCTTTTGCCGTCCAGAGGTCGGTAGTATAACATTTTTGCAAATCGGCCGATACCTCCTCGTAATTATTCCAGACCTCTTTCTTACCCCGGTAAACGCCTTCAACCGGATAGTGTTCGTGTCCGTCGGCATGGCGCATATAACCGTAATACTGGTCAAAACCTCTTTTCAGCGGATGGGCTGGCCAGTTGGGCTTTTGCTTTTCATCCGTTCCCTGCAGCCCCCATTTTCCAATGGCTACGGTGGCATATCCTGCACCTTTCAGTACAGTGGCCATGGTATGGTTGTTTTCGAGGGCTTTATCAAACTGGTTATCCCTGATGTGTGCATTACCCTGGTTTACGCCCGTAAGCAACGAGGCCCGCGATGGTGCACATACCGGAGCATTGGCATATTGCTGGGTAAGTATGGCCCCTGCTTTTGCCATGGCATCCAGGTTAGGGGTAACCAATGCCGGCAGGTTTTTAGCTTTCTGGTTCTGAAAAAGTACCCCCAGGTCGCCATAACCCAAATCATCAACCAAAACGTAAATGATATTGGGCTTTTGCTGGGCATTTGCGGTTGATACGGCCAGGACTGACCACAAGATAAAGAGGGAATACCGGAAGATGTTTCTTTTACTGCTTTTCATAGCGTAGGCTCGGGATAATAGGGTTAAACACCAGGGGCTTTTGGGGCCCCTGGTGTGGTATAACTTAAGGCTGTTATTTCCAGCCCGGGTTCTGTATTATTTTAGGGTTAAGTACCAGCTGGTTAGATGGAATCGGATAAAGGTAATAATAATCAGGAAAAGTGCCCGGAGGTACTCCTAAATAAGAGATGTAACCCGCAGTGGCGCCGTTCTGAATGGGAATAATGCTGTTGGCAGGCACATCTGTCCCTTTAGTGAGGTAGCGCCCCAGTTTCTCTTTCATGGCATATTCCATTTTTTTCCACCTGCGCAAGTCATCAAACCTGAAGCCCTCGCCTACCAGTTCTACGGCCCGTTCGCGTCTAATCTCCCACAAAACAGGATCTACACCCGGGTCGCGGGTTGGATCGGCTACCAGGGCGCTTAAATTTAAAGCGGCTACTGCTCCCCTTGCCCGGAGTTTGTTGATGGTGGCATCGGCTACAACCTGGTTAAAGGTTCCCAGTTCGTAAGTGGCTTCGGCATGGTTGGCCAGAATTTCGCCCATTCTAAACAACGGACAATCGCTGATGTCCTGTCCCTGGGCATCCTGCACCTGCTGGTTGTAGTATTTGTAAAAACGGTATCCGGTATAGGTAACCGAATAGGGCTGCCCGTTTGGAAAATCAACATAATGCGGTTCCTGCCTTACCACAAAGCCATTCCAGTTGCGGGTAGGCAGGGTTTTGTGGGTGCCATCCGAAATGGCTTGCATTAAACCAAAATACGAGGTATCTACCGGGTTGGTGGTATACGTAAAGGTAAGACTGGGCGGATTCGTATTGACGTTAAACGGCGGTGGCACGCAATAATACAGGCGTCTGTCGCGGTTTCTAAATTCGGTAAAAGGCGATTTATCTCCCTGAAACAGCGGACTGGTAAAGCGGGTTTGACCATCTTTCATCAAAAACATATCTGCCGCAGCTTTGGTCAAATCGTAACGGCCCGATGAATTGCGGGTTTGGGTAGACTGGCTATGGGTAATCTGATTGGCTACATAAGCTTTGTACAGGATTATTCCCGGTGCTCCGGCTAAAGATACACTGTTAAAATCGAGGTCGTAATTGGCATTCAGGCTGGGGTAGCTGACCATCAGTTTGGCCGAAGCATCGGCACTGGCCTGTAAATAAGTATTGGCGTTGCTTAAGCCGTGGTATTTGCGCCAGGTACCTTCTCTTAGGCTAAAACGCGAAAGTAAGGCCCTTACGGCATGCACATTAATGGTGTTATCGCCATCGCCGTTCTTTAAATTGGCTTCGGCATACTGCAAATCTTTTAAAATGTTGGCTGCGACCACATCACGCGCCGTACGGGGCATGTTCAACTCTTCCGATTTGTCATTTAAGGCATGTTCAACGTATGGTACATCCCCATAAAGGTTCAGGAGGTTGATGTAGTTATAGGCCCTGAAAAAATAGCCAATGCAACGCCAGTGATCTTTATCGGCCGGTGTCAGTGCCGATTGATCAATATTATCCAGCATCAGGTTAATGGTTCTGATATTGGCATAAGGCCTTGAATACGAATCGGCCGATGAAGGGATGGTAACCTGTTGCCAGATCCACTGCGATTGCCCGTTGGGATTGGCACGGGCAAACATGTCGCTGTTCAGCTCATCTTCCAGCATGTCGTTTGTATAACCGTTAAAGGCATTGTAAAACTGCCAGGAGTAGGTTAAAAAGCCATTGTAATCCGAAAGGGTATTTTCGAGGGTAAGCTGCCCCTCGGGTTTAAGTTCCAGCTTATTGCAGCCCATGGTTGCAGCCAGCAGACCACCTAAAAAGAGGCGTTTTAGTATAGAAATGGATAGGTTTAGGGTCTTCATAAAATTTGTTTTAAGGTGTATGCCTGGTTTATTCGTTTTCATCGGGTATTAAAAACTAATGGTGGCACCAAAACTGTATTTCTTAATAAAAGGGTAAATACCGCCGCTGCCCAGGTTGGTCGCTTCAGCATCCAGTCCGTCAGGCAGGTGATCCAGCGTAAGCAGGTTTTCGCCCGAGAAGAAAACCCTGGCCTTCATCTTTTCTTTCAGCCATTTGGCTGGCAAGGTGTACCCCAGTGATACATTCTTTAAACGGATATAAGCCCCGTTTGATAAATACCTGGTTTGTACCAGTCTGCTGGTGCCGGTATTGCCCGATGCATTGGAATAAGACCGCGGATAAAAGGCATTGGTGTTGGTGGGGGTCCAGTAATCGAGTTGATGGGCATAAATGCCGCTAAACTGATCCAGGTAAGGGAAATAAACCTGGTTACTGATCCAGATATCGCGTTTGCCCACACCGTTAACGAAGAAAGAAAAGTCGAAATTTTTGTAAGAGGCGCTACCATTCAATCCAAACTGGAAACGGCGGTTGTTGTTACCAATAATGCTGCGGTCGCCCGGATTGGCCAGGGTATTGTTGCCGGTAAAAATGGTGCCGTCGTTATTTAAATCCACAAACCTGATGTCGCCGGGATTCTGGTTTACGCCCCGGTAAGGTGCTATTCCCGGCAGCAGGGTGCCGTTTTGCAGGTTGTTGTTCAGGGTACCGGCAGCAAAATCGCTGGTGCCAAAATAGCCCTGGGTAACATAACCCCAGATATCGCCAATTTTCTGACCGATAAAATAATTGGCAATCGTTCCGTCGCCATTAAAATTTAACAGGCCGCTTGGGTTATTGTAATTGGTAATATAGGCCTGGTTATTCGAAATATTAAAGTTAACCGAATACCTGAAATCGTTTAACTTATCGTTCCAGCCCAGGTTAAATTCCCAGCCTTTTACTTTTAAGTCGGCCACGTTTTGCAAAGGTGCAGCAGTACCGAGTATGGCCGAAAGTTCGTTACTGGGGGCAAGCATGCCGAGTGTTTTGCGAATGTAGGCATCAACCGAACCGGTTAAACGGTTGTTGAAGAAACCAAAATCAAGCCCGATATTGGAGGTTTGTACACGCTCCCAGGTAAAGCTGGCACTTACCAGCGCCGGAGGGGGCACGGTAACGCGTAGCACACCGGTTACGGGATCAATCCAGCTTGAGTTGGCTGGCGAAGAAGCGGGGATATAAGGGTAATAATTCTGCTCGCCATTGGGTCTTAGTACCACCTGGTTGCCGATTTCCCCGTACGACGCCCTGAGTTTCAGTGCGGTAATTGTCGTTTTGACGGTTTTCATAAACGATTCGCCCATCAGATTCCAGCCGGCAGAGAACGAAGGGAAAAAGCCAAAGCGGCTGTTTGAAGGAAAGCGTGAGGAACCATCGTAACGCCCGGTGGCTTCGAAAAGGTAACGCCCGTCGTAGTTGTAATTTAAGCGGCCAAAGTAACCCGAAACGGCAAAGGAAGCAAAAGCATCGCCACTGGTAATGTTGCCGGTACTGCCCGATATGGATGGAGAGCTCTGGCTGATTACGCCTAACCTGTTTACCTCAAAATTGCTTTCGGTGTTTTTCTCCTGGTTGGTACCCAGTACCACATCCAGGTTGTGTTTTTGCCCAAACACGGTACTGTAATTGGCATAAACGTTTACAGCATTGTAGTTAACGCCATTGTTGTAGCGGTTATAGCTGCTGTTTACACTACTGGGCGATACGGTAAAGTTTAAGGGGTTGATGTATTGGTTTACCGTAGTCTGGATGGTGCGGTTGGTGTTAATCTGGTTAAAAGTATACTCGGCATTCAGTTTCAGGCCGGTGGTAATGTTGTACTGCAGCTTCCCGAACAGCCTTAAATTGCTGTCTTTGGTGATGTTGAAAGGCTCTTTAGCCAAAATATTGTTTGGGGTATTGTAAGGCAGCGATGAGCCGTTAGGGGCAATACCGTAGCCGGTTGGTGCATAAGGGCCATAGGTAATGGCATTGTAAAACAAGCTGCCGTAATCTCTCGGTGTGTTTCTAACCGAGTTGTAATACAATACGTTCACACTTGCAATCAGTTTCGAAGTGAGGTTGGTATTTAGGTAAGCATTCAGGTTATAGCGGGTATAGCCATCCGATTTGGTGGCCACAATCCCATCCTGGTTGGTGTAACCGGTTGATACGCGGAAATTCGATTTTTCGGAACCGCCGCTGAAAGAAAGGTTATGCAGTTGCTCAAAGCCGCCTGGCATAAACGAATCGTACAGGTTGGTTTGGGCCAAAGGATACTGGATTCCGCCCTGGGTGGCAATGCCCGATTCGGGAAACTGCGCGGGGTTTTGCTCATACTGTTGCAGCAGGCCCATCCAGGTGCTTACATTTTGCCCGGCCCAGTAAGAGGTGGTCCCAAAATCGCTCAGGGCCTGTACAAACTCCTTTACGGTTGTTTTTTGTGGCAAGGTGCTTGGGCTGGTGCTGGCCAGGTTGCCCGAGTATTCAAATTTAACGGGCTGGTTGCGGCTGCCCTGTTTGGTGGTAATTAAAATTACCCCGAATGCTGCACGCGCGCCGTAAATAGCAGAAGCTGAGGCATCTTTCAGTACGGTTACCGAGGCAATATCTTTGGGATTAATATCGTCCATATCCATGGCCACATTATCAACCAGTACCAGTGGTGAGCCGCCGTTAATGGAGGTAAAACCCCTGATGTTTAGACTGCTGCGGGTACCCGGCTGCCCGCTGTTGGTGGTTACCTGCAAACCCGGCGAGGCCCCCTGCAAAACCTGCGAGGTGCTGGTTACCGGGCGCTCGCCCAAAATCTCGTCCATTTTAACCGTAGCCACTGCCCCGGTTAAATTTACTTTTTTCTGGGTACCAAAGCCCACTACCACCACATCCTGCAGGGTACTGTTCTCTTCTTTCAGTTTAACCGTAAGGGTAATCAGTTCGCCGGCTTTAAGGTTGTAGCCGCTCATGGTTTGGGTTTCGTAACCTACCGAGCGGATAATGAAACTATAAGAACCCGCAGGTAAGGCTTTAAACTGAAAAATACCATCCGGATCGGTCTGCGTATTCAGTAAAGCACCTCCGTTCAGGTTTTTGGCCGAAACCGATACACCGGGTAATGGCAGGTTTTTTTCGTCGGTAACAAGCCCTTTTACCGTAGTGGTATTTTGTGCCCTCAGCGGCGAGGCAATGAGCACCTGGAGCAGCAAAATGGCCAGGGCAATGAGCGGATGTTTAATTCTGGAGTAGTTTATTTTCATATGTTGGTTTATTTGGTTTTTTAGGGCATAGCGGTTCCTGCACAGGTTTACTGTGTGGTTAATGGCTGGTATTGTGGGCTTAATATCCACATGCCTGATTAAAAGCGTTTGGGTTATTTTAGCCCGTAAGGTAGCGGGCAGTTGGTGTGTGTAAAATTGTTCTCATTCATGTTATCTGGTTAGGGTACTTAAAAACGGGTGGATGGCCTGATGTACGGCCATCCCACCCTTTGTTGATCACCTGGTAATTCTATATTCGTTATCATTCGATCGGATCAGCTTTAACCCGTTCACCTTCGTAATGTTTTCGAGGATGTGCTGGATCGAATCGGTCTGGTCAAAACTGCCAATGTAATACACTTTTTCAAAATCGGCATTGGCATACTGGATATGTACATTGTAAGTACTGGCCAGCTGGTCAAAAACATCGGCCAGGCTTACCTTATCAAATACCAGCAGCTGGTTCTGCTGCTGAGTGGTTTTAGCCTGTTTGCGGCTTAAATCAAAAGCAGCAGTCAGTTTATGGTAGGTTAGCTCATCGCCGGGGTACAAATAATAGTTTCGCTTGCTTTTTAAAGCCTTGCCCACTGCTTTTACCACTACCCTGCCTTCATAAAGTGCCACCACCGTTTCATTGGTGTTTGGCAGCGATGTTATTTTAAACTGTGTACCCAGTGCTGTGGTGGCCAGCCCACCGCTGTACACCGTAAAAGGCTTCGTTTTATCTTTCGCCACTTTAAATACAGCTGCTCCTTCCAGTACCATGTCGCGCCGGTTGTGCTGAAAAGGCTCATCATATTCCAGCCTGGCCGCAGGTGCCAGGGCTACCGTAGAGCCATCGGCCAGCTTAACCGCCTTAACCGTGCCCGAGGTATTTTGCAGTACCCTGTGCCTGAAAGTAGCCACTTTTTGCTGCGGTTGTGTAACCGGATGCTGGCGGCTAAAATATACCGAGGCAAAAATAACCAGACCGGCTACAAGGGCTGCGGCAACGCCATACTTTAAAAAGGCATAACTGCGCATTGGTTTTAAAGTATGCGGTTTAATACCCTGCCAAATCTCTTCCCAAAATGCTGCTGTTTTATCGTCGTGCTCAATTTCCCTGTTCCACTCGCTTTCGTTTAAATACTCATCCAGTACAGCCGGATGGGCATTTAAGTAATCGGCAACCACCTGCGCTTCTGCAGGGTTGCATTGTTTCAGGAAAAACTGTGCTATCTGTTCTGTTGTTACAGGCCTCATATCAATTTGTTATCTGGTAATACGTGGCAAAAGGAGAAAGTCCTCCGCCCTTTTATTATTTTTTGAAAAAAAATTAACGCAGCATTAAAATCATCAGGAATAAAGGGAGCGGGAAATCGCTGCGGAGTTTACGGAGGGCCTTGGCCAAATGGTTATCTACCGCTTTTTCGGTAATCCCCAGCCTGGCTGCAACCTCTTTGTAGCTGTAGCCTTCCAGTTTGTGCAGTTCAAATACTTTTTTGCGCAGTTCGGGCATTTCATCCAGGATTTGCTGCATGCGGCGTTTCGTATCAAACTCCATCGATTGGTGGCTTTGCTGGTTAAGCGCTTCGCCGGTGGTTTCAATACTTACCTGGATGGCCTTTTGTTTGTTGGCTTTTCTGATGTAGTCAATCAGCACCGTACGGGCAATGTGGAACAATTGCTGATCGAGTGAATAAGCACTGTTTAAGGTGTGGCGGTATTGCCACAGTTTTAAAAAGGTGGTTTGCAGTAAATCTTTGGCATCCTCTTCGGCCGCTGTACGGCGCAGAAAATAATAATAGCCCTTGCTCCGCCATTTTTGGTAGGCTTGTTCAAAGGCGTTTTCATCTCCGCTCTGTATCGCTGCTATCAGGTTTAAAGGGTTCACTGCTTATGGGTTTATTTGTTCAATCGCTCATTGGCCACTGGGTTCACTGGTCATTATTTTCACTGCTGATTAATGGAATGGTGTTTTAAAGAGATAGGATGTGGTTTAAAGGTACAATTTATATCTTATTTATTACAAAAGCTTCCAAACCTCAGGTTTAAGCCCTGCAGTGCTTACCCGTATTTTATGCAGGTATATTAAACAATTTGCCTGCCTCAACTGTCTAATTTAAAGCAAAATAAAATATAAAATGATGACCACACAAGAAGTTGCTGACCAATTGGTAAAGCTATGCCGTGATGGCAAAAACGATCAGGCTATTGATGAACTTTATGCCGATAATATTGTAAGCCGCGAACCTAAAGGCTCGCCGATGGAACTGACCGAAGGTAAAGCGGCCGTAAAGGACAAAACTTTACGCTGGGAAGAAAGTGTACAGGAAATCCACAGTGCCACCTGCTCTGAACCCCTGGTGGCCGACAATCACTTTTCGATTGTAATGGATATCGATGCCACCTATAAGGAACACGGCCGCATTAAAATGAGCGAAATAGCAGTTTACGAAGTTAAAGATGGTAAAATTGTAGCTGATGAATTCTTCTACCGGATGGGGTAAAAGGGAAAAACGTTTGGACTGATTTTTCTCTTTTTGGAAACCCGATTGAGTATGGGATAATTTGTCAGGGGAAAATGAACGATTATAAACAGATCCGCCGTGATCCCTCCTATTCGCGGTTGCGTAACCTCGATACTTTTAAAATCCATCAGTTTTCGAGGCTTTGGTTGCAAAACAGCCTGGCCGAATCGGCAGGGTATAAAAATATAGTCATTACTCACCATGCTCCCAGTATCCAATCGGTGCCGGCTGACTATCAAAACAACCCGGTAAGTGCGGCTTATGCTTCTAACCTGGAAGAGCTGATGATACAGTATCAGCCACAATATTGGATCCATGGACATATCCATACGCCGGTACGTAACCAAATGGGCGCTACTGAAGTGATTTGTAATCCGCATGGCTACCTGAATGAACCTTATAATGGTTACCAGAAGGAGTTAATTGTAGAGCTATGAGTGATCTGAGCGATTTATTTTTTTTCGCTCGCCGCCGCGGGGGCTCTTCTGCGAAAATCTCCTATGCCGGATGGTTGGGTGCAAAGGTGATCCCATAACGAGAGCCGCCATTCCCACGAAAGTGGGGATTTTAATGCTTTCGCTATTATGCCGTATGCATGGGCTTTCTTCCGCTCATCGCCGCGGGGGCTCTTACCTTTTTCTTGATAAAAAGGTAACCAACCTGAGCGCAGCGAAAGCATGCCTGCCTTTAAAAAACAATAAATAACAGGGCATAACTGAAAGGCCTGGATCTGATGTTGGATAAAATCGTCAAAGCTTTTAAAGCGGCAGCGCAAGCCCCGACAAAGGGTCGGGAAAGACACGCTGCCTTGGGCAGTGCCGTTTGAACGTTTGTACACAAGCTTTAACGTTTTCTCCTGCCATTATCTCCTATGCCGGAGGACAGGGCGCAGCAGGCTCTTTTTGTACGAGGGTAACTAACTGGCTTTAAAAAACCGCAGGCTTTACCGGTTTGCGCCGTCAATCCCAGGGGCCGGGAAGATCAAAAAAACTGTTGCAGTATCCTGCAAATCGCACTTCCAAACCTCAAACGCAGTGGTTTTTGTGTTGAGGTATGCAACATCTTTAATTTAGCAGTTGCGAACAAAAACAAAGTGCCGCTGTTTTTTTGATGTGTGTGGGTTGGTGCAAAAGGCCCATTGCCGGATTGACACAGCGCTTTGGGTACTTTGGCGCTCCAAAGTACCATGCGCCCGCGGCATAGAGCGGTTCGGAAAACTTATTATTTTTTCCTGTTATCATCTCTTATGCCAGAGCACAGAAAGCTCTTCTTGTACAGGTTAATTAGCAGCAAGGGTTAGTTCGGCACCTAAAACGGACGAACTAACCCTTATGGTTATGGCTTTTATATCTTAATAATCTACATGATAATCTTTCGGGAAAGGTTTCGCTGCCCACGCCTTTTTAGCGGTCCAGTCGGCGGCAGGGGCCGACCAAAATTCGTCGCTGGCCGGTAAACCCAGTGGCAGGAACGAAAGGGTAGCCATGTATAAACTACCTGTAGAGGTATAATAATCGGCAATTTCGGGGTCGTGGCCACAAAAGCCCAGCTGTAACCAGCCTTTGGCATCGAAAGTACCCGGCGTATCGTACATGTTTTGTTTAACTTTGGTTAAGGCCGAGCGTACTTGTGCGGGTGTAATGGTATCGGGTAATTTACGCATCAAAGCCACCTGGCTTAAAGCCTGAAAAGCTCCGGTACGGTAGGTAATGGAACGGCCAATGGGTGGGTAGGTTCCTTCGGGTGAGATCATCCTTTCCTGCCCTACTACATAGCGCTGCATGCGTTTCAAAGCCAGGTCGTAACGCTCCTGTTTCACCAGGTTCTTATCCAGCATTACCGCCAGGGTATCTACCATCATCGGGTGGATTACAAAAGCGTTGTAATAATCGAAAGCGAGGTTGGGGCCATCGCCATACCAGCCATCACCTTTGTACCAGCTGTTTAGCATATCTACGCCTTCGTTCAGGCGGGCTTCGTCATGCTGCTCGCCCAGCGACAGTAAAAAAGCTTCGGTAATGGAACCAAATAACAACCAGTTGCTTTTAAAAGGTTTACGGTTCCGCAGCGATTTAAAAGCGGCTACAATAGCTTGTTTGGTTTCGGGCTTTAAAGGCTCCCATAAGGCTTTAGGGGCTCTTAAAAAAGTTTGGGCCAGGTAAGCGGAATCTACAATGGGTTGATAATCTTTAGTGAAATTGAGCTTATCGGGACTGTTGGGGGCAAAACAATTGTCTAAACCCTGAATGGCCTGTACCCTTAATTTTTTTCTTAAAAGCCCTTCCGCTGTCGCATCATCAGGTAAAGCTAACCAGGGCGCAATACCGGCATAGGTACGGCCTACGGCCTCTAAATAAGATACGGTAGGTGAACGTGAATCGAACTTGGGTGCGGTAATTAAAGGCATGTTTTTAACCAGGGTACCGTTGGCCAGGTTCTCTACCACCGGACTGGCAATTTTATACAACAGTTTGTACCAGTATTCACGGTCGTTTTTTAAGCGGTTAGGAGCCTCGCCGGCTGTTGTAGCGGAGAGCACCGTTTTAGGGCTAACTAATCCAAATACTCCGGTTAGGGACAGGGCTCCTATGAAATTTCTTCTTTCCATATTGTGGGTTATAAATACCAGTTTTTATAGCGCATCAGCGCTTCAAGATAGTAATAATCGGCGTAGCTTAAAGGTACATCGATTTCCGATTTAAGTGGCAATGCGCCGGTGCTGTGCATCAACAGGAAACCACCATTTTGGCCGGGTTTGGCCCTGTAAGCCTCTGATGAAAGGGAAACAATCATTTTTTTGGCTTCGCCCACAAATAATTTCTGCTCGCTTTTGCTACTGTACTGGCCCAGTTCTAACAAAGCCGAGGCAATAACGGCCGCAGCAGAGGCATCGCGGTAGGTATTCGGAATTCCGGGAGCATTAAAATCCCAGTAAGGCACCTGATCGGCAGGCATGTTGGGATTCCCGATAATAAAACGGGCAATGTTTTTGGCCTGCTCTAAATAGCGTTTGTTTTTGGTAAAACGGTACATCATGGCATAGCCATACAGGGCCCAGCCCTGACCTCGGCTCCAGGCCGATTCGTCAGAAGCACCCTGTGCAGTTCCTTTTTTTAAGACTTTACCGGTGGCCATGTCGTAATCAACCACGTGGTACGAACTGTAATCGGGGCGGAAATGGTTTTTCAATGAAGTATCGGCATGGTGAATGGCAATTTCCTTGTATTTCGGATCGCCGCCGTGATCGGTTACCCAGGCCAGTAGCTCCAGGTTCATCAGGTTATCGATAATTACAGGGCCTTTCCACTGTTTGTTGCTGTTCCACGATTGAATCACCTTTGCTCCCGGGCGATAACGCGTAACGAGCGAAGCGGCGGCGGTATCGATAGTGGGTTTGTACTCAGACTTACCGGTAATGCGGTAAGCATTGCCAAAACTGCAGAACATCATAAAACCTAAATCGTGGTTTCCGGTGTAATGCTTTTCTTTTTCGAGTATATTCAGTCGTTTTTCGGCTTCTTTGAGGGTTGCCGGATCCCTGGTGTATTCGTAAATGTAAAGGAGTGAGCCGGGATAAAATCCGCTGCACCACCATTGTGTATCGCTGGTTTCGAGCCGGTTACTTTTGGCATAAAAAGTTTTCGGCATGCGGTTATCGGGGGTGTTTTTGGCCAGGAGCTGATATTGTTGTTGTGCAAATTTAAACTGCGTATCAATCAGGCTCTTCATCGCTTCCTTCTCATCAGCAGTCTGCTGGGCATGCGTCATTGCTGCCGAAGCCAGTAAAAAGATGCTGAACAGTAGTCTCTTCATAGTTTAGGTATTTTTAATTAGAGTTAAGCCCGGGTTACAAGCTTTTTTATATTGGTTCAGGCAAAATTGTGTTTTTACAGGTTCAAAAAAGACGAAAATCCTAAGGGATGGGGTAGAAAATCCTAAAGGCACAGGTGCTTTGGTAACGTTTTGGATATAGCTCAGTTTTTTCTTGTTATCAGTTCCTATGCCGCATAGCAGGATGCAAAGGTGATCCCATCAGCGAGAACCGTCATTCCTGCGCATGCGGGAACCACGAAGTGCTCAGCGAAGCTAATCTTAATGCTTTCGCTATTGTGCCGTATGCACGGGCTTTCTTCCGTTCGCCGCCGCGGGGGCTCTTTCTTTTCCCTGCGAAAATCTCCTATGTCGCATAGCAGGATGCAAAGGTGATCCCATAACGAGGGCCGTCATTCCCACGAAAGTGGGGATCTTAATGCTTTTGCTGTTATGTCGTTAGCACGGGCTTTTTTCCGCTCATCGCCGTGGGGGCTCTTACCTTTTTCTTGATAAAAAGGTAACCAACCTGAGCGCAGCGAAAGCATGCCTGCCTTTAAAAAACAATAATAACAGGGCATAACTGAAAGGCTCGGATCCTTTCTGGTAAAAAACCTACGAAAAACTTAATTGCGGCAGTTCCCAGGCACTTGCCCTTACTCATTCCAACGCACGCGCTTGATCCTGCCTTGTGCAGTAGGCGCATGAAAGTTAGTGCACAGTTTTTCGTGCTTTTTCCTGCGAAAATCTCCTATGCCCGATAGCAGGGCGCAGCGGGTTCTTTTTGTACAAGGGTGACTAACTGGCTTTAAAACATCACCTTAATCACTCTATTCCCATTTTCGCCGGCGGGCCCTAAGCTGGTATCGAAGGTAATTTTCAGGCATTCTTTATTCTGTTTCCATTTTAGCGGCGCATCAGTATCAGCCATCATTACGGCTTTAATTTCGAGCATGTTTGTGTTTAACGATTTAATAATGAGCTCGCCATTGAGGGCTTCTTTTAAATGAATTTGTAGTTCATCGTGCTTTCCTGAATAAAAAATAATGGGCTCCAGGACCCTGATGTCGACGGCATTTTTTAAAGGGTTGGCAAGTTGGGGACGGGTATTTTCGAGCGGCATATTTTGAGGATTATTTTGAATGGAAAATGCTTAACCGGGTACTTCCGGTTATAACAGGTAAGTTGGTTTTGCCGGCCAATAAGCGGGCACAACGGGCGGCCCACTTATCCCGGCTATTGATCAACTAACTCTTTTCTGTTTGTTAAAGCGCCCCTGTTTTTAACTGGACAAACCATTGGCCAGTTAGCTGCGGGCATTTGCATAAATCAAATTTGATATATTCTACTCAAAAAAAAGACGAAGATTCTAAAAGAAAGGGTAGAAAAATCAGTAATATCGTGTTAAATTCCGGATACAACCTTTAGGAAAGTAATCATCTTCCTATATTTATTGGATAGCTAACTAACTTGAACCTACAAAATTGAATATGAGATGTGATAAGCTTGTCGGGCTGTTGCTTGGCCTGTTAATTTCCTTTACTTTTTTTTCGGCAAAGGGCCAGCTCGCGGTTTCTTTTTCAAACCTGACAGTCGAAAATGGCTTGTCGCAAAATTCGGTAATTTCCATTGCTCAGGATAGTACGGGGTTTATGTGGTTTGGTACACGCCAGGGCCTCAACCGTTACGATGGCTATCGCTTTAAAATTTATAAAAACGAAGTTAAAAATCCCGCCAGTATTTCGGGGGTAGAAATCACTTCGCTGTTAACCGATGACACAGGTGTGTTTTGGGCAGGCACCTCAAGCGGATTAAACCGGTACCATGCCCAAAGCGATTCGTTTGTACGGATAAAGGGACTTAGCAGCAATAATGTAGAAACCATTTACCAGGACCGCAATAAGCACATCTGGGTAGGTACACTGAACGGATTAAATTTATTGGTAAACAGGTCGCAAAACAGCTTTAAAATTTTTCGTTTCAGTACTGGTACCAGAACCAGCGACCCCATAAACAGCATTTATAGCCTTTGCGAGGATAAAAAAGGTAATTTATGGGTAGGTACGGGTAATGGCGTGGTATTATTAAGCCACGATCAGGGAGGCTACCACTTTAAAAGGGTAGATTTTCCTTCGCCCCTGCCCTCCAATTACATTACCGCCATTGCAGCCGATGCGGAAGGAAATATCTGGATGGGCACCAGCAATGGCCTGTGCCGGTTTGATGTGCTGCACAACAGCCTCAGGGTTTTTCAACACGATAACCAGAACCCCAATTCGATTATCCATAACGATATCAGGGAAATAATGCCCCATAAAGGTTATTTATGGGTAGGTACACAGGATGGTCTGAGCATTTTAAACCCCGGTTCAGGCACTTTTACCAATTACCAGCACGACCCTGAAGTGGGCAGTACCATTAGCCACAATTCTATCCACAATATTTTTACAGATAAAAACCGCAACGTCTGGATCGGTACCTATTTTGGTGGGGTAAACATGGTTTCGCCGGTGTCTACACGCTTTAAAGTTTACCGCAACAGCAGGTTTTTGCCCAGCATTAGCGGCAATGTGCTGAGCTCGGTACTCGAAGATGCCCAGCACAACCTGTGGATTGCCACAGAGGGCGGCGGCCTGAACTATTACAACCGCAAAACCCATACGTTTAAGAGTTATAAAAGCAATTCTACCGATTCGTCGAGCATCAGTTCGAACCTGATTAAGGTGATGAAGAAGGAAGGCCCGAACAGCGATAAGATTATTATTGGTACGCACCGGGGCGGACTGAATATCTTTGACCCGAAAACAGGCAAAGCGCAGCACATTAAAAACGTGCGCGATTCGTTAGGGGCCATAGGCTCTGCCGAAATCCTGGCGCTTGAAGTAGACCGCCGCGGGACCATTTGGATTGGTTCGCTGAACGGCTTATCAACCCTGACCAAGAAGGACGGTAAGTACCCCACACGTACCACCAAAAGTATTTTAGACCGCTACCTGCGCAGGAAAAATATCCAGAACATTTACGAAGACAGTCGCGGCGACCTTTGGATTTGTACCAATACCGGCCTGTACCAGTATAACTTTAAAACGGGTGTATTGGCTGTTTTCCATAAAAATGAGAGCAAAAGCAACCAGCTGCAATCCGATTACATTAACTGCATTACCGAAAACAGTGCCGGCGAAATGCTGATTGGGACTTACTTTGGTGGTTTGAGTATTTACAACCCTAAAACCAAAACATTTAAAACCTTTCAGGAAAAGCACGGACTCATTAACAACAATGTGCTGGGCATTGTAGAAGATGCCAGCCACAATTTATGGCTCAGCACGGCCAATGGTTTATCGGAGCTGAATCCGGCAACGGGCAGGTTCAGGAATTACACGAAAAGCGACGGACTGGCGGGTAATGAGTTTAATGCACGCTCTTATTTTATTGATAGCCGGGGCGAAATATTTATGGGAGGGATTAACGGGCTTACCTCTTTTTACCCGCGCGAAATTGAGCTGAACAACTATGCCTCGCCATTGATTTTTACAGGGCTAAAATTATTTAACCAGTATGTAAGTAAAGAAGACGGGCAACTGGCCGAAGAGATTAATACCAACCAAAGGCTTACTTTTAACCACGATCAGAACAATTTTACCATCGAGTTTGCATTGCTGAACTTTGTAAAGCCGGACAAGAACAAATACACTTATTTTTTAGAGGGTTTTGACCGCGGCTGGAACGATATGGCTACGCCAAGTGCCACCTATACCAATTTACCAGCCGGCAATTACCGCTTTATGGTAAAAGGTACCAACAATGATGGTATTCCGGGTGCTAAGGTGGCCAGTATCAACATCAGGGTGCGGCCGGCTTTCTGGGCCAGCTGGTGGGCTTACGGGCTTTACTTGCTGCTGTTTTCGGCCATGCTATTCCTCATTGTACGCTACCTGTTTGTGCAGGCCCTGTTAAAACGGACAGAGGATGTACAACGGGTTAAACTGCGCTTTTTTACGCATGTTTCGCACGAAATCAGAACTCCGCTTACTTTGATTTTAGGTCCGCTGGAAAGCCTGCTTAAAAGCACCAAAGACCTGCCGGTAATTAACAACCAGATTTTGCCTATAAAGCGCAATGCCGACCGTTTAATGCAGCTGGTAACGGAATTAATGGACTTCAGGAAAACGGAAACGGGCAATCTGAAACTGCAGCCGCAGCTACAGGATGTGGTTTTATTTTTACGTGAAATTTTCAGTGCCTTTGAACAACTGGCCGAAAGCCGCAATATTGCCTATCAATTTGAATACCATGGCGAACCGATCATGATCTGGTTTGATAGGTTGCAGATGGAAAAAGTTTGTTTTAACCTGCTTTCGAATGCCTTTAAATTTACCCGCGATAACGGGGCCATTGCGGTTAGCATTAAGGAAAGCGGGCAAGAGGTACAGATTGAAGTGCGCGACAATGGCATCGGGATTCCGGAAAGCAGTACCAGCAAGCTTTTTAGCGATTTTTTCCAGGTAAACAGTCCGGGTTTTGTACACATTGGTTCGGGTATTGGCCTGGCACTATCTAAAAGCATTGTAACCGCCCACAACGGCGAGTTGTTAATGGCCAGTATCCCGGAAAGTGAAACACAGACGGGCAACACTTGTTTTACGGTTATCTTAAAAAAAGACGGTAGCTGGGTAGAACGGCTGGAGCCTTACGAACCGGCAGCCGATGGACAGGAAAGCAGTACTTATGTGGTGCCCATGCCGGTGCCCGATGTTACTGTAGGTACACTGAATCCAAAACAGACCTTTAAAGAAACGGTCTTATTGGTGGAGGATAATCCCGAAATCAGACAGTTGCTGCGCAACACCGTTGGGGTAAATTACCAGATTTTAGAAGCGGAAAACGGACAGGCAGGCTGGGAGATGGCCAGCGAGCAATTGCCGGATCTGGTAATCTGCGATGTAATGATGCCGGTAATGAACGGACTGGATTTATGCCGCCAGCTTAAAACCGACGAGCGCACCGCCCATATTCCGGTTATTTTATTAACCGCCCGGGTTTCGCAATCGCAACAGGTAGATGGACTGGAAACGGGTGCCGATAGCTACATTACCAAACCTTTCAGTATTGAGCTGATGCTGCTGAATGTACGCAACCTGCTTCAGTCGAGGGCCAACATGCGCCGCAAGTTTGGCGAGCAGGCTAACCTGAACCCGCAGGATGTAACAATTAATACCGTAGACCATAAGTTTATGCTGAAGATTACCCAATGCATTGAAGAGCGGTTGAGCGACCAGCATTTCGGGGTACAGGAGCTGGCCCGCGAAATTGGGATGAGCCAGCCGGTATTGTATAAAAAGATAAGGGCCATTACCGATTTATCGGTTAATGATTTTGTGAAATCAATCCGCTTAAAAAAGGCTGCAGTTTTATTGGAAGGCAGGGTTTATAATGTTTCGGAAGTGGCGCATCTGGTGGGCTTTAACGATCCGAAGTATTTTAGCCGCGAGTATAAGAAACAGTTTGGTTATACGCCTAAGGTTTATTTGAGTAATCAGAAGGGAAAGGAGTAAGTGGGATTACTTGTCTTAATGTCATTCCTGCTCGCCGCAGTGGCTCTTTCTTTTCCCTTGATGGAAAAGAAACAAACCTGAGCGCAGCGAAAGCATGCCTGCCTTTAAAAAACAATAAGTAACAGGGCATAACTGAAAGGCCTGGATCTGATGTTGGATAAAATCGTCAAAGCTTTTATTGCGGCAGCGCAAGCCCCGACAAAGGGTCGGGAAAGACACGCTGCCTTGGTCAGTGCTATTTGAACGTTTGTACACCAGCTTTAACGTTTTCTCCGGCCATCATCTCCTATGCCGGATAGCAGGGTGCAGCGGGTTCTTCTTGTTCGAGGGTGACTAACTGGCTTTAAAAAACCGCAGGCTTTACCGATTTGCGCCGTCAATCCCAGGGGCCGGGAGATCAAAAAAACAGTTGCAGTATCTTACAAATCGCACTTCCAAACCTCAAACGCAGTGGTTTTTGTGTTGGGGTATGCAGCATCTTTAATTTAGCAGTTGCGAACAAAAACAAAGTGCCGCTGTTTTTTTGATGTGTGTGGGCTGGTGTAAAAGGCCCCTTGCCGGATTGACACTGCGCTTTGGGTACTTTGGCGCTCCAAAGTACCATGCCCCGCGGCATAGAGCGGTTCGGAAAACTTATTATTTTTTCCTGTTATTATTTCTTATGCCGGATAGCAGGGTGCATAGGTGATCACATCAACGGGAGCCGTCATTCCCACGAAAGTGGGGATCCTTAATGCTTTCGCTATTATGCTGTATGCACGGGCTTTTTTCCGCTCGCCGCCGCAGTGGCTCTTTCTTTTCCCTTGATGGAAAAGAAACAAAAGATCAAGGCCTGGATCTGATGTTGGATAAAATCGTCAAAGCTTTTATTGCGACAGCGCAAGCCCCGACAAAGGGTCGGGAAAGACACGCTGCCTTGGTCAGTGCTGTTTGAACGTTTGTACACCAGCTTTAACGTTTTCTCCGGCCATCATCTCCTATGCCGGATAGCAGGGTGCATAGGTGATCACCGATAAACGAGAGCCGTCATTCCCACGAAAGTGGGGATCCTAATGCTTTCGCTATTATGCTGTATGCACGGGCTTTTTTCCGCTCACCGCCCCGGGGCTCTTTCTTTTCCCTTGATGGAAAGAAACAAACCTGAGCGCAGCGAAAGCATCTCTTATCTGCTTGTGGTGATGATCAGGTAACCTGAATAGATTTCCGGGGTTGCGGTGTGCTTCTCTGCGAATGGCAGATTTGGAAGGAGGCACGTCCTTTTGACCATAGGTGTGTCCGTACGGATGGGGAGAAATTTTAAAAGATCTCTGCCTGCCTGTACGGCAGGCAGGCAGGCAGAGATTAAAGCAGCTAGGTACCTTTAATTATTTTAATCTTATTGTTGCCGGTATCGGCGATGTAAAACTTACCTGAATATTTATCATACCAGATGCCAACAGGGCCGTTAAAGCGGGTGGCAGTGGCCGAACCCACAGCATTGCCCGATGTGGTGGCGCCCACCAATAAGCTAAAGGTGGTATTGGTTTCTACTTCGCTGTTAATTGCCGAAAGGGTATGGTTACCGGTATTGGCAACAAACAGTTTACCTCCGGCCACATAGATACCACGTGGAGAACTAAAATTGGTGGTGGCTCCTTTACGCAATACGGTAACAAAGCTATTGGCCAGATTTATTTTACTGATAGAACTGCCATTCCAGCTGGCTACATAAAGTGCGGTTTCATCATCGGTTAAGGCTACGCCCCATGGAATCTGGAAGGTTGCCGCTGTACCCGTTCCACCCAATACGCTACTGGTACCCGAACCGGCAACCGTAGATACGGTGTTATTGGTTAAATCGATCTTACGCACTTTATTGCCACCCCATTCGGCTACGTATAAATAACGGTTGGCTTTATCGAGGGCAATGCCTGCCGGACGGTTAAACTTGGCGGTGGTTCCGGCGCCATCGGTGGTACCACTCGATCCGGCTACACCAGCAATGGTACTTACAGTCGCTTTTCCATCGGCAGCAATTACAATTTTTCTGATGATATGACGGGTATCATCGGCCACGTACAATGAGCCATCGGTACCACACCTGATGCCATAAGGGGCACTAAACTGTGCTTCATCGCCTGAACCATCAACAGTACCAGCTGTACCGTTACCGGCTAAAACAGTAGCATTACCTGTATTATCAACCTTTATAATCCGGTTGTTACCAGCATCAGTAATGTAAATATTTCCTTTGCCATCGGTAGTCATATCCTGCGGACCGTTTAATGATAAACCGTTATTGAGTACGAGCTCGGTAGATTGTAAGTTGGTTAAAACAGGGCTGGTATAAGCAGGCGCTTTTAGCGCAAGGGCTGCTTTCTGTTTTACAGTAAGGTATGTGGGCACATCAGAAACAACCGAATAATTGGCAAAATAAGTGTTGTTAAGCATTTCTACTTTTACCTGTGCAGGTTGTGGTACCATCAGATAGAAATTACCAGCGGCATCGGTAAGCATCGTTTTGAAGAGCGTAAATGCGCTTTCGCCGGTTTTTTTAATGTACACGTTAAAGCTGGTATTGGCTACATATTGCAGGTCGAGCGCATCAGTAGCATTAAAAGTAAACAGCGCACTGGTTGATACTTTGAGTTGGGTACTCTTGCTGTTTTCATCTGGTAAATTAACCGAAACCGAATCGGGACGGTAAGCGGTGGTATTGCCAATTTTAACCTTTACCTCTGTTGGGTAAGGTAAAGAAAGCAGGAGTTTGCCGCTGGCATTGGTTTTTTCTGAACCATTATCGATAAACTTACTGGTACCAATTTTACGGTAGCTTACATTCACCAAAAAATCGGCTAAAGCAGTCGACGAGGCACTATCCAACACGCTGATATCAACAGTAGCCATGCCAAATTTGGGTTTGGTGTGTAAAACCAGTTCGCCATTGGTGGCGTTTTGCATTAATAATTCTTTTGAATCGTATTTGTAAAAAGCAGTATCAATTTCTGCCCTGAATAAATTGGGGAAAGGTACCTGATAGGTTAATTCGCCCTGCGCATTGGTCCGTACGGTATCTACCACCTGGAAGGAAGCACTGGCATCAATTTTACGGCTGATGAGGATTTTAACACCTGGTTCGAGGCGGTTATCTTTATCATTCATCACCTTTACCTTCAGTGTTGTTTTTTCGGTTGTAGTATCATTCAGCGCTTCGGTAGCAAATTTTTTGCAGGCGGCGAGGCCTAAGGCCAGAGCCAGTATGAGGATGTAGTAAGGTTTTTTCATGCTGTTGGGTTTAGGTTCAAAATGGTGATGGACCGGGTAGCCACATTGGTTTTGCTGATCCATCACCTTTTTGGTTTTTGTTATTGGGCGGATTGTTTACTTATAAAACTCTACTTCGTACAGTTTCAGCCACGATTTTCCGTTTAGTTTCCAGGCGTCGTCTACATTTACGCCAAACCAGTAGATAATCTGCGAGGCGATATCGGAATTAGAAACCGCCATGATGGTATTGCCAGATGGCGCGGTAGCGTTGCAAACCTTTCTTTCAAAGGAATTCCACAAACCGCCTTTTCCGGCAATGGTCAGGTCTTTTCCTAAGGCCGAAGGCGCCTGGTTAAGCATTTTATCCCCATCTACCTGTTTACATGGCCAATAGCCAATTAAATTGGGATTGGAAAGAGTTACGCTGCTGCTGCAGGTAAAATCGCTGATCTCGCTATCGGAAAGTGCTTTATTATAGAAGGCAATATCGTTAACCGCAAATGATCCTGATGATACTGCTGCAGTTGTGGTGATACTTAAATTGCCCAGAAATAAATCGTTAGCGCCGCCGCCTATGGTTTTGCCGGAAATATCAACGGCATCGCCGGCAACGCCATCTACATACAATACCGCCATTCTTTTGCCTGCACTGGTATAAATTTTTAAGGTGAGCGAATACCATTTGTTTAAATCGAAATTGGCAGGGGCGTAGATGAAGAAAAAGCTACTGGTGTTATAACCCATGGTAACCCTGAATTTCCGGGTACCATCGGCATTAACCTGTACCATAAAATTCCAGCCATTAACGGTACCATACGAAGCATTAGATTTAGAGAACAGTACAAAATTCTGTCCGTTTGATGATGAACTGGATTTAACAAAAGCCCTGAACTGGATGGTTTTATCGCCCGAGGCCCCTATTTCATAAATGCCCGAATTTGCTGCTGCCAGTGTGGCTTTCGCATCGGTAGCGGCTTTTGATGCCGGGAATAAAAAACCATCGGTTAGCGGCACATTATCAATTTCTACTTTCTTAAAAGCAGGGTTGTAATATAGGTTAAATGAATTGCGTTCGCGTTCGGTCTGGCTGGTAAAGCCTTTGTTAAACCCGCCATGGTTAGAGGTAATTACCACCAGCCATTCTTCGTTGGCGTAGGTTTTACGGGCTTTAAGGGCATCGAGTAGTTTGCCAATGTAGGTATCTACCTGCGTTACGGCATTTTTGTATTCAGGTATATCGGCCGAGTAACCATATTTTAATCCGGCCTGGTTTACCTGGTTAAAGTTTACCACTACTAAATCGGCCTTGCTGATGCCAATTTTCTTCACCGCGGTATCAGCAGCGGCAGCATCGTTGTTTACGGCAATGGGCTCATCGGCATAGAGCAGCAAGCGGTCTACAAGGGTTTTCCAGGGCGAAATAGCTACGGAATAGCGCATTTTAGGGGTAGCCTGCAGGCGCTCAATAAACGAAGGGTACTCAACTACCGGATCGTGCTCGCTGGCACTTTCGGGCACAACAAAGGTGCTATCCTGTATTTTGTGGATGGTGGCAATACCGGTCATGATGTTTTTCCAGGTACCCGCATCGCTCACAGGTGCATCGCTCCTGCTCTGCCATGAATATTTACTGTTCGGTAGTATCGAGGCAATAACCGGCGGCATAATTTTTTTCATGTCTTCGCCCGTTGCCCCATCGATACCGATGAGCAAAACCTTTCTTTTCTTTACCGAAACAATTTCCTGTTTCTCGAAAACTGCCGGTGGATCGTAATATTTTTTACAACCAAAAATAACGGCACACAGCAGCAGGATGGCCAGCGTGCTGTATTTTTTTAAACTAAACTGATAATTCTTCATTGTTGGTTTATTTTATATTTTTTGGATGAATTAGCTGGGATCAGACAACCAAACGGCCTCGGTTAACAAAGGGTATTTAGCTGAAATTTTAGTTTTGGAAACCGTACTTACCGTAATGCCCCATTTGGTTAAAAAAGGTTCCATGTCGGTTTTGGTAAACTCGGATAAACGTTCGTAAAAGAAATCGATCTTATCCTGATTGCTGGATGAAGTAAACCGTGCATGGCGGGCTTCGGTGGTTAAATAGGTAATAAACTCGAAACCATAGCGCTCCATTAACTGGATAAACATACCCAGTTTGGCATCTTCTGAGGCATTGGCGTAAGATTTGGTGCCGGTAGGCGTAACAAAAGCCAGTGCAGCGGTCATTAAACGCTTATAATTACTGTGCTTGTAGCCATGGTATTTGGTTACTTTCAGCGAAAAAATGTTATTCGATACTTCGCCGTTGCCATCAAAGTTCCAGGTGTTATTCATTTGCATGTTGTGGCCCAGTTCGTGGTAGGTACCCCAGTTCTGGCCAATTACGCCGCTGAGGGTTACCGCCTGCTGAAAATAGTTGTCGTTGGCGGTGGCCACCACCGGATAGCCGCTATGTTGTGCTCCTGCCGAAGGCTGGATATCGTGTACAATGCGCCATGGCAGCATGGGGTTTAAATCGCGGGCATCGGCAGCATTTTCGGATAAACCGTACCATTCCCAGTAACAGTGCAGGATCTGCTCATCCCAGGTTTGCATTAAAGCTGTTGGGCTGGCAATGGGGAATTTGGCTAAACGTGATAGGGGTAAGGTAAAAATGATCCGTTTGCCGCGCAGTTCAAAAAACGGCACAGTAGTTTTGGCCATCATGGCTTTCCACTCTTCATCGGTGGTTTGGCCCAGCACAAAATCGGGCGATTTAACCGTACCGGTAAAAGTAAATTCGACCTTGCGGCCCAATGCCCTTGGCGGGATAATGTACACCTGCCCGCCATACAGGTTGCGGATGAGGTTTTTACCCGGTGCCAGGCTATGGCGGCTGTAAATAACCGGTGCCCTGAGTTTAGTCTGCAGGCTGGTGAGGTCATCATCCCAGGCGCCAATCTGTGCAGTCATGCCGTACTCGCCAGCCGGCACATCTACCTGAATCAGTTCGCCGGCAGGTGCATACATACCGGTACTGAACCAGCCTTGCGGGGCTACCGAAATGCGTAAGTTGGCATTGTTGGCATATACGAAATCGAAATCGAGTGTTACTTTGGCGCCTTTAAGGCGCGGCTCAGTAATGGATACCAAACCCGGGAAAACCCTGGCCAGGTTAAACTGCGAGCGGTCTATCTTGTATTTGGAGGTATCGAGCTCCTGGTTGCCAAAGGTATCAACTACCTCGGTTTTACTGTAGCCATCTTCAAAAGCGTAGCCGTAATCTTTTCTACAGGCCTGTGTAAGCAATAAAAGCACAGCACAAGCGGAGGTTAAAATGGTTATATTTTTACTTTTCATGGCCTTGGTTACTTTATAATGTTGGTGTAGGTTGGTGTCCAGACTTTTCCATCGAGGTTAAAGCCTGTTGCATTGATGTTTAGCCAGCCCAAAATAAAGGTGGGTATATCTACACCCCGTGGTACTACTTTATAGAGCTCGGGAGAAGGTTTAATGCAAAATTTACTGTCGTAATCTTCAAAGGTTACCCATTGGTTGGATTTCTGGAATACGAAATCGTTTTTGGATTTGCTCTGGTCTTTGATCAGGGTTCCGGTTCCATCCAGTGCAGGCCAGTAACCGATTAAATTGTTGTAATACGGGTGGCTGGCATCCAGGGCTACCTGGCAAGAATAATCTTTTAGGACGGCATCGGGTACGGCCACATTAAAAATGCGGATATCGGCAATGAACTGTTTGGCCGTATTGCCAAAACCCGAACGGTAACCCGCCACCAATGGCTCGCTGTTGTTTACATTCCTGCCGGTAATTACCGTTGGCGTACCTATAGGATCGCCATCCTGATACAATTGCACGTAGCGTACCGTACCCACAAAATAAATTTTAAAACCAATGATATACCACCGGTTGGTTTCCATGGCTTTGGTAGTTGGGGTGGCAATGGTTGTGGAAGCTAAACCACCTAAACGCCAGGTACCATTCGATCCGTTGTGGATGATCCACCAGCCGGTAGTACTGTTGGCCGGGCTGGATGTTTTAAAGAAGATAGGCGCATTTTGTGTGCCGAATGTCTGCACTTTTAACTTAAATTCTACCGTATACTCGCCCGTAGTGCCAAAATTATAGAGGTTGGATTTGGTGGCATCAACAGAGGCAATGGTATCGCCGTTTAAGCGGCCAAAACTGCCGGCATAAGGCAATGAGGTTAAGCTGGAAGGCTTGTTGTAAATGGTCGATTTAAAGTTGGGATTGTATAAAATGATGAAGCTGTTTAACAGGGGTTTGCTGAACAGGGTATTATCCATCAATGCCGGAATAACCGGATAGGCGCCACCTTTATTGGAGGCAATTACAATGAGCCAGTTCTCTTTGCTAAAATTGGCACGGGCCTTAATGGCATTATTCAGCTCGCCAATGTAAGTATCGATGGTGCTGATGGCTGCGGCATATTCGGGCACGCTGGCATCATAGCCATATTGCGCACCGGCTTTATCTACGCCCTGAAATTCGGCCAGTACCACTGCGGCATCGTTATTGGCCAGCTCGGTTAAGGTGGCTGCTTTTACCGCATCATCGGTAGCAAAAGTACTGCTGACATCGGCATTGGTAACCAGTTTACTGTTCAGGCTTTGCGAAATGCCGAACGCGGCGGTTCTTAGCGTGGTATTGTCTTTAACTCGTTTAAAAAACATAGGATAATCGGCCAGTTTGTTGTTCGCAAAATCCTCGCTGATTACTTTGTGTTTGGTTTTATCTACTCCGGTAAGCATATCGGCCCAGGAGGTGGCGTTTAAACCGTTTTCGTCTGATACGGAATTGATGGTAAACATGCCAGTCTTAATCATGCGCGAGAGGTTGGGCGTAGGCGATTTGAAAATAGATTCGCCCCGGGCACCATCTACAATTACGTACAATACTTTTTGCTTTTGGGCATCAGCCACCTCGCCACCGGTATTATTCGAGAAATCTTTTTTATCGGCCAGTTCTTTATTGCAGGAAAAAACAGCAACCATGGCCACCATTAAAAGGACTGCCAGTGGGTAGCGTAATGCCGGCTTTTTTATTTTACTTTTCATTGTAAGCTAATTTGGTTAACAACATGATTATGGTTTGAGGGAGATGCGCACGGCACCCGATACCTGCTGGTTATCGAAAAGGGTAATGGTACCGGCAATCAGGGCGGTAGGGTTGCCAAAAATGTCGGTGCTCTCGTAAACATCGTTTACAATGCCCTGAAATTTACCCGTGTTATTATATCCTGCAGCCAGACTTCCATTGGGGTTTAAAACCATAAAGCCCTGGCGGATAATGCCATCGTATTTGGTAAAAGAACCGAATACCAGTATTTTACCGCTTTTTAACTGAAAGGCTTTACTGATACTACCCCCTTCGATGGTTTTAAGTACCAGGCTTCTATCTACTGTGCCATCAGCATTTAACATCACCAGCCCCTTGGTAATAAAGCCATTGTAATTGTTAAACACACCAGCTATTAAATATTTGCCTGTAGCAGCGTTGTAAGTAATGGCATTGATGGCGTCGTCGGCCCCGGTACCCGAAGGGTAAGTTGGGTCTACCAATCCGTTGGTGCCAATGCGTGTAATGCGGTTAGTGTTTAAGCCCTGATAGGTGGTAAAAGAGCCTACCAGTATAATTTTGCCATCGCTCTGCATCAGCGCATCGCTAATAGGACCATTACCAGCTGTTAAAGGCAGATTGGCAGCTACATTGAAATTGTAGCTCGAATCCATCTTACCATCGAGGTTCATTTTTAACAGGCCATTGAGTTTGGTATAGCCCACTACTTTATTGTCGCGGGTAGAACGCTCGTAAAAAAACTCGGCGTAATTGTTAAAGCTACCCACCACATAAATGCTGTTGTTGTAGTTAAAAACCTTGTTAACAAAGCCACTTACCCCGCCGTTAAAGGTGGCTACGGTATCGTAAGAGTGATCCGAGGTTTTACCTACTACTTCTACCCGCGATGAATCTAATGAGCCGTTGGCATTTAAGCGGGTGATACCATTAATGCCAACACGATTGTTGTAGTTGGTTAGGCTGCCACCTACCATAAACTGACCGTTAGCCAGCCTGAAGATAGAAGATATGGGACCATTGGCTCCTTTACCGGTAGTAAAGCCCGAAGTAATAAATCCGTTGGCGTTGGTTAATACGATGTTGTTAATGGGGGTTTTGGTGGTAGCAGCAGCCATGTAATTTACAAATGAGCCTACCATGACCAGATTGCCATTGGGCAAGGGTAAAACCTGTCTGATGCTGCCCAGGCTGGTATTGGCAGCAAAAGTAGCATCTACTTCAACTTTACCTTCTACCCGGTAAGCCGGACCAAAAAAGATCTGATCGCCTATAATCAATGTGGTTCCGCCTGTACTGGCCCCTGCAGGGAAAAGTACGGTAATGGTTTTATCGGTTATTTTGGCAATGCTGGCCTGGGTATCGTTAATGTAGAACTTTACCTGGTCTTTATAGGGCAGCAGTCCGGTTACCCCGAAGGTAATTTGCGTGGCCCCGTTTACTTGTTCGGTATCTGATACATCTGAAGAAAACCGGATGCCCAGCGCTACTTTACCGCCTGCATAGGGATCTTCGCTAATGGGATTTTCCTTTTTACACGAAGCCATGGAGAGGGCCAGTAAGAGCAGACAGGCCAGCCCGGTATTTTTACCCAATATTTTTCTGTTTCTTAACATAATGCTGTTTTGATTAATTCCCAATTCCATTTTCTATCGCTATCGAATTAAAGTAGGTGCTGTTAAAGCCAAAAGAGTGCTTTTCCATTTTAAGGGCGTGTACAATCCCGTTGGTAGGGTTGATATCGGATGAAGCTACGGGTGCGTTGATCCAGAAAGCCTGCGGGCGCGACAGATCGGGGATATACGAAATCATCAGTTGCCTGTAGCCTGCATATTTTACCCTTACCTCGCTGGCGCTACCGGCATTGGTTACCGCATCGTTATACACCACGCCAATGTTCATTGGTGCACCGTTGTAAGAAATATAACCCTGCCCTTTGTAGGTGTTCAGGGCCAGGGTATCCACCTGGCTATAATCTTTAAGGCGGTTGGTACCTTTAAATACGTAAAGCGAGAGTGCAGTTTTCCATACCGCGGGTTTAACATCTGAAAGTTTGGTTACGGTATCTTTTCCGGTTGAACGGAGCTCTTTATTCAGGGTGCGGATGGCCCGGTTGATGGTTGGATCGGTGGGGGCAAAAAAGGTAATGTTATCGCTGCTGAAAGTACTTTCCATACCGGCCAGTTTAATTACCTGCGTTAAGGTATCGAAATGCAGGGGCTTGGCCTGCAGGTATTGTAAAATAGTACCATCAAATTTGGCTTCTTTTACGCCCCCATCAATGTAGTGCTCGTATTTTTTGCAGCTAAAAGCTAAGCCGGTAATAAGGGCCAGACTTAGCAGTAGTGTGTTTTTGTTAAACTTATTCATGTTTAATGTATGCTTTAGTGGGTTAGCGCCAGTAATTATTCAAAGTCATGTAAGGGTTGTTAATGGTTGCACTGGCATCGATTGGCCAGGTCCATGCACCAGCCTGAAACGCTGAGAACGAAAGCGGATTGGGCGTAAACTTGGGATCGAGGATTTTACGGGTACGTACCAGATCATAAAAGTGGTGTCCTTCGCCCATCAGTTCTTTGGCGCGTTCTAAAAAGATGGCGTCTTTGATTTTGCCTTCGCCCGGGTTTGCCGGAAAAAGATCGGCACCTGCCCTGGCCCTGATTACGTTAAGCAAGGTAGCGGCCTCGCCATCTCTACCCAGTTCGGCCAGTGCTTCAGCATGCAGTAAAATGGCATCGGCCAGGCGGAAAATAATCGGGTTATCATCGCTGAACTGAACCAAAGCTGCACGGTTATAAAATTTATAGAATTGCCATACACCTGTCTGGTCGTATATGTTTTCGTCAAACCATACAGTTTTGCGTTTGTCGGTACCGCTTTCTGGATAAATTTTCTTCATAAAATCGGCATTGTACACCAGCTCACTTACCGGCCTGTCACTGCTGGCGAAGAATGGGTTGTGTACTACCGAGAAAGAGTATTTGTAACGCAGTTTGGCGGTATTTTCGCCGGTGTTATCGCTCAGCTGGATTTCGAATAAACCTTCCTGCGATTTACCGAACATAATGAGATAAGTTTGCTCAATTGGCATTAAGCGGTAAGCTTTCTGCTGGTCAACGCCAATATCCTGCAGTTCGTTTCCGAGCTCGTCTACCTGAGTATAGTAAGCCGGGGCATTGCCGGCATCGAAACCAGCGCACCACATGTTCAGGTGCATCATTAAATCGATGGCACCACCACGCATAGCCCTGATGCCTTTAAAAGTGGGGTCGTTATAGGTCCAGGGTAAATCATTTTTTACGGCACCTAAATCTTCGAGGCAGCTTTTTAGCACCTTCACCATATTGGTACGGGGCAGGGCATCCTGGTTATAAGCTTCGGTATAGTAAGGCACATCACCAAACAGGCGAACTAAAAAGAAATACGACACGCAGCGCATAAAAACGGCTTCGGCGATATATTGTTTCTTTTTGGCCGGCGAAAGCGCCCCATCGGGCATAGCGGCTACTTCTTTAACCATAATATTGGCCGACTGGATTACCTTGTAAAAAGGTGCCCATTTCTGGATCAGATCGTAGCGCGAGTTAAGCTGAAACCACTCGTTAATGGCATTGGCTTCGTAACCGGGCAAAGAGCGGTCGGCACGGGCTGCAATGGCCATTTTAAGGTTATTGGTAGCCATATAGGTAAAATCGATCCTTGGCGGATAGCCTTTGGTTGATGGGATGGCCCAGCCACAGCGGGTATCGCCAATTTCGAAAAGCACACTCTGCATGGTGGCTTCCCTGAACGAGCGGTAAAGCCCCATGGCAAAACCTTCGGCGTCGCCTTCGGTTTTCCAGTAGTTATTGCCCGATAGTTTGCTTAACGGTTCAACGTTTAAGAACTTTTTACAGCTGAAGTTTACACTCAGCAGCAACAGTACAGCAAGTAGGTATATTGTTTTTTTCATCGTTATCCTGTTTATAATTGAATGTTTAAACCCAAAGCATAGGTTCTGCGTACGGGGTAACCACCCGAGTTATCCCTGCCCAGTGAACTTACACTTTCGGGATCGGCACCCGAGTAAAAGCTGAAAGTGTGGATGTTGTTGGCTGTAGCAAATACCCTTAAACTGGTAATGCCGAGTTGCTTGGTTAATTTGGGCTTAAAGGTATAGCCAACAGTTACTGTTGCCAGTTTTAAGTACGAACCGTCTTCCTGGAACAGGGTTTGGTTATACCGGAAAGGCAGAAACTGTGTCGATTTATCGGTAGCCCCATAGTTTCCATACCTTAAATAATCATAAGGATTAGGGTAGTTGGCAATATCGCCCGATTGGCGCCAGATGTTATACTCGGTTATGGGCACCAGGTTGTTTGCCGAAAAAGGCGAAGCAAAATTCTGGAAGCTGGCCGCCAGCGGATTGTTCAGAATATCGCGGTGCCAGGTGTAAGCCATGATTACATTAAGCGAAAACCCCTGGTAAGATACGTAACTGCTGATACCACCGTTGATTAAAGGTTGTGAGTTACCGGCACCCACCATATCTTTCGAGTCGAGTACATAATCGCCGTTAATATCGGCATAGTAAGGGTCGCCTGCCTTGAAATAGATTGGGGTAGTACCATTAAAAGTATGGTAACGGGTACCATTGGCCGGGTTAACCGGTACGGCATCATCAGTAGCAAATACGCCCTTAAAGTTATACAGGATATTGGTTAAGGAGTTGCGGCCCAGGCGGTATAAAATGGCCTGTCCGGTAGCACCACCATCCAATAGCAACTGGCGGGTAGCATCGGGTAGGGCAGTGATTTTTTCTTTATTATAAGCCCCGTTTATGCTCAGGGTCCAGTTTACCTTGCTGCTGGCAGGTAAAGGCCTGAAGCTTACAGCCAGCTCGTAACCGTAGTTTACATTGCTTACCTCGTTGGTTTTCAGTTTGGCAAAAGCATTGTGTGTAGTAATGCTTTTCTCCCATAACTGGTTATCGACCATTTTGTAATAGGTATCGAAGTTTAGCGTAATGCGGTTTTTAAACAGGTTTAAATCCAAACCTGCGTTATACTGGGTGGTAGCAGTGGGCAATAACTTAATGTTGGGCAGGTTATTAAAATCGATAGCCGTAGTCTGGATACCGTTGTAGTTGCCGTAATAATCGTAAGTACCATTGGCATCGAAAACACTGCCCACCGGAGCAATATTTCTACCCCATGACAAGCGGAGCATACCAACATCGAGCCATTTGGAGTTGGCCAGGAAATTTTCTTTGTTGAAATTCCATTTTAAGGCCAGTGATGGGTTTCGTGCCCATGGGGCATTAAGGCCGGTGCTCGATGTACCATCTAAACGGAAAGTAGCCTCAATCAGGTATTTGGTTTTGTAGTTGTAAGATAAACTTGCGGCCAGTGATGCGGCTCTCGAATCGGAGTAGTTATCTAAAACCCCGCCGCCCGAGCTTGCTGCAGCAGTACCAAAAGGTCCCTGGTACTGATCATTGGTATACTGATCTTGTTTAATGGCATGCGCCTGGAAGTTGCGCACATACACTTCTGAGAAAACGTAGGCACCCAGGTTATGCACATCTTTCTGGAAAGACTTGTTGAAACTCAGCATGGCCCTGTTGTACAAGGTACTGCGTTTATCGTTGTACGAATAAACACCGGCCACATTGTTGTTTAAGATGGCAGGATTGAAGGTTTCGGTGGTTCCCATCGAATAATCGTAACTGGTGATGTTAGAGAGTGCCAAACCGGTAAGAAATTCGTAACGGGCTTCTACACTGGTTTTAATATTGCCGGCTTTGTTGTCGTTATCGACAATTAAAGCACCCAAAGCCGGGTTGCTGTTAATTAAATTCGGACCAGGTAACAGCGATGAAGAACCTGCACCAGAGGCTACCCCGGTTTGCAACAAACCATTGCCGCTACCTTTCTGGGTATTGCCCAAACTGCTGGACAGGATCAGGTTCACATTAAATTTCTGGCTCGGTTTGTAACGGGTGTTCATACTGAGTGAGTAACGGGTAAAACCGGTATTTTCCTGAATTCCTTTCTCATCGTAATAACCCACGTTAATTTTGTAGTTGAAAGAATCATCACCACCGCTGGCATTTACGTTGTGCTGCTGGTTGTAGGTAGAGCGGTAAAAAATGCTCTGCCAATCGGTAGAGTTGTTGTAAAAGGCATTTAAACTATCGGCCAGCATAGGCGTATTGTCAATGCTTTGACGTGCGGAATATACATTGGTACCATAGTTGTAAATTTCCCAAAGCCTTAAATTGCTTTCGGCTGCCCCACCAATTACCTGACGCAGTTTGGGTGGGGTATTGAAGAAAAAGTTGGTTGAGTACTGGATAATCGGCGTTTTTGATTTACCCCGGCGCGTATTGATCAGAATTACCCCGTAAGCACCCTGTGCACCGTATAAAGCTGTTGCACTGGCATCTTTTAAGAAGTTAATCTCTTCAATATCTTCGGGTGGAATTAAGGATAAGGGGCTAATGCCCGGGCCATTGCTCGAAAAGCCATATTGGTAATCGGTATTTAAATCAACCGGTACCCCGTCAATAACGAACAAGGGCGAGGTTGGAGTTAAAAAGGCATTATCACCTGAGCCGGTTACACTGATTCCGGATAAACCACGCATATTGATGGCAGGGGCAGCACCGGGACTACCCGTATTAATCTGGATATTTAAACCGGGTACTTTGGCCTGAAACAACTCGGCAATATTACTTACCGGAACATCCTGGATATCTTTACCTTTTAGCGAAGTTACTGCACCCATTACGGTTTCTTTTGTTTTTTGGGCGTAACCTACTACCACAATATCTTTCAGGGAAGTAAGGTCTTCGGTCATTACGATTTTCAGGTCGTTTTTGCCATTTAGTTTTACCGTAGCATCTTTATAATTGAGGTATTTGAAGGTTAGTGTTGCGTTATCGGGTACACTTACCGTAAATGAACCATCGTCTCTGGTCATTCCTATTGCCCGGGTGGAAGTACTGGACATAATGGTTACGGCCGGTATACCATTACCATCATTTTTATCAACCACCTTGCCCCTCAGGCTGATGATGGTTTGGGCTGACAATGTGCCGCCCCATACCATTAGCCCCACGAAAAGCAATAAATTCAGGATGTATTTTTTAGTCATATCTGTATTGTAAAAACTCATGTTCAACTTATTTCTGAGACTAGTCGTTCGTAAACCGCGGATTATCTTTATTAAACCAGAAGATGACCTCCCAGTCGCCCTTTTCGAAAATGGCGAAGTCTAAACCCAGATTGGCCTCTACCCTGAAGCCACCATAGCCAATGCGGTCGTAAGCGAAAGCCACCCGGGCACGCGTACCATTGGTATTGGTATATGGGGTTGGGATTGCAACCAGCGGAATGGGATAAGCCACATCGTATTTTACAGAGGTGGTGCTCATTTTCATGTTAAAACCGTGTACCAGTTTGCTCCAGTTGGTGAGCTTGAATTTGGCCGGATCGATCGGCTTAAGCAGGGTATCTAAAAACTTAAAGGAAATGGAGTTGCCTTCGCCCACTTTATTAAACAGAACGGTAATATCGCTGGTGGACATGGGCTGGCCCGATTTATCGCCCACTATGCCGCTCATTGTGGTGGGGCTAATGGTACCGCCGGTATTGGCACCGGTTAGCGGGTTAATGCGGTTGGGCTCGTATGGCAGCTCACGTTGCGGTTGCAGTACCAGGTTGTTAAAATATTTACGGCCACCATTGTTCGATACTTCTACATCGAAAACATAACCCGAATCGGGCAGGGCTTTTACGATGTTGCTTTTGGCTTCGGCCCACATGATAAACTCGCCCGAGTGCTCGCCTACTTCAAATAAAGTATGCTGTTCGGTGGTGCGTTTGGCTTCGATTTCCTGAATCGATTTCTCGCTTCCGTCATAGGCTTTTTTCCATACCAGTACCGGAAAGGGTTTTAATAACTCTGGGCTGGTAATGCCATCGCTGTTGCGCATGGATACAATTTTGAAGGTGAGCGGTAAGGATGAACTTTCGATGTTGAAGTTATCGCCCATTAAAGTGGTGCGGCCCAGTATGGGTTTATAAACGGTCTGTTTAAATCCGGCGTCTTTATTAAAGGCATCGGTATCGCTCGGCAATAATTTTTTACAACCCAGTATGGCCAGAGCGCCAATGGCTGCAAAAAATAAGGCAATTGATTTATTTCTTGGTATCATATAACGGAATGATTTATTTATTTAATCGGATAAGGAATTCGCCGAAACCAAATTCGTGCGAGGCCGAAAGCACGTGGATAATGGCATTATTGGTTTCGATATTTACCGCCTGGGTAGTGGCCGATTTCCATTCTTTGGTGTACTGCGAGTTTTTAATGTCGCTGTAAACCACCCCTTTGGGGCCACCAAAAACATAGCCGCTGGCGTTCGAGTTCAGCTCCTGTGCATTCATGCCGTATTTAAAATGGGTGCTGGTTAAAAAAGCGCCATCGGCAAAGTGCAGGCTATCGGTAGTTATTTTGGTGCTTACAATGTAACGGTCCAGTAAAATGCCCAGCTGGTCGGCGTCTAAATTGGCAATACCCAGCGCTTTTTTGTTCTGGCTTAACCTGAGGTTATTCAGGGCATTTAGCGCTACCGAAAAATTGCGGTTGGTAAGCGAGAACAGGGTAATGGCTTTGCTGTTGGTTAAGGTATCTTTTGCCCAGCTTACCCGCTCGCAGACTTTAAGCAGCGAATCGTACTTACCGGTTTGCGATTTGAGGTAGGCGTAAGCATTGCCATCAAATACATTGGCTTCGTTTTCGTAATTGTAAGCGCCATCGTCTTTTTTGCAGGCAAGGGCAAACAGGGCAATGGCCATACAACAGGCTATATTTTTAATACTTTTTATCATCGTTACCTCCAATATTCGTTTTGTGTAATTTTTGCATTGGTGCTTAGCACTTCTTCATCAATAGGCCAGTAAATGCCGCCTTTTTTAATCAGGTCGGTAAATTTGGGATCGTTGTTTTTGAGTTTGTTGTAGCGTACCAGGTCGTACCAGCGCCAGCCTTCGCCCATTAGCTCTCTCCGGCGTTCGGCAAAAATGGCATCAATCAATCCGGCGTTTGTACCTTTGTACAGGCCAATGCCCCGGTTGTTGCGTACAATATCTAAAGCATCGGTAGCATCGTCCATACTCCCAATAGCAGCCAGCGATTCGGCGTAAAGCAGCGTAATCTCCTCCATGCGGGTAAATACCAGGGCCGAGCTGTAAATGGCCAGTGTACCATCAGTAGAGGCATTGCGGATGCACTTTATTTTGCTGAATACGGTGTTTGAAGTGCCATAACCACTGAAATAATCGGATACGGGCAAACCGGTAAGCGGATCGAACCTGAACCTGAGATCGTTTGCTTCGTTAAATATGGCGGCAATTACATCGTCGGGCATTTTAATTTGCGGTACCGCTTTGGAAATGATGGGTGCAGCCAGTGCCAGGTCTTCGATATGGCCAACGGCGCTCATTTCGGCGGTATTGTAATTAAAGGGAAAGCCTACCATTTGAGAAGCGTTATTGCCATAAAACAGGCCATCTACTTTGGTTAAGTTTGGTGTAGTGGTATAAATGGCGCCACTTAAACCAAAGTTGGTCATTACAAATTTCGAGTAGGCTACAGCATCGAGGTATTTGCCCTGCCAGGCGGCAATATGTGCCAGGATGGAATAGGCCGAAATGCGGTTTAGTAAAATACCATCCCAGTAAGGGGCTACTTTGCCGTAGTAGTTTTGCTGGTTAAAGCCGTTTTGTAAGGCACCATAGCGGTAAGGAAGGGCGTTTACCACAGCCAGTAATTCGCTGGTGGCAAACTGCAATACAATTTCTGATGCTACTTTAGGGCGCTCGATAAAATTACCATCGGTAGAGGCCGTAATCAGCGGAATATCGCCCCAGATCCGTGCCATGTAAAAGTAGGTAAAGGCCCTGAGCGCCCGCATTTGGGCAACATCAATTTTATAATTTTCTTCGGTGTATTGCTTGTCGTTCTTTAAAATTTCGCCGGCACGATCAATAAAAACCGTACAGCTGTTTATTACCGCATAAAATTTGCGCCAGTTACTTAACGATTTTACTACGGGATAAGGCGCATTTAAATTGTTTTCGGTAATGGCCTTTAAATCCAGGCGCGAGGTGGCTTTAAAATCGCCCATGCGCACATCGCCATACAACCAGTGGGCATTGTTATCGGCAAGGGCAGCCCTCAGAAGACCGTAAGAACCCAGCAGGGCCGAGCGGGCATCGGCTAAGCTTTTCCAGTTGTTGCTTTCGTTTACCAGGTGGGTAGAATCGATATCGAGTTCTTTTTTACAGCCCGATAGCAATACCGTACCGAACAGCATAAACATCCCAATCTTTTTGATTACGTTTCTGGATGGTTTTATTTTGTTATACATGTGAATGTGCTTATAAATCAATTTTTAAACCTAATGTGAATGTTCTCGGTATCGGCAGGCCATAACCGGTATCTTCGCCGGTATAGCTTACCAGTTCCGGATCGCCGCCGGTATAACTTTTAAGGGTATACAGGTTAAGTGCAGAGGCGTAAACATAAATTTTCCGGAAGGCGTTATTGAAATACCTGAACCGGGAGATATCGTAACCCAGCGAAACAGACCTTAACTTGGCATAAGAACCGTTTTCAATAAAAATATCCTGATCGGTACGGTACGATTGCACGGCACTCCAGGGATTGTAAACCGGATAATTGGCTATATCAATGCCTTTTTGCCAGAAAGTGATTTCGTTTACCGAATTGATGTTGTTGTTACCGGTTTTGTTAATGAAATCGAGCTGGCTGGCTGCCGATTGATTGATGATGCTTCTTTTTAAAGCGAAGTAGATGTTAAAATCGAGGTTAAAGCCTTTGTAGCTGAGTGTACTGCTAAAATTGCCGACAATGCGCGGCATATAACCGCCCATGGCTACTTTATCATTTTCATCAATGGTATAATCGCCGTTCTGGTCTTTCCATTTCGGGTCGCCGCCATGCAGTTTCAGCCCTTTGTAAGTCATGATCTGGAAGTTGGCCGGATTTACAGGCACATCTACATCGGTTTGGTAAACGCCCTGGCTTTGCAGTACCAGAATCTGATCGACAGGTTTGCCTACCGTTAGTTTTTGGCTGCCAATGGTAATCTCCTGCAGGTTATTGGGTAGTGCTTTTAAGGTGTTTTGATTAAAGGCAATGTTGAAATCGGCATTCCAGCCCAGCTGACCAGGTTTGGCTTTCAGAATTTCGGCCGAAAGTGCCAGTTCGATCCCTTTGTTGTTTACATCCATGCCGCTTTTGTACTCTTTGGTGTAACCCGATTCGGCATTTACCGGAACGCCTAAAAGCATGCGCTTGTTGGTTTTTGAATAGAACGAGAGGCGGGTTTGCAGCCTGTTGTTTAAGAACGCAATGTCGGTACCCAGTTCAAGCGCCTGTACATAAGCCCATGGAATATCATAACCAATCCAGCCCGAGCTGTAAGGACGTGAAAGTGTACCTATCCCGCCATAAGAACCTACTGATTTATTGGAACTCCAGCCCAGATCGCTTACATATTGCGGACCTGCACCATACAAATCGGTAATGTTAAGTGTACCCAAACGGCCGTATGAGGCATTTAGGCTTAAGCCACTTAGTACCGGGGCCTGGTTTTTAAGGTATTTGGTCAGGTCCCATTTGGCATTTACCGATGGCGAAAAGAACCACCTGTTGCTGGCCTGCATATTCGAGGCACCATCGGTACGGGCTACCACGGTGGCAAAAAACTCGTTATTCAGGGTGTAATCAAAACTACTGTATAAAGAGCTGACATTGATTTTTTGCTTATCCGTAAACTTTTTGGTGAAAAAACCTTCAGCCTGTAAATAATCGCTGTGACTGACGTCTCCATCAACACTGTTAATCCTCACGTAATCACTGGTGCCTTTATAGCCTTGCAGGTAATTGTATTTATTTACGTCGCGTGAGAGCGTGTGGCCCAGCAAAGCCTTAAACACATGGGCTTTGTTTATTTTAAAATTGTAGGCAATTGAGTTATCGATATTTAAACGCTGGTTATAAGCATAAAAGTTGGAGATGTAATTGTTCCCATCCATTAAAGTGGTCGGATAAAACAAATCGCGCATACCCTCATTGTAATCAAACGAAATGCGGCTAATGAAATCGAAGTTTTTATATCTGGCATTAGCTGAGAATGAGCCTTGTATTACATTATTGATGTTGTTATCGATAGTTTTGTTTTCGTACTCGTTTAAATAGTTGCCATAAATGGTTTTGTTGGGGGCTATCGGACTAATCAGGTCGGGTACGTATTGCATTTCTGCAAAACGGTCGCGCAGCGAACGGTTGCGGTCGCGGTTAAGGCGGGTAGCGTTAACCATGGTAGAGATGGTTAGCCATTTTAAAGGCAACACATTGATAAAGAAAGCGGCATTGTAGCGATTGAGCCGGGTATCGTCGGCATTGCCTGCATTGGAAGTATTGCCTGCAAAGAACCTGAAATTAGACCGCGAGGTTCCGCCTGTTATGCTGGCGTTGATGGTGTGCAGGGCTGCATTTTTATAGTACAGGTCAGTCCAGTCCGATCGGCCGTAGTAGTTTTCATTGGTGGCATCGGCCAGGTAAGCGGGGTATTTGTCGAAATCTTCGGCTGTAGCATATTTATTGTAGAAAATGTTACGGAAAAGGCTTTCGTCCCGGCCATTGGTTGTGGTCACCTTATCTTTTGCCGCAAAACCGAAATAGCTGTTGACAGAAATTTCGCGGTTGCCCTGGTGCGCATTTTTAGTGGTAATTAAAATGGCACCGTTGGCGGCACGCGGGCCATAAATAGAAACGGCTGCCAGGTTACTGATTACGTTTATAGATTGGATATTATCCAGATCGATGGCCGATAAGAGGTTGGTGGCGGGTCCTATTGGCGAAAAATCGTATTCCTGTACATTATAAACAAATGGATTGTCGCTGATTAAAGGAATACCATTGATAAAAACGGCAGGCTGCGCCTCTGCAACATTGGCTTTGGAAAGTAAGGGACGATTTAAACCCCGCAGCAACATCGATTGGCTGGCGCTGCCCGGCTCTCCGGTAATTTCCTGCATGTACAAGCCTTTGGTATTGCTTTTTAAAGCCTGCTGCAGGGAGATAAAAGGATAATTGCTTACCTGATTAAGTTTTACGGTATCTGTATTTCTTTTGGACACATAGCTTACCAGTACCACCGAATCGATAGCAACCGGCTGTTTTGCTTTTTTGGTAGTATCCTGAAAGCAGGTGCCGGCCAGGTTAGCTGTGCTTTTGCCATACGATTTAAGGTTAACTGCACAGTTAATCATGGTGGATAGCACCAAAAATAAACCCATCTTTTTGGGGATGTTTTTAAATAAACATACCGCCTGAAGCTGGTTTAAGTATGGATCCAATGCTTGATTTTTTTTGTTCATTTTATATCATGTTTATTGGCTTATCTATTTAAAAACAGCAATACAGATCCATCCATGCTTTTTAGCAGGGCAAATAGATTCCCGGGGCCACCATAATGGCCATAACATCAGCACCAGTAAGAAAAGGCCTTGAAGCTCCTCTTCATCGGTACATTATGCGCAGGGCAGAAACTGTTTAACTGTTTTTACCTTTAAAATTTGGGGGCTTGCTTAATTCGGTTGTAAATTTTGGCCTGGAACTGTAAACATTAGGATTTTGGGTTCACCGTATATTCGTAATGTTGCATGCGTATACTGGTTAGGTTGCGCTGGCAACAGTACATCTGGTAACAAACAGCCGGAAAGAATTGGGATCGGAGCCTGGTAAACCTTCAGAAAGACTTGCTTGTGAAGTAATGGTTTTTTCATAATTAATCGTTTTGGTTATTTGTTTTATAAGCCTGCTTATGGGGACAGCCGCTTATAACGTTTTCATATCTTCCCGAAGCCGGTAAGGATATGGGTTTGGTTAAATCAAAACTGCTATATTCTACGTTAAAAAAAGATGAAAATCCTTAAAGAAAAGGTAGAAAATCGGGTATAATCGACTGAAAATCCTGTATTTAGTTAAAAAGCCCTGTTTAGTCTTTTACTTTTCGGTTAAGGTGATTAAAAAAGTTGTGGCGACGGTCTTTATCCTCCGGGTAAATGCCAAAATTTAATTAAAACATAACTTTCAAGTAAAACTCAGGCTACATCTTTTTACTTTCTTAGGTTAAAAAATTAATCATCTCTATGATCTGTCTGAAAGATTTTGAATACATCTATATCCGTCATTGGGAGAAACTGTATGCATTCTGCTTTAGGATGACCAGGGATGAATGTCTTTCGCAGAATTTGGTACAGGATATTTTTACCGACCTGTGGGAACGCCGTGCTGGAGTAAACATCCTGTCGATAGAGAATTACCTGTTCAGGGCGGCCAAAAACCAGGTTTTAAAAGAATATCGCAGGAAAAAGCTCGATACGACCATTATGGAAGATAATTTTGAAAGTTACCTGATCGATAATGTAGGTACCCTCGAGGCGGAACTAACGGATCAGCTTTATTCGTTACTGGAACGCCTGCCCGAAAAAAGGAAAGAGATTCTGGTAATGAACAAAATAAAGGAGATGGATATCGACGAGATTGCCCAAGCGCTCAACCTCTCTAAACAAACGGTTAAAAATCAGCTCACATCAGCTTTAAAGCAGCTCAGGTTTCATAGCAACGAAACCTCAGGGCTGATTATTCCTTTTGGGATTTACGTGTTAATATTGCTTAACCATAACTTAATAATTTCGTAATCGCCCGCCGTAGTACTTTTTTGCCGCCTTTGGTACTTATTCCCGAACACAAGTACTATGAGCAAAAAAGAAATGCACTACCTGGAACACCTGGTAGAAAAAGAAGAAAAGGGAACCATTACCGAAGCAGAAAGCAGGTTACTGGAAAGTTTCTTTAGCGATGAATACCAGCGTGCCGGATGGGATGGCGAGCAGATGGGCAAAAAAGCTGCTGTTTCGGCCCAGATTTATACGCAGATTAAAAAGCAGGGACATTTTGCCAAATCGTGGACGAGCTACATCAAATATGCTGCGGCAGCGCTGATTGCATTAACGGCAGGTGCAGGGATTTTATTAAATTCTAAAATAAACCCCAAAACCATTACGCTTACCACTGCAGGTAATATCGATTCGGTGAGGCTGGTTGATGGCAGTACCGTGTACCTGGCTGCACACTCCGGTTTCCGGTACCCGCAACATTTTGGGCATAACGTAAGGGCGGTAACCCTGCTAAAAGGAAACGCCTTTTTTAAGGTGACTAAAGATCATAAACACCCATTTATCATCACCTCGGGTGCAATTACCACCAAAGTACTGGGCACTTCTTTTCATATTGGTTTTGACCACGATAAAACCAGTGTAACCGTAGTTACCGGGCGCGTTAAAGTGGCTTCAGATCAGCAGGTGGCTTTTCTAAAACCAAACGAAAGTGCTGTATTTACCTCCGCCAAAGGGCTTCGTAAAATGCAGGCAAGCCATGCATTTATGTATAACTGGTACCAGAAAGATATAGACCTGAATAATGTGAGTCTGGAACAGGTATTTACGCTGTTAAATTTCAATTATGGCATTGGCTTTAAAACAACCGACCAGACCATTCTGGATACGCGGATAACGCTTTACCTCAATACTGCACTGCCTGTGCAAAATATCCTGAATCAAATTAAATACATCACACACTTAAAACTAGTACAGCATGGAGATACAATAACGGTAAGTAAATAAGAAACCACGGTTGCTGTAACAACCGCGGTTAGTCAACATTAAATCATTTAATAATTTAAATATGCATTTTAAATATACTTTTTTTAACCTAAAAAAAATATGTTTTCTGGTTATACTGTTCATGTTTGTCCAAATCAGACAGTCGGGAGCATTTACTAACAAACATTTTACTAAAATAAACAAGCTTGCCAGTCAAACCTTAGTTGATATTTTTTCGCAGTTAAGCAGGCAAACCAGTTATAAATTCAGCTATAGCGAAGCCATCATGGCCGATAAAAAAGCCTATGCTGTTTCTTATACGCGGCCTTTAAAAACGATTCTGGATGACCTGGGCCGCGAAGCAGGTTTTAATTACAACATTATGGATAAGGTTGTATTGATCAGCAAGGTTGAAAAAGACAGAACAGCTGCACATAAAACAGTAGCTGCACAACAAGTAAAAGGTAAAGTAACTGATGAAAACGGGCAGCCCGTTGCAGGCGCTACCGTTCGCGAATCTGATTCCAAAAACGCTGTGGTAACCAATGGAGAGGGTACCTTTGAAATCAATGTACAAAAGGCTAAAACGCTCGAAGTTTCTTTTGTGGGTTACAAAAATAAGGTCGTAATCATCACCGGAAATACCTTAACCATCCAGCTTGAACCCGATGCTTCTACGCTCGATCAGGTAATGGTGGTGGGTTATGGTAAGCAAACCAAAAAAGATGTAACCGGTGCAGTTAGCCAGCTTGATGAAAAGAGTTTCAGGCAGGGGGCCATTATCTCGGCCGATAACCTGCTTCAGGGTAAAATAGCAGGCGTACGTGTGGTAAACAGCAGTGGAGAACCGGGTGGCGGTGTTGATGTAACCATTCGTGGTGTAGGCTCTATCCGTAGCGGAAGTACACCTTTGTTTGTGGTAGACGGGGTGCCGCTAACCAACGATGATGTAAGTCCGGGCGGGCAAAATGTGGGCCTTGGCGGCTCGAGGGCTAAAAACCCGCTTAACTTTTTAAATACCAGCGATATTGAATCGATTTCGGTGTTGAAAGATGCCTCGGCAGCAGCCATTTATGGTGCGCGCGGATCAAACGGGGTGGTGATTGTAACCACTAAAAAAGGGAAAAAAGGTGAGGGTACTTTCGCCCTTGATACTTATCTGGGCCTATCGAACGTAGCAAAAAAACTCGACCTGCTCACCGCCGATGAATACCGGGCAGCCATTAAAGATAAAGCTTACGATCATGGCGGCAATACCGACTGGCAGGATGTAATTTACCGTCAGGCTAAAGTGCGCAATAACGCCCTGTCATTTTCTAAAGCAACAAATACGGGTAATTATTATGTTTCTGCATCGCAGTTAGACCAGGAAGGGATTATCCGGAACAGCGAATATAGAAGGAATGCCGCAAGGATCAATGCTTCCGAATCGTTTTTAGACGACCAGCGCCTTAAAATTGGCATTAACCTTACCACAAGTGAAACCCGCGATAAAGGTGTTCCGACGAGCGATGATGGAGGCTCAAACGGTCAGCTGGTTATTCATACCCTGATGGCCAACCCTACCTGGCCGCTTTACGACAATAACGGCAAGTACACCAACTTTAACATGAATGCACATTACAACCCGGCTTACCTGCTTGATATTTACCGCGACAATACCCGTACTTTAAGGGTTTTGGGTAACCTGGATGCGTCATTCAGGATTGTGAAAGGACTGGAATATAAACTGAATCTGGGCATAGATCGTTCGGTGGCCAATAGAAATACAACCATTTTTCCTAACCTGACAGATATTACCCCTAACGGCCGCTATATAAAATACAACCTGAATTCGAAGAGCAGCTTACTGGAGCATTACTTAAACTATAATCTGGTAGTGGATAAACATAAAATTGAGGCCCTGGCCGGATTTTCTTACCAGAAATTTGAGCGTAACGGAAACGGTTATACCATTGATGGTATTGCACCAAAGGGTCAGGGCGTATTGCCTGAAGATAACCCGGGTTTTTCGGGTAAACCCACTACCGTTAATGGCTTTGCACAAGAAAACGAATTGCAATCTTTCTTTTCGCGGGTAAACTATGCTTACGATAACAAGTACCTGTTTACCGCATCGGTACGCGCTGATGGTTCTACCCGTTTCGGGGCGAATAACAAATACGGTTACTTTCCTTCTTTTGCTCTGGGCTGGAATATTGCTAAAGAAGATTTCCTGAAGAACAGTAATCTGGTTAACGACCTGAAAATGCGCGTAAGCTGGGGGCAGACTGGTAACCAGGAGGTACAGAATAAAATTACCAAAGCCAGCTATGCCCTTTCGGCTCCGGATGGTTATTATTTAAACAGCGACCTGGCTTTGGTTAACGGCGTTTCGGTTACGCGTACACCTAACCCGGATTTAAAATGGGAAGTGGTATCGCAGTTTAACGTAGGGATAGATTTCGAATTGCTGAAAGGCAAGATTTATGGTACAGTTGATTATTTTAACAAAACCACTACCGATGCCATTTTGTACATTCCATCGCAGGTGTTAAGTCCAACCAGTAAAGTTTGGGTAAACATTGATGGTAAAATTGTAAATAAAGGTGTGGAGGTGATGCTGGGTTCGCGGTTGATTAATACCCAAAACTTCAGTTTAAATGTAGATGCCAATGCAGCTACGCTGGATAACAAGATACAGGGTTTACCGGTATCTGAAATTCTGAGCGGTGGTATTTCGGGCCCGGGCCAATCGGGCGTAAACGCCAATATTTACAGAAGCGGTTATGCTGCGGGCTCTTTTTACCTGCTGGAGCATCTGGGTTTTGATAAAGATGGAAAAGATATTTTCGGGAAGAAAATTATCATCGAAAGCGCACTGCCTAAATTTACCTATGGTTTTAACAGCCAGATGAGCTACCGCAATATCGATTTTTCTTTCTCTATTATCGGACAAACAGGCGGCTACCTGTTAAACAATACAGGATTAAACGCTTTAAACATCAATAACCTGGCTTCCGATCGCAACGTTTCGCAAAAGTATTTCGAATCGGGTGCTAACCCGGCCAACGCTCCGTTATTGTCTACCCTGTACCTGGAGAAATCAGATTTTATCCGGTTAAATTCTGCCCGTTTGGCCTATAACTTTAAAGTGCCGGCCTTAAAATGGCTCCAGGGAATTGGCCTGTACCTTACAGGACAAAACCTGTACACCATTACCCGTTACAGTGGTTACGATCCGTTAATTAACAGTCCGAAAGCGATAGACGGGAACCAATCGCAGGGGATCGACTATACAGCCTACCCTCCTGCCCGTACTTTCTTATTTGGTTTGACCTTAAAACTATAATTATTATCACCATGAAACTAAATACATTTTTTAAAGCCAAACAGATCTTGTTTTTAATGGTAGCCCTCACCTTTTGCGGCTGTACCAAGCTGGATGAAGTGGTTATTGATGAAGTGCTGGGCGAAAATGCTTCCAGTCCGGCAGGAGCATTGGCGGCGGCATACGACAGGCTGGGCAAGGGTACTTTTGTGGACCACGGGGCTGTTTTTGCCCTTCAGGAATATACTACAGATGAGGCTGTTTTGCCTACACGTGGCAGTGACTGGGGCGATGGCGGTAAATGGCGTTCGATGCATGAGTTTACCTGGGCGGCCGATAATGCCATTGTTACGGATAACTGGAACATGCTAACCAACGGTATTACCCGTTCTTTAACTGCAATACGCGAGGTGAGTAACAGCAGCGATCCGCAAAAAGCACTTTACCTGGCAGAAGCCAAAGGATTGCTGGCTTATTATACCTATACAACCTTAGATCTTTTTGGACAAGCGCCGTTCCGCGACCCAATGAACGACCGTGCCCCTTTGCAGATTAAACAGGCTGCCAGTGCCATTGATGAGTTGATTACTGAAGTAGAAGGCCTGATTCCTAACCTGGCTACCCTGGGTACACAAAATACCCACAACGGCCGTTTTACTAAAGAGGCAGCTTATGGTTTACTGGCCAATATGTACCTGAACCGTGCCGTTTACAAAGACCGTTACGCGGCTACTTTTAATTTTAACGAGAAATCGGTAAACAGCAACGAAACCGATATGGACCGGGTAATTTATTACACTTCGTTGCTGATCAATTCGCCTAAATTCCGCCTCAACAGCAATTACTTCGATAATTTTGCGATTAAGAATGAGGGTGGTCCGGAGTTGATTTGGGTAGTTACCCAAAAAATAGATAAGATCCGCAATGGTTCAAACTCTTTTGCTTACGTGTGTGTAGAGCGTAACCAACGCCCTTCGCCGGGTACGCGCGGGACCAACGCCGCCTGTATTACGCCTGAATTTTATGATACCTGGGATGGGAATCATGAAGATCCCCGCTTTTCGAGAAAGTACCAGTATGCGGATGGGACCTGGTTTACCAACGATGGGCCGGGAAGTGTGCCTGCAACCGATTTTGTTACCGGTAGCACCACGCAATTGTGGTTTCACTTTAATCGCGGAATCATGATTGGGCAACAATACGGGCCAAAATTAACTTCAACTGGTGCTTATGAAATGACTGCAGACGGCCGGATTAAAGTTTCGGAACTGGTAATGGAAAAAAGCACTACTACCAAGATGAACTTTACGCGCGAGCTGAATTTCGATAACCCTGCGCAAGCAGTATTTGCACAGAACCAGATTAACCGTGGTGCCAGGGTGTTTAAATTTGAATACGATCCGGGCGACGGGAATGGCTCGAGCAATGTAGATATCCCGCTTTTCCGTTTAGGAGTAATGTACACTTTAAGGGCCGAGGCTTATTTCCGTAAGGGACAAAATGCACTGGCCATGGCCGATATTAATTTACTGCGTACATCGCGAACCCGGGAAGCTTACCACAACAACGCTCCTGGTGTTGCAATTACCAGTCTGGACGAAGCCAAACTCTACAGGGAAATTGCTTTCGAAACGTATTGGGAAATGTACCGCCGTCCGCAAATGATCAGGTTTGGCAAATATGAACAGGCCTTTAGTGCCAAGCCGGTTTCGCAGCCTACGCGCAGGATTTTCCCTATACCGCAAACTACATTGGATGTGAGTAAGGATTTTGTGCAGAATAAGGGATATTAGGTAGTATTATCTATTTCTTACAGGCGGGTATCTTTTTCAGGTACCCGCTTTTGGGTACAGAAGATGATTGCATTTTTGGCATCCTTTGGCGATTATCGTTTTAGATTTTTCCGCTACGGTCGAAATGAAGACCTCTTCCGGCTTCAGGATAACCAGACTTAAAGCCCTCCTTTTAAACTATACACTTCACCCTGGTAAATGGGTTGCAGCAGTTTAACTGCCATTTTACTTTTTTGCCCGCTTTGGCAGTAACACACCACTTGCTTGCCTGCCGGAATGCTATCCATAGCGCCGGTTAAATTATATAGTGAAATGTGCATGCCGCCTATGTTGTGCTCCTCGTGTTCGTAGGCTTCGCGTACATCTATTAAAAAAATCTCTGCTGGTTTTGTTTTCAGCCAGTTTTCCAGGGTGGTATAATCTATTTCTTTTATCGATTCCCCGGTTTTTAACGGGGTTGGATTAAGAGGTGTTACGTGTACACCGGCTTTGATACTGAAAATGTATTGGGTATTATTCAACAGGTCAACAGTCATCAGTTTGCCAGCTAAGGTTTGCCCCATTCCACAAATGAGCTTGATGGCTTCATTGGCCATATATAAACCCATGAGACCCGGTAAGGTACCTATTACACCACCATCGGTACAGCTCATGCCTTCATCTGGCGGCTCGGGATATAAGTTCCTGTAATTTGCACCGCCATTGTGGTTAAAAACAGCAATTTGGCCTTCGAACCTGAATATGGAGCCGAATACTAAGGTTTTCCTCAGGGCCACACAGGTATCGTTAACGAGGTAACGGGTATCGAAATTATCTGAACAATCGATTACCAGGTGGTAATTATTGCAAATCGTGGTGGCACAAGCAGAATCGAATCTCTGCACATAGCTATGCAGGTTAAGGTGTGGGTTAAGCAGCCTTAATTTTTCGCAAGCCACAGCAGCTTTGGGCTGGCCAATATCGGTAGCATTAAACAGGATTTGTCGGTGCAGGTTACTCAAATCTACCAGATCATCATCTACAATGCCTATTTCGCCAACGCCGGCAGCTGCCAGGTATTGCAGCACCGGGCAACCCAATCCACCGGCACCGATTACCAGTACTTTAGCAGTCTTCAGTTTCAGCTGGCCTTCTGTTCCAAGTTCGGGTAAAATTATTTGCCGCTGATAGCGTTGCTGTTCTTCTTTTACTAACATCATTTGTGGATTAAGCTCATATCCCAGTCTTTCCAAATGGGTTCGTAACCCTGTTTTCTGATCATGGCCGCAATTTCCTGTGCCGAACGTTCGTCTGATATCTCAAACTGTTCTAATGATTGGGGCTCTACCCGATAGCCACCAGGATTGGTTTTTGAACCCGCACTGATGGCAGTGATGCCGAGTTTAATGACCTGATTTCTGAAGGCCATGGTTTCGCGGGTAGAAATGGAAAGTTCTACCTCGCCGTTAAATAAACGGTAAGCGCAAATCAGCTGTACCAGCTCCCTGTCGTTCATGGCTACTTTGGGCTCTAAACCTCCGCTAAAGGGGCGTAAACGGGGGAAAGAAATGCTGAACTTACTTTGCCAGTATTGTTTTTCGAGGTAAGACAGGTGTAATGCGGTGAAAAATGAATCGGTACGCCAATCTTCCAGGCCAATTAAAACGCCAAGCCCCATTTTGTGGATTCCGGCCAGCCCTAAACGGTCGGGGGTTTCCAGGCGGTACAGGAAGTTCGATTTTTTACCTTTAGGATGATGCTTGCGGTAGTCGTCCTGGTGGTAAGTTTCCTGGTAAACCAGTACGGTATTTAAGCCATACGGAATCAGGGTTTCGTAATCTGCTACATCCAGGGGCTGCACTTCCATGGAAATGTGCGAGAAATGCGGGCTGATGAGATCGAGTACCTTTTTAAAATAATCGGTATGCACACTTTGGTTGGCTTCGCCTGTAACCAGCAGCACATGGTCGTAACCCATGCCTTTAATTACGGCAACTTCCTGCATAATCTCCATCGGGTTGAGCGTTCTGCGCCTCACCTTATTGTCGTAACTGAAGCCACAGTAGGTACAAATGTTATTGCATTCGTTTGATAGATACAGCGGAATGTACATCTGTATGGTGCGGCCGAAACGGTCTAAAGTTAACCGCTGGCTAATCTGCGCCATATCTTCGAGGTAGGGTGAAGCGGCGGGCGAAATCAGCGCCTTAAAATCTTCAAGGCTTCTTTGCTGCGCGCCAAGGGCATTTTCAACATCGGCAGCAGTTTTATCGTAAATGCTGGCTTTAGTATCGTCCCAGGGGTAAGATTCGAATATTGAATTAAAACTCATCGTCTAAAAATGCGGTTAGTGGACTACTGGCAGCGGCATAATGTTGCTGCGTACCCAGTTTAGCTTCAAAGGCCATTCTTCCGGCCTCAACAGCCAGCTTAAAGGCAAGAGCCATTTCAGTAGGTTTTTTAGAAATGGCGATGGCGGTATTCACCAGTACGGCATCTGCACCAATTTCCATGGCTTTGGCTGCATCGGAAGGGGCGCCTATTCCGGCATCAACAACTACCGGTACGCGGCTCTGGCTGATGATAATTTCCAAAAAATCAATGGTTTTTAAGCCTTTGTTGCTTCCAATTGGCGATCCGAGCGGCATAACAGCTGCCGTACCTACATCTTCTAAACGCTTACATAAAACCGGGTCGGCATGGATATATGGCAGCACCACAAAGCCCATTTTAACCAGTTCTTCAGTAGCTTTCAGTGTTTCGATCGGATCGGGCATTAAATATTTGGGATCAGGATGGATTTCGAGTTTAATCCAGTTGGTTTCTAAAGCCTCACGTGCCAGTTGTGCAGCAAATACAGCTTCTTTCGCATTGCGTACCCCTGAGGTATTGGGCAACAGGTTAATGTGCGGGTATTTGAGGTGGTGTAAAATGTCGTCATCTTTGGTTTTTAAATCGACACGTTTAAGGGCTACGGTAACCAGCTCGGAAGCCGAAGCAATTAAGGCGCTTTCCATTTCTTTTGCCGAACTGAATTTTCCGGTTCCGGTAAAAAGGCGCGAGCTAAAGGTTTGATCTGCTATTTTTAACATAATTTTAAAGGGTGTTCAAGGCCAGTTTGCTATTCATATCGGCTAATATGGCCGGTGTTTGGGTTTGGTTGGTGAGCACTGCCGATACAGCAATACCGTATACGCCGGTTTCAAGAATGGCTGCAATGTCATCGGCTTCGATACCGCCAATAGCAATAATGGGCGTTGTGATGCCTGCCCTTTTTACTTTCTCCATCAGTTTCTGGTAACCTTCAAGACCTACTATAGGGCTCAGGTTTTCTTTGGTGCGGGTAAATCTGAATGGACCAAGGCCAATGTAATCGACCCCTTCGGCCACGCGTTGCAAAATATGTTCGAAGGTGTTGGCTGTGCCGCCGATAATCTGATCTGGATTAATAATCTGTCGGGCCAGGGGTACAGGCATATCCTGCAGCCCCAAATGAACGCCAAAAGCGCCCGCTGCTTTGGCCAGGTGCGGGTAATCATTTACAATTAATTTAGCCTCATAGCTTTCGCAAAGTTCTTGTGCAGCGAGTGCAAAAGGCAATATTTCAGCTTCAGGCAGGTTTTTAATGCGGAGCTGAATCCATTTTCCGCCTGCCTGGAGTACCTGCTCAATCGCATCTAAATGGGTGCCGGTGTTAGGGGCTTGCGAGATGTATTGTAAAGGGTGAATAATGGGTTGATGATTTAAATTTGCTGACATTTTGCCTGTATTTTTTTAAAGTTGATGATTGCCTGTGCCGGCTCGTTCCAGATGGTGCCTAAAAGCGCAACCCCATCAAAATTCATGGCCTTTACCTCTTCTATATTGTCCGGTCTGATACCGCCAAGTGCAATTAATTTTGTGGTTTTAGGCTGCTTGATGTTAAACCCAGGATGGGTAATACCCTGATATCCGGGTTTGGAAAGGCTGTTGAAAACCGGACCAAAGAAACTGTAATGGTATTGGCTGATGTGATCAATTTCTGCTATCTGGTGTATCGAGGTGCTGAATATGTAACGTTGTGAAAAATCGCCCACTGTACTGCACTTTCTAAAACTTTCGGTATGATGCAATCTTTTGATATTGTAATCATTGGCCAGTGTATGGAAATGATGTAAGGCCACGCGGTTATGGTATTGAGGTAAAATACCATCCATAAATTTCCGGTGTGCAGCCTCATCTGCTGTTGGTTTGCGCAAATGAAATACAGGTAAACCAGCATCGAATAGCTGGTTTACCAATAAGGTTTCATTTTTTAAAATTTTTGGATGCGCAATTACAAGCAGTTTCATGGTATTTATGAATAGATTTCGCTTCCTTTTTGGGTAAATTCTTTCGATTTTTCCTGCATGCCCCTGGTTAGCGCATCGTCAGTATCCAATCCTTGTTGTGCAGCATACTCCCGTACATCCTGCGTAATTTTCATAGAGCAGAAATTAGGGCCGCACATGGAGCAGAAGTGGGCAATCTTGGCTCCTTCTGCCGGCAGGGTTTCGTCGTGAAACTCTTTTGCCGTATCGGGATCAAGCGAAAGGTTAAACTGGTCTTCCCACCTGAATTCGAACCTTGCTTTGCTCAAAGCATTGTCGCGGTATTGCGCGCCCGGGTGACCTTTGGCCAGGTCAGCAGCGTGTGCAGCAATTTTATAGGTAATTACCCCATCTTTTACATCTTTTTTATTGGGTAAGCCCAGGTGCTCTTTTGGGGTTACATAGCACAACATAGCTGTGCCAAACCAGCCAATCATGGCTGCACCAATGGCCGAAGTAATGTGATCGTAACCTGGAGCAATGTCGGTAGTTAAAGGGCCCAGGGTATAAAAAGGAGCTTCTGAGCAATGTTCAAGCTGTTTTTCCATGTTGGCTTTGATCAGGTGCATAGGTACGTGGCCCGGCCCTTCAATAATGGTCTGTACATCATGTTTCCAGGCAATTTTGGTTAACTCGCCCAAAGTTTCAAGCTCCGAAAACTGGGCTGCGTCATTGGCATCAGCAATACATCCCGGCCTTAATCCATCTCCTAAAGAGAATGCTACATCATAGGCCTTCATAATTTCGCAGATTTCTTCGAAATGGGTATACAGGAAGTTCTCCTTGTGGTGTGCCAAACACCATTTGGCCATGATCGATCCGCCGCGTGAAACAATACCGGTAATCCTTTGGGCCGTTAGTGGCACGTAACGAAGCAATACCCCCGCATGGATGGTAAAATAATCTACACCCTGTTCAGCCTGCTCAATAAGCGTATCGCGGAAAATTTCCCAGGTCAGGTCTTCTGCTTTTCCATTTACTTTTTCCAGTGCCTGATAAATTGGAACGGTACCAATGGGTACAGGTGAATTGCGGATAATCCATTCGCGGGTTTCGTGAATATTTTTCCCGGTCGACAGATCCATAATCGTATCGGCACCCCAACGGCAAGCCCAAACGGCTTTTTCTACCTCTTCATCAATGGTAGAGGTCACGGCTGAGTTGCCAATATTGGCGTTGATCTTCACCAGGAAGTTACGTCCGATAATCATCGGTTCCAACTCGGGGTGATTGATGTTGCAGGGGATTACTGCACGACCTGCGGCCACTTCGGCGCGTACAAATTCGGGCGTAATGTAACCTTTTGGGGTATTGGCGCCAAAACTGTTACCCTGGTGCTGGTGGTTCATAACTTCGTGCTGTTTGCCCAGCTGATCGTTTAAAAGATCAATCTGCTGGTTTTCGCGGATGGCAATGTATTCCATTTCGGCAGTAATAATGCCTTTTTTAGCATAATGCATTTGCGATACATTACCGCCTGCCTTTGCCTTATAAGGTTTGTTAATGGGGTTAAACCTTAAAACATCAAGTTTACTGTCGGCCAGGCGCTGTTGCCCGTATGTTGACGATAACTGATCAAGTTGCATTACATCAGAGCGGTCTTTTATCCACTGTTCCCGCAGGCGTGGCAAGCCCTGCCTTACATCAATAACCACATTGGGGTCGGTATAAGGGCCGCTGGTATCATATACCGTTACAGCGGGATTTGGCTCGGTTAACCCAAATCCGTTATGGATTTTGGTATCGGTTAAACGGATTTCGCGCATCGCTACCTGAATATTGTGCATTTTTCCGGGCACAAATATTTTAGTTGATGCAGGGAATGGACTGCGGCTGATTACTCCGGCATTTGGGGTTTTTTCTTGTTTCATGATTGATGTGATTTATCCGCCCTGGGTGGCTTTGATGAGTATAATCTGATCGCCTGGCTGTAGCATATGCACAGGCCAGCCCGATTTTGGTATGATGGTTTGGTTTACGGCAATGGCCAGGCCATTGGTGGTTGAAACGGCCAGATCGTTCAGCATGCGCTCGATGGAGCAGGCTTCGCCAAGAAAATGGTTTTGGTTGTTTATAGTTACTTCCATGTTTAAAAAAATTGGAAAAACTATAGAGATTGCCCCTGAAAGGGTACGAAAAGACGGCAACAGATGTTGCACTCACTTTTCCCTTCGGCAGTACTAACTGCATCAGGTTCAAAGGGTATTTCTCAGCACTAGGCACCCCTAAAGTTTTTTGTAAATATAGGGCATAAATTTACTAATGCAAATAAAAAATAATTAAGGCTTTTTTGGAGGAGGTTAATTTTTTTGTTTGCATGGTTGGGACATCTGCCTGATTTTCTGATTTAAAAATAAAGTGTATAGATAAAATCTATTTTTATTTTTTTTAATATAAGAAGAGGTTTTATTGCTTTGTTTTTAGAGAATCGTCATTGCCTGCTTAATCCGAAAGCTATGGGATGGCAATCCCCGCAATTAAGAAATGCTTATGAATAAAATCCATTCACAATAACTTCATTGTCACATTTAGCGGTATCTTCGTACGCAATTTAAATCAAAGCGAATTATGGGGCAGACTTTATTACAGCTACAAAACGGCGAACTTCAGGGAGCGGTATCCTTAAAGCTGACCGAAAACCTGAGCCATTTTCCTTTAGCAATATTGGATCTGGCTGATACGCTTGAAGTATTAGACCTTTCTTTTAACAAGCTATCTGCCCTGCCTGCTGATTTTGGCCGTTTAAAAAAACTGCGCATTTTCTTTTGTTCAGAAAATCATTTTAAGGTATTGCCTGAGGTGCTGGCCGATTGCCCCCTGCTCGAAATTGTAGGCTTTAAATCGAACCAGATCGAAACAGTGCCGGCCAGGGCATTAAATGCTAACCTGCGCTGGCTGATTTTAACCAATAATAACATTGCCACTTTACCTGATGAAATAGGCCAGTGCCCGCGCATGGAGAAATTAATGCTTTCGGGAAACCGCCTTACTGCATTGCCCGAAAGGCTTAGTCAGTGTAAAAACCTGGGTTTGTTGCGCATTGCGGCGAATAAATTACATGAGTTACCCCAATGGATTGCTACCATGCCTAAGTTAGCCTGGATTGCCTTTTCCGGGAATAATTTTAGCAAAACCCCTGCCGATGAAAAACTTTCGGCCATCAACTGGCATGATCTGGAAATTAGTCATGTATTGGGCGAAGGTGCGTCAGGAGTAATTTCGAAAGCCAACCGAACCATTGACGATGAAATACAAGAAGTGGCCGTGAAGATTTTTAAAGGCAACGTAACCAGTGACGGACTGCCGGAAGATGAAATGATGGCCTATATTGCTGCGGGTTTTCACCCTGGTCTGGTTAACCTGATTGGACAGATTACGCATCACCCCGAAGATAAAAAAGGCCTGGTGATGGAACTTATTCCGCATCATTTTTATAATCTGGGTAATCCTCCAAGCCTGGAAAGTTGTACGCGCGATGTGTTTCCGCCAGAAAGAATACTTACTGAAAAGCAGATTTCAGGTATTGCACGGATCATCGCATCGCTGGCGGCGCAACTGCATAATGCAGGCATTATGCATGGCGATTTATATGCCCACAATACCTTAATTGATGATGAAGGAAGTGCTTTATTTGGCGATTTTGGTGCTGCCAGTTTTTATAACCAACTTAATGCAGAACTGGTTGTTGCTTTAGAGCGTATTGAGGTGCTTGCTTATGGCTACCTGCTTGACGATTTGCTTGCCCTTTACCGGCAGCCGGTTAGCGGAAAACCTTTGGAAACGATAGCAGCGCTGAGAGACAGCTGTCTGGTAGCAGATTTGCAAAAACGTCCACGGTTTAAGGATCTGGTAACCGCACTAAATGAGATTTAATTCAACAGGCCCTGCCGGGTTGTTCCGGCAGGGCCTGTTGAATAAGTATTTTACCAGATTAATTTTTCAAGGCAACAGTTAGTTTTGCTGTTTTTTTGCCCAATCCAGCCTGCGTTGGTCAGGAGTTTGGGTAACTTTAAAGTTTTCGAAAACGGCATTAAAACCTTTGCCATCCGGACAAGCGCCTACCAAACCAACCATTACCGGGCAGTTCTCTTTAAAATAGCAGGTTCGGATCATGGTATATTTCTTATCATCAAGCGAATAGAAAATCTCCACCGCATCGAGTTTTCTAACCGCTTTCATCCAGATTGATGGCGGTGCTTTTTCGAGTTCAACCACGCTCCAGTCGCTTGTTTTGTGGGTTACTACTGCGCTTACATTTTGTTTGCCGTTTACAAATTCTACACCCGCTTTGATCCAGTTTTCTTCATCGATGCGAAGCATAATACCCATCTGATCAAAAGTCGTTACATAATTGCCCGTTATTTTTACCCTGGCTTCAAACTCGCCGCCGTAAGTGGCATAATAAAAAGGGGCGTCATCAACTGTAAAACCGTAATGCGAAATGCGCCAGTAATCGGTTTTGGCTGGTACAAAAAAGCTAAAAGTATTTTTGTCTTTAATTTCCCATTGTTCGGGCTCATTAAACCAGTTCATTTTGGCCAGGCTTTGGGCATTTAACCTGCTGGTGGCTAACAGGCCCAATGCAGCTAAAATGGTAAGTAATTTAAGTTTCATTTGTGTGTTGATTTAGGTTTTGTGTGTGGTACAAACTTAATTCAAGGTCTGTTTGCTTTGAAAGGACATACATCACTATTTTAATGTGATGATTATCACACCATGGTAGGATTGGAAGATCAGGAACCGCTATAAATCTTGAATAAATATTACATTTGAGCCGGGTATTAAAAATATGGAAACGAATTTTTTCAGGACGCACATTGAGCAAATTGTTAGTTTAACGGATGAAGAATTTAAGCATGCCGAATCTTTTTTTACAAAACGGAAGTATAAAAAACATCAATACATTATACAGGCTGGCGATACGACCCATCAGGAGCATTTTGTACTGAAAGGAATTGTTAAATCTTCTTATACTGATGATGAAGGGAAAGAATACATTTTGCAGCTGGCTATGGAAGAGTGGTGGTTCTCAGATCCGAATGCTTTTAATACCGGCATGCCTGCGACCCTAAATTTAGACTGCATTGAGGATACTGAAACGCTTTCCATTACCTTTGAGAATAAGGAAAAGCTCTGCACATCATCGCGAAAGATGGAGTACTTTTTCAGGAAGAAATATACCACCGGTAATATGGCATTGCAAAAACGGGTATTGGCCCTGTTAGGTAATAATGCGGGTGAACGCTATAAACAGTGGAGAAATCAATACCCGTCTTTACAAAAAAGAATTTCAAAAAGCCTGATTGCTTCTTACCTGGGGGTAACCAGAGAAACATTGAGCCGTTTAACGCTTTAGGTGTACTTATCTTGGGTTCGTAAAATTAACCATCCATTGAATGCCAAACCTATCCTTAAAGCTGCCAAAATAATCGCCCCAGAACATATCGGCCATGGGCATTTCGATACTTCCGCCTGCGGAAAGGCCATTGAACAACCTATCCGCATCTTCGCGGCTTTCGGCCTGTAAATTAATATACATATTGTTCCCTTCGGTAAGTACGTGGCCGGCAGAAGGTACGCAATCTGAAGCCATTAAAATGGTGTGCTCATTAATCGGTAGCGCCACATGCATTACACGGTTTTTTTCTGCTTCAGAGAGTTTATCGCTTTCGGGGGCATCGCCCATTCTCGCAAAAAAGGTAAACTCGCCACCAAAAACAGATTTGTAGTGATTAAAAGCTTCTTCGGCCAAGCCATCGAAGTTTAAATAAGGGTGCATTGTTGCCATAATGTTTTTCGTTTTGTTTACACTAAATTACAGACTTAAGTACAGTTAAAATGGGGGCAGTTGAGACAAAATTAAGGGTGTTTTGACCTTTAGGCTTATGAAATGCAACAAAAAATGAATAGGCGCTAAAATTGGGTTTTGTTCATTTTTACGAACATTTTTTGCATAAGGTATTATTTTTCAGATGAATAAAACTGAACGGAAATAGCTCAGTTATCTTTATCATATTTGTAATGAGGGTATTAAACAATTATTTTAAATTACTTCTCAATCGTCCCTGAAAATAATTTTAAACGAACACGCTCTCCGGAGCGTGTTTCTTTAAAATAAAAAAGTCTTTCATTGCTGAAAGACTCTTGTTGTTTTAATCTAAATCGTCCCGTTGATTTAATTTTAACGTTATAAATATAGGTATCAGTACGTTACGAACAAATTAAAAGGTAAAAATACCCTAAAGATGTAGGGGTTTTTACTACACTGAGCTTTGTTTTTTCAAAATCTGTTAATGTTTTATTTGCTGCAACAATTGGCAAATCGGAGCGTGTTGCTGCTTGATTTTACTGTTTAGCCTCTATAGCCCACTTATAATCGGGTATGGTAGCCAGCAATAAAGCCGATGCGCTAACCACAAAAACGGAGTAGTTAAATGGTGCCCTGTAATTGGCAAATATTAACATGGAGAGCGCAAACATCAGGGTAAGCAGAAAGCTTCCTGTTGCCGCAAGCCTTATTTTGTAGCCAATAATAAGTAAAATACCAAAAACCAGTTCACCGGCAGTGGCAATTATGGCCATGATGTTAGCCAGTGGCCTGCTTAAGTATGGCATTAAAGAATTGGTATAATCCAAAAATATACTCCAGTTGCCCCAGCCAACTGTTGGATTGCCTGGCGCTCCCAACCAACCGAAGCGATCCATAACAGGTAATATAAAGCCCAGGCCTATGGCCAGGCGAAGAAATAATTGCGGAAAATGCGTGCTGTTTTTCATTTTGCGAGATATAGTTTAAACAGCAAATTAGTACCTGCGGCTCATATTTTTCTTAATCCAGATTAAGAAATGAAGTTTACCGTCACGCTTAACTTGTTTCTGTATCACTCCGGCCGTACCTGGTCCCTTCATGTATTGGTGAAAGCGCCTGAAACAAATCCGATAGCTATCTGAAGAGTGACGATCGTGGTGTGATAATCATGGTTGAGGGTAGCAATTTCAGCTCCTTTAAAAACACTCTACTTCCCAAAAACGTTCCCAGTTTTGGCCAGCCTCCAGTCTGATTATTCCTTCTTTCCGTTCCAGGTCCTGATCATGATTTACACTATCGGCTACGCCGCACCACGGCTCCAGACAAACAAAGGGAGCATCAATAGCGGCCCAAATACCAAAAAACGGAAAGTCTTCGAAGTGGAAATGTAGCCCGAAGTCGTTTTTAGTGTTCAGTAAACTGATACAATTGCTTTGTAAGGTTTTAAAAACCAGTGCATCGTTGTAAAACAGTTCGTGCCGGAGATTTAATTTATGTCCGCCAAGCTCTATATTTTCGGTTTCATTGGTAACCAGGCCGTCTTCCAGTTTCCAGCAGGTTAACCTGTCGTCGGTATTAAAAGCCAGATAGTAATCTTCATAGGTGGTATTGGAGCTATTTGGAACTGCAAAAGCCGGATGTGCGCCGATAGAGAAAAGCAGTTCTTCGGCACCGGTATTAATTACTTCGTAGGTTAAGTTCAGTTTTCTTTCTACTAAAGTATATTTCAGTTTCAGCTCAAAATAGAACGGATAAACTTTTAAGGTCGCGGCATTTTGTGTTAAAGTAAAAACAGCCTCTGTTTTGTTGGCCTTCTCCATTTCAAAAACATAATCGCGGGCAAAACCATGGCGTGGTAGTTCGTAATTTTTGCCTTTGTAATTAAAACTATTGTTTTTCAGGGAGCCAACAATCGGAAACAATACCGGACTATGCTTCCCCCAATATTTTGCATCGGCATTCCACAGGTATTCAATATTGGTTTCTTTACTGTACAAGCTTTGTAATTCGGCGCCTTTGGCCGATAAGCCAACTTTTACGTATTCGTTCTCGAGAGTTATCATTTGAATCTAAATTAATAAATAAGCTGCGCTTTGAATATATCTTTTTTATAATTTTGACTATATCCAGTCCATTTAGTGCTGGTTAATAAACATTCTGCTCAACATTAAACATAGTGCTATGTCGATAGATTTAACAAAATTATCGAACCCAAAGGTAAAAGCAGCAATATCGGCTTTACAAAAAGGAGATGAGAAGATCTGGTTCCCATTGTTTGCTCCTGAAGTTACTTTTTACGATGATGGAAACCAGATGAGGTTTAGCAATTTCTTTAAAAAAGCATTGGGCCGTGAACGCTTTACCCATATTGATAAAGTTGAAAATAACGGATTAGATGTGTACGGGCATTTTCACTCTGATCAATGGGGAGATTTTATTACCTGTTTTAAGTTTGAGATAAATAAGGAAGGTAAAATAAGCAGATTGGCTATCGGGCAAGTTACCGATTAATCCCGGGTCTATAGTTCCAGGTCCAACTCTGGAGCTATAGCCTCAGGAATGTAAGCCGTAGGCTAGCCGCGCTCTTCCCAGATACAGGCGATGTTGATAATGGTTTGTACGGCTTTTTCCATATCCTGAACGCTTACCCATTCCTGCTTACTATGGAAGGCATGCTCGCCTGCAAAAATATTAGGGCAAGGTAAGCCCATGTACGAAAGCCGTGAACCATCGGTGCCCCCACGGATACTTTGCTGTTTAGCCACCACTCCGGCCCTTTCAATGGCTTCGATGCCATATTGCACAATTTTAGGGTGTTGATCTAAAACCTGTTTCATGTTGCGGTATTGCGCCTTGATTTCGAGTTTATAGGTCGAATTTGGATATTTTGCCAGTACCTTTTTTACTGTTTCTGCTAAAAAGGCTCCGTGCTGTGCCAGTTTTTCATCGGTAAAATCGCGAATAATAAATTGCGCTTCGGCTTCCTCTACCTGGCCATTTATACTTACCGGATGGATAAAACCTTCTTTTTGATGGGTAGCTTCGGGCGTAAGGGTATCTTTTGGCAGGCGATCTAAAATTTCGGCCAGGATTTTTATGGCACTTTCCATTTTTCCTTTTGCAAAGCCCGGATGTGTACTTACCCCGTAAACATTAAGGGTGGCACCATCAGCCGAAAAAGTTTCATCTTCAATCGATCCCAGGGTTTCGCCATCAATGGTATAGCCAAAATCAGCACCTAACTTTTTCAGGTCAACCTGATCTACACCTCTACCTATTTCTTCATCAGGTGTAAAAAGAATCTTAATTGTACCATGCTTTACCTCAGGGTTTTTCATCAAAAAAGCAGCAGCCTCCATAATTTCTGCCAGTCCGGCTTTGTTATCGGCGCCTAGTAAAGTAGTCCCGCTGGCGGTAATAATATCGTTTCCAATCTGGTGTTTTAAGTCTTTATGATCAGACATTCTGATTACGATTTTGTTGTCGTCAGGTAAAACCAGATCCTGCCCTTGATAATTGTCATGAATAATTGGCTTCACGTTTTCTCCACTGCAATCTGGTGAAGTGTCCATGTGTGAACAGAAGAAAATAACCGGTAATTTTTTATCTGTATTTGATGGGATGCTTCCGTAAACATAACCATTATCATCCATTTCTGCATCAGAAACGCCCATCTCAAGCAATTCCTTAACCAATTCCTGTCCCAGGTTTTTTTGTTTTAAGGTAGATGGGCAGGTGGATGAAGTTGGATCTGATTGCGTATCTATTTTGGCATATTTGATAAATCTTTGTTCTAAAGATTTGTTAAAGTTGTGGTAATTACTCATAATTCAAAGGTAAAAGTTCTAGATATTCAATAATCATATTATTTTTGTAAAAAAACAATATGATTTCGAACCTCTTGAAAGCGACTTGCTTAACCGTTCTTTTTGTTTCTATCGGAAGTTTTTCTTTTGCCCAATCTAATTATTTCAAGTTTTCATATGGTTTAGGGGCTGGCATCAACCGGTCGTATACCGATGTATATGAAGGAAGCTTTGGTTACACTACTTATGGCGTGCTCGATTTTCATGTTACTCCCTTTGTAACATTGGGTTTAGAAGCCCAGTATGGCCGGGTACAGGGTGGCGACATTGTAACCGACCCGCATAACCGACAATTTATCAATCAATATACTTCAATTTCGGCCAATGCCAAGTTAATGTTGGGTGAAATTGTTAATTATGATAAAAGTGAATTTTTGTACAATATAAGAGGTTTGTATTTAGGCACAGGAATCGGAGTAATTAATAACAAAATAACCGATATTGTAAGATATAAACCCAGTTGGGCCGCTTATGATCCGGGTTACGGACCTTTTCCGGGCGAGGATAAAAGCTTAAACCTGTTGGTGCCCATTAATTTGGGGTTTAATTATTATATTGAAGATGGTTATGGTTACATGCGTTATGTAATCAATATCAATGCGCAAAGTAATTTTACCTTTGGTGAGGGATTGGATGGTTATAACGATTCGAGCACGAAGTTTAAAAATTACTCTCCTGATGTGTTTAATTCTTACACGATTGGTTTTAAATACTTTTTCGGAAAGATTAAATCTTATCGTAAAACACTTTAATAATAGCCATTCCCGGCCTTGGGGCCTGTAGCCAGGTTAGGCAAGGTTTAACAGCTGAAAATATCATTTATCCCTATGAAAAAATACTTTGTGCTTTGCCTTTTATTGATTGTAATAAGAGTATATGCACAAAAAACACCCTTCGAGCTTAGTGGTAAAACCGAAACCACAACTTATACTGCTGCTATTGCTTATTACGAAAACCTGGTTAAGGGTTGCCCTGAAGCTAAGCTGCTCCGCTATGGAAGCACTGACTTTGGCAAGCCACTACACCTGCTGGTTTTATCCGGGGATAAAGTTTTTGATCCCTCCGCGATCCGGAAAAGTAACAAACGGATTTTATTGATCAATAACGGCATTCACCCTGGTGAGCCCGAAGGGATTGATGCTTCGATGATGCTGGCGCGTGATCTGATTAAGGGGAATAAAATACCGAAGAATGTGGTGATTGCGATCATTCCGCTTTATAATATTGATGGCAGTTTTAACCGTAGCGGTACCTCCAGGGCCAATCAGAATGGACCGGTTGCCTATGGGTTCAGGGGTAATGGCAAAAACCTCGATCTGAACCGGGATTTCATAAAAACCGACTCTAAAAATTCGGCTGCGTTTCAATTGATTTTCAATACCTGGCAGCCCGAAATCTTTGTAGATACCCACACCAGCAACGGGGCCGATTATCAATACATAATGACGCTTATTCCTACTCAAAAAGATAAGTTGAATGGTATTTTATCAGATTATTTAACCCAAACACTGGTGCCGGGTTTATACAACCGCATGGCACAACAAGGTTATCCGATGATTCCTTATGTAAATTCGATTGGCGAAACGCCTGAAAGCGGAATTACAGGCTTTATCGAATCACCACGATACTCGACGGGCTATACTACCCTGCACAATACTATTGGTTTTATGCCCGAAACGCATATGTTGAAGTCATACGGTTTACGGGTAGATGCTACTTATAAACTTTTACAGGCTTATGTAGATATTGTGGAACGCGACGCCCGGATTATTGGTGAGAATAAGCGAAAGGCAGATGCTTTTGTGGCGGCTCAACAGGAATTTCCGCTGGATTGGAAACTGAATAAAAGCGAAGTAAACGAATTGCAGTTTAAGGGATTTGAAGCAGGACAAAAACCTAGTGAGGTAAGTGGTGCCAACCGGTTGTATTACGACAGAAATAAACCTTATACCAAGACAATTAAAGAGTGGAATAAATTTGAGCCGGCTATTACCGTACAAAAGCCCGTTGCTTACCTTATTCCAAAAGCATGGGATAAGGTAATTAACCTGCTGAGGTTAAATGGTGTAAAACTGAGGGAAATAAAGACCGACCAGAAAATAGAGGTGGAAAGTTATTACATCGGCGATTTCAAAACCAGTACAAGACCTTACGAAGGACATTACCTGCATTCGGCGGTAAAACTGAACCCCTTAAAACAAAACCTGCAGTACTATGCCGGCGATTTTGTGGTGTATGTAAATCAGCCCTGCAACCGCTATATTGTTGAAACTCTCGAGCCACAGGCCATTGACTCTTATTTTAACTGGAATTTTTTCGATTCGATTCTGGATATGAAAGAGCATTATTCGGCTTATGTTTTTGAAGATACAGCTGCAGAATTATTGAAGAAAAATCCCGACTTAAAGGCTAAGCTTGAAGCTAAAACGGCTTCAGAGGCCGATTTTGCTAAGAATGGTCCGGCACAACTTGACTTTGTGTATAAAAATTCTGATTATTACGAAAAAACACATAACAGATATCCGGTAGCCCGTTTGGTTACTGCTGTTCAATTAGATTTAAAATAACCGATGGAGTATTTCAATATAGCACCAGTTGCCTCGTTAATTTTTGTTTTTACCGTGATTACGAGCCTTTATGCCTTTTACGATCATGCCATTTACGGCAAGTTTATGCTGCATCCTTACAGTGTATCAAAAGGGCATAAAGTGTGGACGGTAATTACAAGTGGCCTCATTCACGCCGATTGGATGCACTTGTTTTTTAACATGTTTACCTTTGTGGCATTTGCCTTTACGTTAGAACAGTTGCTGGGAAGCTTTAAATTTGGCTTGTTATACTTTCTGGCGTTAATTTTAAGTGATTTACCTACAATTTTTAAACACAAAGATCATTTTAACTATAATAGTCTGGGCGCCTCTGGTGCGATTAGTGCTGTGTTGTTCAGTTTTATCTTGTTTAGCCCAATGTCTAAGATTACAGTTCTGTTTATTCCGGTTGGAATCCCGGCATGGATATTTGGCATCATCTACCTGATCTACTGTGCCTATGCTTCCAGGAACTCGCGTGATGGCATTAACCACGATGCGCACTTTTTTGGCGCTTTAACTGGCTTAATTTTTACCATTATTTTTGTGCCGGGTATTTTGCAGAACTTTTTTAGCCTGCTTACGGGGGGGCGATAATAAAGGATGGAAGCTGTTGGCGGGTTCTTAGAATTTAATTTAACCACGGAGCACACAGCGTTTTACACAGAGAAGCAAAAGAGGCTTTTAATAATTAAACCGGTGTGATGCTGAATGTAATAAAACCATGCCGCTCAGTGTGCTTCGTGCCTTCCTTCGCGTACTTTGTGGTTAAAAAGCAACTTACCCTGCATTAGGCAAACTAGGTTCCTCAAAAAAGCTCATCGGCTGCTCGGGGTTTTTAATGATTTCGAATACCACATAACCCCAGGGTTTCCAGAAATTTTCTAACACCTGTGCATATACTTTATGCTGCCAGACATCAAACAAAGGTTTGCTCATGTTGCCACGTAAAGGCATGGCTTCAATGTATGTGGTGCCATCAACGGGCATAAAAGTATATTCGGGCAAACGGTTAAACAGGTAGGCCGAATAATAAAAGCGTGCGGTTACTTCCTCAAACTGTTCTGCTGTTAAGCTTTTTCCGGCTATCTGGTTTACAATTTCCTGGTGGTAACGTTTGTTGGTTCCGTTATCCTGCAGGCAGGCAATAATCCCGAAATCTTTCATCTTTAACGAAAAAGTAAGCGTATTGATTTCGTCGCGGAAACTGAAAGGGGTTTCTTCGTTTTCGAGCTTTACCACCGTTATAGACCAAGGGGTAAAATCTTCGAACTCGAGGCTGGTATACAAATTCTGCATCATGAAATTCAGGTTGGCGAATTTCATCATTAAGGATTGCGACATGTTTAAGCCATCGGCGGTCATTTCCTTGCGTAATGCAGCATGCATTTCGATGTAAATAAAGCCATATAAAAACTTGCCGATCCAGTTAAACAGATCCAGTTCGGGCAGAGCTGAAACAGCATCGTAACCCTTAGCAAAAGCGGCCTCTATTTTAGCTTCCAGCGGGTTTAAAAACTGTTCGTTTACTTCGCTGTTTACCGGAATAACCAGGCTATTGTAGGAGCGTATACTCTCGTCCAAAAACTGGATTTGTTCTTCGCCGCTTAAACCTGCCTGTGCCAATAGCCATTTTGGTAATAAGGGTACCTGTAAAACAGGTGTGTTAAGGGTTTTGCCACTTAAAAAGCAAACCTTATATAAGAAGTCGAAGTTTTGGAAAGGGTTGTATAAGCCAGTATTCATTGCTGCAATATTAGCCATTATATTTTTAGCGCTTCGTGCCGATATTTTAATTTAACGTTGCGATTACCATTGCATATGGTTAAAGTACTTCCCTTGCCCTTATTTCAGCTTTTTGGCCAGCTCTAATTTCAGCTCTTTTATGCCTTTTACTACTAAACCAGCCACCTGTCTGGCGCCTTCAGGGCTTAAATGCGTATTGTCTTTCTTGCCGTTTGGATAGTTTACATTTCCTGAATCAACATAGTTGAATAATTTGATCGAAGGTTCTTCGCCTAAGCGGTTTAATAAACTTTCAGTTTTAACCAGCATATCAATTAAAGGTACTTGCAGCGAATCGGCCACCTGCCGGGTAATGCGCGGGTAATCGCCATGCGAATCCATTAAAACACCATTTTTAAAGCTTCTCCTAGAAATGGGGGTAAGCAATACCGGTAAAGCCTTTTTACTCCGGGTTTCTTTAACGTAGTTAATCAGGTTGGTTTTAAAATCGGCTAGCGAAACACCAACCATGGGTTTATCTACTTTTTCGTCATTGTGCCCAAATTCAATAAAAACGTAATCGCCCGGATTCAGCTGTGCTAAAATAGGGTCCCAGCGTTTTTCTGCACGGAAAGATTTGGTACTCCTGCCGTTTAACGCACGGTTATCAACTGTAATATCTGTTTTAAAAAATGCCTGCAAGGCCATGCCCCAGCCGGTTTCCGGGTAAGCCTTCGCGTCTTTGTTAGCTGCGGTAGAGTCGCCAATAATATACAGCGTGGTTTTCTTTTGGATGAACGTAAAGGATAGTGTGGCCGTTAAAGCGGCAATTGCAAACGCCAGGGATAACTTATTTTTCATGTTTATATTCACTAATTAACTGTGGGGTTCCAGTTGTCTTTTCCGCCCAGTATATTTTTAAGGGTATAATTTTTTGCCGTTTTATCGCTAAGCTGCGTCGTCCAGCTTAAGCGGTTTTTTGTCGATGCACCTGCGCCGGTATTTTTGTATTCCGCGTAAAATACAGTTTGCGTTTTATCCGGAAACATTTTGTCGCCTTTCCATGGGTTCCAGCCTTCAGGTAAAATGTGATTGCCTAAATCGCAGTGCATAAAAACCGTTTTGGCATAGGGGCGCCACGGCCGGCCAAGATAAGCTTTGGTTACAGCTGGATTGGCAATGAGTTTACAATGCATAAAAACGAGGCCAAAAGGCTGATTGGCAGAAGTAGAAGCCGCCGTAACATAAGAATCGCTTAAGCTTTTAATGGTGCATTGTTCAAAAACAACGGTTGCTTTGCCAAAAATAAAGTCGGTAGTGCCTTCAATGTAACAGCGCTGGTAGTATTGACGGCTATTTTCAATAGCTGCATATAAGGTGTCCTGATTGCCCAGAAATCTACAGTTTTTGGCCATAAAGCGGTCTCCCTCAACATGTAGTGCAACAGCCTGCCCCACGCGACCGGCGGTGTTCATAATGCTTAAGTTTTCGAATGTAATGTCATTACCCTGAACCAGCACAGTAAATGATGTATAAGTGCTGAATTTGTCAAGTCCAAAAGCATCTTTGCCTGCTGAATGGGGTTTGCCAGAATAATCATCGTTGGTAATAATGGTGTTATCGGCGTTTTCGCCAATCAGGGCAATTTTGATTTTCCATGATGGAATGATCAGCTTTTCTTTATAGATGCCGTTTTTAACATAAATTTTAACTTTCTGCTCGCCTAAATCGCGGATGGAATTTACAGCTTCCTGTATAGTTTTATAATTTCCGCTACCATCTCCGGCAACGGTAAGTACAGCCGGGTATTTGGGGTCTTGAGCATGGATTTGAAAAGAGGATCCGATGCAAAAAAGCAAGGTAAGGGTAAAACGGATAAAGGTAGTTTTCGACATTTGATCGGTATAGTGCGATAAATTTCAATAAAAAAGGGCAGATATGAACCTGCCCTTAAAAATAATTAATATGTCCAGCGTGGATCGCCGATTGGCCCACCTGTACTTCCTGCGGTTCTTAAAACAGAACTTGCCTGTTGGGTAAAATCAGTTGTAGTTGCTGTCCAGCCAGTATTGATACTTTGATTACTGGCTAAGGTTGCGGTACCAAAAGTTAAGGCGGTGCCGCCTGTAAGAGCGCTCGATAAATTAAAATAGTTGCTGTTCGAAATTTTTAAGGTGCTGCCCGCTCCTGTGCCCCTGATGGCAGCAGCGTTAACGGTTCCTGATTTCGGCGTATTGGCTAAAATGCTGTTCAGTATGGTAAAGTTGATTGGGTTAGCATTTGCATCTAACAATGCATATTTGGCATTGCCTCCGAAACCGTTAAAGGTAGAGTTGGTAATGGCAACTGTTGGGATCACATCGCCTGCGTAAGTGGTGCTGGCGGTAACTAAACCTGGCCCGGCATTATAAAAGGTAGATTTAGATACCGTAAGCGTATTGAACTGCATTTTGTTTACATGGAAGGTGTAATAGGCGGATGAGCCATTGGCCCCCATATCGTACACAATAGCATTGTTAACGGTAATTGCGGTTATTTTAAAATCACGGGCTGCTGTTCCCCTGTCGCCGCGTAAGAAGGAAGTGGTAGAACCATGTACAATACAATTATCAACGGTTACATTGGTAAAGGTTGCCGCTGCGCCATTTGAAGCCTGCGAGCCGATAAAGTTGATAAAGTATAATGAGGCACCTGCTGTTCCGTCAAATTCGATACCTGAAAATGTTACCCCTGCTCCTGTACCTTCAATATCAAATTCTTTGAAATTTACTTTGGTGTCCTTCGGTTCTCCTGAGGTAGATTTGAGGGTAATGGTTTTTTGGGTAATGAATGTGGCTGCTGCCGATATATTGTAGGTGCCCGGGTTTAATCCAATTACAGCACCATTTGCTGCATTGACAATCGCTGTAGCCAGGTCATCGCCCGGGTTTAATTTTACTGTGTAAACTGTTGGCGCCAGGGTGGTAAAAGTAACCAGTCCCTTGCTTTTGGTGCCTGCAAAAAGCTCTGCCGTATATTTGGTGCCTGCAGTTAATCCTGTTATGGCCTTAAAGCCATCTACCGTGGCCTCGCTATTGCTCAAGGAAGCAGTAATGGCAGTACCTGTACCTGGAGTTAATACGATAGAAGTTAAGCCTGCGGTTTTGGTAAAATACAGTTTTGCAGTAGTCTCTTTAATTTCATTATCTCTTATGGCTGAAAACAATTGAATGCCGGTTAACTGAAAGGCACTGCTGCGTACGTATTTCGACTCTGGCTGGCTTTCTGTTGCATTGGCTTTAACTCTGGCATAATACTTTGTTCTTACAGCCAGGTTGTCGTCGGTTACAGTTACTCCTGCGGTATCGGTTGTAGTGGTATAATTTACTGTAGCAAATAATGAGTCGGTCGAGAAATCAACGCTGTATTTTAGTGCTTTGCCCGTCGACATGAGTGGTAAGCTCCAGGTTAATTTGGCCGAAGTTTCGCCGGAAGTAATTTTAACATCGCTGGGTTTAAATATCCTCGCGGGTTCTGCAGGCACATCGTCTTCTTTTTTACAAGAGGCAATAGCTAAAGCCATCAGCGATAGCATCATCAGTTTAAATCCCAGTTGATCTATAATTTTTTTCATAATTCTTTTATTAATAACCAAAGTTTTGAACCATGTTTGGATTTTCAATTAACGTCGTTTTCGGATATGGGAAAAGTTCCTTTTTGTTGGCTTCGAAGTAATAGGCGATACCGGTTGAGGTACTGGTGATCGAATTTTCTTCGGTTACTGCTTTGCGCCAGTTTTTAGTGGTATATCCTGTTGGAGCTGATGAAGTGTTTAATCCAGGTGAAGCAAATACATTATTTGGAACCCCACCGTACAGGTCGAGTGTGGCTACTTCATTTACACTGGTTCCGAGCAAATAGTTGCCTTCTTTGGCATAAATGTAATTGGGTACACTGGCGTAATCGCCTGTACCGGCAATTAAAGCCCGGGTTTTGGTACGTACTTCATCAAATTTGCTGGCCAGTAGATTCCAGCGGATTAAATCGTATTTGCGGATGCCTTCGCCCCCAAATTCCAGTAAACGCTCTTTAACAATGGCATTAAAGAAACCAGCTTTATCGGTTGGAGTTGCCGGAATCTGGCTTTCGAAACCAGCATAAGCCCTTTTTTGTACTTCCTGTAAGGCGTTAACTGCAGCAGCAGATGGTGCGCCGTTAATTTCGTTATCAGCTTCGGCGTACATCAGCAGTACATCAGCAAAGCGTAAAATTGGCCAGTTGATCGAAAAATTCTGAGCCGCTGATGAGCCATTGAAAGTAGTCCACGATTTACGGAATTTTCCATCCGTCATGTTAAACAATGTATTGATGATTTTTTTCGAAGTTGCCGTAATTTCAAAAACACCAATGGTTACATCCCTGCGGCAATCTTTCGTAACATCGAATTCATAAAAGTAGGTTGGAATGGCATTCATACCGCCACCGCCCGAACCGAAAGTAGAGGCTGAGTTAAAGCGGATACCATTATAGTAACCCAATTTACTGTCTGTTGCAGCGTTACCACCAAAAGCAGCGACCTCGAACATCAGCTCGTGGGCATCATCGTAACGGGTGGTGGTATGCAGGCTTTTAAAAACATTCTCATAAACAGGATTGATATTATGCTCCGAACGGTGATTCATCAGATCCAGGCACTCATCAAAAGCAATTTTGTAATAAGTTAAATAATCAGAACTACGTTCCATGGTATGGCTGCCCGATCTTAACGAGTAGCCTCCTCTGGCCAGTGCAATGCGGGCCCTTAAGCCTTTAATGGCGCCTTTGGTAAAGCGGAAACTACCATACTCAGTAATGCCACTTCTCCAGGGGACTAAGTCTTCGGCCATTTTTAAATCTGCAATAATCTGATCATAGGTTTTATTGCGGTCTACATTCGCTCCGTACAGGGTTTCAGCGTCGGCGGATGGCACGAATGATGCAGGCACATCTCCCCAATTGCGGATCAGCTCGTAAAGGAACTGTGCTCTTAAAGCCAGTGCTTCACCGTAATAGCGTTGCATCGTGGCTTTTTCTGCATCAGATCCATTTGCATAAAGCTTTGAGGCTGGAATAAATTTGATGCAGATATTCGCGCGCTCTACGCCTGCATACAATTGTAGAAATGGGTTTACCAGATCGGTATTATCTGAACTTGCGCCGTACATGCTGATCCCCCTCCGGTCTGAAGAACTGTAGCTTCCTGAAGTTTTAAAATCATCGGCGGTAAGACCAAATAAGGTCGAAATCCGGCTGCCATAACCATTGTCACCACATAAACGGTTGTACACGGCTATAATAGCAGCATTGGTGTTAGCAGTACTTTCGAAAACCACATCAGGAGATGAGGTTGAAGGTGATTGTACATCTAAATATTTTTTACAGGAAGTTGTTATACTCAATGCTCCAACAGCAATTACCATTAAAGCCGATTTTATAAATTTATTTTTCATTTTCTTTAATGTGTTGAGATTAAAATACCATGTTGATACCTGCCAGGATGTATCTGCTGCGCGGGTAAGCAGCATAATCGATACCCGGCGTAAGCGGATTTGAACGGCGGGTGTTGGCTTCAGGGTCGTAACCGGTATAACCCGTAATCGTATATAAATTGTTAACTGTTCCGTATACCCTTAATTTTGAAATAAAGCCTGTTTTTTTAATTAAGCTTTGTGGTAAGCTATAACCCAGCGTTACATTGCTGATTCTTAAAAAAGAACCACTTTCAACTGCGTAAGAGGTTAAAGCGTAGTTTCCTCCCGTTGGTGTCCATAGGGTTGTATTGGCATTCATGGCTGTTAACAGGCTTGGGTCAGTTACTTTTACGCCATTGGCATCAAAATTCTGCCACCTGTCGTTCATTACTGCCAGTAAGTTGTTGTCTTTAACATTGTATTGCGATGTAAATTCCAATTTGTTTGCATTGTAGACCTTACTGCCGTAGCTAAAGTTTACAAATACGGTTAAATCGAAGTTTTTATAGGCAAACTGGTTGTTAAAACCGCCTGTAAATTTCGGTTGCGCAGTACCCAGTACGGTTCTGTCGTCATCTCCAATCATCATGCTTGACGATGAAGAGAGCTTTTTCACTTTCATGTCGCCTGGTTGTGGATCGCGGTTACCCAATAATACCCTGCTGTTGGCTATTGTTGGTTTAAGGGTATAGGTATAAGCACCTGTTGTGGCATTCTGTACATAGGTAAAATCATCAACAGTATAACGTCCGTCAGATAAGAAACCATAAAATTGTCCAACGGGCTGGCCTACCTCTACTTTAAAATCGCCTAAACTGTTTACCCAACCCGATTGGGTAATGTAAGAACTTACGCCATTTTGCAATTCCACAATTTTATTCCGGTTAAACGAAATGTTGAAACTGGTATTGTAGCTAAAGTTTCTGGTTTTAACCGCCTGATAGTTTAGTTGCAGTTCGAAACCTGTATTCTGGGTTTTACCCACGTTTTGCTGCTGGGTAGAATAGCCGGTAGTTTGGGGTACGTTGGCATTTAACAACAGGTTTTTGGTGCGGTTATCGTAATAATCTAAATTAAGAGAAAGTTTGTTTTTGAATAAATCGATATCGATCCCCAGGTTTTTAGAAATGTTGGTTTCCCAGGTGATATTTGGATTAGACAGGATATTGCCACTAGCCGTACCTGAAATTAAGCCTGTTGAAACTGAACCATCTGTTTCGGCATAACCGCCGGTAGTAGAGCTGAGATAAAATAGGGTTCTAAACAAATCCTGACCGATTCGGTTGTTACCGGCGGCACCATAACTCATCCTCACTTTAAAATTATCTAACCAACCCAGATTCAGGTCTTTGATGAATTTTTCTTCTGTTACCCTCCAGGCTACCTGTGCTGAAGGGAAATAACCCCATTGTTTGCCAGCTGCAAATAGCGATGAGGCATCGGTCCTGAAATTTACGGTGGCCAGGTATTTATTTTTAAAACCGTAAGAAGCTCTGCTAAATACTGAAAATTGTCTGGTACCCGAAATTAATGAGGTAGGCCTGTCCTGAATGGTGTTTGCAGGAGCTGAACTTACAAAAGCATCTTCCGGTGAAATATCAATCGGTAAATATTTAAGTACCGTACTTCTCGAATCGATATCGACCATGTTGAGTTCCTGCCCCACCAATAAATCTAAGCTGTGATCTTTGCCTAAATTGGGTTTATAATTAATAGTGTTGGTATTGATGAATGATTTTTGGGCAACTGTATCGAGCTGAATGGCAGGCAAACCTGCATTGTTACGGGCCACATTACTTACAGGGCCATTAAAAACATTTACATGTCTGTTGGTTCTATTGTAACCTACCGTACTTTTGACGGTCAGATTTTTAAGGATTGAATATTGTATATAACCACTGGTAATTAAATCATTACGGTAATCGTATTTAAGCTCCTGATTGGCTAAAGTAATGGGATTGGTTAATCCGGTTGTTAAATAATCGGCATCGAATAAATCACCTGAATCTGATCCACCAGAATAAGGCTGATAACGTACAGAGTTTCTTAAACGGTTGGTACCCTGCGAGCCAGTAGACGTTGTACCCACCCCATCAACCCGCTGACGGCTGTAACGGGCATTTAGTCCAACCCTGAATTTATCAGAAAATTTATGGTCTAGGCGCATCGAAGCGAAAGTCCTTCTAAAGCCCGAATTTAACATGATACCATCTTCTTTGGTATTGTTTACCGAAACATTATAAGTGGTTTTAGTTGTTCCGCCCGAAAGGTTTAATACTTCAGTATTGCTCCAGGCCTGGCGGCCGAAAACTTTATCCTGCCAGTCGATATTGGGGATGTTTTTGTAAATATCCAGATCTTCGAAAGTACCGTATTTCTTGGTAAAAGTATCTTTCACATCCTGACTGGTGTTGTTATTGTAAAGTTCGTACTGGTATTTCACAAACTCATAAGGGTTCATTACATCCAATTCGTTTACAATCTGCCGGGCACCTGCATAAGCATCAAAGGATACAATTGGACGACCTTTTTTACCGCTCTTGGTCGTAATAATCACGACTCCGTTGGCACCCCTGCTACCATAAATAGAAGTGGAGGCCACATCTTTTAACACATCGATAGATTGGATTTCATTGGGCGATAAAATAGATAAAGCATTTTCTACCTGAATCCCATCAACAATATAAAGCGGAGAATTATCGCCTGTAAGCGAGCTTCCTCCACGAACTTTAATCACAATTTCGGCACCTGGGCTACCCTCTGTAGTGGTAACCGATACCCCGGCAAGTTTTCCGGCCAGGGCTTGCGCTGCTGTACTCACAGGAAACTGGTCAATATCTTTTCCGGTAACCGAAGAAACCGAACCTGTTAATGCTTCTTTTCGTACTGAACCATAACCAATATTTACGGTAACTTCCTGTAATGTATTGGCATCTTCTTCTAATGTAATATCCATTTTACTTTGATCGCTAATGGCAACACTTCTGGTTTTATAGCCTACGTAAGTGAAAATTAAGGTAGCACCTTTACCTGGGATAGTAATTTTGTACATACCATTGGCATCTGTACTGGCTCCGGTTTTCGAATCTTTAACTGAAACACTCACACCGATTAAAGGTTGACCATCCGATTTGTCCTTTACAGTTCCGGTTAGTTGCCTGTTTTGTGCCTGAGTTACAGATAATCCAAAAAAAGAGAGAAATGCAAAAACGAGTAAAACTCTGCTCATAGTATTTAATTATTTGAAATGATTTGGTTTTTTAAAGTGTTGCAATCGCTTGCATGTAGAATATAATTCTAGTTTCGGGATGTTGTACTTTGTTTATATTTGGTTACGTTGATGTAACAATTTTACAAACTAAAAATCGTTTGAAACCGAATTTAACTAAAAAAGTGTGCAAACGTTCCCAAAAACGTAGTTGTGACGTTTATTAAAATAGCTGGCAGAATAGCCATGAGCAATATTTTTTGTAACTTGTACGCAAGTACATACCATGAGATTTGAAACATCTACTATAAAGGATATTGCTAAAGCGTTAGGGCTGTCGACATCAACAGTTTCGAGGGCTTTAAGAGACCGTTACGAAATTAGTGAGGAGACTAAAAAACTGGTTCTGGCCTATGCCGAAAAGGTAAATTACAGAGCAAACCCCATTGCCCGGAGCCTGAAAGAGCGCCGTAGCTATTCGATCGGCATTATTGTAAGCGAAATTGCCAATAATTTCTTTTCGCAAGTGATTAATGGTATTGAATCAATTGCATACGATAGAGATTATCATGTAATTATTTCGCAGAGCCACGAATCTTATAAACAAGAAAAGCTCAACGTAGAACATTTGGCATCGCGTTCAATTGATGGGCTTTTAATTGCCCTTTCATCAGAAACCCAGGATATTGACTATCTGCGCGATTTATATGGGAAAGGCTTGCCAATTGTCTTTTTTGACCGGGTTCCGGAAGATTTTGAAACCCATAAAGTAATTGCCAATAACTTTAAAGGCTCTTTTGATGCCACTGAACACCTTATTTTATCAGGAAAAAGAACCATTGCGCATTTAACCAACTCTGAAAACCTGTCGATTACCAAAGAACGGCTGGAGGGTTATAAAGCTGCGCTGGCTAAATATCATATCGAATTTAAAGCCGAACTGGTTAAGTATTGCCAGCATGGAGGCATGCACAGTGCCGAGCTTGAACAGGCTGTTAAAGAGCTTTTGCCGCTTAAGCCCGACGGGATTTTTATTTCGAGCGACCGTTTGACCACAGGTTGCATTATGGCACTGAAGAAAACAAATCCAGAAGTGGCCCATAATATTGCTATTTCGGGATTTACCAATTCAAACCTGGTCGAACTGTTTTCTCCTTCGTTAACTTCAGTGAAACAACCAGCTTTCGAAATGGGGCAGGTAGCTACTGAGTTATTGATCTCAATGATTGAAGCCAAAAGACCGGTAACGGAATTCGAAACCAAAATTTTAGATACCGAACTGGTAAAGATGCCAAAGCAGATTGGAAATAAGTTTTTGTAGGGTATTAGGATTGACGTTTAATGTCAAACGTTCAACTCCAAACTAATTGTTACCTTTGCAGCATGGTAGAAATCACACTAAAAAAGGGTAAAGAAAAAGCAGCATTACAAAGACATCCATGGGTATTTTCTGGCGCACTGGAAAAAGTTAAAGGAAAACCAGAAGATGGTGATGTGGTAAAAGTTTATGCCTTTGATCATGAATTTCTGGCCTATGGTTATTATAACAGTAATTCGCGTGTTGCTGTTCGTTTGTTAGAATGGGATGAAAGCCAGACCATTAATTTTAGCTGGTACCAAAACCGGTTAAAACAAGCCATTGCATCACGCCAGTTTATTTTGGGTGACCAAACCAATACTTGTCGACTGGTTTTTAGTGAAGCAGATTTTTTGCCTGGATTAATTGTCGATCAATATGCCGATTTCCTTTCGCTACAGATTTTAAGCTCGGGCATTGAGCGGGTAAAAACAGATCTTGTAGAGATTCTCAGGACAGAATTACAGCCTAAAGGTATTTTTGATAAAAGTGACGCGACTGCCCGTACGCATGAAGGGTTACCAGTAGAAAATGGTTTGCTTTGGGGTGAAAATCCACCAGAGTTTTTAGCGGTCAAAGAAAACGGAATTATCTATCATATTAATATTGCTGAGGGACAAAAATCGGGCTTTTATTGCGATCAGCGTGATAACCGGAGTATTTTAGCGAGCTATACCAAGGGCAAAAAAGTTTTAGATTGCTTTAGTTACAGTGGTGGTTTTAGCTTAAACAGTTTGGCAAACGGTGCTGCAAGTGTTACCAGTGTAGATAGCTCCGGTTTAGCTGTTGAAACCTTAAAACAAAACGTAGCCCTAAACCAGTTCGATGGCGATAAAGTTACAGCTATCCAGTCGGATGTGAATAAACAATTAAGGTCTTTTAAAGAATCGGGTGAACTGTTTGATGTCATTGTGCTCGACCCGCCAAAATATGCACCATCGCGTTCGGCATTGGACAGAGCAGCCAGGGCTTACAAAGATTTAAACCGTTTGGGTATGCTGCTATTAGAAAAAGGGGGGCTTTTGGCTACTTTCTCTTGTTCTGGTGCAGTTGATATAGAAACCTTTAAACAAATTATCGCCTGGGCTGCACTTGATGCAGGCAAGGAAGTGCAGATTATTAAACAGTTTTGCCAGCCGGAAGACCATCCGGTCAGGATTTCTTTCCCTGAAGGTGAGTATCTGAAAGGCTTGTTGCTGCGGGTACTTTAATTTCTTTAAAGCAGGTCTCTTCTATAGAAACATAGATTCTGACAGTTTTTCTGTACTTCCGTGGCCAGATAATTTTGAAATTAATCCCTATGTTTCCTGTGAGTTTTCCGGTAATTTGTCGTATTCGCCTTTCCAGGCATAAAAACCAAAGATCATCAGTCCGAGGCTAATTGGCAGGAAGATAAATAAAATAATACCCCACTGTAAGATCGTGTTTGTTCGTTCAATGTCTGTATGGGTTAAAGCTACTTTATCTATGGCTTGTAAAAATAAAAATGTCATGGCCAGAGGTCCTAAAACCATCCAAATCAAACCTAAAAATTTCTTCAGTATATTCATTTTCTTAATGGCTAATCGTTAATGTTTTCGTCTCTTTTATTTGATAAATAAATGGCCCCGATAACCAGACTCAATGTAGCAATACCAATTGGGTACCAAAGACCGGATAAAGGTGTCGATCCAGAAAAACTGGCTATTAAGGTGGCAATAAAAGGAACAAGACCGCCAAAAACCCCATTGCCTATATGGTAAGGCAACGACATGGAAGTGTACCTGATTTTGGTTGGGAAAAGCTCAACCAAAAATGCTGCAATCGGTCCGTAAACCATAGTAACCAATAAAATCTGGAAGAAGATCAGACCTACAAACTTCCAGAATACCGGTTTGGCCAGCACCTTATCTTTAATGACTTCTTTTGCCGGTAAAATGCCATTACTCACCGTAATCGTATCCGTTTGAACTCGGTTAAAAGAGGCGCCGTTTTTAAGTACAACTCTGGTTACCATCGTTCTTAAACTATCCGTTGAGTTTTGGAGTAATACTGAACTGGTCGGAGCCGCTGTTGCAGATAAAATATCGCTTTGCTCGATTTTGGTATAATCTGTATCATCCAGGAAAATCTGATAAATAGGACGATAGAAAAGAATGCCCAGCAACATGCCGGTTAGCATAATCCACTTTCTGCCAACTTTATCGCTCCAGGCACCAAACACAACAAAAAACGGAGTGGCAAAAGCAATTCCCCACAACAAAATATATCTCGAATCATTAAAATCAAGCTTACATGTATTTTCCAAGAATGATTGCGCATAAAACTGGCCGGTATACCAAATTACACCCTGGCCCATTGTAGCACCAAATAAAGCTAAAAGCACCATTTTAAAGTTAGCCTTGTGACTAAAACTCTCTTTCAACGGATTTTTTGAAATATTACCCTCTGCCTTTAATTTCGAAAACAGGGGCGATTCGTGCATTTTCATCCTGATATAAATGGATACAACGACTAACACAATCGACAAAAGGAAAGGAATCCGCCAGCCCCAGTCGCCAAAAGTTTCGGCACCTAAAATATTTTTGGTAATTACAATGATGCCCAGCGAAAGGAATAAACCCAATGTAGCAGTAGTCTGAATCCAGCTGGTAAAAAAGCCGCGTTTATTTTCGGGGGCATGTTCGGCTACATAAGTTGCAGCACCTCCATATTCGCCGCCCAATGCTAAACCTTGTACCAGCCTCAATATCAATACTAAAACCGGGGCAGCATAACCAATACTTTTATAAGAAGGAATGAGGCCGATAAAAAAGGTAGAACCACCCATTAATACCAGGGTTAAAAGAAAGGTGTATTTGCGGCCAATTAAATCACCCAGCCGACCGAAAACCAATGCGCCAAACGGGCGCACGATAAAACCAGCGGCAAATATGGCAAGCGTATTAATCAGGGCTGATGCCCCTGCATCTTCAGGGAATAACTGGTGACCGATAATAACCGCAAGGCTGCCAAAAATGTAAAAATCGTACCATTCAATCAGCGTGCCCAGTGATGATGCACCAATAACTTTAAAAATGTTGTTCTTAGGTAATACGTCGCTCATAAAAATTCGGGAATATTTGGTTTCCCAATATAAACATTTGGTTTACAATCGGCAACCTGCACTGTCTGCCATTAAATTTGGCCCTGAATGAAACATTTTGCCTTTAGTTTTGTATTTTCATTTTCCATTTAGAACATATGCTTTTAGTACAGAATATCAGGTTAAGTAGAATTTTAAGAAATACGTGGCATGTCGATCTGATTATGATCGCCTCCTGCACAGCCGCTTATTTCGTACGCGAATATTTAATTGCCCATCATTTTTCTATTCCCTCCATTATTCCAACTGTTTTGGGTACAGCCATTGCCTTTTTTATTGGTTTTAACAATAACCAGGCTTACGATAGATGGTGGGAAGCCCGGAAAGTGTGGGGCGCACTGGTTAACGATTCGCGTTCTTTTGCAAGGGCGTTAATTAATTATGCTGATGACGATCGTGAAAGTGTGAAGCGGATGATTTGCCGGCATATTGCTTTTTTATATGCTTTAAAAGCTAATTTGAGGGGTACAGTTGACGAAATTTATACCAAATATTTACCTGAAGCCGATTTAAAGGAAATAGAAAGGCATAATAATAAACACAATGCCCTTTTGAATATTCAATCGCGGGATTTACAGAAACTTTCCAAATCAGGCGCTGTTGACGGTTTCAGATTTATCGAAATTAACGAGATGCTAACCCGGTTTTCTGATTCAATGGGTATGAGTGAGAGGATTAAAAATACTATTTTCCCTACAACTTATAGCTATTTAACCAAGGTATTTATCTGGCTGTTTGTGGTAACCTTCACTTTAGTTATTAGCCAGGACGCCGGACCTGCCGCTATATTTCTGGGTTGGTTAATTGGTTTTGTGTTTGTATCTACACAAATTAACGGAATGAGCCTGGTTAATCCTTTTGAAAACAATTCGGCAGGGGTACCGCTTAACCAGATTACCAGAACGATTGAGATTAATCTGTTGCAGATGTTGGAAGAAGAAGAAATTCCGGAGCCGGTAAAGCCAATAAATGATGAGTATGTGCTTTAAGTTTTAGCTATTTTCTTACCTGTAAATACAAAAAATAAAGAGAGAAGCCAAAATATGGCTAGAATAATAATTGTATTTAAAATCGCTTTTGGATACCCGATTTCTACTACATTAATAAAAGGGTAAGGATATTGGCCGATTAAATAGCCCCTGATTACGATAAAAATAACATACAGCAGCGGATAAATGAGCCAGATTGTAGTTTGTTTGTAGCTGAGCCTGGCTTTATCAACAAAAGCAATCCAATAAATTAAAAAGAGCAAAGGGTTAATTACGTGCAGGAGTTCGTTACTCAGGCTGTGCCATCCCTTTGGCTGATCTAAACCGCGTAAAGCAACATTGTACACTAAAGCCACTAAAAATATATAAACCGCAACAGCTGTTTGGCTTGCGGGTTTCGAAAAAAAGCGACCTAAGGCTGTTTGTTTTAACAACAATTGCATAGCCAGACAGATGGCTACAGCGAGATTGGTTAAAACGGTAAAGAAAGACAAAAGTATTTTAAGGGTTGGCCAAACTGCTCCGTTATAATGTCTTAAGCTTAAGCTGAATTGCAATGAAAGCGAAAACCAGACAATTAACGTAATGGTGATGAGGTATACATTTTTGCTGCTAACAGATTTCATGGTTTAGATTAAACAGGAGTTATACGCAGGTATTGGATTACCTTAAAACTAAGATAAGCATATCTGTTTATTTATCGTTGGTTAAGCTATGGCTATTTTATATTACCGGGTAAAGGAGGTTTTCTGTTAGCCTTTTCCACAGCTGCTTTCAGTTTATCTACGAATAAAATCGATTTGGCTTTAAACGCGGTATCGGTAAGAGAGATATTGGCTGTTGCGTAAATGATTTTTCCATCTGCACCCACAAGGATGTTAGAGGGGAAGCCGTGATTGATGTTAAGCTTACTGATTTCTGCCTTGCTCATCGAAACAACCTGATACTGGTAGCTGTTCCGTTTTTGAAAACGCCTGGCGCGCAAAGGCAGATCATGAGTAATGCCAATAAAGCGCACACCCTTTTGCCTGTATGTATTCACCAGTTTATTCAGCTCAGGCATTTCGGCCAGGCATGGCGGACATTTTTCGAACCAGAAATTAATCACCACCACCTGGTTTTTCAGATTAGCTTTCGTGAAGTTTTGTTTGTTGATGGTTAATCCTTTAAAATCAGGTAAATCTTTACCGGTTAAATCTTCGAAAAAAGTTTCCTGCGTAGCCCATTTTATTGGTGCATCCTGCGCCTTTAACGCCGTACAAAGCAGCGTAAAGCACATCAATAAATAAATTTTCATGGCCGATAAATATAAAAAAGTCCTGTCTATTATAGGCAGGACTTTTTTATATTTAGTTGGATAATTCCTATTTAAAGGTGATCGACCCGTACTCTGATTTAACGTTTACGGTAGCGCCACCACCCGAGCCAATTTTGCCTGTGTATTTTTTGGTTTCGTCATCATCGCCAACTTTACTGGCCGATACATTTGAGCCATATTTAAAGCCTGCGTAAGCCGTAGAGAGATTAAAGTTTGCGTTATACCTGTCATTAAACCCAAGGGCAGTGCTCACATATTCGCCGGTGAAAGTAAAATTACGGCAGGCTGGAGTAATATCGGCTACACTAAGTTTGTTATATTCCATATCTATTAGTGCATCGCCATTTAGTGCACCCAGACTTACGTTGGTATATTCAGCTTTAAGATTAAGTTTACCTACACTAGCCAGATTTAAGCTACCGTAGCCCTGCTTAATTACCGTATTTCCCTTAACACTATTGATATCTACCTTTGCATATTCTGTATTGAGCAGTAGATTGCCGCCAATGTTACCAACGGTTAAGCCGCCGCCGTATTCTACCTTTATATCAGCCGATTTACGAATGGTGTTTACGTTTACTGCTACATACTCGGCAGCTAGTTCCAGCGTACCTACACTACCAATGCTTACGGGCCCGTTATAGCTATGTTTTACAACAGCTGCATTTATATCCTGAACGGTACATTTACCATACTGTACATTGATGTAGTTATTGGTGTTGCTTAAACTTCCGGCGGTCAAACTTCCGTACTGAACTTTTAAAGAAGTAGGACCAGAAAAATCATCCATGTTTACGTTACCATACTGCTGCATTACCGTAAGCGGATTAACTGCAGGCATGTAAATGATGTAGGAGATTTTAAGTTCGCGGCGTTTGGTAACCCCGTTTTTGGTTATCCTGCCCATAAAGTTATTGCCACTGCGATCGGCAAAATTGGTTTTAATCGATACCACATCTCCTGTTTTATTGGCGTCAATGCTTACGCCATCAATTAGTTTCTGGGCGTCACTGTCCGAATTGCTGTAAGCTTTAATATCAATATCAACCTTTACTTCCTTTTTATCCCAGGTTTTAATCACGATCGAGCCGTATTGGTTGTTCAGGTTAACTTTGTCGTTGTTATCTACACTAAAACTTTTGCTGAAAGATTTTGTGCGTTCGGCATCGCTTCCGGTTTGTGTCCGGGTATTGCTTACCATGGCCAGTGTGGTAGATTTTTCTATGTTTTCTACAATCGCCTTTTCTGATGGGCTGTTAACTGTTCCCTCCTGGGCACCGGCTTTTACGGCTATTAAAGCCATAAAGGCTAAAAGTATTTTTATTGTTTTCATGTTGTTAATTGTTAAAACATTAAAGGGCTTAAAACCTGCCGGCTGGTATAAGCAATCAATGCGGTGAGCGTTTCCTCCCAAATTCTTTTCCCGAAAGCGCGTAATTTCAATTTTTTATATAGTTAAACTCTTTTGGTTCACTTTAGTCTTTCAGCTTTGGTCTTTCTCCTAGCCTTCAGTTAGCGAACCTGTGATTTTTCCCTACTTCCTATATCTGATTAACCCTTTTGTAATCGTCAACCTGGTTAATAATTAATAGTTGCTGTTTTAAGAGTTGTAACTGTATTTCACGGTTTTTTACCATCGCCTTTACCACAAAAGTTTGGTTAGGTGAAGTTGGAAGTTCCGATTTTAATCTTTCGTAATCTTCATCCAGCTTTCTCAAATCAGCTGTAAATTTTTTATACAACTCGGGGTTGGCCGAAGCGAAAATGGCTAAACTGTCCCTTTTTTCGGTAATTAAGCCTGCAAAATGAACTTCTTTTTTAGCATATGTAGCACTAACATCGGCGATTTCTAAATCGTTGTTTTGCATTTTTGCGGTATACAACCAGGCCAAACCAACTACCATTACTATAGCGGCTGCGGCGCTTACCCATAAATAAAGCTTTGTGGGTTTTTTTTTCTTTTTGGTGTCTAACTCCTTTTCAATTTTGGCCCAAAGTGTCGCCGATGGTTCCATTACATCGAAGGCTTTGCGGTTTTCTTTTACAAAGGTTTCTAATCTACCGTTATTCATCTCTCATCCCTTTCTGTTCTAAAATACTTTTTAACTTCTTTTTGGCACGCATATACTGCGTGCGGCTTGTATTCTCACTTATTTTTAAAATGTGTGCAATTTCTTCATGATCATACCCCTCTAACAGGTATAGACTCAACACTACCCGGTAGCCATCCGGCAGTTCAGTAATGGCTTTTCTAATTTCCTCAGCCTGGAGCTGCACTTCATAATCATCAAAGCTCACTTCATCAGGCACCTCTGTTATTTCATCAGTACTTACCAATTCCATTTTACGTTTACGCAGATAATTGATTGATTTGTTAATCACAATCTGTTTCAGCCAAAGCCCAAAAGTGGTTTCCTGCCTAAAATCAACAATTCTGGTAAAAGCATCTAAAAAAGCTTCCTGTAAAACATCTTCCGCCTCCTCTTCGTAATTTAAAATACGTAACGCTACGTTATACATGGCCTTCGCATACAGCTTGTACAATTCAAACTGTGCAGCACGGCTTCCTTGCATGCATTCTTTTACGAGATCCAGGTTTTTATCGATGTATACGGCTTCCAAAATTTTGAATATTCTGATTATAAGACAGGTGAGATTTTAAAACGTTGCATCAAGGTATAAAAAAGTTTAAAAATATGTTAAGTCTGTTTTAAAACTGAAGCAAATTTATGCTTGTACAGATGATCGGAGCCCTGATTGTTCATTTTCAAAATGCCTTCATTTGATAGAAAATGAAGGTTTTGGTTCGCTTGGCCATTTTAGCCCTACTTTTCTTCTGGCCAATCAGAAGGAAAGTGGTCGCTGTTTAACCGGATTTATTCAATGCGGCCAGCCAGATGTATTTGTGGAAAAACCAGCGTTCGATCATCATAAATTTTGATAACCGGATAACAAAGCCTTAACTTCATACTATGGAAACCGATTTAATCATTTCAACAATAAACAAAGTACATCAAACAGCCAATCAGGCCTTAATCCGTAAAGATGCAGATGCGTATGCGGCAATACTCGATCATAATTTAGTTTTCACACCAGCTGGAGGAGTTCCCTTGAATAAACGCGATTATTCAATCGATTTAAGGAAATACTTTAAAGGCATTAAAAGCTTCGATACCAGTTATTATCGCATAAAATCAGTTTTCGAAAATGATGTTTTTACCGAAAAAATTGCCCGGAAATCGGTTGTTATCCGACCTAATCTGCTGCTTTTCTCTAAAAAACAAACCATTCAAACTGAAGAGGTGTTGCATTGGAAAAACATTAGGGGCGAGTGGAAAGTAATTGCAATTGAAATTGTGCTGGAAGAGAAATATTAAAAATTAGTCCTTATTTCTTGGTGCGCCTGGTGTCTTTGTGGTTAAAACAACAAATTTACCGGCACAAAATTTCCTTAAATCTTCTACTCGAAACTTTAAAACAAAATCGGTATTTTTGCCGCTCAATTTAGATTATACATATGTTAAGAACAGTAACTTGTGGTGCATTAAACCTGAATAACTTAGGAGAAAGTGTAGCCCTATGTGGTTGGGTGCAGAAATCGAGAGATTTAGGTGGTATGACTTTTATCGATATCCGCGACCGTTATGGTATTACCCAGTTGGTTTTTAACATGGATGATAATCGCGAATTATGCGAAACCGCACGTACTCTTGGTCGCGAGTTTGTAATTAGAGCCATTGGTACCGTTGTGGAGCGGAGCAATAAAAACCCAAAAATGCCTACAGGCGATGTGGAAATCAAAATCACGGCATTGGAAATTTTAAACGCGGCGAAACTGCCTCCGTTTATGATTGATGATGAAACCGATGGTGGCGATGAGTTGCGCATGAAATACCGTTACCTGGATTTACGCCGGAACCCGGTACGTAATAATCTGGTTCTAAGGCATAAAATGGCTCAATCGGTACGCCGTTATTTGGATGCTTTGGATTTTATTGAGGTAGAAACCCCCGTTTTAATTAAATCTACGCCAGAAGGCGCGAGAGATTTCGTTGTGCCCAGCCGCATGAACGAGGGCGAATTTTATGCTTTACCCCAATCGCCGCAAACTTTTAAGCAACTGCTGATGGTTTCTGGTTTCGACCGTTATTTCCAGATTGTAAAATGTTTCAGGGATGAAGATTTAAGGGCCGACCGCCAGCCTGAGTTTACGCAGATTGACTGCGAAATGTCATTCATTGAACAAGAAGATATATTGCATACTTTCGAAGGTTTAATCCGTACTTTATTTAAAGAAGTGCGCAATTACGATTTACCTGAAGTGCCGCGCATGCAGTATGCAGATGCCATGCGTTTATATGGATCTGATAAGCCCGATACCCGTTTTGCCATGCAGTTTGTAGAACTGAATGATTTGGTTAAAGGTAAAGGCTTTCCGGTTTTTGATAACGCCGAACTGGTGGTGGGTATCAATGCCAAAGGTGCAGCAAGTTATACCCGTAAGCAATTAGATGAGTTAACAGATTTCATTAAACGCCCTCAAATTGGTGCTACCGGATTAATTTATGCCCGCCATAACGATGATGGAACCATCAAATCATCGGTTGATAAGTTCTTTAACGAAGAAGACCTTAAACAATGGAGCGAAACATTTGCAACTGAAAAAGGCGATTTATTATTGATTTTAGCCGGTTCTACCGATAAAGTACGCAAGCAGTTAAACGAGCTTCGTTTAGAAATGGGTAACCGTTTAGGTTTGCGCGATAAAAATACTTTCTCTGCCCTTTGGGTGTTGGATTTTCCACTTTTGGAGTGGGATGAAGAAACTGAGCGTTACCATGCTATGCACCACCCTTTCACTTCGCCAAAGCCAGAAGATATTGCCTTACTGGATACTAAACCAGGTGAAGTACGTGCCAATGCTTACGATTTGGTAATTAATGGTACCGAAGTTGGTGGCGGTTCTATCCGGATTCACGACCGCGAATTACAGGCTTTAATGTTTAAACATTTAGGCTTTAGCGCAGAAGAAGCGCAAAAACAGTTTGGTTTCTTAATGGATGCTTTTGAGTTTGGCGCCCCTCCGCATGGCGGTATTGCTTTCGGATTTGACCGTTTAACTTCAATTTTTGCAGGCCTTGATTCAATTCGTGATGTGATTGCCTTCCCTAAAAATAACTCGGGCAGAGACGTAATGATTGATAGCCCGAGTACAATTGATGATAAACAGTTGAAAGAATTGAAGATTAAAACTGACTTATAGTGTACTGGTTCATTGGTTATGGTTTGTAGCCATTAATACAATGCAATATAAAAAAAACCACAGATTCTAAAATTCTGTGGCTTTTTGCTTTAAAGGGTTTTGGCTCATTACTCAATGGCAAATGAGTTATTGAACCGGTTTGCTAATAAGTTTCACTATCAGGCGGAATGCCATAATCAACAAACTTCTTTTCTTTTTTCTCTTTCTTTTTACTGAACCAACCTTTTACCGAATTAAAAATGGCAGAAAGGTGTTCGGCATCAAGCGATTTCCCAAGCTTTCCCGATACCAAACCGACAGCGGCCTTTGTTAAAAAACCAGCACTTCTGAAAATGGTCTTATTCATAATCATCGGTAAAAGCAAAGACATGGCTGTACTGCTAATGTTCAGCTTTTCATCGGCTTTAAACAAATTGCTGGGTGTGGCATATCTTTTAATCAGCGCTCCTAAGGTAAACTGGTGAAAGTATGCTTTAGTATCTGATTTAAGCATTTTTTGTTTCAGGGTGTACTCTACTTTCAGCTCAAGCTTTTTAGCCTGCAGATCTTCGAGGTTTCTGATGGTTTTATAGCTTCTCATCGCCTTCCTCCTTATCTGCTAGTTTATCAAAATACTTTCTAATCGCAATATTGATGATTGCTTTTTCGATATACTTATCCTTTGTAAAATATACGATTACCGCAATTAAAATATAAAGCAACGATACACAGCCAAAACCGCCGGCATAACTGTTTAAAACTTCGCCCAAATAAAGCCCCAGTGTGACAGAACCGAACAAAAAGGCCAATACAAAGCAAACGATAACGGTTGTGCTCGTTACCAGATCTGCAAAAACCTTGGATATTTTTTCTAGAAGATAAAGTCTGGTATACTCTACCCTGGCTTCTAAAAAGCCTTTGGCATCATCTACCAGATCTTCAATACTTTTATCTTTATTTTCCTGCATAATTCAGATGAGATTTAACTGGAACCAATGCCCTGTTATGCCTGTTTATTTCTTAAGCGTGCTCTACGTCGTCACTGTATTCTTCCTCAACGCTTCTTAATTTCGTTTTAATCGAGCTTACCACTTTATCTTTCAGGCTTGCCAGGTTATTAATTTCATCAGCAGCTTTATCTTTAATCGAATCACCTAAGTCTTTTAATGATTGGCTTAATTTGTCACGCGTTTCTTCACCTTTATCAGGTGCAAATAAAATGCCTAATGCAGCACCTGCAGCTAATCCTGCTAAAAGCGCAACTACAACTTTTGAGTTATCATTCATAATTAATCTATTTTAAGGGTTTAACAATTAAGTTCAATATAAAACTACTACATTATTTTATTGTTAAGCTATATTTATAACTCCATATGCTCATTATTTGTTTTAATTCTTTCCAATCTCTCTGATGCAAGCGTACTGGTTTCGTAAATTTTAACAAGCAATATAAAATAAGAGAGCAGTAATGGACCGAAAACCAGACCCAATATACCAAATAAAGGGATACCAATAATTACGCCAATTACTGTAATGATGGGGTGAATATTGCCAACTTTTTTTGCAATGATAAAGCGCAGTACGTTGTCGATGTTAATAATGACCACAAAACCAAAAACAAGCATGGCCCATCCTGCAAAGTTATTTCCATTTGCAATTTGTAATATAGCCGCCGGCACAAATATTACCGGAGGTCCCAAAACGGGAACGAATGATATAAAAGTGGTTATTATGCCCCAGAACAGTGGGTCTTTATATCCTAAAACGAGAAATGAAAGGCTGACCAATGAGCCTTGAACCAGGCAAATTAAACCCTGACCCAAAACGTTGGCATATGTGGTATTTCTCATTTCATCGCCAAATCGGAGGGCATTTTGTTCTCTGAATGGTGCATATTTAATTAATGAAAATTCGAATTTTTTTCGTTCAATTAACATAAAGTAGAGTAAAAAGTACATCACCAGCAGACTTAAAATAATATTTACCGCGCTCGAAATCAATGATGGAAACAATTGGGTGGCCCAATTTCCCAACCTGTTCATTCCTTCCTGGATTAAGTCCTGGTTAATTTTTACGGGTATAAGGTGCTGTAATTTAATTAACAGGTTTTTGAAAAAGATTTCATTGTTCCTTAATTCTGAAATTTTACTGATTACCATGCTGCTTAAAGCATAAAAAGGCAGAACAATTAAAATGATGCTAATGGCAATGAGTAAAATGGCAACCAGTCTTTTGTTCCAGCCTTTCTGTTCTGCCAGGTGGATATAAGCCGGCCGCATTATGGTATAAAGCACCAGGGTGCTTAAAATGGCACTGAAAATACTTTGTAACGAATAAGCAATTAATAGCCCAAGGGCAATAATTATAACAAGGTTAATATTGTTACGCTGCTTATAAGAGAATACTGACATAATTTAAATGCTTGGTATTCTTTAAATGTGAATTTGGCTGGTTTTGTTTTACCTAATTTCAATTTAGTTCGTCAATATTAATACCCATTATTTTATTGTAAAGTGTTTTCCTGTCGATATTCAATATTTTTGCTGCTTTGCTTTTATTAAAATTAACCTGCTTTAAAACGGCTAAAATGGCAGTGAGCTCAGCATCTAATCTTGCATTTCGCAAACTTGCTTTTTTTGTAGCTGCTTTAGCTTTCACGGGAGAGGCGGGTATATTTTTTGCCTCTTTAACAACTACCAGTTGCGGAGGCAGCACCTCTAAAGGAATGATACTCCCGTCAGTGAGCAGGCTTACCCGCCTGATGACATTTTTAAGCTCGCGGATATTGCCTGGCCAGCTATAGCTTAAAAAACATTTTTTTACTTCTTCAGAAAATCCTTTGATGTTTTTGTTAAGCTCTCTGTTGGTGATTGTTAAAAAATGTTTGGCGAAGGTTAAAATATCTTTGCCACGGTTTTTTAATGAGGGGACATGAATTGCGAATTCGTTGAAACGGTGATATAAATCTTCCCTGAAAACCCCTTTTTGGATATTCTGAATTAGATTTTCATTTGTAGCCACAATTAACCTGATGTTTAAATCGATTTCTTTGGTACTGCCAATCCGTTTTAATTTTCTTTCCTGAACAGCCCTGAGTAAAATAGCTTGTATATCGTAAGACAGGTTACCAATTTCATCCAGAAACAGCGTGCCGCCATTTGCTTCTTCAAAATGACCGATTTTAGTAAATAAAGCCCCTGTAAAAGCCCCTTTCTCGTGACCAAAGAACTCACTTGCCGCGAGTTCTGTAGATAAGGCGCCGCAATCCATTACCACAAAAGGTTTATCTTTGCGCGGACTGTTTAAATGGATAGCTTTTGCAACACACTCCTTTCCGGTGCCGCTTTTGCCAGTTAAAATAATGGAATAATCTGTTGGTGCAATGAGCTGTATCTGTTTAATCAGAGCTTGTGAAGCTTCACTTTTGCCATCAATATATTCGGGATCATTTAATAAATTACTATAGGCAACAGGTGGTGTTTTTTCCGGATTCGGGTTTTTATATTCGAATGCAGATTGTTTTGCTGTTAATGCTTTATTGATCGTGATTAATATTTCGTCGGGATATAATGGTTTCGCGATATAATCGTAGGCGCCCAGCTTAATTAATTCCACTGCAAGCCTGATATCAGAATAGCCGGTAATAATGATTACGCTGGTGGCAGGATAATTTTCTTTTATTTTGATTAAAATTTCTTTTCCATCAATATCCTCCAGCCTGTAATCGCACAATACCAAATCGAAGGTCTGTTCACTCAAAACAGATAGCGCTGTAACACCGGATACTGTACTGGAAACCTCAAAACCGTTTTTGGTCAAAAATGTTGAAAGCAGTAATCCGATATTTATTTCATCATCAACTATAAGTATTTTCTTTTTCATTAATAGCACCTTTTTATGCTAAAATGAATTACAAATAATCAATTCAAATTATTGGAGCGATTCAGATTAACAATTTAGATAACACATAATTACTTAAAAAAAATTACATTGAAAAACTTTTGCAACATTTTTGTTATAATTGAAGCCTGTTAATCCGATAGATCGCTATTCACCTTTAAAAACGGCCTTTCTTTTCTCTACAAATGCAGTTACTCCTTCTTTAAAATCGGCAGTTTCAAAGCATTTTCCAAAAGCCTTAATCTCTGTTGAATAACCATTCTGGTTGTTTACTGCAGCAATAACCGATTTAATGGCTGCTGCAACGGCTAAAGGCGCACGCTGTTTTACTGCATGGAGTATTTCTTCCGCTTTAGCCAGCAAGCCGGCTTGTGGCACAACGTAATTTACGAGGCCAAACTGCAAAGCATCGTCAGCGGTAATCATATTGGCTGTTGTAATCATTTCAACAGCCTTACCTTTCCCGACTAGTTGTGTAAGCCGCTGTGTACCACCATATCCAGGGATCAGACCCAAGGTAACCTCTGGCAATCCTAGTTTTGCATTGTCGGCAGCAATACGCATATGGCAGGCCATGGCCAGCTCTAAGCCGCCACCTAAGGCAAAACCATTAATGGCAGCCACAAAAGGTTTTGTAGCATTTTCAATGGCATCGAATACCTGCTCCTGGCCATGTTTTGCCAGTTCTTCTCCTTGTTTGCCATTATAATCAGCAAACTCTTTGATGTCAGCACCGGCCACAAATGCCTTCTCACCAGCACCAGTAATAATTACGCCCCTCACTTCAGCTGTTTTATCGGCGAAAGCAACGACATCTGCCAGCTCGGCCAAAGTATCTTTATTTAATGCATTTAGTGCTTTTTCGCGGTTAATAGTCACGTATAAAATATGTTCTTTTACTTCTGATATTAAATTCTGGTATGCCATAGCTTAAAAATTTCTGTTTTCTGTAACCCAATCCTGAATATATGTCACAATACTGGCCATTGTAGTGCCCGGGGGAAATAAAGAGCCAACGCCCATTTCAGCCAGTTTTAACCGGTCGACCTCGGGAATAATGCCCCCGCCTGTTAATAATACGTCATTCAGTTGCTTTTCTTTCATGATCTGGATAATTTTAGGAAAAACAGTCATGTGCGCGCCCGAGAGGATCGAAATACCAATGGCATCAACATCTTCCTGTAAGGCTGTATTCACTACCATTTCGGGGGTTTGGCGCAGACCGGTGTAAATTACTTCCATGCCGGCATCGCGCAGAGATGTTGCAATTACTTTGGCTCCCCTGTCGTGACCATCTAATCCAACTTTAGCCACCAAAACACGTATCGGCCGGTTTAATACTTTGCTCATAATGAATATTAAGTTGATGTAAATGTATTGATTTTGAAGATCAAATTAATCATTAACTAAAACAAGTAGAATTGCGCTAATCTTTTTACATTTGCATTCCTAATTTACAGGTTTTTATGAGTGAAGAGAAGTCATTGAACTTTATTGAAGAAATTGTTGAGAACGACTTAAATAGTGGTAAGTATGAAACTTTGGTTACGCGTTTCCCGCCGGAGCCAAATGGTTATTTACACATCGGCCACGCGAAAGCAATATGCTTAAATTTCGGACTAACACAAAAATACGGCGGGTATACCAACCTGCGTTTTGATGATACCAATCCGGTAACGGAAAAAACAGAATATGTTAACAGCCAGCAGGAAGATATTAAATGGCTGGGCTTTAACTGGAAAAATGAGTTGTATGCCTCAGATTATTTTGAGCAACTGTATGGTTTTGCTGTTAAACTAATTGAAAAAGGCCTGGCTTATGTAGACGAAAGTTCTGCAGATGAAATTGCTGCCTTAAAAGGTACACCAACAGAGCCCGGCCAGGATAGCCCATACCGTAACCGCAGTATTGAAGAAAACCTGTCTATTTTTACCAGAATGAAGAATGGTGAGTTTGCTGACGGGGCATATATTTTAAGGGCAAAAATTGATATGGCCAGTCCGAATATGTTAATGCGTGACCCGATTATCTATCGCATTAAACATGCCGAACACCACCGTACCGGTAATAAATGGTGCATTTATCCGATGTACGATTTTGCACATGGCCAAAGCGATAGTATTGAAAGCATTACCCACTCAATTTGTACTTTAGAGTATGTTTCGCACCGCGAACTGTATGATTGGTTTATTGAAAAATTGGAAATTTTCCCGTCTAAACAGTATGAGTTTGCACGCTTAAACCTTACCTCAACCGTAATGAGCAAGCGTAAGCTTTTGCAGCTGGTTAATGAGAAGTTGGTTAGCGGCTGGGACGATCCGCGCATGCCTACCATTTCGGGCTTACGCAGAAGAGGTTTTACGCCAAAAAGTGTCCGCGAATTTTGCGAACGTATCGGTATTGCCAAGCGAGAAAATCTAATTGAGCTAAGCTTACTCGAGTTCTGCATCCGTGAAGATCTGAACAAAAGTGCTAATCGTGTAATGGCTGTTTTAGATCCGATTAAACTGGTTATTACCAATTATCCGGAAGGTCAGTCAGAAGATTTAACTGGTGAAAATAATCCCGAAGCAGAAGACGGAGGTGGTACGCGTATAATCCCTTTCAGCAATGAACTTTGGATAGAGCGCGAAGATTTTATGGAAGTACCGGCTAAAAAATGGTTCCGTCTGGCTCCTGGTGCAATGGTTCGCTTAAAATTTGCTTACATCGTAAAATGCGAGGATTTTGTGAAAGATGAAAACGGTAACGTAACTGAAATTCGTTGTACTTACATTCCTGAATCAAAAAGCGGAAATGATACCAGCGGAATAAATGTAAAAGGGACCATACACTGGGTAAGTGCGCAACATGCTAAAACTGCCGAAATCCGTTTGTATGAACGTTTGTTTACTTCAGAAACACCTGATGCTGAAGAAGGCGATTTTAAAGATTATTTAAATCCGCAGAGCTTAACGGTACTGCCAAACGCCTACATTGAACCAGCTTTGGCTGATGCCGATTTAGAAAGCCGTTATCAGTTTATCCGTAAAGGTTATTTCTGTTTAGATAAAGATTCTACAGCCGATAAACTGGTGTTCAACCGTACGGTTACACTAAAAGATACGTTTAAGAAACCGAATTAATCGTTTTTTAACCACAGATGGGCACGGATGAACACAGTTTTATCCGTGCTTTTTGTTTTTAAAAATTCATGAAATCGTTTAAAATAGCTTAACCTTCGCAATAAGCTATTTTAATACTTGGTGTAAACATTATATAATACCAGGATATCAACCGGCGTTAATGTTGGTGTAATATCGGTTTGGATAAAATGGATTTTGAATGCGGTTATTGCAGCCGGCAGGTTGCTGGTATCATAGCCGATATATTTTAAAGCCATTTCTGTGTTAAAATCAGCTGGAGGGTTTTTCAACACCTCATCGTACCAATAACCAAAGCCTTTGTCTGCCAGTTTTTTCCAGGGGAAATTTTTAGGATCGTTTTTGCGTTTAGGTGCAATATCAGCGTGGCCAATAAAATTGGCTGTTGGAATGCTGTAGGTTTTCTTTAAAGTAGCCAGTAATTTAAGCAGGCTGTTGATTTGCGCATCAGGCCAAGGATCGGTTAAACCGTTGTTATCTAATTCAATACCAATTGACGATGAGTTGAGGTCTGTATCTTTTCCCCATTTGCTTAAACCCGCATGGTTAGCGCGTAAATAATCGTTTACCATATGTACCACTTTACCGTCACGGCTAACTACATAATGGGCACTCGTACCGGCTTTGGTCGAAAAAAAGGTTTTAACCGTTTGCGCCAGACTATCCTGCGCGGTATGGTGTATAATGACAAAGTTGGGCTTTCGTATCCCAAAATTTACAGAACCAATCCACTGTTGGTTTGTTGCATTTAAAGAATCGTAAAGTTGCCCTTCGGGAGGTACAGTGCCGATAATTTCTGCAAAACCTTTGGCTTTATCCTTGTAGATTTTTTCTGTTGCCGCGTACTTACTCGTGGTACACGAAGCTAGCATGATTGTTAGTGAAAAAGCAGTTAATAAAGTGGTTCTGTATAAATTAGCAAACAGCATGGGCATGTTGATTAAAATAATGAAGTTACAAAGTTAGGTTAAACTTCGCCCAATGCATCAAACTTTATACAAAGCTTTCAAAAATTACTAATTTAGCGCCGATATACTTTAATATGAAGAATTTATACAGATCAAGAATACTTTTGCCGACGTTAGCTGTTTCTTTTGCGGTACTATCTGCTTGCGGAGGCGGTTCTAAACCTGCTGAGGATAAGAATGGGACGGTCCAGAAAGACAGCCTGATTAGCTACGTTGCCGACCGTTTACCGATTTACGAAAAGGTAAAACTCACTACCAATATTAACCAGTTAAGCGTTAACGACCGTAAAATTTTGCCTTTGCTTATTCAGGCAGCAGAAATTATGGACGAATTGTACTGGAAACAGGTATACCCACAACGCGATAGCCTTTTAGCCACCATCAAAGATGAAAAAACACGTGATTTTGTAAACATCAATTATGGTCCGTGGGATAGGCTAAATAATGATAAGCCTTTTGTGCAGGGCGTTGGCGCAAAACCCGAGGGAGCAACATTTTATCCTTATGGCATTACCAAAGATGCAGTAGAAAAATCCGACCTGACCGATAAATTCGGAGCCTATTCTGTAATCAGGAAAGATAGTACAGGCAAATTATCAACAGTCCCCTACCACGTTTTATTTGCTGCTGAATTGCAGAAAGCAAGTTCGTTACTGAAACAGGCAGCCTTAATTGCAGAAGATACCGGCCTGAAGAAATATTTAAATTTAAGGGCTGATGCATTGGTCACTGATAATTTTACAGCGAGTGATTATGCCTGGCTGGATATGAAAACCAATGGCTTGGACATCATTATCGGCCCGATTGAGAATTATGAAGACAAACTTTTTAATGCCCGTACCAGTTACGAGGCTTATGTTTTAATTAAAGATAAAGAATGGAGCAAGCGTTTGGCCAAGTATGTAAAAATGCTGCCTGAGCTGCAAAAAAACCTGCCGGTTGAAGCAAAATACAAGGCTGAAACACCAGGAACCGATTCTGAATTGAATGCATATGACGTAGTGTATTATGCAGGTGACTGTAACGCCGGCTCAAAAACAATTGCGGTTAACCTGCCCAATGATGAAAAAATTCAACAGGAAAAAGGTACGCGACGTTCGCAGTTAAAAAATGCGATGCAAGCCAAATTCGAGAAAATTCTGGTTCCTATTTCGAAGGAGCTGATTGATGTTGAGCAACAAAAATACATTAAGTTCGATGCCTTTTTTGCCAATGTAATGTTTCACGAAGTTGCCCATGGTTTGGGGATTAAAAAAACAATTACCGGAAAAGGCTTTGTTCGTTCTGCTTTAAAAGAACAATACAGCTGGCTGGAAGAAGGCAAAGCCGATATTTTAGGCTTATACATGGTTACTGGCCTGCTTAAAAAAGGTGAGTTGCAAGGCGATATAAAAGATTATTATACCACGTTTATGGCTGGTATTTTACGTTCGGTTCGCTTTGGTGTTTCGGAAGCACATGGAAAAGCCAATATGCAATGCTTTAACTACTTTAAGGAAAAAGGTGCTTTTGAGCGCACAGCAAACGGTACTTACAAGGTAAATTTCGATAAATTTGCTTCAGCCATGAACGAATTAAGTGCTTTTATTATTACGCTTCAAGGTAATGGCGATAAAGCTGCTGTAGAAAAAGCACAAAAAGAAAAAGCTATTATCCATCCCGAATTGCAAACCGATCTTGATCGCCTAACCAAAAAGAATATCCCGGTTGATGTTATTTTTGAGCAAGGTGTTGATGTACTGGGTGTGAAATAACATCTCCTCATTCAGGAATTTAAGGCCACAGTGCAGCAGGTATTTAACTTGTTGAGCTGTGGCTTTTTTCTTGGTTCATCTGCCTGTCCGTTCATTCTTTAAACTGGCTAATAGGTTCGGATTCCCGAAAAAATCTTCTGGGCCAAACTATGAATGAAGACTGTATAGGGTGGCAATTTGGCGCTCATCTCCGATTCCAGACCTGGAGGAGGAATACTAATATGCCCAATTTTTTAATTTCCTGTAACCTTTTAAAAAAACGGTCGTCTTATCTATAACAAAATCATGGAAACCTTTCGTTTCCAAACTAAACTTTAAAATAACGGTAATCAATGGAAAATGCCTTTTAGGGGTATTATGGAATTCTTGTTGCCTAATTTTTTTAGAATATTAAACCAGACCGATGAAAAATTTATACCAAATAGCACTTATCCTAACTATCTTTTTTACAGCCACACAAATTTCTGCTCAAACTCTGCCCAAACCAAATATTGGCGGAGTAATTTTAGATGAGAACAATAAACCGGCAGATTATGTGACGGTAGTTCTTTTCAAAGCTGCTGATTCGAGCATTGTTAAAACAGCCTTTACTGATCCGAATGGTACATTTGGCTTCGTTGTACCCGGCAAGGGAAGCTACTTTTACAAAGCCAGTAACATGGGGTATAAAACCCTTAAAAGCAAAATAATTACCGTAGCGGAAGACAATCAGAAAATCGATTTTGGTACCGCTCAGCTGGTGGCTACGACTCAGAATTTAAAAGAGGTAAACGTAGCCGCAACCAAACCGCTGATTGAAAGAAAGATGGATAAAATTGTTATGAATGTATCTAACAGTTCAATCATGACGGGTTCATCCGCATTAGAGGTTTTACAGAAAGCGCCGGGTGTAACAGTCGATCAGAATGATAAGATTTCGATGATGGGCAAACAAGGGGTACTGATTCAATTGGACGGAAAACAAACCTATATGAGCAGTGCTGATGTGGCTAATCTTTTGCGTAATATGCAGAGCTCGGATATAGAAAGTATTGAGTTGATTACTAACCCATCGTCCAAGTATGATGCATCAGGTAATTCCGGAATCATTAATATCAAAACCAAAAAGAATAAAAATGGTGGAACAAACGGTAGTATCAATGGCTCGTTAGGCTATGGCAAAAACCTGCGGGGAAATGCAGGCTTAAACCTGAACCACCGTACACAGAAACTTAATCTTTTCGGCAACTATAACTACGGTAAGTTTGAACGGGATAACCTGATTGCGATCGACCGGATTTCGAACAGTACACCCGATACCTATTTTATGCAGGTAGGTGAGAGTAAGCGTAAACAGTATAATAACAATTTTAAGGCGGGGCTGGATTATTTTATCGATAAGAAAAATACGATAGGCGTATTGGTGAATGGTTATTTTAATCACGGCACCGAAGCTGCTGTAAATAACACCTTAATTGGCCCTTCTTTTCAGAAAGTAGATTCAAGTTTAATAACCAATTCGCTGCAGGCGAACAAATACAATAATATTGCTTATAACTTAAATTATAAATCTGTTTTAGATACTGCAGGATCAGAAATTTCAGCGGATGTAGATTATTCCAAATACAATGGAAACGATGGCTCAAATTATGAAAACGATTATCGTTTCCAAAATGGCGACAGAATTCGCCCAATCAGGTATACCCGTAACAACACCCCATCGATAATTGATATTAAGGCAGTTAAAGTTGATTATAATGTTTCGTTGAGCAAAACCATTAAACTCGAGGCCGGGCTTAAAAGCAGCTGGGTTAAAACTGATAATGATTTGCAGGCAGAAAAGTTTGAAAGTAATGTTTGGCAGAACGATGATAAGCGAAGCAATCAATTTGTATATGATGAAAATGTAAACGCAGCTTACACCAATGTAAACAAGCAGTTTAAAAATACCAGCGTACAAATCGGTTTAAGGATGGAACAAACCAATTCGAAAGGAAATCTGGTTACTAAAAACACGGTGGTAGAACGAAATTACTGGGATTTCTTTCCAACGTTATTTGTGCAGCAAACACTTTCAAAAAACAACCAGCTGGGTTTTTCATATAGCAGAAGGATAGACCGCCCAAGTTATGATGCCTTAAACCCATTTGTTTATTATTTAGATGAATTTACCTACAGCAAGGGCAATCCCTTTTTAAACCCACAGTATACACACAATTTTGAGCTAAGTTATACACTTTTGCAAAAATACATGCTTTCGATAGGCTATAGCAGGGTTAACGATGTAATTGCGGAAGTGATTTTGCCCGATGCAGCAAATCAGTCGTTATACCAAACCAACGCCAATATTGCCACTAACATTAGCTACAATGCCAATTTAAATATACCCCTTAAAATTACGAAATGGTGGGAAACGAATAATAATTTAAATGTTTTTTACCTGAGCTTCGAAGCGCCTGATTTAGCAGGTAGCGCACTGAAAACAGGAAAAACATCGTTCCAGTTTAAATCGCAGCAAACCTTTACTATTATGAACGGCTTTACAGCCGAACTGAATGGTAATTATGAATCGCCACTTGATTATGGTACGCTAAGTTTAAAAGCCCGTTATTCTATTGATGCTGGTTTGAGCAAAACGCTGTTTAAGAAAAAAGCAAGTTTAAAACTGGCGCTGTCTGATATATTCAATATGTCGGAGAATAATTTATCAAGTGCATATCCTGGCTTAACCTACACCGTGCATCAAAAAAATGAAACCCGTGTTGGCCGGATCAGTTTTACTTATCGCTTTGGTAAAAACGAAATCAAGCCTGCACGTCGCCGCGCTACAGGTACTGAGGCAGAGCAGGGAAGGATGAAAAATTAATGGCGGATTTTGCTAAAGATAACCGTTTTTCAACTGCAACATGGCGGAATGCCCGTCCTTTTTTAGCGGAGAAATCACCAATTGAAAAGCGCAAAAGATTTCTCCACAGTGTTCGAAATGGTGATAAACTAATATATTTATGTAGAAAACTCACTGGCTATGACTTTAGTAAAAATTCCAAGGCAAACATCTAATTTAACGGCTACTGCTTTTATTAAACATCTGGGGGTTTTCCAATCAAATACTGAGCGGGAAAAGATTTACCGTTATTTTAAAACTGAAGCGGGTGACTACGGTGCGGGAGATGAGTTTATAGGCGTGAGGATGGGACAGGTTTTTGAAATGGCCAAAGCATTTATAGACATGCCAGTAGCAGAGATTGAAAAACTATTGGAAAGCCCTATTCATGAACATCGTGCCGGCGCAGTAAGCATCATGGATTTTCAAGCCAGGGATAAAAAAACAAATGAAGATTTAAAGAAAGACTTGTTCGAGCTTTACATCAACCGGCATGACCGCATTAATAACTGGGATCTGGTTGATCGTTCGGCCTGTTTTGTGGTAGGTGATTATTTATTCGATAAACCAAAGGATATCTTATATGAGCTGGCACAGTCAGAAAATATGTGGTGTCGGCGTACTGCCATTGTAAGCACTTCGTTTTTTATCCGCAAAGGGGATTTAACGCATACCTTCGGCATTGCAGAACTGCTTATGAAGGATCAAAAAGATTTGATACACAAAGCCACAGGTGGTTGGCTCAGGCATGCTGGTACCAAAAGCAGGAGCCGGTTAATTTCTTTTTTAGAAAAACACGCCGCAACAATGCCCCGAACCATGTTGCGCTATGCTATTGAACATTTTGATAAAAATGAACGTGAATATTACCTGAGTTTGAAAAAATGAGCTAGAATCTATATTCCATTACATAATCATCCATAAAGTAACCTTCACCAATATCGAGTTTAACCGATTCTTTAATGGTAAAGCCACCTTTAAGATAAAAATCTTTCGCTTTGTTGTGCTTGTTTACATTGAGTTGCAAGGCCGCTCCACCAATATCTTTTATCTGGTTAAAGACCTCGTTAATGAGGATTTTACCGACTCCTTTTCCATGTGCAGATGGTAACACATATAATTTATGCAATTTATAAATGCGTGCTTCATGATCGATAATGGAATAGCCTGCAAAACCATATTGGTTTTCATTTTCTTCGGCAATGAGAAAAATATGACCTTCCATCAATTGTTTTAACAGTTCACCCTGATTATACATTTTCTCCAGCATATAATCTATCTGTGCCTGACCAATAATATCCAAATAGGTTGATGGCCAGGTTGCTGCTGCAATAGTCCTGATGATTTCTATATCCTGTTCTTTTGCTTTTCTAAGGGTAATCATATCGGTTCGCTAATAAAAATAGGTTGTCCGGAAAAGGTAAATTCTACAAAGCCATCATTCACCACCTCAAAAATTTCTTCTTCGGTTTGCATTAAATTAGTTACTTCGAGGTAACGGTTGCCATGAATTAAAAATTCGCTGCCGGCAGGTTTCCATACAGAAAATCCAGATCTAATGGGGTAATGCTTGGCCCGCTCGGTAAATACCACCAGGTTGATTTTATCTTCAAAACCAGCAAATTTTTCCAGATCGAATTTTTTCGCGATTACATTTACGGCCGGGTATTTTTCTTCAAATAAGAAATTAATGGCTACCATTAAGGCATCAACCGGACCCTGAATCGTTTTGGTATCTTCCTGAAGATTTTGATTTGTTCCATTTACCAGCACATCCACTTTCAGTCCAAGTGAAATAATCTTATCGTAGTCTTCGCTATTAACTAAAAGTGTTGGACTCCATTCTAAAAGTTGCCCTAAAAATTCTTCACTAAAATTGCCAAGCTCATCGATATATAAAGCTGGCTCTTGTTTTTCTTTTACAATGTGGTGTGATGACATGTTGCGAATATAAGAAATAGATGTAACTAGCGCGTAGCGAGGTATTGTGCTGTTGGATATAATTTAACTTTTTACGGCATCATGAAAATCCTGATAAGCTTCAATGAAATCATCGGCAAAGTTAACCGCGCCTGAAACAGCAATGCCATAAATGCCGGTTTGCATCAGGGCTTCAACATCATAAACTTTAATACCACCAACTGCTAGAACGGGTATTTGGAGATTTGCTGTTTTAAGTTCTTGCATTGCTTTGTAATAGCCCTCAATTCCTAATAGCGGTAAATTGTTCGGTTTGGTTTCGGTGGTAGCAAAGGGCCCAAAACCAGTATAATCTACACCCTGCCTGGCCAAACGGGTTAAATTTTCGACTGTGTTTGCCGAGCCGCCTAAAGTAACATCATTTCCCAACTGCTTGCGGATAGCCATGAAATCAGCATCCATATCCTCAATATGAAAACCCTGAATATCAGCCTTGCCATTTAAATGGATATGATCGGTAACGATGAGCGTAGTTCCCCAATCGTCGCAGATTTCGGCAATGGCGTTAATATCGGTCAGGAGGGCAGCATCGTTTTTGCTCAAACAGCGGTACTGAATCCACTTCGCTCCTGCTTCGCAGGCCAGTTGTGCTTGTTCAATGTGAGTTAAGTTTGGAATATCGTGGGTAATGTACTGGAACTTTTCGATGTATTTCATGGTGATTGTTGTTTTTGATCGGGATTTGATGATCAAAGGTCCCAATATAAACAAAATCGTCATTGAGCGTTTACCCTCAATGACGATTTATACTTTGGTTTTTCAGCTTTATATTCTCTTAAAACTTCACATTCAGGCTTAATAAAAAGTTAGTTCCTGCCTGCGGGTAAAAGAAATTTTCGGTAGTCCTGCTTCCACCTAACTGGTAGCCATAGGTATAGCCGTTGTTTTCATAACGCTTATCGAAAATGTTATTAACCAATAAGCCCAGATTGATGTTTTTTACTCCGGCAAATTTAAAGTCGTAGCCTAAACGGGCATTACTTATCCAATAACCATTGATGGTACGGTCGTTATTTTGAGTATTATCTAAATACTGCTTGCTTACATATTTGCTTTGGATAGCTATTGCAAATCCGCTAAATGGCTTATATACCAGTTCGCCAAAAAGTACAGCAGCTGGCGAATAAGAAATATCGGTAAGCTGGTAGTTGTTTACCACCTGACCACCATTATCATAATCGTCGTAATACTCGGTAAAGTTCTTGATTTTGTTGCGGCTCAGGGCTGCATTTGCATTTAATATGAACTGTTTATTAATGGTGTAGGCACCATCCAGTTCGATACCTAAACGGTAACTCCTGTCCACATTTTGTCGGAAATTCCCACCTACATCGTTTATTTTACCGGTTACTACCAGCTGATTTTTATAGAACATGCCATAGGCATTTGCGCCAATGTTTAATTTTTCGTTTTTAAAACGGTAACCTAACTCTAAATCGTTCAACCTTTCTGGCTTGGGCGTAGCACCTGCGGTGGCATCGGTATAATCATCCCGGTTAGGTTCTTTATTGGCCACGCTGAATGAGGCATATAAATTACTTTCCGTATTGATAAAGTAAGTCGCACCAAGCTTAGGGTTAAAGAAGTTTAAAGTTTTGTTTATAGCCAGCGTATTCAGTTTGTTTTCAGTTCCGGCAATATCATAATAAACACGACGATATTGTAAATCTGCAAATAAGCTTAACGATTCAACTGGGCTGTAGTTTACCTTACCATAGGTGTTAAAATCGGTTTTAAAGCCGTCGTTATCATAATAATGTCTGTCTATATCGCCGTTGGAGGCATATTGTGCCCAGATAATCTGTCCGAAGTGCGCACCTTTATATTCATTATACGCACCACCCAGGGTGAAGTTGAGATTCTTTTCCGGAACGTAGTTAAAGGCATAAGTAACACCATAAAAATCGTTATCTAACCAGCGGCGGCGAATCAGATCTGTTTTGGTAATAGGCGTTCCTCCGGCAATGACAACCGGATTTAAACCATAATCAGCCAGTTTATTTTGCACACGGTATTCTTCATAGTAACCCGAGCCCTGGGTATAGTGCAAAGCACCATTAAACGAGAACTGATCAGAAAACTGGCGGGCATAAATTAACTGGTAATGGTTTTGAGCATAATTATCCGTCTGGTTATTGTATAAGAAACTGTTGTATCTTCGGCCTGAGTTTAAAAGGTTAGCAGCATCTTCTGCACTAAGTTCGTTCCGGGTAATATAGGCATTCATGCCAGCAACGTCGTTTTCTAAACGCGATTGCGGAATCCCGTTCCAAGATTGATAAGTTTTTTCGTTGCCTGAGAAAACATTTACACGCAATAAATCTTTGTTGCCGTGGTAAGCACCCGAGAGGAAATAAGATTTAAGTAAAGATGAACCACGGTCTACATAACCATCAGAGCTAATTCTCGATAAACGGCCATCGAAACTAAAACGATTGTTAATTAAACCTGTTCCAACCTTTACAGTATTTTTCCAGGTATTGAAACTACCGTAGGTACTGTTTACCTCGGCATATGGTTCGGTTTCGCTGGCAGTAGTCTGGATGTTTAAACTGGCACCAAAAGCACCAGCACCGTTGGTTGAGGTACCTACACCACGTTGAATCTGAACATTATCAACTGAAGAAGCAAAATCGGGCATATTTACATAAAAAGTTCCCTGGCTTTCGCTATCGTTAATCGGAATTCCGTTAACTGTTACGTTGATGCGGCTGTTGTCACTACCTCTTATACGGATACCTGTATAACCCACGCCTGCACCAGCGTCAGAATTGACTACGACGCCCGGAGTGTTCTGCAAAATAAAAGGTAAATCCTGGCCAAAGTTATTTTGCTGGATTTCTTCTTTACCAATATTCTTGTAGGTTGTTGCCGATTTTTCGGTAGCCCGTATAGCCCTTACAATTACCTCATCGGCCAGGAAATTCTGGGCAGTTAAAGCGAAATCTATTGTACTGTTCTGAGAAAGTGTTACTGTTTTTTCTTCAGTTCTGTACCCTACGTAACTAACAACGAATGTGTATTTTCCATTGACAAGGTTTGATAAGGTAAAATTTCCACCCGCATCGCTCAATACAACTGTTTTCTTGTTTTTTATTTTAATGGTGGCGCCGGGTAAGGCATTATGGTTTTGATCAGTTACCTTACCGGTAACCGCAAGTTGTGCCGATGCAAAGAAAGGCAACATTGCAACAAGGGCTGCAAAAAGTAAATTTTTCAATGTTTTTGTTTTTAGTTAAACCAACCGGAAAAAGGGGTTTCCCCGATTTTAGTTAAACTTCCATAACTCCAATCCCTACGCCGGCATTACCCGGATCAGGTGCATTTAAGGTTTAGGGTTTGAAGGTTTAGGGCCTAAGGTCTTTGCATCATGCACAACCTTTTACCTTTCACCTTTTACCTTTCGCCTCAAAATGGGTATGTTCTCAGCCTGTTTTTGTGTTTATTTAAACAAGGCACCCCTAATGATGGGGCAAATGTAGAAAATATTTAGCAATTCGTGCTGATATTGTAATGTTATGAGGGCTAAAAGTTCAAAAACTGACCGCTTGATCGCAGTACTTGAGAATTATTAAGATGATCCATCTAAAAAATCATCGATCGCTTTTTTTGCATTGGCTACCCTTTCATCGCCGAGACCACCAATTACCGCATAATTTGCGTTCAGTGCCTGCAGTTCCTTATGCCAAACCTGCATAAAATATTCGCGTTTCTCCGGAAAGTCGCGCAGCGGATCATCTTGCCAGGGCAAATCGATATCCATTAATAAATATAAATCGTAGGGTCTTTTAGGTAGGGTATCTAAAACCAGTTGTGGTGTTTTGCCCAGCACTTCATCGCTCCAGATTTTAACAGTTACAAAAGTAGTATCGCAGATAATAAAATCACTTTCAGTTACAGCGAGGATCGCATCTTCGAGGGCAACCTGACCATAAAACATGTTTTCTTCATCCTGCAAAGTATAATCGGTAACCAGGTTTTCGCAGTAGTAACGCGCATACTCAGGTACCCACGAAACTTTGTAATGTTTAGCTAATAATTGCGACAGGGTTGATTTGCCTGTACTTTCGGGACCAACTATGGCGATTTTTTTAATGTTATTATTCACGTAATGGTGTGCTGACAATGTTCAAATGTAAGGAAAAGCATTAAAAGAGAAAATCCGGTTGAGGAGGGCTCCTCTAACCGGATAATAAACCAAACAAACTATTTATGAAGAAATCCTCATTGCGGGTAACTAATCCGCGGAGGAAGCTTTAGATCATTGTCTAAAGTATATACAAAACGTATATATGTTCTGCTTATTACAACATTATTGCCAATAATATGAACATCACAACTTCGTGACTTAATTTTGACTTGTGGACGCAGATTCTTAGTGTTATTTTAACACTTATTAACATTAAGATTACAATTGTATATTGTGGCGCTACTCTTGTGTATAATTATTAGTACGTTTTAGATTTTGGCTGTTCATTATTTAAAACTATTTGTACTAAATGGTGTTACTTATTATAGACAGTTGAAAATTAAAAACTAAACCAATGAAAAAGTTATGTGCAATATTAGCGCTGCTCATTGTATTTGCCCTGGGGGCAATAGCCTATACAAATATTAAATTAGGCGGAATTATTGGTAAAATCAGTCCTGCGGATGCTGCGTCTTCCGTTTCGTTAGTAGCCGGAACAGACACTTTAAAGGCGCAAATGAGTCAGGGAGTTTTTACCTTTTCTAACCTTAAGGAAGGTGTTTATACAGTTTGGATTCGGGCCAATGCACCTTACAAAGATGCCATTATTGAAAAAGTGGCAGTAAAAGATAGTGCTACTACAGATTTAGGCGAAATTAAATTACAGCAATAAGTGTTTTAGCAAAAGAAAAAGGTTAAAAAGAGGCATAATTAAGGCCTCTTTTTTATTTTAAAAAAATGAGCTTAAAGTCGTGTTAAAGATGTATCTTTGCATCCCGACAGAACAGTTGGGATTTTTCTTCGCAATAGCACAAAATCTCGTTGCTTTCTAAGGTTCTTTGATGAACCAACACTTTAGAATTTTAATTATTGTTTAAGCTTTATCATGCCTAAAGACACTTCCATTCGCTCAGTACTAATTATCGGATCTGGACCAATTATTATTGGCCAAGCCTGCGAATTTGATTACTCGGGTTCTCAAGCGGCCTTATCTTTAAAAGAAGAAGGGATTACCGTATCAATTATCAACTCAAATCCGGCTACTATTATGACGGATAAAGTTATCGGAGACCATGTTTACCTGCGTCCGTTAACCGTTGATTCGATCGAAGAGATTTTGCAGGAGCACATTGCTGATGCAAATTTACCTAAAATTGATGCCGTACTCCCAACAATGGGTGGCCAAACTGCGCTCAACCTTTGTAAAGAAGCAGAAGAAAGAGGCGTTTGGGAAAAATACGGGGTTAAAGTTGTGGGGGTTGATGTTGACGCAATTGAGAAAACAGAAAACCGCGAAGCTTTCCGCCAGCTGATGGTAGATATAGGTGTAGGTGTTGCCCAATCAAAAATTGCCAACTCATTTTTAGAAGGTAAAGAAGCGGCACAAGAAATCGGATTCCCACTGGTAATTCGCCCATCATACACTTTAGGTGGTTCTGGTGGAGGTTTCGTTCACAAAAAAGAAGATTTCGATGCGGCACTTAAACGCGGTTTAGAAGCTTCGCCAACGCATGAAGTATTGGTTGAAAAAGCAGTTTTAGGTTGGAAAGAGTATGAGTTAGAGTTGTTAAGAGATAGCAACGATAACGTAATCATTATCTGTTCGATCGAAAACTTTGATCCGATGGGTATCCACACCGGAGATTCGATTACGGTTGCACCAGCTATGACTTTATCTGATCGTTGTTACCAGGAAATGCGTAACCAGGCGATTAAAATGATGCGTGCAATTGGTAACTTTGCCGGCGGTTGTAACGTGCAGTTTTCGGTTAATCCGGCTGATGATGAAATTATCGCCATCGAAATTAACCCACGTGTATCACGTTCATCTGCCTTGGCGAGTAAAGCAACCGGTTACCCGATTGCTAAAATTGCGGCTAAACTGGCTATCGGTTACAACCTGGATGAAATTGAAAATCAGATTACCAAAACTACTTCAGCCTATTTCGAGCCAACTTTAGATTACGTAATCGTAAAAGTACCACGCTGGAACTTCGATAAATTTAAAGGCGCCAACAAAGAGCTGGGCTTACAAATGAAATCGGTAGGTGAAGTAATGGCCATCGGCCGTACCTTCATCGAAGCTTTGCAAAAAGCTTGTCAGAGTTTGGAAATTGGCCGCTCTGGCTTAGGTGCAGATGGCAGACAAGTACGCAATATTGAAGAAATTATGGATGGTTTGGAGCATGCTTCATGGAACCGTCTGTTCTTAATAAAAGATGCCATGACGATGGGAGTTCCTTTGGAATCAATCCGTAAGGTAACCAAAATCGACAAATGGTTCTTAAACCAGATTCAGGAGCTTGTGGCTTTAGAAACTGAACTGAAAAGATATTCACTGAATAATATTCCGCGCGATTTCTTCTTCACTTTAAAACAAAAAGGATTTTCGGATGTGCAGATTGCCTGGTTATTGGGTAATGTAACCGAAGATGAAGTTTATGAGCGCAGAAAAGAGCTGGGGATCCGCAGGGTATATAAAATGGTTGATACTTGTGCTGCAGAATTCCCGGCGCAAACACCATATTACTACTCAAGTTTCGAAGAAGAAAGTGAATCGATTCCAACTGACAGGAAAAAGGTAATCGTTTTAGGCTCCGGCCCTAACCGTATTGGTCAGGGAATTGAGTTCGATTACTCTTGCGTGCACGGGTTATTGGCGGCTAAAGAATCTGGCTTTGAAGCCATCATGGTTAACTGTAACCCTGAAACGGTTTCTACCGACTTTAACATGGCCGATAAACTATACTTCGAGCCGGTTTTCTGGGAGCATGTTCGCGAAATTATTGAGCTGGAGAAACCAGTTGGTGTAATTGTTCAGCTTGGTGGACAAACAGCTTTGAAGATGGCTGAGAAACTAACTGAAAAGGGTATCAAGATTATCGGAACTTCTTTCGAGAACATGGATATTGCTGAAGATCGTGGTCGTTTCTCCGACTTGTTAAAAGACTTAAATATTCCTTATCCAAAATACGGAGTTGCCGAAAATGCAGAAGAAGCTATTGTTGTAGCCAATGAGGTAGGCTATCCGGTACTGGTTCGTCCGAGTTACGTATTAGGTGGACAAGGTATGAGTATCGTAATTAACGACGAAGACCTGGAGAAAGCAGTAGTGAAATTACTGGGCGATTTACCGGGCAACCGCGTACTGATCGACCACTTTTTAGATAGAGCAGAAGAAGCAGAATCGGATTCGATTTCTGACGGCGAAGATGTTCACATTGTAGGTATGATGGAGCACATCGAACCTGCAGGTATCCACTCTGGCGATTCATTCGCAGTGTTGCCAACCTTTAGCTTATCAGAAACGGTAACTAAAGCGATGGAAGAATACTCGGTTAAAATTGCAAAAGCTTTAGATGTACGGGGTTTACTGAACATTCAGTTTGCGATTAAAGATGAGAAGGTATATGTAATCGAAGCGAACCCAAGGGCATCGCGTACGGTTCCGTTTATCGCAAAAGCATACGATGTACCTTACATCAACATTGCAGCAAAAATTATGCTGGGTGTAGCGAAACTGAAAGATTTTACCATCGAGCGGAAACTGAAAGGTTATGCCATTAAAGAACCGGTTTTCTCTTACGAGAAATTCCCTGAGGTAACGAAGGAGCTGGGCCCGGAAATGAAATCGACTGGTGAGGCGATCCGCTTCATTAAAGATCTGGAAGATCCTTACTTCCGCAAACTTTACAAAGACAAATCAATGTATTTGAGTAAATAATAAGAAAGGGCGATGGTACATCGCCCTTTTTGTTTTATGTTTTTGCGCCTCAGCAAATTCTACCACTCCTTGTTCAGTGTTTCAATTGCTTTTTCAAGAAGTTCATCTTTTCCTTGTTTGACACCATTAATGGTTGGATAAACCACCTCATCTATTTTTACCCCGATTCTTTGAGTTGCTTTGCCATCAGGATAAAAAACACCAATGCCAGATATCATGGTTCTCAAACCACCAGGTAAAACTATTGGGGATACATTTCCATCAGCTCCGGCGGTAGTGCTACCAATTACTTTTACATTGGGTGAACTTTGAAATGCCATTGTGGTATATTCTGCCTGGCTTTGCGATGTTGCATTTACAATAACCACCACCTTGCCTTTATAATTATCAGATGAATGCCGGCCATTGCTTATGGCTTGTCTAAATTTAAATGAGCCTGGATAATCTACACTGCCAACAGTAAATTTTACAAATGGTGTTGATAAATTTTTAATATAGTTTCCAAAAGTGAAAGGCATAAATTCAGCAGGATAACAACGCATATCAACAATCATCCCTTTGGTATTGGCTAAAAGATTTTTAATATCAGGTAACATCGCGTTCTTATATTTCCCCGGGAAAACATAACCAGTATTTTCGTTGATAAGTTTAAAAGGCTCAGCTTTATCAAAATCAGGATTTTTATACCCCTGGCCTAATTTCCTCATGGGTACATCATAATCAAATAAATTACCATCCCGATTTACTTTTATTTTCAAACGGGTTTCGTTACTTCTAAGCAAATAACTGGTTGGCAAATCGCGTAATTGTGTTTCGTAATTTGATGCTGCTGTTAAAGATTGAAATTGTTTAATCAGATTGCCAACCTCTTTTCCCTGGATCCCAGTAATAATATCGCCAATCTTTAGTTTACTTTTCACATCGAGCGTATCCGTATATAGGGCCGTAATTAGTAATTTATTTTCAATGAATTTAGCTTCAAAAGGAACTGCATATTTGCCTTTAAAATCATTTATCGCATTGCTTCCGCTCCATAAGTTAGCATGGGTATCATTTACTGAAGCAATTATTTTCAGGCAGGCTATGCCATAATCCAACTCATTTTTAGCATTTAAGAAATCAGGCAGGGAAAGTTTTAAAATATTGTTCCAATCCTGGCCTATAATATCTTTATATGGAAAGAAATAATTAATCATTGCCCAATAGCGATAAAGCGCTAACAGGCGATAACCTGCATCCGGATAGGTCATTGTTAGATACGGCTTTTCATTTTTAAAGATAGGATTGCCAACTCCAGGTGCCATTTCAACATAGTAATTGGTTTGTGTATTTCGGTTATCTCTTATCAGGATAAGTTTCTGTAAGAGGGATTGCTCAATGATTTTTTCATCGAATAGTGATCCATAATTAGGTCTGATTTCGTAATCGGCACTGGTTATTGACTTGCAGGTTTTGCACAGGGCAATTTTTTGCAGTTTATCCAGGAAAGATTCAAGCGCAGTATTTAGTTCTTTATTGTTTTTTGCCTGAACGACTGATGGCAACAGTCTGAATAATTCAGCATCCCAATTATAATCTCCTTTGGCAATAACTGGATGATGATATTTTAAGAAGCCCCAAAATTGACCGGTTAAGCTTAAGTTCGTAATTAATTGATCATTAAGTTTAATTTCTTTTATACCAGAACTTTTTGCAAATGATGTATCAAGATCGGCTTTAGGTATAATTATTTTTTTTAATCGGGCATTACTGATCGGTTTATTATCTATTAAGATTTCAAAATGATCGAACCAGGCTTTTCCATCTCCGACCAATAACCCGCCAATATGCAGGCTCCTAACTTCTTCGCTATTGTAATCTAGTTTAATCGAATACTGTTTCCAACCGGTAGTTCCTTTAACCCCTCTGTCTTGCATGTTATCAAAAGCAATTGATTTGGCGTTTTTGTCGTCGATTCTTAACCACAAGCCTGCATAACCGCTATTAATATCTTCTGTTTTAATGTAAGCTCTTAATTCTATTTCTTTACCTTCAAAAGCTTGTGTTATCGGATAATCTATTACGCCAAATTCAGCTTCTGTTCCTTTTTTTTCAATTAAAACACTATACTTTCCATCGTATTTTGTTGTACTATCGAGTGTTATGGAGTATGCTTTTTTTTGGGCATCAAAAAAGGAAAACAACCATCCTTGAGGCATTCGGCTTTTAGTCAGTTCCTCAAAACTGCCATTAATCGTAAATTGTGAATGAATTTTGCATGATACAAACAGCAAAATGAGAAAGAGATAGTTTTTCATAATTTAGAATAGAATTAGAGCGGATTTAGAATATATAGGCCACCAATTTAATTTTAAACTAAGTTAGCGGCCTATCGGAAAATGAATGATTTATTTTTTCAGCTTCGGTATCCTGGTCGGGGTATCTGTTCCATTTACAATGCTGGTTGCGCTTTTTGCAATTGCCTTAATCGTAGATAAAATATTTTCTACATCTAAAGAGCTGTATTCATCTTTAACTGAATGGTATAATTTATCGATATCGATTTTGTCGGTGCTGATGGTATGAGCTGGAACGCCTAAGGCAGCTAAAGTGGCGTTATCGCTTCTGTAGAATAAATTCTGCTCGGGATATGGATCCGGGTGAAAAGTAAATTCCGTTCCAGCCAGGTTTTTCTGTAAAATCTTGCCAAAATCAGACCTTTCATAACCGGTAATAAATGCGGTGTTTTTACCGAATTTAGAATCCTTTCCAATCATCTCGATGTTGAACATGGCCACCACGTCATCCGGGTTTAATTTCTCTGAGAAGTATTTTGCACCGAAACCACCAATTTCTTCAGCGGTAAAAGCTACAAAAATCAAGGTGCGTTCGTTGTTCTTTTGCGCTTTATAATATTTGGCCAAGGCAATCATCGCCGTTGTGCCTGAGGCATCATCATCTGCCCCATTGGCTATACTATCGCCTTCTACTGGCTTTAAAAAGCCTAAATGATCGTAGTGGCCAGAGAATACCACAATTTCTTTTGCTTTCGATTTACCAGGAATTACGCCGGCAACGTTAAAAAGAGGCATTTTATCTACTTTGCTTTTAACGTTTGCCGAAAAATCGCCTGCAGCATCTTTGCCGAATACAAAAACCTGCACAGCACTGGCGGCCTTGACGTCTTTTTCATCAACGGTGGTGGGTTTGCTAAAATAATTTCTGTAACGGTTAAACAAATCAGCAAACTTATTGTCAACCAAGACCAGCTGATTTTTACCTGTTTCGGTCATTGCCCTTAGCTGGGCAACAAATGACTTTTCAGGATCAAGTTTAACAACTGTTGTATTCGATTTGTCGAGGTTAACGTTTTCTGATGATACACCTGAAATAATAAGGTTTGCAGGCGCAATTTCCTGTCCGTCTATCTTAACACTCGTGTTTTGGTTGGTAATGCGGTATTTATAAAAAGTCTGGCGAAAGTTTTTTTCTCCGGTTAAGGGTTGCAGACCAATTTTTTTAAACTCAGATTCGATAAATGTAGCAGCTTTATCAATGCCTGGCGTAAAAGTAGCCCGTCCCTGCATATCATCAGCACTTAATGTTTTAATCAGATGATCGGTATATTCGCGGGTAATAATTTTATCGATGTTTTGCGCTTTAAGCTGCAAACCTGCCATCCCGACTAAGGCAAAAAGGGCTATTTTCTTCATTTTTTATTTTTAAATAATTGTTATTTAGATTTAACTTGTGACTTTAGCCATTTATCTCTGAAATTCTTCATTTCAGGAGTTAAAGTACCTCCGGTTTTTTCAATAGTTACGATTTCCAAAGCTGGATTTTCGGTCAAGGTTAATTTCGTAGTTTTTTCTATACCCCGGTAAAGATAAGTGATGTCGAGTATATCGCCTGGTTTGTGCGCATTGGTAATTTTGATTACATCAAGAGGGCTTTTTACGCTTGTACCGTCTATAGTCAGTAAGGTATCGCCAACATCTAAGCCTGCGTTATAAGCAGGAGTTCCGGCCAGGGTTTGTGATAAAATAACTTTATTGTCTACTGCGCCGATATTTCCAAAACCTGTATAGGCCTGTCCGGGATTTGTTTTTCGCAATACTAAACCGGCACTGAGCAATAATTGTGCATAATCACTTTTTTCGGTTCCATAGATGTATTTTTTGAAGAAACTGGCTGCAAATGCTGGATTTTTGGTTAAAGTAGCCAGGGTTTTCTCTAAATCAGGCACCGTGTAGGCAATTTCTGGTTTGCCATAGGCCTTCCATAGCGCCCGCATATAATCATCGAGTGTAAGCTTGAAGTCAGTTCTTAAACGGAGATCGAGGGCCAGTGCCGTTGCTGCCCCGTAAGTATAATAGGAAGTAAAAATATTGGCTTTGTTGGTTTGGTCAATCGCTACACCTGCATCGGCAAATACGGCGTACCTGCTGGCTTCAATGGGCGAAAAATTTTGTGCCCCCGGTGAAAGCAACACTGCATTTACCAGACCGTTAAAGGTTTGAATGGCATTATCTTCTGTTTTTAGGCCAGCCCGGGTTAGCAACAGGTTGCCATAATATTGGGTGAAGCCTTCGGCCAGCCAAAGTTCGTTGCTCATGTTGGCGTGCTCGAAATTAAATGGTTCTAAGGTTTTGGGTCGTAGCCGTTCAACATTCCAGCTGTGGAAATATTCGTGCGAAAATGTACCCAGCAAATTGGATTCGTAACCTGCGATTTTTGGGGTACGTTGCACAATTGAAGTCGAATTGCGGTGTTCCATCCCATCGCCGGCATTATCGGGGTAAACATCTTCCAAAAAGTAATAATGGCCATAATCGTAGGTTGGAAACTCGCCCCATACTGCTAAATGCTCCTCGACCATTTTTTTAAGCATCCCCGCATAGTTGTCGATGGTTTGCTGATCGTCATTAGAATGCGAAATGAGGTGGATGGTTTGCACTTTACCATCTGTGTTTTTAACCATCCAGCTTGCAGTTTTATAGTCGGCAATTTCAGTTGGACTATCCATAAAATATTGCAGGTTTGGGGCGAAATAACTCCCGTCCGCCTGAGGCTTAAGTTGCGTGGCTACTTTCCAGTTTGATTTACCTGTATAATTAAATTTTACCGTTCGTGGGCGGTCGTCCATACCTATTGGGTAGGCAAAGGTGGCCGGAATATTCATGTGGGCATGAGTTTCGTCGAAACCGGCATAGGTTCCGTCAATCCAGTTGCCGAAAAGGGTATAGGTTATTTTAACGCTGTTGCCGTGGCCGGGGATTTCGTATACATCACCTGCTGACTGGTTAACGGTTAAAGGTTTTCCTGCACCATCGAAAGCCTTTAAATGGTAAACGTTTTTACCAAACTCATGTGTTGCATAGCGGCCTGGCGAAGAGCGGCTCATGCGCACCTTTAAAGTGCCTGCCGGAACATTGGGAATGAGCATGCTGATTTCTGCCTCATGATGGATGGCATTGGGAAATGAAACGGCATAACTGATTTCGTTTTGGGAAAAAGCCGTAAGGGAGAGCAGGCTTCCAATTGCCGTACCTAGAAATTTCTTCATGAATTTGAGATTAGTGCACTAAAAATAAACAAAAATGAAATAGGATTTTAAGGATTGAATGATTTTAAGGCCGAAGGACAAAGCAACTCTTCAATACTTAACAATATTTAATTAGTGCAATCCGGCGTTGCCTATATTCTAACTTTGCTTAGTTCCCTCTGTAGTTAAAATGGAGGAAACCTTTATTACTACATTATCAATCTCACTTCTTCCATTTACATTCTAGCTATCCCAATCGTGTTTTTCCAGGTCGCGGTAAGCTTTACCCTTAATAATTTCCTTTCGTTTGGATGATTCTGAGTCGACCCGGGTTTCATGGATATTATCTGCCACTTCGAAATGATAATCTTTATCTTTTTTAGACTGGTAAATAGAAACCTCATCTCCGTCTGCAATAGCATAATCATAAGGGCCACGTGCGCTCATTAGTTTAACAAATACCGGCAGGCACTCGAAGAAGATGAATAGAAGGCCAATAAAAGTGACTGCAATTGCGGTGTTGTTATCGCGGCTGCCGTCTACGTTAAATTTAAGCTGGCCAAGTGCCCAGTTGCGGTCGGCAAAACCTGCAATGTTGGCTAAGCTGTCTAGCTGCTTTTTGGTGTATAATTTTTCGGCAAATAACCCATCAAATTCTTTGCGTTTATCTACAAAAGTTTCTGATTTGTTAATTGTGGCTTTTAGCGAATCGAGCTCAGCTGTGCGTTGTGCAATTTCTGTTTCCTTGCGTTTGGCATAAGGACCGTAACCCATTACCCCTGATGTTTCGGTGGTTTTGTTGCCGAAGATTTCAAAATTAAGTTTCTGGCGGTCAGCTTTAATGCCTTTCTCGAGTGAATCGCGCGTTGCCTTTTGTTGGTTTAGGCGACCAAATTCTACCTGGTATTTTTTCTCAAAAGCTTTATTCAGGGTATCAATTTTTGCCCGCTGACCATTCAGGTAGCTAACTTTCAGGCGTTCTTTAATCTCTTTGTCGAAAATTTTAAGCTCAATGGGTCTCGAAATTACCATCCCGATCATTATGGCCAGTAAAATACGGGGTGTAGCTTGTAGTAGTTGTTTGTTGGTAGTGGCGCTTTTGTTAATACTGGACACGATATAGCGGTCCATGTTAAAAATGGCTGAGCCCCACAAAAAACCAAAAATGATAGCGAATATTACGGCCAGATCATCCCCTTTGAAAACAAAATACATGGCGTAACCGCCAGAAAGGGCCGCAAATAAGCCTGTAAAAAAGATGGTGGCGCCAATGCCGGTATATTTATTTTGTTCTGAAGGATACTTTTCCAGTGTCGGGACGTGAGCGCCAGAGCAAAACCAAAAGAAACGGTTCAGTTTGTCCATTTGTAACTATTTATAATTAAACGCCTAAGGGTTTAAGTTGTTACAGTTTTTCGCAAAATTTTATGGCATTTTTTTGATGGGGAGGGTAAGGCCGATTTTCCTATATTTGCATAAATACATTTAATAAAATGAAAGAAATATCGGTACAAGAACTAAAAGAGAAAATCGACAATAATGAAGATTTTCAATTAATTGATGTTCGTGAAACATTCGAGTATGAAGTTTCTAACCTGAACGGAGAAAACATTCCGTTGGGTGGGATTTTAATTGAGGCTGATAAGGTTGCTAAAGATAAACCTGTAATTATCCAGTGCCGTAGTGGTAAAAGAAGTGCCGCGGCTGTAATGCAGTTAGAGCAACAATATGGACTTGATAACCTTTATAATTTAAAAGGCGGGATTTTAGCCTGGCAAGAGGCTTATGATCCGAATATGCCGGTTTACTAAATATAATTATTGAATTTTGAATGAATGAACGATTGAATTGGACTTTGCCGATACATTTATTCATTCAAAACTCATTTCATCTAAGCATTCATCATTGTGGGTAAAAAATTTGCTTTAAACATCTTCTATAACCTGGCCATTATCCTTTCTATTTTTGGATTGGTTTGGTGTTATAACAATGCGAAATATCTTCCTGCCGGCTTTCTGGTTGGGGTAACCTGCTGCCTGTTTTATTTCAAGTATCAGTTAACCAAAGACATTAGAAAAAGCTTTAAGGAAAAAGAGCCGAAATAATTGAAGGATTGAATAACTGAATTATAGATTTGTAGTTCAGTTATTCAATCATTGTCAAACTCAAAAATCATTCATTCCACACCAGCTCATTAACTCCTTCCAGACCTAATCCGGGTAAATCTTTTAAAATATATTTGCCGTTTTGGAAAGATGGATTGGTAAATGGATTATTTTTGGTTAACCAGGGCCCATCTAAATCGGCCCAGTTGCACAGTGGCGCTAAGGCGGCCGCTGCTAACGTGGCACAGCTGGTTTCGCTCATGCAGCCAATTAAAACCTTCATGCCAAAAGTACGGGCTTTTAAAATCATCTGATGGCCCTCGTACATGCCGCAACTTTTCATCAGTTTTACGTTAATGCCATGATAAGCGCCTTTCAGGTTGTCCATGTCGGCAAGGCGTTGTACCGCTTCATCGGCCAGTAGCGGAACGGGGCTGCGTTCGGTTAACCAGGCGTTGCCTTCCAGGTCGTTTTTATCCATGGGTTGCTCAATTAAAACCACGCCCTGGTTATGCAGCCAATAAATCAGATCGATGGCTTTAATTCGGTCGTTCCAGCCTTGGTTGGCATCTACGTACAGGGGTACCTGTGTCATGCTGCGGATGGTTTCAATAATCTCCTGATCATTGTCCCTACCCAGTTTAACTTTTATCACTTTAAATGTACTGGCATCTTTCAGCTTTTCGCGGATAACAGCTGGTGTATCTATACCAACGGTATAAGAGGTAACGGGCATTTGCGCCGGATTTGCCCCATAAATTTCGTAGCAGGGTTTATTTAGGATTTTCCCTTGAATATCATTCAAGGCAATATCGATAGCTGCTTTAATAGCGGGCTGTCCGGGTGCTATGCTATCGAGATAGCTCATTATATCCTCGAAATGGAAAGGATGCTTAAATGCACTTAAATCTACCTGTTTCAAAAAGTTTGCGGCTGTTTCGTAACTTTCGCCCATGTAAGGAACCATTGAAGCCTCTCCGTAGCCCTCAATACCCTCGTATGTAATTTTGAGCAGGATTATCGGGGTGCTGGTCCGCGTAAATTTTGCGATCGAAAAAGGATGCTTTAATGCTAATTCAAATTCTTTGTAACTAATCTTCATGATCAATCGTCTTCTAAATAAATAGGGAAATTATTGCCTTACAAAAGTATATTTGTTTATTAACGCAAAAACCTCTGCCATGGAAAACATTTCAAGATTACGGTATTTTATTTATTTATCCTTAATAATTATCGGAGGATGTACCACAGGAAAGAATGCACTGCAGAAAGGCGACTATGATGCTTCGGTAAGTAAGGCTGTTAGCAGATTGCAAAGCTCGCCTAAAAACAGCGAGGCCATGCAGGTGTTGAAAACGGCTTATGACCTGGCCTTGCAGGATCATTTACGCCGAATTAACGAAGCCAAATTGTCGAACGACCTCTTCAGGTGGGAGTCGATCCTGTACGATTACCAGAAAATAAATCAGCTGGCTGAAGATATTAACAGTTGTCCGGCTTGTTTGGCCATAGTGCCCAGTCCGGCGAAATATATCAATGAGCTTGCAGATAGCAAATACATGGCTGCCGGGGCCAGATATAATTCGGGGCTTGGCTACCTAGGAGAAAACAACCGTTTGGCCGCCAAAAAAGCATATTACGAATTTGAGAAAACATTAAACCTGGAACCCAATTACAAAGATGCCAAAGCTAAAATGGAAAATGCTTATTGGGCAGCGGTAACCCGGGTGGTAGTACAGCCCATTATTGTAAACAGTAGCCTGTATAAATTAAGCGCCGATTATTTTCAGCAGCAAATCGATCAGTTTATCGGCAAATATTCCAGGAATAAGTTTGTGATTTTTTATAGCGAACAACAAGCTACTAATCAAAAAATTGTTCCGGACCAGGTATTGAGTCTGAATTTTGACGATTTCGTGGTTGGCCAAACTTACGTGAAAGAAAGAGTAGAGAAACTCAAACGCGATAGTGTGGTAATTGGCGAAACCCGTGAGCGAAAACCAATTTATGGTACGGTTAAAGCTACCTTGAGTATTTTTGAAAAGAATATTTCGTCTTCGGGTTTACTGGATATGAGCATTATGGATTGGAACACCAAAAAGCTGGTGCGGCAGCAAAAATTTCCGGGAACTTATGTTTGGCGAGACAGCTGGGCCAGTTATAAAGGCGATGACCGCGCATTGAGCAAACAGCAACTGGCTATGACCAAACGCAGGGAAATGCTTCCGCCACCACCAAGCACTTTGTTTCTGGAGTTTACCAAGCCGATTTATAACCAGCTGGTTGATGATATTGGTTACTACTATAATAATTATTAAGGAGCCTATGGGATTCGTCATTAACGGGTATAGGCAATCCGTAATTCCCAACTTGACTGGGAATCGTAATGCATAAGTTTTAAGATTCCCGTATGCACGGGAATGACGATTGTCTTTTTACAGAATGACAAGATAAAAAAACGCAAATCAATAGATTTGCGTTTTTTGCTATCAAATTAGAAAATATATTTTGTACTCAGGAAGTTCGAATCATCGCCTTTAACAATCTCATTCAATAGTTTTTTATTGCTATCGGTAAACTTAGTGGCTACCAGCGAACGGATCGAGAACGAACGAAGCGCATCTACAACCGAAAGTGTACCTTCGGCACTATCTTTACGGCCGGTAAACGGAAACACATCCGGACCACGCTGACACTGGCAGTTGATGTTTACCCGGCTCACCTGGTTAACCAGGGGATCGATTAATGAGGAAATTACCGCCGCGTTATTGCTGAAAATACTAACCTGCTGGCCATGTGGCGAACCGATCAGGTATTCAATAGGTTCTTCCAGATCATCAAAGGGAACCACTGGTACAATTGGGCCAAACTGCTCTTCGCGGTATAACTTCATGTTGCTGTTAACCGGATACACAATAGCCGGATACACAAATGTTTCCAGGGTTTGTCCACCGTTTTTGTTAATGACCTTTGCGCCATGTTCAACCGCATCGTCAATACAATCTTTTAAATATTCGGGTTTATTTAATTCCGGCAGCGGAGTAAGGTTTACGCCTTTTTCCCATGGCATACCGAATTTTAGTTTTTCTACCTCGGCCGATAAACGTTTTAAAAATTCCTGTGCCAGACTGCGGTGAACATAAACAATCTTAATTGCAGTACAACGTTGTCCGTTAAAAGAAAGTGAGCCCAGTACCGTTTCGGAAACCGCCAGGTCTAAATCTGCATCTTTGGTAATGATGGCTGCATTTTTGGCATCAAGCCCTAAAATAGCCCTTAAACGGTTTACTTTAGGATGTAGTTTTTTCAGCTCATTGGCTACCTTGCTCGACCCGATTAAGGTAAGCACGTTGATTTTGCCCGATTTCATCAAACCCGGAACAATAGTATTGCCACGGCCATAAATCGTATTCACCACGCCCTTAGGAAAGCTGGAACGGAAAGCCTCTAGCAAGGGGTAGTGTAATAGAGTACCATGTTTAGGTGGTTTGAATAAAAGGGTATTGCCCATAATCAGGGCTGGGATTAACGTAGTAAAGGTTTCGTTTAATGGATAGTTAAACGGCCCCATACAAAGCACCACCCCTAGCGGAGAACGGCGCACCTGGGCCACAATACCCTGCTCTATTTCAAAACGTGATGATTGTCTGTCGATATCTTTCAACGCATCAATTGTTGCATAGATATATTCAACCGTACGGTCGAACTCTTTTACGGAATCGGCATACGATTTACCGATTTCCCACATAATCAGTTTGGCAACAATTTCTTTTTGCTCAATCATTTTATGGGTAAAGTTTTCTACACAGGAAATGCGATCGGCAACGCTCATGGTTGGCCACTGGCCACGGCCATTATCGTAGGCGGCAACAGCGGCCTCGAGTGCTTCTGTCGATTCTTTTTCGGTGCATACCGGGAAACTTCCGATCCGTTTCCGTTTTAAACCTTCAGGAGTTTTAATACATACCGGAGAGAAAACTTCGTTAAAAGGCCCGTTCCATGGTTTCATTTCTCCATTGGAAAGGAATTCTTTCTGATTGATTTCTTCCTTGAGCCTAAATTCATCTGGAATCTGGCTCTCTTCAACGAAAATACTTTCGAGGTTTAGCGTCGTGCTCAATTTGGGTTTGGTTGTTAGGGTTTGTAATATTGTTAATCCATGGTTTTAGTATAGATTAACCTTTTTAAAAAAAGTAATTAAGATTCAGGCACGTTTTATTGTGCCTGAATCTTTTGGGTTGAATTATTTAACTTCGATCACTTTATATTTGGGTACCAGCGATTTCATTACGGTCCATCCAATTAAATAGGCAACGGCACAGAAAGAGAAAACGATGAAATAACCGGCCTCTTTACCCTGGAAGCCCATAAAAGTCATTTGGGTATCTCCGGCATAGGTAAATAGTACCCCAGAACCCTTGTTGATGAAAAATGATCCTAAACCTCCGGCCATACCACCAATACCGGTTACGGTAGCAATGGCTTGTCTGGGAAACATATCGCTTACGGTAGTAAATATATTTGCCGACCAAGCCTGGTGTGCGGCACCCGCAATACCTATGATAATTACCGGTAACCAATAGGTGTAATGTCCTAAAGGTTGAGCCAGTAAGGCCAGTAATGGGAAGAAAGCAAAAATTAACATCGATTTCATTCTGCCATCATAGGGGTTCATGTTTTTCTTGCCGATAAAATAAGATGGCAACCAGCCTCCGATAATCGATAACAAGGTAATTACGTACAATATAAACAGTGGGAATGCACTTTCGGTACCACTCATTTTGTAAATATCTTTTAAGTAGGCTGGCGACCAGAACAGATAGAACCACCAGACACCATCAGTCATGAATTTACCAAATGCAAAAGCCCAGGTTTGTTTAAATTTAAGGCAATCGGTAAACGATAACTTCTTCGTTGGCGATGCTGCAGTAACCGTTTCGCTCACTTGCTCGTGTGCCACTAAATCCTGCTGAATGTAAGCTAATTCTGCTTTACTTACGCGTGAGTGATTTTCTGGCTTGCCATAAAGTAAAATCCAGAAGAACATCCAGATAAAGCCTAAAGCACCAATAATAATAAACGACATTTCCCAGCCATAAGCATCGGCAATGTACGGAATGGTAACAGGAGCTGCCAAAGCACCAACTGTTGCACCTGCATTAAAAATACTGGTGGCAAATGCACGGTCTTTTTTAGGGAAATACTCTGCGGTTGCTTTAATGGCTGCAGGAAAATTTCCTGCTTCGCCAAGTGCCAATACGAAACGGGCAAAAATGAAGAGCGAAAGACTGGTTGACAGAATTAAAGTGGTATTACCCACCGTAGAAAGGGCTTGTTTGGCTCCTGCAAAACTCATGGCCCAGGTACCTGTAATAATTCCTGAAGTAGCAATACCACAAAAAGCGTGGATACAAGCACCAACCGACCAGATTCCGATGGCCCAGAGGAAACCTTTTTTGGTATCCATCCAATCCACAAAACGTCCTGCAACCAACATCGATCCAGCATAAAAAAGAGAGAACAGTGCGGTGATGGTTCCATAGTCACTATCTGTCCAATGAAATTCCGGCACAAAATAGTCTTTCCATGTAAGGGAGAGTACCTGTCGATCTAAATAGTTAATGGTGGTTGCAACAAATAACAGTGTACATATTGTCCATCTGTATTTGCTCATTTTTGTTTGGCTCATTTCGGTTGTGTGTGGTTAGGGAATATAGGTTATTTGCTTTTTTGAATTAAATCTAGTGCCAGCCTGGTATTGTCGAACAGCTCTTCATACAGGCCTTTACTCATTACATCTTTACTGATGAGTTTACTGCCCATACCAACGGCACAAACGCCAGCTTTAAACCAGGTTTTTAAGTTGTCGGCATTAATTTCTACACCACCGGTTGGCATAAATAACTGGCCTGCAAATAAATCTTTAATCGATGAAATAAACTCGGGGCCTAAAATATTCGCCGGAAAAATTTTAATCAACATGGCTTTGTGCTCCTGCGCCACACTAATTTCGGTAGGCGTCATACAGCCCGGAATCCATAGCATGCCTATTTTGTTGGCAATTTCGGCAACAGCTGGATTGATGATTGGTGCAACAATAAAATCGGTTCCGGCTTCAATAAAAGCATTTGCGTCAGCAGGGGTTTTAATGGTACCAATGCCCAGGTAAAGATCAGGCATTTCTGCATCGCGGATTTCTTTTAGCTTTTTAAAATTAGGCAAGGCCGATTTACCGCGGTTGGTGTATTCGAAAACACGAACGCCCGCTTTATACAGGGTACGTAAAATTTCTACACTACCTGCTTCGCTGTCCTGATAAAAAAGGGGTAGCATACCCTGCTCTAAAATGGCATCTAAAATTTTGTGCTTGTTACTGATCATGGTTATATAATTCTTTTTTCTATATCAGCCACGGTACTGTTGGTGGCATCACTTGCAATGTATAATTTATCGTATGCGGCTGCAGTAGCAAAATTTAAAGTGTCTTTAGCTGTCAGGCCATTGTAGAAACCATAAATCAATCCGCCCATAAAGCAATCACCGCTACCTACTTTATCTAAAATTTCTGCTGAAATATATTCTTCAGAAACAGTCAGCGCGTTATCGGTATAAATGGCCGTATAGTAGCGGATACCTTTACCGTGATCGAACCTGAAGGTATTGGCTACCGCTTTACACGCCGGAAACAAACTTAGTATTTCTTTAGAAGTATCAGAGGCCTGTTGCAGTAACGTTTCTTTTGCATAACCTTCGGTTGGAAGCAGATCGGGGTGGAGTGCTGTGCCCAGCATTTTATTTGCAGCCCAAACATTGCCCATAATCAGGGTGCAGTATTGCGCAAGCTCAGGTAAAATATCGATAGGTTCTTTACCGTATTTCCAAAGTTTGGCACGGTAATTTAAATCTAAGGATATGGTAATATTCCGGGCGCTTGCAGCTTTAAGCGCTTCCAGGCATACATCAGCTATAGATTGGTTAATGGCCGGGCAAATGGCACTGAAATGAAACCAGGCTACATCTTCTAAAATCTCATCCCAGTTAATCTGGCCAACTTTAAGGTCGGCATAGGCCGAGTTGGCCCGATCGTAAATTACCCCGGCATTTTTAAGATCTTTTCCTTTCGGGAGATAGTAAAGTCCTAAACGATCGCCATGGTAAACCATTGGCGTAGTATCGATATTGCGGACATTAAGATATTCAACAATCTCTCGGGTTACTGAATTATCTGGCACAGCCGACAGGTAGGCCGAAGGTACGTTCCATAAGGCTAAGGCGGTAGCCACATTTAGTTCGGCACCTCCCACATAAAACGGCAGTTTGTTTTCTTTTAACCATTGCCCATCCATATCCGGACAGATGCGTAAAAGTATTTCACCAAAGCTTAAAACTTTTTTTCCTTTTTTTGATGAATCGAATATTTGGGTACTCATTTTTGTAGATAATCGGCTTTTTTCATGCTGTTTTCTGAAACGGAATGAAAATGGAAGTAAAACGTTTGAAATGCGTTGAATCCAATCAAATTCTTCGTAAAAACCTGATTTTGGTTAAAATTTAAAGTAATTTTTTGCGTTAAAGTACGAAATATCCTGCACAATTTTGCCAACCCACTCCAGGTCATTAGGCAATTCCCCGTTTTCAATGTCAGCCCCAAACAGGTTACAAACAATTCTTCTGAAATATTCGTGACGAGGGAACGAAAGGAAACTACGTGAATCGGTAAGCATCCCTACCAAACGGCTTAAAAGTCCCATGTTTGATAAAGCGTTTAATTGCTTGATCATCCCGTCTTTTTGGTCTAAAAACCACCAGGCCGATCCGAACTGCACTTTGCCTGCTACTGACCCATCATTGAAGTTGCCAATCATGGTGGCAATTAGTTCGTTATCAGCAGGATTTAGGTTGTAGATGATGGTTTTGGCCAGCTTATCCTGGTTATCTAAACGGTTTAAGAATTTAGAAAGCATGCGTGCCTGGCTAAAATCGCCAATCGAATCCCAGCCGGTGTCCGGCCCTAATTGCCTTAACATGCGGGCGTTGTTATTACGCAGCGCACCTAAATGGTATTGTTGTACCCAGCCTTTTTCGTGATCCCATTCGGCAAAATAAACCAGCATAGCTGATTTGAATTTTAGGTTCTCTTCGTAAGAAATGTCCTTTTTACTGCGGATTTTATCAAAAATGGCACTAATTTCAGCCTCGGTATAATCTTCGGCATAAATTTGCTCTAGTCCATGGTCTGATACCGAACAGCCGTTATCGGCAAAGTAATCGTGACGGCTTTTCAGCGCATCGATATAATCCTGAAAACTGCTGATGGTTTTATTCACTACACTCTCCAGTTTATCTATATATTGGTTTAACCCTTCAATGTCATCACTGTTCATGGCTTTATCCGGGCGGAATGCTGGCAACATTTTAAGGTTGACGCCTTCTCTGGCCAATTGCTGATGAAAATTAAGGCTATCCAGTGGATCGTCTGTAGTACAAACTGCTTCTACATTCATTTTAGCCAGCAGCCCACGTACCGAATATTCTGGTGTTTGCAATTTAGCTGAACATTCGTCGTAAATCTTCTGCGCAGTTTTGCCAGAAAGTAAATCGTTAACACCAAAATAACGCTGAAGTTCCAAATGGGTCCAGTGGTACAGTGGGTTACGCAAAGTGTAAGGAACGGTTTCGGCCCATTTTTCAAATTTCTCAAAATCAGAACCAGCACCAGTAATGTATTTTTCGTCAACACCATTGGCACGCATGGCCCGCCATTTGTAATGATCGCCTGCCAGCCAAACCTGGCTCATGTTGGCAAACTGCGTGTTGTTGGCAATTTGCTCCGGAATGAGGTGGTTATGGTAATCTATGATCGGTAATGGCTTGGCAAAATTGTGGTAAAGTTTCTCGGCAGTTTTGCTTTCCAAAAGAAAATTTTCGTCTAAAAAAGGTTTCATGCTATGCTTAGATGTAAGATATGAAAGCTGTTTTGGTCATATCTGGTTAATGTTTCTGTTTTGTTGCCAGTAATCTGTGGAGGCACAGACCACTGAATTGAGGTAAATGACTAAAGGCTCACTCCACGTTTCCACGGAATAAAATCGTCCTGATTTAATAAAACTGCTTTCGGAATAACCTCGCCACTTGCAGCTTTGATACAGTATTCCAGGATATCTTCGCCCATTTGTTCAATGGTTTTTTCGCCTTCTATAACCGGCCCACAATTGATATCGATGATATCGCCCATACGCTTGGTTAAGGCATTATTTGTAGATACTTTAATGGTTGGGCAAACCGGATTTCCTGTAGGTGTACCCAGGCCGGTTGTAAATAGAATTAAAGTTGCACCTGATGCGGCTTTTCCTGTGGTTGCTTCTACATCGTTGCCAGGCGTGCAAACTAAATTTAAGCCTGGTTTGGTTGCGGGTTCGGTGTAATCCAGTACATCCTCAACCGGTGATGTACCTCCTTTTTTGGCCGCACCGGTACTTTTTATCGCGTCGGTTATCAGGCCATCTTTAATATTACCTGGTGATGGGTTCATGAAAAAGCCAGAACCTACATTTTCAGCCGATTGGTTATAAGCTGTCATTAACTGGATAAATTTACGAGCAGCAGTTTCATCTTTAGTACGATCAATTAGCTGTTGTTCTGCGCCACAAAGTTCAGGGAACTCGGCCAGCAGTACTGTTCCACCCAATGCCACCAATAAATCGGAAGTATAACCTACCGCCGGATTTGCGCTAATGCCGCTAAAACCATCGCTGCCACCACATTTAACTCCTAATACCAGTTTACTCAATGGTGCCGGCTGACGTTCAATTTTATTAATTTCGGTTAAACCGATAAAAGTTTTTCTAATGGCTTCTTTAACCAGTTGCTCTTCGCTTTGCGATTGTTGCTGCTCGAAAACAAATAAAGGTTTATCGAAATTAGGGCTGCGGTGTTTCAGGTCTTCCATAAAATCGTGCACCTGCAAATTCTGGCAACCTAAACTTAAAACAGTAACACCGGCAACATTCGGATGATCGGCATAGGCAGCCAGTAGCTTACTCAAAACAGCCGCATCCTGACGGGTACCGCCACAACCACCCTGGTGATTTAAAAATTTAATCCCATCTACATTTTTAAAAACACGGTTAGCTGATGGATTGGCCATTCCCATTGATGCGGGATCGGCTTCTGCTAAAATTTCGCCGTTTTTGTATGCTTCTACGAGCTGATGGGCATAGGACTTGTATTTATCGGTTACAGCATAACCCAACTCGTTGTGTAAAGCCTCACGGATAACATCCAGATTGCGGTTTTCACAAAAAACAGTTGGGATAAACAACCAGTAATTGGCTGTACCTACACGACCATCGCTGCGGATGTAACCGTTAAAAGTACGGCCCTCAAATTTAGTCACATCGGGTGCCTGCCATTCGTAATGGTATGGCCGGAATTCGAAGGGGTCAGATGCGTGTTTGGTATTTTCGGTGTCCATTAAGCCACCTTTAAGGATAAAGTGCTGTGCTTTCCCAACCAAAACACCATACATGATAATGTGGTCACCCTGGTTCATATCTTGCATAAAAAATTTATGCTTGGCCGGAATGTCATCCTGTAAAATATATTCCTGTCCATCGTGGATAACGGTTTCGCCTTTTGCCAGGTTTTGAAGGGCAACCAGTACATTATCGTTGGGATGGATTTTTAAAATTCTCGTAACCATTTTATATTGTTCTTTCTGAATGCAAGTTACCTAAAGTTTCTTTCGCCCCTTTATTTTGTAATAAATCAACATACGATTTTACGGCCGCGTTAAAGCCGGGATAATTGTTTAAGTTTTTGTCCCACAGTCGTCTGTCACCAAGCGTATTATCTACCACTGTTTCAGGATTTTTCCAGTATTCGTATAAAATTCCGGCAAATTCATCGTCAATAGGGTACGTTTTCCCATCTACATTTGCAACAAAGGCATCACCGTCTTTAGCTACATTCATGAAAAGGATATAGGCTGCCACGCCCATTGCAGTAAGTTGCGGTACTTCATTTTTTAAAGCATAGTACCTTCTGATCAAAGGCATGTTGCGCATCTGTAACTTGGAAGTATAGTTTAAGGTAATCGCCTGCCATTTATGTTCTAATGCCGGGTTGCTGAAGCGGTCGATCACGCTTTTTGCGAATGCAAGTGCTTCATCATAAGTAATGTCTTCATTTACTACAACCGGGGCAATTTCATCCTGCATCAGTTTTAAAACATGGGCTGAGAACTCTTCGTTGGCCATGGCCTCTTTTACTGTGTTAAAGCCGGCCAAAATGGCCAATCCACAGCTAATGGTATGGGTTCCGTTCAGTAAACGGAGTTTTAGTTCTTTAAATTTATCGATAGACGGGACAATGAAAATGCCTTTATCGGCTTTAGCAAAAGATAAAGTTTCTTTTACTTTTTCGCTCGATGATTCGATGGCCCAGAGTCTGAAAGGTTCTGCCATAATCATCAGTTCATCTTCATAACCCAATTCGTTTTCAATGGCTTGCTGTTCAGCCACAGGCAATTTTCCAGGTACAATGCGATCTACCAAGGTTTTGCAAAAATGATTGGCGGTTTTTAACCAGTTTTCGAAATCCCAGCCCAGTTTGTTCTGAATGGCCAGGTTCAGTACAATCTCTTTTAGTTTATCGGCATTATCACTAATCAGTTCGGTTGGCACAATCACCATTCCACTTTCGGCCGAACCGTTAAAAGCTTTGTAACGTTCGTGCAAAAAGGCCAGCAGTTTTCCAGGATAAGATTGTGGCGGGTTATCGGTAATTTTATCTTCGCTTTTTACAATACCCACTTCTGTAGTATTTGAGATAACCACTTGCATTTCGGGTTGATGAGCTGCTTTTAAAATTTCAGCCCAATCTTGCGAAGCCGATAGTACCCGACTAATTGAAGCGTTTATGGTATTCTCCTCAACATTAACACCATCTTCAATACCTTTAACACATAGGGTGTAGAGGTTATCTTGTTGCGAAAAAGCATCAGCACCACCTTTTGAAGTGGATTTAACTACCAGTACGCGACCATTAAAAATGCCCTGGTGGTTAGCTTTATCGATGAAATAATCCGGCAAGCCGCGCAGTAAAACGCCGGTACCAAACTGGATTACCTTCTCTGGTAAAGCTAAAATTTCAGCAGTAGGCTTAGTAACCTTTTCGCCGCTGATGTTGTTTAAGTTTTCTTTGTTTAAAACCATTGCTGTGTCTTTTCTGTCATTTGCTTTTTTCGCCGCAATGACGTGTTAAACCATTATTTTATTTCCCGGTTGTGGCTAACCACTTCGGGTACTCTTTTTCTATAAACTTTTGTGCCCAGCTGCCATACCAGGCATAGCCATTTCTGCGTTCGGGAATCAGGTCTTCCAGTTTTAGCTTAATACTGTTATCCCTGTCGCCGAAAATCGGAATGTTTTTATCAAGATCGTAAAACCGGGCCCAAACCATTGATGACTGATCTACAACCAGTGCCGCACTTTTTTCTTTGGTTTTCGGATTGGTGCCCCGTTCGAAACGGTAGCCTGCAATTTTGTAGGTATTAAACCAATTATACGCAGCGGTTATGGCTGCTTTAATTTCTGGCGAAGGATTTTTAAAACGCATCAAAAAGCGGACAATGCCCATCGATTCGCTGGTACTTAAAGATGCAGGCTCAAAATTCCGTGCTTTTGCAGGTAAGAGACTGTCTTTGTCGTATTGAGCAGCCCAAATGGTTAAAACACCATTTTGTTTAACCTGAGTTTTTAAAATACAGGCTATGCCCTTTGTAACTGCCTTTTCCGCTTTTGGAATGTACGCTACATTCACTACTTCAAAATCATTTTTTTTGGCTACAATATCTTCGAGGATATTGAGCACATTGATCATGGCATCATCGTTATAGGTGATTTCTGAACGGTATAAAGCTTTATCAGGATAATATTGTGGCCAGCCACCATTGGCATATTGTGCTTCCAGGATATAATCAATTCCCTTTTCTGCAGCTTTTAAATAGGCTGGGTTCTGAGTTTTTTTGTAAGCATTTACTAAATATACGACTTCTCTGCTGGTCGCCTTATTATCAAATGTGGCATGTAGATCTTTGGTGGCCTTTATTTTGGCTAAAAGCTCAGGCGTTAAGGTTGCCCCATAGTTAACTACACTCTTATCTTCCAGCTGTTTGGGCCAGCCGCCATTCCCCAGCTGATATACTAGCATTTTTTCAGCAGTTGAGTCAGTAGGCTGCTGTGCAAAGCATGATAGCATCAGTGTGCTGCAAATCAGGGTTAAGGCTATTTTTATTTTCATGGTTATTGGTTTTAGGGACAGAAGATCAAATTAACACGTAAGCGTTTCCTTTATTTTTCTGGCTAATAATTTCATTCCTTTCACTTCTTTCCCGGAACCTGCTTAATCAGCCAGTTTACCAGATCATTCGTTGCTTTAAAGTTTTCAAAATCTGCAGGCAATTTTCGGCCATCAATGTATTCGTTGTAAAACCAGGGGTCGCCAACGGCGAAAACTGTTCCCTTACCATATTTTGCAGTTGCTACCAGCACATCACCGCTATCAGTCAATGCAGAAACAGCAGGTTTTTGGGCCACAATTGTTGAAATTTCTTTGATGTAGACTTTTTTAGCCGTTTTGAAAATTGCGTTTCCGGCCGGTATTTTTACTGCCCCCTGCTCAAAGTTTGAACCCTGTACTTTGTTGCGGCTGTCTTCATTAAATTTTATCCCGAAAGTTTCAGGAAGCACATTGAATTGGCTGATTTCACAATTGCCCACATCGTTAAGGAGCAATACCAATACGCCACCAGCCTTAACCCATGCTGCTATTTGCTTCGCATGTTCAGCGTTCATGTAATTGGGGTTTGCCGTTTCTTTTTCAGTATCGGGATCTACGATGATATAGATGTTGCTGCCTTTTAAGTTTGCAGTGGTTGGAGCAGTTTTAAGCGTAGCGGTTTTAACACCGGCATCGTTAAATACTTTCCCGAATAGTGAAAAACCATTGTTATCATCCTCTTCCCAAATGTAATGAAAAGGGATTTTATCACCGGTTGGCCCGGTTATGTATTCGTTATTGAAGAAATTGTCAACCGTTACGGTTAAACCCATTCCGGTTTTTGGCAGGGCATCAATTTCCATTTCGGCTGATGCGCAGATAAAAGCACCAACCCCTTTAGGGTCGTTGGTGATTACTTTCTCACTGATGTAGTATTCAAAACTGCCATCGCGGTATTTGGGTTTCCCTCCCAGGCCCGAAACAGAAACCGTTTTGGTCAGGTTGATTCTTTCGTTACCCGCTGGCTCAACAAATTCTTTCTTTAAACCCGCATAACCCTTATTGGCTGCAGCCATAAAAGATGGGGCTAACCAACCTTTACGTACACCCTTGGCCAGGCCATATACAAACATGCTTGATGCTGAACTTTCCAGGTAATTACCTTTTCTGGCTGGCATATCCAGAATATCGAACCAAACACCTGATTTGGCATCCTGATATTTAACAGCAGCAGTTGCGGTACGGTTTAAAATGGCCAGCAATTCAGCTCTTTTGGGATGGTTGGCCGGGAAATTATCCAGCACATCAACCAGGGCCATAATGTACCAGCCCATCGCCCTGCCCCAAAAATTGGGAGAGCGTCCGGTTGTTTTATCTGCCCATTGCTCTTCACGGCTTTCATCGTAACCATGGTACAGTAAACCCGTTTTATTGTCGCGCGAGTTTTGTTCCATTAAAATAAACTGTTTGGCGACATCGTCAAAAGCAGCATCTTTTTTCATCAACCTGGCGTACTCTGCGTAAAATGGCTCACCCATGTACAAACCATCCAGCCACATTTGATTGGGGTAAATTTTCTTGTGCCAGAAACCACCTGCCTTGGTACGCGGTTGTTTCTGCAGCTGATCGTACAAGCGGGTTGCAGCCAGTAAATATTTCTGTTGTCCGGTAACTTTGTATAGCAACAATAACGAGCGACCGTTTTTTACATTGTCGATATTAAAATCATCGGCTTTATAAGTATTGATGTTGCCTTCTTTATCTAAATAGGCATCCATCGAGCTTTGCACGTATTTAAAATACTTTCCATCGCCGGTATTGCGCCAAACTGCGGCAGCCCCCTCTAAAACCACGCCCATATCGTAGGTCCATTTAGGGCCTTTGGCGCCTTTAAGCAAGGTCGTATCCTGAAACAGTTTTTCCATTGCCGTTAGCGTTAGCTGCTCGGACAATTTCTTTTGCGCCAGGCCATTTTGTACAAAAACGGTCAGGAGTGCTAAGGTAGCCGTAAGGTATATAATCGATCGCTTCATCTTTATTATTTTGAGATCTCCAATACAGTTTGTTTCACTTCGGTGCCAAATGCTGAGATTTTTTTAGCTTTTGAGATATCTGTCCCCGTTATTTTTACACCTTTTGTTTTCTCTCCGGTGATATCGAACAAAAGCTCAGCACCATTTTTATATTGAAGTTCGTTGATATTGATATTGGTACCATTTTGTACATGAACAACCGGATTAGTATCATTAGTGATCACGTTCACGTTTTTAAGGAAAATGTTTGATGCCTCAATAATCTCAATTCCTTTTTTAGATTGAATGGTTACGTTTTCGAGGTGAATATCCTTGATGTTCATTTCGGGCAGCCCTCTGAAAAATATCGCTTTCTCAGCACCGTTAGCAACTACATCTTTAATGTAAAAATTTCTGAATTGTGGGGTAGCTTCGGTAACCGGTACGGTAATGGTTTTAACGGCTTCACGTTTTTCGCCCGTTAAAGGCACCGGATCAACAGCGGCGTAATACATATCAAATAAAATGGCCTCGCCGGGAATATCGATCATGTTGATATTATTCACATAAATGTTTTCTACTATGCCTCCACGGCCACGGGTGGTTTTAAAACGCAGGCCAATATCGGTACCGATAAAAGAGCAATTGTATACCCAGATGTTTTTGGCGCCTCCGCTCATTTCGCTTCCGATAACAAAACCACCATGTGCATGGTAAACTACATTATTTCTGATAATTACATTTTCAGTAGGTACGCCACGCTTACGGCCAGCTTCATCACGACCTGATTTTATACAAATCCCATCGTCGCCCACGTCAAAAGTACTGCCCTCAATCAATACGTTTTTGCATGATTCTACATCAACCCCATCTCCGTTTTGTGCAAACCACGGATTTTTAACCTGCAGATTTCTCAGTGTCAGATCTTCACAAAGTAATGGATGCAGGTTCCAGGCAGGCGAATTTTGAAAGGTCACACCTTCTAAAAGTACTTTTTTGCAACCCGTTAATACTACGAGGTTAGGGCGCAGGAAGTCTTTAATATCTTCGTAATCAGAAGCCGTTTTACCGGGTTCAATTACCCCTGCATTTTTAGTGTTAGAGCCTTTAACGGTTTTTTCTGATGGGTACCACATTTTGCCGTCGGCTTTTACCACCCCACCAGAGGCTACCAGTGTTTTCCACTGGGTTTCAGTCAGTTTATCTTTTTTAACCATGCGCCATGCGCCCCCGTTTCCATCAATAATACCTGCGCCGGTAATGGCTATATTTTGCAGGTTAACACCAGAAATAGGGCTTTGATTGCGCCATGCGGGTTGACCTTCCCAGTTTCCCTGAACCAGTTTATACTGGTTAAAATCGGCTGTAAACTGCAGAATGGCATCGCGTTTTAGGTGCAGGTTTACATTGCTTTTTAACTCAATGGGGCCGGTTAGCCATAAGCCCGAAGGGATTAACACCACTCCGCCACCTTTTTGACTTACAGCCTCAATGGTTTTGTTAATGCTTTGGGTGTTTAGAAAAAGCCCATCCCCTTTGGCTCCAAAGCGGGTAATGCTCGTGGTATCGGATTTAAATTTAACCTGCTGAATAACAGGCAAGGCTTGCTTTTGTTGCGCAATAGCCGAACATGCAGCGGATATTAAAATACATGTGAGCGCTATTTTTGTGCGGCAGAAACTACCTGTTATATGTTTCATTGTTGGTGCTGTTAAATTATATTTGGTTAATCGTATAACAAGTGTACGTTGTTTGCTCTTAAAACAGAAGAGAAATCTATGCAATCGTTGCCGGAAAATAAACGCTAAAAGCGCCTTTTTTTAGGTGATTTTAGCTTGATTATCAGTCGTTTAATTGATTTATTTGCCCTCGGGATGCCAACCTCGGAAAACGTTTTCCAAAATATAGGCACTATACTCAACATCCGTTAATTGGTATGACCATTTGGCCCGAGCATTTGGATTTGCTCCCTTTCCAACACTTTTGTATTCAGCATAGTAGGCGGTTTGTTCATTGCTTGTTTTGCCCCAGTTGTTCCAGCCTTCCGGGCGGATCAAATCGGGTAGTGTGCAATTTAGATAAGCAACTTTTGCATAAGGTCTCCAGGGCCTGCCCAAATAAAAGCTATTTGCCGGGGCATCGCCTTTAACAGTACATTGGTTAAAAACATAACCAAATTTGGTGGTATCGGCAGTTGATGCTGCGGTAATGTAACCTGCTTTTTTGCAATAAAGCGTACAGTTTTCGAACCAGGCTGTTGCTGCGCCAAAAATGAAATCGACAGTGCCTTCAATGTAGCAGTTTTTATAATACTGGCGGTTATTGCCGCCATAGGTATAAAGTGTATCCTGAAAGCCCAAAAACCTGCAGTTAATGAAAACAGATTTATCACCGCCTGCCCAAACGGCAACGGCCTGTCCAACCGGACCAGATGAATTTTCGAAAGTAATGTTCTCCGCCGAAAAACCTTCGCCGTAAATATAGAAACTGGATGAACCCGAGGTCCCTTTTTCTTCGCCAAAAGTGTTTTTCTTTTGCGCGTAATCATCGTAAGTGAGAATGGTTTCGTTCAGGCTTTCTCCAATTAGTTTTACGTTCTTTTTCGATGCTGCTAAAACCAGCTTCTCTTTATAAATGCCTTTTTTGATAAAAATTACAGTGATTTTATTCCTGAAGTCAGGTACGGCATGAATGGCTTCTTGCACGGTTTTAAAATTCCCGCTTCCATCAGCCGCTACTATAAAATCGGGTTTCACCTCTAATGCATGTGCGGTAAAGGTAAAGGCCATTAAAAAAAATAAAGCAATTGTTTTCATATCGATTTGGTTAGGCTTAAAATAAAATCGGCCACGTAAAAGTATGAACTTCATCACGCAGCCGTGTTTTAAATATATGATGAACAATTTTAAACATTAATATCCATCAGGAAGAAATTTTAGCAAAATTAAAAGATGCAAACGATGTCGGGAACGATTGCACAATATCAGCTTGCCTCAAAATAAAAAAAGACTTAATCTTGTTGGTAACCACGGTGGTATATTAACAGGCCGTTGCTAACCAAATATTGCTAAACAGCATTGTAAAATGAAATATCTCTTTCGTTCAATCTTTATTTTAAGTCTTGGTGCAAGCGCTTTTGCTCAACAAGCTCCTGTACAACCCTATGTTTCTAAAGTTTGGGTTGCAGATCAGGGTAACGGAACGTATAAAAACCCCGTAATAAATGCAGATTATTCTGATCCTGATGCGATCCGGGTTGGGGATAATTTTTACCTGATTGCTTCGAGTTTTGACGCTGTTCCGGGCTTACCAATTTTACAATCCAAAGATCTGGTGAACTGGAAAATTATTGGCCATGCTTTAAAACGTCAGCCTCCTTTCGATCACTTTGAGAAAACACAGCACGGAAATGGGGTTTGGGCACCTTCAATCCGTTACCGCAACGGCGAATTTTATATTTACTATCCCGACCCTGATTTTGGAATTTATGTAACCCGTGCCAAAACCATTACGGGTGAATGGTCGGCGCCGCAACTGGTGGCTGCTGGTAAAGGTTTGATCGACCCCTGTCCGTTTTGGGATGAGGATGGAAAAGCTTACCTGGCTTATGCTTATGCAGGTAGCCGGGCTGGGATTAAAAGTGTTTTGGCCATTATGCCGCTCAATACCGAAGGCACACAGGCAACCGCAAAAGGTAGGATTGTTTATGATGGACACGAGCTTGATCCTACCATTGAAGGGCCAAAATTTTATAAGCGAAACGGCTATTATTATTTATTTGCACCTGCCGGAGGTGTTTCTACCGGCTGGCAGTTGATATTGCGCAGTAAAAATGTTTACGGACCTTATGAAAGAAAAATAGCTATGGATCAGGGCAAATCGAGTGTTAACGGGCCACATCAGGGTGCATGGGTAACTACACCAACCGGCGAAGATTGGTTTTTGCATTTTCAGGATAAGAATGCTTATGGTCGGGTGGTGCACCTGCAACCGATGAAATGGATCAATAACTGGCCGGTAATCGGTCAGGATAAGGACGGAGATGGAACAGGCGAGCCGGTTAGCGTTTACCGAAAACCGAGTGTTGGTAAGGTTTATCCGATCGAAAATCCGATTGAAAGTGATGAATTTGAATCGGTTGACCTGGGCTTACAATGGCAGTGGCAGGCAAATCCACAGCCAACCTGGTGGTTTACTGATGCGAATAAGGGAGTACTAAAACTATATACTTCAAAAATCCCGGATGATGCTAAAAACCTTTGGGATGTGCCCAATTTACTGATGCAGAAATTCCCATCTGATGCGTTTATGGCCACTACAAAACTGATATTCAAACCAAACCCTAAGCTTGAGCATGAAAAGACCGGTTTGGTGATTATGGGCAGAAGTTATGCTCAAATAAGTATAAAGAGCAAAAAGGATGGGCTATACCTGGTTTATGGCATTTGTGAAAATGCTGATAAGGGTAAAACCGAGAGTGAAAAAGAAATTACTAAACTTAATCCGGTAACTTCCGGATCGGCATCGGTAGAGTTAAGGGTGCAGGTTATTAATGGGGCCAAATGCCAGTTTAGTTATAGCGAAGATGGAGTTATTTTTAATTCCGTTGGCGATCCGTTTCAGGCTACTGCAGGGCAGTGGATTGGGGCCAAGCTTGGGTTATTTGCCATCCGGGATACACAAACCAACGATTCGGGAATTGCAGCATACGATTGGTTCAGAATAGAACCAATTAAATAATCGATTAGCAAAATGAAACATTATAAATTTATTACCGCAGTTATGGCAATTGGTTTTTTGCTGATGTCTTTCATCACGAAACCCAGACCAGTTAAGATTTATTTAATCGGCGATTCGACCGTAGCAGATTATACTTTAGAAGAGGGCTACATGCAGAAAAGATACCCACTGACAGGCTGGGGGCAGGTTTTCCAGCCCTTCTTGCTAAAGGATAGCCTTAAAAAACTAAGCCGGTTAATTAAAAGCGATAGCGCTTTGGTAGTTGATAAAGCAAAAGGAGGCAGGAGTACGCGGAGTTTTTTTGAAGAGGGAAGGTGGAAAGAAATTTTAGGCAGTTTACAGAAAAACGATTTGGTGCTGATCCAGTTTGGCCATAATGATGCTGCAAAAGATAAACCAGAACGCTACGTTGATATACCGGTGTACAAAGATTTTTTAAGGATGTACGTAAAAGAGACGCGGGCAAAAGGAGGCTTACCCATACTCATCACGCCGGTTGCACGCAATTACCCCTGGAAAGACGGGAAGCTGGGGAGCGCACATGGCGAATATCCGCAGGCCGTAAAAGATGTGGCTAAAGAATTAAATGTGCCGGTTATAGATTTAACGTCCCTTTCTGCTGATTTTTTTACGACCAGGGGGCAGGAATATACAAGCAAAAACTATTTTATGAATTTAGATTCAGCTAAATATGAAGCTTATCCGAAAGGTCAAAAAGACAATACCCATTTCCAACCTGAGGGTGCCAGGGCAATTGCTTACCTGGTTTATGAGGGACTAAAAAAGATTAACACCAATAATTAACCACTAAGGCTCATTGCACTTAGGTTTTCAATCTCCAGGTGCATTATGCCTTAGTGGGAGTTCCAGGTAGCTTATCCTACAATTACTTTTGCAGTAATGGCTAACCTGTTCCAGGCATTAATGGTAACAATGGCCATAATAATATTTACAATTTCGGTTTCGCTAAAGAATTCGGCTACTTTTTGATAAGTAGCATCAGAAACGTGATTGCTGATTAAGGTAACTTCTTCTGTTAAAGCTAAAACTGCCTTTTCTTTTTCGGTAAATAAGGTGGTTTCTTTCCAGGCGCTTAACAAATATAATCTTTGTTCGGTTTCTCCTATTTTGCGTGCATCGGCCGAGTGCATATTTAAACAAAATGCACAGCCGTTAATTTGCGATGCCCGCATTTTAATCAACTCTGAAAGAATAGGGTCGATTTTACTGGTTGATAAATATTTCTCTAAGGCATACATGGCCTGATAGGCTGCCGGATCTACTTTGGGGATATCAATTCTACTTTCCATTTTTTGTTGTTTTTGATTACGATGTAAAGTTCCGCATCCCGGTCTTGAAAAAACTTAATGTAGTTTAAGAAATGTTTTAAACCGCAAATGTTGCTAAGTTTTGCGCAGAGTTGCGATAAGATATATGCATCCAGCTTTGCGTGCTTTACGGTTAAAATTGGGTCATCTCTTCGCCCTGATTTTGCTCAAAAATTCTGGCGTAAAACCCAGGTAAGAAGCCAGCATGTATTGGGGTACCCTTTGTACAAATTCGGGAAAGAGCTGATTAAAATGGCGGTATCTTTCCTCAGCAGTTTGACTATACAAATATCTGATCCGCATTTGTGAAGCCTGGTGATTTTTTTGTAAAATGAGCCTGAAATACCTTTCCAGTTTGGGCAGTTTATGGAACATTTCATCATAATGGTGGTGCTCAATTGCAATTATCTCCGTACTCTCTGCAGCCTGAATATAAAATTCTGAAGATTTCTGGAATAAGAAGCTGGTCAGGTCCGTAATCCACCAGTTTTCGATGGCAAACTGGGTAGTTTGTTCGGCGCCTTTAATATCGATAAAGTACATCCTGAGGCAGCCTTTTACCACAAAGTAATTAGCCCTGCAGGTTTGCCCCTCTTCCAGTAAAAAAGCTTTCTTTTTAACCGACAAAGATTTGAGTAATGGAGCCAGAAGATCCTGCTCGTCGTTACTCAAATCTATAAATTTATTAATATGGTTATAAAGTGCGCTGTACATTATTAATTTTTAAAGCTAAATTAATAATAATTCAGGCTTACATATCTGCAGCTTTCAAAATATCGCTGGCATAATTACCCCAATCTTTTAAAGCACCTTTTAAAATATCGCTCAGTTGTTTTTTGCTAACGGGTTTACCTTTAGCAGGCACTTTAAGCTGTGTACTCGCTACCTCAGTATCTTTAACTGCTGTAGCAAACCAAGTAATATGCTCACGTGGCAAAGCAACACCTAATATCATACCAGGTAATCCGTTAAAAGTTTCAGGGCCGCCCGAAACCGGAATTAGATCAGTATAAAAGGCCACTACATAAATGGAATCCATAATTAGTGCATTTGCCCTACGACAGTTGTAACCGGCAATTTCCCTGAATTCATCAGTGATTTTCCAGTTTATTTTACGTACAGAATCTTTAACCAGATAGGTTTCTTCGTAAACTGATTTTTGGTTGATACTGGTTGAAGTTTTTAAATTGGTTAAAATAATGTTGCTCTGCTTGGCTGAGGCAAAATTACTTGCCCAGTTGTTGCCAACACTTTCGTCGGGTATTGGATTAAAGTACGTTTGATCGTTTTTAAAAACAAGTTCGCTCTTTAAGGTTTTAAACTGCGGATTATTTTTCTGATACTGTTCAAAGGCTTGCGCACTCCAGAAATTATCGGGGTAACGCTTAATCTGGTCTTTTAGCAAGGCATATATATTGATCTTTTTCTCAAATTGAATAGTCCCCTGGTGTACAAACCTGGCATGTTGTGCCATTGCATAATTTACAGTGCAAAAAAGCATCATTATGGCGTATCTTAATTTCATTTTTATAATTATTTTAAAAGATCAGGTATATAATTTTAGTCTTTTTAACAGTGCTTACTGATTATTTTTGAGGTGACCCGCCCCCCATTTTGTTAAAATCCCAAACCAGCGAGAACATAAAATAGCGGCTAATGTTGTTGTAATTGGTCTGAGTGATCATATTGGAATAAGCATACCTTCTGAAGCCCCGGTTTTGGTTAAACAAATCGTTTCCGCGAATGGTAAATTTCAGGTCTTCCTTTTTAAAGAAAGATTTGGTAATGGAAGCATTAACCACAATCTGCTCGAAACTGGTATCGAAGGCTTGCGAACGTGGCGTATAGGTATATTCGCCATCTGCCTGAAGTTTAATCTTTTTCGGTAAGGTAAAGCTCATGCCCCCCCAGCCCTGCATGCCCCAGCCTTTATTGGCGCGGTCTTTTTGTAAAGATGTTACCTGGGCATTGTAGCTAGGCCCGAAACTTAAATAAATTTCGCTCTTATCTTTATAACGGTTAATGTTTATCGACGGGTTGAAACGGGTGGTTGTTATTTCGTTTAACTCGGTAACATCACTAAGCTGGCTTTTTACATAATTGTAGCTGGTATTGCCACCGGCATTCAAATTAAGCCCAATATTGGTATCAAATAAAAACTTTAGTTTTCGGCTAATCCCGCCATAAATATTATAGTTGATTGGGGTTTTATCGGTTAAATTAACAGATTGGGCAATTGTTTTACCAACTGCATCGGTTTGGGTATTACTTACAATAGCCTTGTTTACGAAACCAAAACTACCGCTGATATATAACGATTGTTGCGTTAAAACTTTATAGGAATTATAGTTAACATTAAAACGGCTGTCAAACGATGGTGCCAGGTCAGGATTACCCAATGGTTGATACAGAGGGTTATCGTTAACCCTTACTGGTTGCAACTGGTTAACCGTAGGCTGATTGGTATTTCCGTTGTAGCTAATGCGTAAAGATTTTTGTGCCGAGAATTTATAAAGGTAGCTGGCTTGTGGTAACCAGTTCACAAAACTCCTGTTGTAGGTTTGGTTAGAAAGCTGTTCTATCTGATCGAAATTTACAGCACTAATCCTGCTGCCCAAACTAATGGTCGTTTTAGGTTTTCTGTAATTAAAAATGGCCCCTCCCTGATGGATGTATTGAGTAGCTTTAAAATCGTTGCTAAATTCTGCATCCAGTACATCGTAATTTCCGGGGCTGGATTGATTGAAAGATCTGCGGTCTGAGTGGCTGTCGTTAAGTACAAAACCATAATTGAGTACCAAAGCAACTGCTTTAGTAATGGGTTCGTTATAGGTTATGTTGGTGTTAAAAACAGCATTCCTGGTATTGTTTGTTTTGTATTGGTCGGTTAACTCGCCTCTGGTTTGAACTCCCGATTCATCAAAATATTTAACATCTGAATGCAGGAAACCAGTGCTGTTAATCTCGTTTAATTTTTGACTGATACTAATGGAATAGTTGCGGCCTAATTTTTTAAGCTTTTTGGTATAGAGAGCCGAAATATTAAAAATCTGCTCTTTACCATCATTACTGTTCGATTGATTATTGCTGTTTAGCAAAGAATTATCACCCCTTAAGCCTGTGCTAATTGAACTGGAGGTATTATCACTATTTTTAAGTGTTCCATCAACAATTACTTTGAGGTTACTGGTGGTGTCTATTTTAACTGTGTAGGTTACGTCTAGTTTTTGTCTGAAAACGTTGCGATCCGAATTTTCGTCTGTAGTGGTGTTAATGATTCCGTCAGGTAAGTTATTTTGGCTGATGGTATTTTTATTGGTTTTAATACCTAATGCACCCAATTTATAATTGGTATTAATGGTTTCTTTATCGTCGTTCCATTTGTTGTCGTAATGTGCACCACCAGTTAAAGCTTTGGGGATACCTTCACCATAATAACTGCCGCCTTCCAGTTCATCGCCGCCACCATAGCTAAACCACATGCTTCCATCATCACTCATTTGCATATTATCTCCACTGGTACCCAATTTATTATTGTCTTGCCAGCTTAAGCCGGTTGTACCATTATTTCCTGCTGTTCCATAAACCGAGAATTTTTGTTTGGCCTTAAAACGGTTGAATAAAACCTGCCCTTTGTAAAAATCATCGGTACCATAACCTAAATCTATCTTTCCGAAATAGCCACTTTTTTTATCCTCTTTTAATTTAATATTGATGGTTTGTGTTTTCTGCCCGTCATCAACTCCCGTAAATGCGGCCTGATCACTTGATTTTTCATAAAGCTGCACCTTATCAACCATATCAGCCCTTAAATTTTTGGTCACCAGCGTCGGGTCATCACCAAAAAACTCTTCCCCGTCTACCAAAACCTTCGGAACTGTTTTTCCTTGTGCGGTAATTTTTCCATCCTTATCAACCTGGATACCAGGTAATTTTTTTAATAAATCTTCTACCTTATCATTGGGTTGTATACTATAACTTGAAGCGTTAAATTCTGTTGTATCACCCTTAATCTTAATGGCTGTTCTTTCTCCCTTAATGATTACATCCGATAGGATTTTTGCCATCCCCGTCAGGTTTATTTTATTATAATCTTTAACCTGTGTAGTAGAGTCGAGCGTAAAATGATCTACAAAGTCGGCGTATTGCGGGTAAGAAGCTAACAGGATAAACTTACCGTTTTTAAGGCCGGTAATTTCAAAAGTGCCATTTTCTGCCGCCCGGGTAAATTTTACCAGGGTAGAGTCTTTTGCATTTAAAACCGCAATAGAAGTTCCTGATAAAATAGCTGTTGAAGCGGTGTCAATCGTTCGGCCTTTAATAGTATGCAGGCTCTGTGCTCTTGTGTACGATGCGACGATGACAAAAAAGAACAGCGAGAGTAATAAACGTTTCATATAGAAAGGATCTGTTTTGTTTTACGAATATAGAACTAATATGTTAGTTGTTTGTTAAGTTTTAACTTTTTTTAACATACTTCGCTTAATCCCCGGCTTGCGTAATTTTTAGACGGACTAACGAACCAGATTTCGTATAGGTTAATGTGGCGTTAGTCTATAAATACCTGGTTGTGGTATAATAGCCCCTTTCTAACTGAAACGTTTTGGATAAATGTTCATCTTATTTATAGAAAACACCTGATAATAAGGCGTTTAAAATAAAGGTTTATTGAACATAAAATATTAAGATCATGAAAAATTCTATCCAAAAATTATTTGCAGCTGCATTGGTAATCGCTACTTTAAGTAGTGCAGTAGTAGTAGCCAATGCTACCGAAAATACAGCAAGTTATACCGCTCTAACAAATGTTAAAAACATCAATAAAATTGTGGTATCGGGCAACGTTAAATTAATCCTTGTTCAGGATGCAAAAGAAAGTGTTGAGGTTTATGATCAATACTATGGTAAAAATGCAATGGTTCAACAACAAGGTGCAGAATTAAGAATCAGCTCTTTTGATAAAAATACCCTGATGGTTGTTGCTCACGTTAATAATTTAGCAACAATCGAAGCTTCGAACACAGCAACAGTAAGCACAGCCGGCAACTTTAATTTGCTAAACCTGAATGTAGTGCTTAGCGACAAAGCTTCAGCTGATATAACCGCCAATACAGTTAATTTATCAACAGAAATTAATGATGCGGCAGCTTTAAAACTAGCCGGCTCTACCGAAGAGCATACTGCTGTAATCGGGGCAGAATCGATAATTAAAATGGGCGATTTTACTGCCGCGGAGAGTACCATCAGGGTATCGGTAAAATCTGCTGCATTAACCAATAGTAATCTGTCACGTTATGCTGATGTAGACATTGCTTTATTAGAAAAACTATTCTAACTCCATCATATATTTTACCAAAAAGGCGCTAAATTTATAATTTAGCGCCTTTTTATAGGGTTCCATTTTGCAATAAGGACCAGTGAACACTGCATTTTTAATGCAGAACTATTTACAAATCAAATTTTATGCCTTGTGCCAATGGCAAGGTATTAGCATAATTAATTGTGTTGGTTTGCCTGCGCATATAAGCTTTCCAGGCATCCGACCCGCTTTCGCGGCCACCACCGGTTTCTTTTTCGCCGCCAAAAGCGCCACCGATTTCAGCTCCTGAGGTACCAATATTTACGTTGGCTATACCGCAATCCGATCCGCTGGCAGATAGAAATTGTTCTGCTTCCCTCAGGTTTAAAGTCATAATAGCTGACGAAAGTCCTTGCGGAACACCATTTTGCAAAGCAATGGCTTCATCTAATGTCTTGTATTTAATTAAGTATAAAATTGGAGCAAAGGTTTCGTGCTGTACAATTTTAAAATCATTCTTTACTTCGGCTATACACGGTTTTACATAACAACCACTTTGATACGCCTCGCCCGATAATACACCGCCAGCTACAACGAAATGGCCACCTTCTGCTTTGCATCTTTCGATCGAATCGAGGTAAGCTGCAACCGCATCAGTATCAATCAATGGACCCACATGGTTGTTTTGATCTAAAGGATCGCCAATGCGGAGTTGTCCGTAAGCGTTAACGAGTTTTGCTGTGAAAGTATCGTAAACACTTTCGTGGATAATCAGTCTGCGGGTAGAAGTACAACGCTGTCCGGCAGTACCAACGGCACCAAATACAGCACCAATTAAACTCATATCCAAGTCGGCATGTTCAGAAATAATAATGGCATTGTTGCCTCCTAATTCAAGTAAACTCTTACCCAGGCGTGCCCCAACTGCCGCTGCAACCGCCTTACCCATCCGCGTTGATCCTGTTGCAGAAATCAAAGGAACACGTCCGTCATTGGTCATCAGCTCGCCTGCTTCCTTATCACCTAAAATTAAGCTGCATACACCTTCTGCAACAGCATTTTCTTTAAAAACCTTGGCAATAATGTGCTGACAGGCAATAGCCGTTAGAGGCGTTTTTTCTGACGGTTTCCAGATACACACATTGCCACAAACTAGTGCTAAAGCTGCATTCCAGCTCCAAACCGCAACGGGGAAATTAAAAGCGGAGATGATGCCTACAATACCCAGCGGATGCCATTGCTCATACATGCGGTGGTTGGGGCGCTCGCTGTGCATGGTTAAGCCATAGAGTTGGCGCGATAAACCTACAGCAAAATCGCAGATATCAATCATTTCCTGTACCTCGCCAAGACCTTCCTGTAAGCTTTTTCCCATTTCGTAAGAAACCAGAGCACCTAAATCTGATTTGTTTTCGCGAAGGGCATCGCCAAACTGACGCACAATTTCGCCACGTTTTGGTGCAGGTACACTACGCCATTCGGTAAAGGCAGTCTGGGCCTGAAGCACAACAGTTTCATAGTCCGCACTAGTAGCTACTTTGGCCAAAGCAATCAGTTTCCCATCGACAGGAGAAAAACTTTGCAATGTTTTTGTATTTGCTGCTCCTCCCCAATGGCTTCCTGTGCTAAATGCTGCATTATCGGCATTTATGCCCAATTTGGTTAAAATGGATTGAATATCTGTAGTCATATCTCTATCGGTTTACACAAAAAAACAAAAAATAAAGGAATGTGCGCTAGATATAGCAGTTAACTTTATCACAATTCTTAATATCTTGCCTTTATTTTTACTAAAACGACTGCTCAATGAAAAACTTTAAACTACTGTTCATTGCCCTGCTAGGCTTTGGGTTTAACCTTAACGCACAAACCAAAAAGGCTACCAACACGCTGTTGTGGGAAATTTCTGGCAATGGATTAAAGCAATCATCATATTTATTTGGAACACATCATTTTACAAGCAGGAAATTTGCCGATACCATGCAGGTTTTGCAGGAAAAATTAAAATCAGTTGACGGCGTTGTAGGCGAAATTGTAATGGATAGCACAGTGCAGATGCGGATGGCCCCGTTTTTAATGATGAAAAACAACACTCTCGATAGCTTATTTACTCAGGCAGAGTACAAAGAGATTGACGATTATATTAAAGCTAAGAATCCGGCTGTTAGTTTAAAACAGTTGAATAAATTTAAACCAGCCATGGTTGGCGTGCTAATTATGCTCCTGGATAATCCTGAGATGAAAGATATCACGAATGGGATAGACGAAAGCTTTCAGAAATATGCCAAAAGCAATGGGAAGTCGATATATGGTTTGGAAACTGCCGAATATCAGGGGGCACTTTTGTTTGATGGTGACCTGCAGAAGCAGAAAAAAGCCTTACTTAAATCGGTTAGAGAATCGGATAAGAATAAACTTAAAATAAAGGAATTAACCACCTATTACCTGGATCAGGATATCGATAAATTAACCGATTTCTTTAAAACACAGGACGAAGAAACCAAAGAGTTTATGACTGAGTTGCTCAAAAACCGGAATCAACGCTGGTTGGATCAACTCCCCCCGCTGATGGAAAAAGAACCTTTGTTTATAGCCGTTGGCGCTGGTCATTTGGTAGGTAGTGAAGGCCTGATAAAAGGGTTGCAGGCTAAAGGTTATACCTTAAAACCGATAGCAACCAATTAAGCACGATATAAAAAGTAGATTGTAATTACCACAATTCTTAATACCTTGCTTTAAAGATACTGACTTATAAATTCTTAAAAGATGAATAAAAAATTTATTGCCTGTGGGGTAATGCTGGCTGCTGTTTTTGCCGCCAATCCACTTTTCGCACAGGAACAAGCTGCTGAGAAATCTAACAATCTGAGTGTTTACCGGGTAACTGCAACAAAAGTTAACGACCTGGTACATACCAAACTCGATGTTTCTTTCGATTATACAAAGCGCTACTTGTACGGTAAAGCATGGATTACTTTAAAACCTCATTTTTATGCTACCGATTCGCTAATGCTGGATGCGCAAGGAATGGACATTAAAACTGTTGCGCTGGTTGGAGCAAAAGGAAATACCCCGCTTAAATACACGTATAGCGATAATAAATTGTACATCAATTTAAATAAAAAGTACACCAATGCCGAAAAATATACAGTGTACATTGCTTATACGGCTAAACCCGATGAGTTGAAGGTGAAAGGAAGTGCTGCCATAACCGATGCCAAGGGGTTATATTTTATCAATCCGGATGGTAGCGATAAAAACAAGCCAACACAAATCTGGACGCAAGGTGAAACAGAATCTTCGTCGGCCTGGTTTCCAACCATCGATAAACCCGATCAGAAAACAACACAGGAAATTTCGATGACGGTAAAATCGAAATACACCACCCTGTCAAACGGGAAACTGGTTAGCCAGAAACCCAACGCTGACGGTACAAGAACCGATACCTGGAAAATGGATCTGCCACACTCCCCGTACTTGTTTATGATGGCTGTAGGCGAATTTAAAATCACTAAAGACAATTATAAAGGTAAGGAAGTAAGTTATTATCTGGAGCCTAAATACGCACCTTATGCGAAGCAGATTTTTGGTAAAACACCTGATATGATCCAGTTTTACAGCAATTTACTTGGGGTAGACTATCCATGGAACAAATACTCGCAGGTAGTCGGCCGCGATTACGTTTCTGGAGCAATGGAGAATACTACTGCCACTTTACATGGCGAGCATGTGCAAAAAACAGACCGTGAGCTGTTAGATGGAAATGAAGAAGGTACCATTGCGCATGAGCTTTTTCACCAGTGGTTTGGCGATTATGTAACGGCCGAATCATGGTCTAATTTAACCATGAACGAATCTTTCGCCACCTTTGGCGAGGTAATCTGGCATGGACACGATGCAGGTCAGGATGCTGAAGATAAATCGCGTTACGAAAAACTGCAATCTTATCTTGGCTCAACTAAAAATGGAGAAAGTCCGGTTTTAGCACGGTTTTATTACAGCGATAAAGAAGATATGTTCGATAACATTAGCTATGCCAAGGGATCTATTATTCTTTATGCGCTAAAAAATCAGATGGGCGATGCCGCTTTTTACAAATCGCTTAACCGTTATTTAACTACCAATGCTTTTAAAAATGGTGAAACTCATCAGCTGCGCCTGGCTATGGAAGAGGTAACCGGAAAAGATTGGAGCCCGTATTTTAATCAATGGTATTACAATGGCGGCCACCCCGTTTTAAGCATCGATTATGGTTACGAAAGTGGCAAAGCAACCATTAAAGTTAAACAAACGCAGGATGCCAGCGTGCAGACTTTTACCTTGCCTGTTAAAATTGATATTTATGCCGGCGGGCAAAAAATCAGAAAGGACATCCTGATTAACAGCCGCGAACAAAATTTTAGCTTCGATGTAAGTACCAAACCTGATCTGATCGATTTTGATGCAGATAAAATTGTGGTAGGCGAAACCAACGACAATAAAACCGCTGAAAACTATTACTTCCAGTATAAAAATGCACCCACTTATGCCAACAGGATCGAAGCGCTGCAGTTTATAATGCAAAGCAAAGCCAGCAGCGGACAACAGATACTGTTAGCAGGTCTGAAAGATAAATCGGCCGATTTACGTGCGCTAAGCATTGATGGTCTGAACCTGGCAGATGCGCAGATTAAAGCTGCAGCCCTACCGGTTTTGCTACAATTGGCTAAAAGTGATAAAGATACCGAAGTAAGATCGGTCGCCATAACCAAACTTGCAGAAACAGGCGACCAAACCTATAAAGCACTAATGAACGAAAGCTTAAAAGACCGTTCGTACAAGGTTATTGCCGCCGGACTTGGCGGTTTAGCTAAATTGGCACCCCAGGAAGGTACTTTAGCTTTGGCTGCTTTAGATGCAGCTACCAAAGATCACATTGCCGGTTCAGTTGCAACTTTATACATCAGCGACCCCAGAGATGAACATCAGGCTTTTTACGAAAACATTATGGCTACAGGCGACAGAACCAAGATTTTTGCCACCATTGGTCAGTATTTTCAGTATTTGAGGGCCAATACTAACCCAGAGGTTACTGAAAAAGGAATCAAAAATATTAGCGATGCAATTGAAAGATTAAAACTGCAGGCTTATTTAAACAAACAATTGGCAGGTGCTTATACTGCAACAGTACAGGCTAAACAAAAACAAGCCGCTGCAGCTACCGGCACTGCTAAAGAGAATCTGAACAAGCAGGCAGAGTTATTTAAAAAAGGTGCTTCCGATTTAGGAAAAGAATAAACAAACAATTTGAAAGTAAAAAGGCTGGCATGAAGAACATGACCAGCCTTTATTTCTTCTGTGCTTTGGATAGTTCACAGGCCTTAGCTTAATTACAGCCATCCTTTCTTCTTGTATCAATAATATAAACAATCTGCCAGCCCTTATCTCCTTTTACCAGCTGAAAGGAATTTACACCGCAGTGGCTAAATTTATCGCCCAGATAAAATTTATAATCGGTCCAAACCAATGCCAGCGGTCCGTCAATTAATATTTTAGAAAATGAAATGCGCTCATCGTAAATCTCCTTATGCGAGGTCCCGATAAGTTTTATAAAACCATCAACCGAATCCGTTTTTACATGGGCTTTCCCATCTTTATTAACAATGGTTTGCATTACTGCACCTGCTGCAAAAGCACTACGGGCTATGGTACTGTCGCCGGTTTTCATTCCGATAAAAAGATTGTTTACGGCTTTTTTAATGTCGCTTTCTTCATCGTTTTGCGCAAAGGCCTGTAGGCCAAAGCAGATCAAAAACAGCGTAAAAATGACTGATCCTTTCATGACTTCTTCATTACGTTTGTGTCATAAATTTATAGTATTTTTGTGAAAGAAGGGAAAAGGAACCGCGATGTTGCAAAAATCTATTGATTAT
>Ga0308157_10000381_pt1 | contig 155466 bp, 155 predicted proteins | sample PhyBR1_FD_201035 | JGI IMG/M metagenome (GOLD analysis project Ga0308157, IMG submission 201035) | Phyllosphere microbial communities from UC Gill Tract Community Farm, Albany, California, United States - DLSLB.R1 | ecosystem: Host-associated > Plants > Phyllosphere > Unclassified | place... | reverse complement strand
CCGCCCTGATCGCCCTGGTTGTTCTGTGATTCGGCGTTCATCGTGCCGCTCCTGTCTGTGGCGGGTTTCCGTGCGGACCGTTGCCGCTTCCGGTGTTCTCGATGTGGGCGAGCGCTGCGAGCACTCGACGGTTGCCGGCTTCGGGTTCGAGGCCGAGCTTCTGGAAGATGGAGGTGATGTACTTCTCGACGCTGCCCTCGGAGAGGAACAGCAGCCCTGCGATCGTCTGGTTCGACTTGCCCTCGGCGATGAGCGAGAGCACCGTGCGCTCGCGCTCTGTGAGCTGCAGCATCCGATCGTCGCGATTGCGACGAGTGAGCAACTGCGCGACGACCTCCGGGTCGAGAACGGACGCGCCTTCGGCGATGCGCTCGATCGAGGCGACGAACTCGGAGACGTCGGCGACCCTGTCCTTGAGCAGGTAGCCGAGTGGGCCGCCCTGCGCGGCGATCAGGTCGCTGGCGTAGCGCTCCTCGACGTACTGCGAGAGCACGAGGAGGGGGAGCGAGGGGTGCGTCCTGCGCAGCCCGAGTGCCGCGCGGATGCCTTCGTCCGTGAACGTGGGAGGCAGTCGCACATCCAGGATGCACAGTTCGGGATCCGTCGTCTGCACCGCATCGGTGAGTCCTTCGGTGTCTGGCAGCGCCGCGACGACCTCATGGCCGGAGTCCTCGAGCAGTCGCACGAGTCCCTCACGCAGCAGCACGGAGTCCTCACAGATCAGGATGCGCATGGCACACTCACCTCCAGCGAGGTCGGTCCGCCCTGGGGGCTGTCGAGGCGGAACGTGCCGCCCGCCGCCAGCACCCGGTTGGAGATGCCGTCAAGTCCGCCGCCGGGCTGCACCTGCGCGCCGCCCATGCCGTTGTCCTCGACCCGCGCCCACAGCACGCCGCCTTCGCGCAGTCGCACGATCACGCGGCACTCACTGGCCCGCGAATGCTTCGCGGCGTTCGTGAGCGATTCCGCGATCGAGAAGTACACCGCCGCCTCGGCGTCACGGCTGCAGCGTCCGTCCATGCGCACGTCGAGCTGCACGGGGATGTGAGATCTGCTGGCGAGCGCCGAGAGCGCAGCATCCAGGCCGCGATCGTCGAGCACGGACGCATGGATGCCGCGGGCGAGCTGCCGCAGCTCGGTGATCGCCGCCTTCGTCGAGGTGTGCGCCTCACCGATCAGCTGCTTGGCCGCCGCCGGGTCGTCGTCGATCTTCTGCTGAGCGAGACCCAGTGTCATACCGACCGAGACCAGCCGGGGCTGGACGCCGTCGTGCAGATCGCGCTCGATGCGGGTGCGCTCGACGTCGGCTGCGCGGACCGCGCCCTCCCGCTGAGCGCTCGTCGTGCGCACCTGCGCCGTGAGCTCGGCTTCGCGGTTCGGAACCACGAGTGCGCGGCTGATCGTACGATGCAGCAGCGCGAGGCCGATGATTCCGGCCGCTGCGGCGAGCACACCGAGGATGCCGACGAGCACGGCCCACTCGACGCCGATCTGTCCGACACCGAACGCGAGCGGGATGGAGATCGTCTCCGCCGCGCCGAGCGGAGCGAAGATCGTGATCGCGGAGAAGATCAGGGCCCAGAACAGCCGCAGCACGAGCGCACCGAAGATGCACGCGATGACGAAGCTCGCCACTGCCCGCCACATGCGCCCGTCGATGCTCTGACGCCCGAGCGAGCGCAGCCACCCCCCGAAGCCGGGTCGCTGGCGACGGCGAGGCTGGAGGTCGGGGACGTCGAGGGCGTACAGCCCTCTGATGCGAACGACCTCGAACCAGCCGAGACCGAACAGGGCGTACACGAAGCCGACCAGGACCAGCAGTCCGATCCCGAGGACGAACAGCAGTGCCAGCCCGGTTCCGAACGCCGCGGCGAGGATGCCGAGTACGACACCGCCGAGCGTTCCGAGCGCGGCCAGGTGAAGGATCGTGAGGAACAGCCGCAACGGCGGCGCTTTCGCCGGTGTCGCGGACACCGGGGACGGGACAGTTTGAGTGGTCATGTCTCAAAGGTAGGACGCGGGCGTCCGACCCGACACCGTGTCACCCGGAGAGCTCCGTTCGGGTTTCCCCTACTGCCGTGGATCGTGCGAACGACGAAGGGGCGGATGCCGCAGCATCCGCCCCTTCGTTCTTCGAGTCAGTTCGAGGTGAACCCGACGAGCAGGCCACCCGTGACCTTGACGGCCAGGTTGTAGATGCCGGCGCCGACAGCGCCCAGCACCGTGACCACGATCAGGTTGAGGATCGATACGACCGCCGCGAACGCCATCACCTGGGGAAGACCCATGAGCGAGGCGAGCGAGACGGAACCGTCCGTGATGTTGCCGACGAACTCGTCCGCCTGCGACATGATGCCGGTCGCCTGCAGCACGAGGAAGATCAGGAAGAACGACACCATGGTCACGATCGCGAGTGCGACCGCCGCCAGGAACGAGAGCTTCACCGCCGACCAGAAATCGACGTAGACCAGGCGCAGGCGAACCTGCTTGCCGCCGGTCTTACGCGTCGATTTCTTCGCCAGCTTGTCGGCTACTGTGCTCATACGTCGTTGCTTTCCTCAGGGGTCTCAGTGTCGGAGTCCGCCTCGTCCAGTTCTTCGACGATGCGACGTTCTCCGTTACGTGCGATGGCGAGGATCCGGTCCTTCTCGGACGTCCTGGCGAACACCACTCCCATGGTGTCTCGGCCCTTGGCGGGCACCTCGGCCACGGCAGAGCGTACCACCTTGCCGCTGGACAGAACCACCAAGACCTCGTCGTCCTCAGACACGATCAGACCGCCCGCGAGAGTGCCCCGATCGTCGTTGAGTTTGGCGACCTTGATGCCGATTCCGCCTCGTCCCTGAACGCGATATGCGTCCACGGCGGTGCGCTTCGCATAGCCGCCGTCGGTGACGACGAACACGAACGCGTTCTCATCTGCGACGGATGCCGAGAGCAGATTGTCCTCGCCGCGGAAGCCCATTCCCTTCACGCCGGCTGTCGCGCGTCCCATCGGTCGCAGCGCCTCATCCGTGGCGTTGAAGCGCAACGACATGCCATGGCGCGAGATGAGCAGGATGTCGTCGGTGTTGTCGACGAGCAGGGCACTGACCAGCTCGTCCTCCTCGCGCAGGCGGATCGCGATGACACCGCCCTGACGGTTCGTGTCGTACTCGGTCAGGCGGGTCTTCTTGACCAGTCCGTCCCGCGTCGCGAGCACCAGGTACTCCGCCACGTCGTAGTCGCGGATGTCGAGCACCTGCGCGATGCTCTCATCCGGCTGCAGTGCGAGCAGATTCGCGACGTGCGTGCCCTTCGCGTCACGACCGGCCTCCGGCACCTCGTACGTCTTGGTGCGGTAGACCCGGCCCTTGTCCGTGAAGAACAGCAGCCAATGATGAGTGGTGGTGACGAAGAAGTGCTCGACGATGTCGTCCGCCCGCAACTGGGCGCCCTTGACGCCCTTGCCTCCGCGGTGCTGAGAACGGTAGTTGTCGCTGCGGGTGCGCTTGATGTAGCCGTCACGGGTGACCGTGACGACCATCTCCTCTTCGGCGATGAGGTCTTCCATCGACACGTCGCCGTCGAAGCCCTGCAGGATGTGCGTGCGACGGTCGTCGCCGAACCGCTCGACGATACCGGTCAGCTCTTCGCGGATGATCGTGCGCTGGCGCCCCTCATCGGCGAGGATCGCCTTGAACTCGGCGATCTGCGCTTCGATCTCATTGGCCTCGTCGATGATCTTCTGACGCTCGAGGGCCGCGAGGCGACGCAGCTGCATCGCGAGGATCGCGTCGGCCTGCACGTCGTCGATGTCGAGAAGCGACTTCAGTCCGGTGCGCGCCTCGTCCACCGTGGGGGAGCGGCGGATCAGCGCGATGACCTCATCGAGGGCGTCGAGCGCCTTGAGGTACGCACGCAGGATGTGCATGCGCTCCTCCGCCTTGCGCAGGCGGAAGGTGGTGCGGCGCACTATCACGTCGATCTGGTGCGCGATCCAGTTCGCGATGAACCCGTCGAGCGCGAGTGTGCGCGGCACGCCGTCGACGATCGCCAGCATGTTCGCGCCGAAGTTGTCCTGCAGCTGCGTGTGCTTGTACAGGTTGTTCAGCACGACCTTGGCGACGGCATCCCGCTTGAGCACGACCACGAGGCGCTGGCCCGTGCGGTCGCTGGTCTCGTCGCGGATGTCGGCGATGCCGGTGATCTTGCCGTCGCGCGCGAGGTCACCGATCTTCACCGCGAGGTTGTCGGGGTTCACCTGGTACGGCAGCTCGGTGATCACGAGGCACGTACGGCCCTGGATCTCCTCGACGTTGACGACCGCGCGCATCGTGATCGACCCGCGCCCGGTGCGATAGGCCTCGTGGATGCCCTTGGAACCGAGGATCTGCGCACCGGTCGGGAAATCGGGACCGGGGATCCGCTGGATGAGTCCCTCGAGGAGCTCCTCACGCGGCAGATCGGGGTTGTCCAGCGCCCAGAGGGCGGCATCCGACACCTCGCGCAGGTTGTGCGGCGGGATGTTGGTGGCCATACCGACCGCGATGCCGACGGAACCGTTGACGAGCAGGTTCGGGAACCGCGCCGGCAGGACGTCGGGCTCCTGGGTCTGACCGTCGTAGTTCGGTGAGAAGTCGACCGTCTCCTCTTCGATGTCGCGCACCATCTCGAGCGCGAGGGGAGCCATCTTCGTCTCGGTGTAACGAGGTGCGGCCGCACCCATGTTGCCGGGGGAGCCGAAGTTCCCCTGCCCGAGAGCGAGCGGGTAGCGCAGTGCCCAGGGCTGCACGAGACGCACGAGGGTGTCGTAGATCGCGGTGTCGCCGTGCGGGTGGTACTGACCCATGACCTCGCCGACCACGCGGGCGCACTTCGAGAACGCCTTGTCCGGGCGGTAGCCGCCGTCGTACATGCCGTAGATCACACGGCGGTGCACGGGCTTCAGGCCGTCGCGCACATCAGGCAGCGCTCGCCCGACGATGACCGCCATGGCGTAGTCGAGGTAGCTGCGCTCCATCTCGAACTTCAGATCGACCTGATCGATCTTGCCGTGCTCGTGGAAGGCTGCGGCGTCGGGGCGTTCTTCGTCAGTCATGTGTGTTCTTTCGATTCCGGTCGTTCACGCGAGGGGAGACGAACGTCTAGATGTCCAGGAAACGGACGTCCTTCGCGTTGCGCTGGATGAAGTTGCGGCGGGACTCGACGTCTTCCCCCATCAGCACGCTGAAGATCTCATCCGCCGCGGCGGCATCCTCGATGGTCACCTGACGGAGCGTGCGGGTGTTGTGGTCCATCGTGGTCTCCCACAGTTCCTTGGCGTTCATCTCGCCGAGACCCTTGTAGCGCTGCACGCCGTTGTCCTTGGGGATGCGCTTGCCGCTCTCGATGCCGTGCTTGAGCAGAGCGTCGCGCTCGGCGTCCGAGTACACGTACTCGTGAGGCTGGTTCGACCACTTCAGCCTGTACAGCGGCGGCATCGCGAGGTAGACGAAGCCTGCCTCGATCAGCCCGCGCATGTAGCGGAACAGCAGCGTGAGAAGCAGCGTCGTGATGTGCTGGCCGTCGACATCGGCATCCGCCATCAGCACGATCTTGTGATAGCGCGCCTTCTCGATGTCGAAGTCCTCACCGATGCCGGTGCCGAAGGCCTGGATCATCGCCTGGACCTCACGGTTGCCGAGCGCCTTGTCGAGGCGAGCACGCTCGACGTTCAGGATCTTGCCGCGCAGCGCGAGGATCGCCTGGGTGTGCGGGTCGCGACCCTGCACGGCCGAACCGCCTGCCGAGTCACCCTCGACGAGGAAGATCTCACTGATCGACGGATCCTTGCTCGTGCAGTCCTTGAGCTTGTCCGGCATTGCGGCCGACTCGAAGACGCTCTTGCGGCGAGCCGTCTCGCGGGCCTTGCGCGCAGCCATGCGGGCGGTAGCCGCATCGATCGACTTGCGGATCACGTTCTTCGCCTGGGCCGGGTTGCGCTCCAGCCAGTCGCCGAGCTGATCACCGACGACCTTCTGCACGAACGCCTTCGCCTCGGTGTTGCCGAGCTTGGTCTTGGTCTGGCCCTCGAACTGAGGCTCGCCGAGCTTGATCGAGATGACGGCGGTGAGACCCTCGCGCACGTCATCGCCCGAGAGGTTGTCGTCCTTCTCCTTGAGCAGGTTGTTCGCACGCGCGTACTTGTTGACCAGCGTGGTCAGTGCGGCGCGGAAGCCCTCTTCGTGCGTACCGCCCTCGTGGGTGTTGATCGTGTTGGCGTAGGTGAAGACGTTCTCGGTGTAACCGGTCGTCCACTGCATCGCGACCTCGAGCGAGATCTTGCGCTCGGTGTCCTCGGACTCGAAGTCGATGATCTCGTCGTTGACGACCTCGGCGTGACGCACCCTGTTCAGGTACTCCACGTAGTCGACGAGGCCCCGCTCATAGAGGAACACATCACTGCGCTGCTTCGTGATCGTCGTGCCCTCTTCTTCGACCTCGTAGGTCGCACCCTCACGCTCGTCCTGCAGTTCGATGCGCAGGCCCTTGTTCAGGAACGCCATCTGCTGGAACCGGGTGCGCAGCGTCTCGTAGTCGAACTCGACGCCTTCCGTGAAGATCTCGGCATCCGGCCAGAACGTGATGTTCGTGCCGGTCTCGTCGGTCTCGGCACCCTTGATGAGGCCCTCGGCCCGGGGGACTCCGCCGTTCGAGAAGCCGTGCGTCCACACGTGGCCCTGGCGCTTGATCTCGATCTCGAATCGCGTGGAGAGCGCGTTCACGACCGACGAACCCACGCCGTGCAGACCGCCGGAGACGGCATATCCGCCGCCGCCGAACTTGCCGCCGGCGTGCAGGATCGTCAGCACGACCTCGACAGTCGACTTGCTCGGGTCGGAGGAGTGCGGATCGACCGGGATGCCGCGACCGTTGTCGACGACTCGGACTCCGCCGTCTGCGAGCAGTGTGACGAGGATGGTGTCGGCGTGACCCGCCATCGCTTCGTCGACGGAGTTGTCGACGATCTCCTGCACCAGGTGATGCAGACCACGCGGTCCGGTGGAGCCGATGTACATGCCGGGGCGTTTGCGCACCGCCTCGAGACCCTCGAGAACCTGGATCTCGTTGGCTCCGTACTCGCCCTGCTGCTTCTGCTTGGGGGTTGCGGTGGACTCGGCGTCGGGGGTGCCCCCGGTTGTCGATTCAGGCTCGTCAGCAGGGGTTTCAGGCGTCATCAGAGGTGATTCTCCACATCGATATCTCGAATGCCCAGTCTAGCGCGTCTGGAACCCGAAGATACGGCTATACGGCCGTGTGTGGCCCTGAAATCAATTGAGGGGCCTCCGTTGATGCCCTACCCGTAGGTATCGCGTGGACCGCGCCCTGGGACGGCTCTCGGCCCCCATTTCCAAGAGGGAACGTCCGGTCCTATGAAACGGAGGTTGTTCACACCCGCCTGCGGATAGCGTCTGCCGATCTCGGTGAGGATGGTCGCACGCATGAACTGGAGGTTCTTCGCCCACGCCGTGGAATCGCACTTGACCGTCAGCATCCCGTTCTCCAATGAGACCGGCTCTGAGTGCTTCGCGGTGTCGGACCCCGCGAGATCCGCCCACTGCCGCACGAGGTCTTCACGCGCGAGAGTGATCTCCCATCCGGACTCCCGGCTGAGCTTGTCGAGCACGGCGCCGAGGGCGCCAGGATCGCGGCCGGGCGTGAACGGCGCGTTCTCGTCGTCGTCGCGGATGCGACGCTTGCGCTTCCAGGATTTCGAGCTCGGCTGCAGACCGCGCAGGCGCAGGTAGGTCGCGACGGTCTCGGGGGTCTCGGATGCCGCGTCACTCATCTGCTTCCTCCTCTGCGTCATCGCCGGTGCCCTGGTCGGATCCGGTGCGGTCGTCGGTGATGGTGCCCGCGTGAACGCGGACCACATGACGGTGCAGCTCTTCGGGGATATCCTCCTCGACAGCGGCCGTCACCACCACCTGCTCGTATCCGACGGTGAGTGCCGCGAGTCGTCGTCGTCGATCCGCATCCAGTTCGGCGAAGACGTCGTCGAGGATCAGCACGGGATCGCCGGCAGGGGATTCCGCACGCAGCAACTCGGCCGAGGCCAGTCGCAGCGCGAGGGCGACCGACCACGATTCGCCGTGCGAGGCGTAACCCTTCACCGGCAGTGAGCGCACACGCAGCGACAGGTCGTCGCGGTGCGGACCGACGAGCGTGAGGCCGCGATCGAGCTCCTGGGTGCGCTTGGCATCGAGCGCAGCACGGAACATCTCGGCGATCTCACCGCGCGAATCGGATGAGCCCTCTTCACCCTCTTCGGGATCTCCGCCGCGCACCGACAGCGCCCATTCGATCTCGGGCCGATGATCCTCCCCGGCGATCGCCGTGTACGCCTCCGCGAGCGGCTGCTGCAGATCGGCAGCCAGACGCAGACGCGCGTCGATGATCTCGGACCCGAGGGCGACGAGCTTGTCGTTCCAGACATCGAGAGTCGCGAGGGCCTCACCACGGATGCCGCGGGCTCGAGCCGATTTCAGCAGCGCGGTGCGCTGCTTGAGCACGCGGTCGTAGTCGCCGAGCACCGCAGCCATGCGGGGAGTGCGCTGGATCAGCAGTTGATCTGCGAAACGACGCCGCGACGACGGGTCACCACGCACGATCTGCAGGTCTTCCGGTGCGAAGAGCACGACGTGCGCGTAGCGGGGGAGCTCGTTCGTCTTCGATGGAGAGCCGTTGATGCGCGCCTTGTTCGAACCCTGACGGTTGATCTGCACCTCGGCGAGCACCTTCCGCTCACCGACCGATAGGCGGGCTCGGATCACCGCGAACTCGTGGCCGTCTCTGACCATCGGGGCATCGGAGGACACCCGATGCGAACCCAGAGTCGCGAGGAAGACGACCGCTTCCGCAAGATTCGTCTTGCCCTGTCCGTTGCGTCCGACCAGCACGTTCGGGCCGGGGAGCAGTGCCAGTTCGGCGGTCGCATAATTGCGGAAGTCCACCAGGCTCAGATGCTCCACAATCACGGATTCACCCTACCTTTCGGCGCCGACATCCCTCGGTCGCCGCCGAGCCGTTCGGGTCGTCAGCGCAGGAGGAGGTTGGGCTGGAGCAGGTACTTGAACGAATCGTTTCCGGCCTGGTCGACCGAGGTCTGACTGGTGATCAGGACGGGACTGAGCTTGTTCGCGTTGTCGCTCGAGGTGAACGTCACGCGGACGAACTCGCTCTTGACAGCGCTGAGCGCCTCGGTCAGGTACTGCGGGTTCAGACCCAGGGTGACGTCATCGCCACCGGAGAGGTGCGCATCGACCGACTCGGATGCACGGGCGTGCTCGCTGCCGGAAGCATCCATGGTCACGCTGTCGGATGTGAAGGTGAACCGCAGCGGCGCTGCACGATCGAGAACCAGGGCCACACGGCGAACAGCCTCGATGAGATCGGCCGTGTTCACGACTGCGTAATGCTCGGTCTGCTCAGGGAACAGACGCCGCACGGGCGGGAAGTTCCCCTTGATCAGGAGCGAGGTCACCGTCTTGTTGCCCGCGGTGAAAGCGATGATCTCGCGATCGCCCTCGCCGGAGAAGGCGACCTGGATCGTGCCGGCGTGACCGAACGTCTTTCCGACCTCTGTCAGTGTGCGGGCGGGAACCAGAGCGGTCTGCTCCGGTGCGTCGCCGTCCCACGGCACATCCCGCAGCGAGACACGGTAGCGGTCGGTGGCGACCAGGCTCAGGCTATGGCCGGACACCTCGAGCTGCACACCGGTGAGCACCGGCGTCACATCATCGCGAGAGGCGGCGAACCCGACCTGGGCGATGGCGGTGCCGAAGTCGTCCGCCGGCACGACGCCGGATGATCCGGAGACTTCGGGGATGGAGGGATATTCCTCGACGGGCATGGCCGCGAGAGTGAACCGTGCGGATCCGCAGGTGACGGCGATGCCACCGTCTTCCTCGACGGCGATCTCGATCGGAGCGTTCGGCAGGCGGCTGGCGATGTCGGAGAGAAGGCGGCCGTGCACGAGGATCGTGCCAGGAGTGTCGATCGTGGCTTCGATCGTCGTCCGCGCCGAGGCCTCGTAGTCGAATGCAGAGAGTGTGAGCCCCTGCTCGCCCGCCTCGATCAGGACTCCGGCGAGGATCGGCTGCGGGTTGCGCTGAGGCAGCAGCTTGACGACGAAGGACACTGCTTCGCTGAAGACATCGCGGTTGACCTGGAACCTCACGGGCGCTCCCTCGTCGTAATTACATGACCTGATGCGGGTTGGCCCACGTCAGGGGTTCCCATCGTATCCCCACAGCAACGATCCGCCATACGAGCACTTCCGCCGCCCTTGAGGTGATCGGATCGGGCTCTCAAAGGGTTAACTCCTTAACAGTGTTAACCGCTGTGGATACTGTGGATAACTCGGTGGATATCAGTGGCGAGTAGGGAACTACACGCGTGTGAGATGTGGAATCCCTGAGGAATCCGCACCAATACGGGGTGTGGATGACAACGGTGTGATCCCGAGTTATCCACAGGATGCGTGGATCGGCACACATTCGTCCCGAACTCGGCACACATTCATCCACAAGTTATCCACATGTGCAAACCGGCATTTATCCGATGCCTCCGGGCGCTGTCAAGCCTCGTTCGGAGTCTGGGGACCGGTTGCGGGGGCCTTCGTCAGCGCCGACCGAGCTGCGTCGTGATCTCGGTGACCTGGTTGTAGATCGAGCGGCGCTCCTTCATGAGCTCGCTGATCTTCTTGTACGCGTACATCACCGTCGTGTGGTCGCGGTTGCCGAACAGCTGGCCGATCTTCGGCAGGGAGAGGTTGGTGCGTTCGCGGCACAGGTACATCGCGATCTGACGTGAGGTCGCGATCTGCTGCGATCTGCTCGACCCGTAGAGGTCGTCGACCGTGAGCTTGAAGTACTGCGCGGTCGCGGTGATGATGTCGGTCGGCGAGATGATGTTGTCCTCGGCCGTGTCGACGATGTCTCGCAGGACCGTCTGGGCGAGGGCGATGTCGAGTGAGGAACGATTGAGGCTCGCGAAGGCGGAGACGCGGATCAGAGCGCCTTCCAGTTCACGGATGTTGGAGGAGACGACTGTCGCGATGTACTCGAGGACCTCGTCGGGGATGTGCAGTGCTTCGCTCTGCGCCTTCTTGCGAAGGATCGCGATGCGGGTCTCGAGGTCGGGCGCCTGCACATCCGTGATCAGGCCCCACTCGAAGCGGCTGCGCATCCGGTCCTCGAAGCCGGTGAGGTGCTTCGGGGCGACGTCGCTGGTGATCACGACCTGCTTGTTGTGGTCGTGCAGTGTGTTGAAGGTGTGGAAGAACGCCTCCTGCGTCTCGGCGCGACCCTGCAGGAACTGGATGTCGTCGATGAGGAGGATGTCGACGTCACGGTAGCGGGCCTGGAATGCGGATCCGCGGTTGTTGGCGATCGAGTTGATGAAGTCGTTCGTGAATTCCTCGCTCGAGACGTAACGGACCTTCACCCCCGTGTAGAGGGATTGCGCGTAGTCGCCGATCGCGTGGAGGAGGTGCGTCTTGCCGAGTCCGGAGTCCCCGTAGATGAACAGCGGGTTGTATGCCTTCGCCGGCGCTTCGGCCACTGCGACCGCTGCCGCGTGCGAGAAGCGATTCGACTGCCCGATCACGAAGTTGTCGAACGTGTACTTCGGGTTCAATCGTGACTCGTGCCGCAACGGTGTCGGCTGCTCCATGGGCGACTCCGTGCGAGGCGCCTCTGATCGTGTGAAGTCCGCCACCGCGATCGGCGCCGTCGGCTGCTCGGCGAGTTCGTGATTCACGACGACACGGAAGGTCGTCACCTCGTCGCCGATCTGCGTGAGCGCCTCCATGATCGGCATCCTCAGACGCTTGTTGATCTGCGCAGCGGTGAGGTCGTTCGGCACATCGAGATAGAGCGTCGCGCCCATGACACCGGCCGGCACGACGAGGCTCAGGAAGCCCTGCAACTGAGGAGTCACACGGTCATCGTGATCGAGGAGATCCGCCACCTGCGCCCAGATCGGAACGTCGGGCTGGGCAGGAGAGGACATGGTGCTCCGGACGGGGAATCGCGGAGGGCAGACCGAAACGGCCTTCCCCCCTGTGGATAACTTCGGATGCCACGGTAGCCATCCAGGCTGTGAACGGCAACCTGCCTGTGGAAAACCGGGGGTGTGTTGTGCAGCCCGCGAGTGTCGAGGTTGTGGATAATTGCTGTGCGGAGTGTTGATGCTCGGACCGGTCGTGGCGTGGAGATTTGCCCTCTGCGCCGGTAAGACGTACCCTTAATCGGTTGACTTATGCCCGGATCTGGGCAGTTCCCATCGTCTCCGGTCGTACTCACCCGGTGACACCATTCCCGGAGTGATTCCATGAGCAAGCGTACTTTCCAGCCCAACAACCGTCGTCGCGCCAAGAAGCACGGTTTCCGCGCCCGCATGCGCACCCGTGCCGGCCGCGGCATCCTCTCGGCTCGCCGCGCGAAGGGCCGCACCGAGCTCTCGGCGTAAGCCTCGTGCTCGCCCGTCCGTTCCGACTGACGCGAGGCACCGACTACAGATCGGTCGTCCGTCGCGGTGTTCGGTGCGGGGGCGCCCGTGTCATCACCTCGATGTTGGCGACCGGTGAAGCACGTGAGCCCAGGTTCGGGTTCATCATCAGCAAGCAAGTTGGCAACGCTGTGATCCGCAACACCGTGCGCCGACGCCTCAAGGCTGTCTGCGCATCGGCGGTGATCAACGTTCCCGAGGGCACGGATGTCGTCATCCGTGCCCTTCCTGCGTCTGCGACGGCTCCTTTCTCGGAGCTCGAGGCGGATGTGACCAGGTGTCTGGCGAGATTGACCCGCGGGCGGGTGACGGCATGAGCGCGTTGCCGTCCTACGCGATGGGTACCGCACACCTGCACGGAAGCGACCTCGTACGCAGCATCCCGCTGATCCCCCGCAATCTCGTGCTCGGCTTCCTCGCGGGATATCGCGCGGTGATCTCGCCTCTGTATGGCGACGTGTGCGCGTATTACCCATCTTGCTCGGCTTACGCTGTAGGTGCGGTACAGCAGCACGGTGCTGTGAAGGGGGCAGCGCTCTCGGCATGGCGGATCCTGCGCTGCAATCCCTGGACCAAAGGCGGCGTCGACGACGTCCGTCCTCATGACCATTTCCGATATGACCTGACCGCTCGAGGTTTCGTCGTACCTTCCCGAAAGGACTGATCAGTGGGTCTTGACCTTCTGCTCGCCTCTGCGACTCCCGCTCCTGATTCCGGTGGGGGTGGCTTCGACCTGCTCGGAACGATCCTCTGGCCGTTGAAGTGGGCCGTCGAGCTCATCCTCGTCGCCTGGCACTGGCTCTTCACCACCGTCGGTCTTCCCGAGGCGTCTGGCATCACCTGGATCCTGTCGATCGTCGGTCTGGTCATCGTCGTTCGTGGAGCAGTATTTCCCCTGTTCGTGCGGCAAATCAAGAGCCAGCGCAAGATGATGGAAATCGCTCCTGAGATGAAGAAGATCCAGGAGAAGTACAAGGGCAAGAAAGACCAGCTCTCTCGCGAGGCGATGAGCCGCGAGACCATGGGTCTGTACAAGAAGCACGGCACTTCGCCGATGTCGAGCTGTCTGCCTCTGATCGTGCAGATGCCGATCTTCTTCGCGCTGTTCAGCGTGCTCAACGACGTCACCAAGCATGCGCAGAACAACCTCGGAGGCGTCGGACTGCTGAGTTCCGAGCTCACGAAGCAGTTCTACGACGCCACGATCTTCGGCTCGGTGTCGCTGCACGGCACACTCGGTCAGGCCGTCGAGAGCCAGAACACGATCGCCATCGTCCTGCTCGTCGTCCTCGTCGTGCTGATGATCGGCTCGCAGTTCTTCACGCAGCTGCAGATCATCTCGAAGAACCTCTCGCCTGAGGCCAAGACCGGCCAGGCGTACCAGATGCAGAAGATCATGCTCTACGTGCTGCCGCTGGGCTTCATCTTCTCGGGTGTCTTCTTCCCGCTCGGTGTCGTCGTGTACTGGTTCATCTCGAACCTGTGGACGATGGCGCAGCAGTTCCTCGTCATCCGCGAGATGCCGACACCCGGTTCCGAGGCTGCCAAGGCCCGCGAAGAGCGCCTCGCTCGCAAGGGCAAGGCGATCGATTCGTCCGGCAAGGTCGTGCCGATGTCGGTCTACGAGGCCGAGCAGAAGCGGATGCTGGACGAGGCGGAGAAGGCGAAGCTGAACGCTCCTAAGCGTCAGCAGCCAGTGGGTAAGAAGCGAGCCAAGAAGAAGGGCCCCAACTCATGACCGGTGAGAACATCGCGGAGCGCGCGACCGATCGTTCGGAGCCCACTGTCGAGCAGCTCGAGCACGAGGGTGATGTCGCTGCCGACTTCCTCGAAGAGCTCCTCGACATCGCGGACATCGACGGCGATCTGAATCTCGACGTGCGTCAGGGGCGTGCCTATGTCTCGGTCGATGCTGAGGGGGAGGGGATCTCGGTTCTCGCTGACCCCGACACGGTCCAGGCCCTGCAGGAGATCACTCGCTTGGCGGTGCAGAGCAAGACAGGTGCCTTCTCACGCCTGATCCTCGATGTCGGCGGATCCCGCGACGCACGTCGTCGCCAGCTGGAGAAGCTGGTGGATGCTGCGGTCGTGAAGCTCGACGAAGGCGCCTCTCAGGCGTCGCTCCCTTCGATGTCGAGCTATGAGCGCAAGCTCGTGCACGACATCGTGGCAGACCGTGAACTCGTATCCGAGTCGTACGGCGACGGCGCCGATCGCCACACGGTGATCCGCCGGCGTTGATGTTTCACGTGAAACATCGTGGGGGATCGGTATGAGTTCGCTTGAGATGGAGCCGCCTGTCGCGGCATCGATCTTCGGTGATCGGATTGACCTTGCTCGTCGGTTCACCGCCGCACTCGCAGCGCAGGGTGAAGAGCGCGGACTGATCGGACCGCTGGAACTTCCTCGGCTGTGGACCCGCCACATTCTCAACAGTGCGATCGCCGCGCCGATCTTCCACGGCACAGGGGCGGACATCGGATCCGGCGCCGGGCTCCCCGGCCTCGTGCTCGCGATCGCGAGGCCCGACGTCGGTTGGACTCTGATCGAACCGATGGAACGCCGGGTCACCTGGCTGAACGAGCAGGCCGCCGAGCTGGGGCTCGAGAACGTCGAGGTGTTGCGATCGCGGGCCGAGGATGTGCCGGCGACCGCGAAGTTCGACTTCGTCACCGCCAGGGCGGTCAGTGCATTGCGCACGCTCATTCCGTTCACTGCCCCGCTGGTTCGCGACGGGGGAGAGCTCGCCCTTCTGAAGGGCATGAATGCACCCGCCGAGATCGAGGCGGCTGCCAAGCAGATCAAGAAGTACCGACTCAGCGACGTGCGTGTCGAAGTGCTGGGCGAGGGCGTACTCGCGGAGACCACTCGGGTTGTCCGGGCTACGGTTCGGGGTTAGTCGGTCGGTATGACCTTCTGGTGGCCGGGCTCTGGGCTGCCGACTCTCTCGCAGAACGGGTACCCTGCCCGCAAGCGGGGGTCCCTCCCGATGCTCGTTCGCTCGACATCCCTGCGCCCTGTTCCGTCCGCGCGGAGAGCGAGCTTCGCCGCTCAGTTTGTGGTGGGATGCTCGGATCTGCGTGATGTTTCACGTGAAACATCTGTCGCTGATGGGTGGTCATCGAGGTTCTTCCGCCGGAGTGCGCTCGGGGCGACCGGGCTCCGGGATGCCGACTCTCTCGCCGTGCAGGGGACCCGGCCCCTTCGCGGGCACCCTGATACTCGTTCGTCCGGCACCCCTGTGCGCTCGCTACGTCGCAGAGGGAGCGAGCTTCGCCGCTCCGCATGGTCGGACGGTCGCTTGAGGCGAACGTTTCACGTGAAACATGAGCGATCTTTCATAGCGATCGGAAGAGGGTACTGACCGTGGGCAAGGGGGTTGCCACAGGTACCGGTTCGGCGGGAGGTTTCTAGGGCATCTGATGTGGACAGGTCTTGATCGGTCGTGCAGGGGAGCACGAGATGTTTCACGTGAAACGGTGTGGGCTTCGGGTTGTAGCGTGGAAGCATGAGTGACGCACGCGCTGGTACGGTGAACACAGCCGGGGTCACCGACGCTGCCGCTTTCCTGGCATTGATGGACGGTCGTCCTGAACACGTGCAGGCGATCGCCACGGCTGTTCGGAACCTCTTCTACGAAGCGCTTCCCGAGACTGTCGAGGTCGTCTGGTTGACACAGGGAACAGTCGGCTGGGGGATCGGGTTCAAGAAGTTCACCGAGCAGTTCTCCTACCTCATTCCCCTCAAGGGTCACGTCACGCTCGGGTTCTACTGCGGCGGCGACCTCCCGGATCCCCAAGGTCTGCTTCCGACCGGCGGCGGCCGACAAGGCGGAGGGCGCCTGTCCATGCGCAGTGTGAAGCTGGGCACAGATGCAGCCGTCCGGGATCCAGCACTTCGAGCACTCAAAGAGTACGCCGCAGCCTACGTTCCCCCTCCGTGAGGTTGGAATCGCGCCTGCGGTGGCGCTGCGAGCCGTCGATGCGCGATGTTTCACGTGAAACACATGAGTCGTCGCCGAACGAGCGAGTACGGACTGGGACGGTAGGCGCGGTCTCCGTTCGGTTCGCAACGTCGGCCCTAGCGGTTAGAGTGGAAGACGGTCCCGAAAGGAGCGGATGTTTCACGTGAAACAGTCTGAAAAGGCAGCACCGAACAGTACTTTCGGGGTCGACACTCCACTGGCACGAGAGATCGCGGATCTGAGCGCGCGCAGGCGTGCACTGGAGGCGATCACCGTCGAGTTCAGTGGCGAGACTCGCGTCCTCACGGTGTCGAACCAGAAGGGCGGCGTCGGCAAGACGACGACTGCCGTGAACATCGCGTCCGCACTGGCGACGTTCGGTGCGAAAGTGCTCGTCATCGACCTGGATCCGCAAGGAAACGCGTCCACAGCGCTCGGCGTCCCTCACAACGCGGAGACCCCGAGCGTGTACGACGTCCTGATCGATGACGTCCCGCTCGCCGACATCGTCCAGCAGAGCCCCGAGTCGCCGAATCTGCTCTGCGCGCCCAGCACGATCCACCTCGCCGGCGCGGAGATCGAGCTCGTCGCTCAGGTCGCTCGCGAGCACCGACTCCGCAACGCTCTCACCCAGTACCTGACGGAGAACACCGTCGACTTCGTGATCATCGATTGCCCTCCGTCACTGGGACTTCTGACGATCAACGCCTTCACCGCGGCATCCGAGGTGTTCATCCCCATTCAGTGCGAGTACTACGCGCTCGAGGGTCTGAGCCAGCTTCTCGGCAGCATCCAGATGATCCAGAAGCATCTCAATCCCGAGCTTCACCTCTCGACGATCCTCCTCACGATGTACGACGGACGCACCCGTCTCGCGCAACAGGTGGCGGAAGAGGTACGCACGCACTTCCCTGAACAGGTGCTGCAGACCGTGATCCCGCGCTCGGTGCGGATCTCGGAGGCACCCAGTTTCGGCCAGACGGTGATCGCATACGACGGAACCTCCGCCGGTGCGATCGCATACCGCGAGGCCGCTGTCGAAATCGCGTCGCACACGACGCAGAGCAAGGAGAACTGATGGCCAAGCGCACCGGATTGGGCCGAGGAATCGGCGCACTCATCCCCACTGCAGATCAGGCGGAGCGCCCGGTGGACGTGTTCTTCCCCGGTGCCTCCCTGCGTCCGACGACCGACATCACGATCACGGTGCCGGATGAGTCTCCTGCGGAAGAGCCCGACCTCACCACGGTTCCCGGCATCCACCTGATCCAGATCGATCCTCAGAAGATCGTTCCCAACCCGCGGCAGCCGCGTACGCATTTCGACGAGGACGACCTGGCCGAGCTCGTGCACAGCGTGCGGGAGTTCGGTGTGCTCCAGCCGGTGATCGTCCGCAAGAACGCAGACGGCGACTACGAGCTGATCATGGGGGAGCGGCGTACCCGCGCGGCGCGTGAGGCCGGTCTCGAAGCGATCCCGGCGATCGTGCGCGAGACCGCCGACGAGAACCTGCTGCGTGACGCCCTCCTGGAGAACCTGCACCGGTCCGAGCTGAACCCCCTGGAAGAGGCATCGGCCTACCAGCAGTTGCTCGAGGACTTCGGGATCACCCAGGAGGAGCTCGCGACGCGCATCGGCCGATCCCGACCCCAGATCAGCAACACGATCCGGCTGCTCAGGCTCCCGGTTCCGGTGCAGCAGCGCGTCGCTGCGGGGGTGCTGTCCGCCGGACACGCCCGTGCTCTGCTCTCGCTCGACAGCCCGGAGGCGATGCAGAAGCTCGCCGACAAGGTGATCAACGAAGACCTCTCGGTCCGTGCCACAGAAGAGGCAGCGAAGGCTGTGCCGTCATCCGGATCGAAGGCGCAGAAGCCGCAGCCTGGGGCGCGACGCGCCTATCTCGACGAGGTGTCCGGCAAGCTCGGTGACCGACTGAACACCCGGGTCAAGATCACCCTCGGTGCACGAAAAGGCCAGGTCGCGATTGAATTCGCATCCATTCAGGATCTCAACCGCATCCTGTCGGAGCTGGGTGAGCAGGGCTACGGATCCTGAAGTTATAGCCGCGCCCTCGCGGTGAACCGCCGCGAACTCCTAGAGTGAGCACAGACGGGGGAGGGCACATGTCAGAGAAGAAGAGCACGGTCGGCCGTTTCAGCGCCAGGGTCATCGGAATCAGCATCGCCGCCGCGCTCGGCGGGTTCCTGTTCGGCTTCGACACCGCGGTGATCAATGGAGCGGTGGATGCTCTCGCCGGGGCCTTCGACCTCGGGCCGGCTCTGCAGGGCTTCGCCGTGTCGTCCGCACTGCTCGGTTGCGCGGTCGGTGCCTGGTTCGCCGGGAGCCTCGCGAACAAACTCGGCCGCATCCCCGTGATGGTGATCGCTGCGGTTCTGTTCCTCGCGTCCTCGATCGGCTCGGGCCTCGCCTTCGGGGTCATCGACCTCATCGTCTGGCGCGTGATCGGTGGCATCGGAGTGGGGGCGGCATCCGTCATCGCTCCCGCCTACATCGCGGAAGTGTCGCCGGCGAAGGTACGCGGCAGGCTCGGCTCGCTGCAGCAGCTCGCCATCGTGACCGGTATCTTCACCGCGCTGCTCTCCAACGCTCTCCTTGCGAACATTGCCGGCTCGGCTGCCGACGTGCTGTGGTTCGGTATCGACGCGTGGCGCTGGATGTTCATGGTCGAGTCCATCCCAGCCATCGTCTACGGCGTCATGGCGCTGCGACTGCCTGAATCTCCGCGCTTCCTGGTGGCTCGTGGCCAGATCGACAAGGCATCCCAGGTGCTCTTCGACTTCACCGGAGAGACCGATGTGAACGTCAAGATCGAAGAGATCCGCTCCACTCTGAACGCCGAGAAGCGCGAGTCGCTGAGCGACCTGCGCGGGGAACGGTTCGGGCTCAAGCCGATCGTCTGGGTCGGCATCCTTCTGAGCGTCTTCCAGCAGTTCGTCGGTATCAACGTGATCTTCTACTATTCGACGACACTGTGGCTCTCGGTCGGATTCGATGAGTCCAGCGCGCTTCTGACGTCGGTCTTCACCTCCATCACGAACATCGTCGTCACGATCATCGCCATTCTTCTCGTCGACAAGGTCGGCCGACGTCCGATGCTGCTGACGGGTTCCATCGGCATGGCCGTGACGCTGGGCATGATGGCGGTCGCGTTCTCGTTCGGCACCCTGCAGGACGGCAGCGTCGTGCTCCCGCAACCGTGGTCGCTGATCGCGCTGATCTGCGCCAACGGCTTCGTCGTGTTCTTCGGCGCGACCTGGGGCCCGCTCGTCTGGGTGCTGCTGGGCGAGATGTTCCCGAACAGCATCCGTGCCGGCGCCCTCGCGGTCGCTGCGGCCGCGCAGTGGATCGCGAACTTCTTCATCTCCACGACCTTCCCGGCCTTCGCCGAGATCGGGCTGACGTTCGCCTACGGGTTCTACGCGTTCTTCGCCGTCGTGTCGTTCTTCTTCGTCTTCTATCAGGTGCCGGAGACGAAGGGCAGAGAGCTCGAGACGATGACGGATGTCGTGAATCTCCCGCGCCGGGGTGGCAGAAAGCGCGCGTAGGCTTGAAGCATGTCAGAAGCCGTTCCGCGTCGTGCCAGCCTCGAGGTCCTGAGGGCGGAAGCGGCGGACGAACTGGCGGTGCTCATCCAGGAGCGTCTTCTGAGCGGTGAAGACCCGTGGGACTTCATGGAAGACCTTCCCAGCGTCGACGAACTCGTGGTGTACCTGCTGCGGGCCGACAACATCGCCGCCAACGACGGTGTGCGCCCAAACGCGACGCGCAACTACCGCGTGATGCGGCAGATCGCCCTGGAGTACCCCGAGCTGACCCCGGCGGTGTGGCGCCTGCTGGGCGTGGAGACCCGTCATCGCAAGTGGGACACCACTGTCGCCGACGTGCAGTGAGTCACGTCACCGGCGTTCGCGTCACGGCCGGACCGAATCGTATGCCGTGAAGCGCATACAAAAAGGCCCGCCCCTCCGGATGGAGAGACGGGCCTGAAGAGAAGAGGATCAGCCGATGAACGCGGCGAGATCCTTCTCGAGCGCGGGCTTCGGCTTGGCGCCGATGATCGTCGTCTTGACCTCGCCGCCCTGGAAGACCTTCATCGCCGGGATCGACGTGATCTGGTACTTCATGGCGAGCTCGGGGTTCTCGTCGACATTGAGCTTGACGATCGTGATCTTGTCCGGGTTCTCAGACTGGATCTGGTCGAGCACCGGCGCGACCATGCGACACGGTCCACACCATTCGGCCCAGAAGTCCACGAGTACGGGGCCTTCAGCCTGCAGCACATCTTGGTCCCAGGTCGCCTGGCTCGTTACCTTGGCAGTCATCAGATTTCTCCTTGGATTGGGGTTCACCCGCTACAACAGCGGTTGAACGGAAAGTGTTCCCGTCAAGCGATGATCGCGGCCGCCTCCGCCGCGGGGAACTCCACGGAGGCGTCGTCAAAATCCGCGAGGAAGTGCTCCGCGTCGAGCGCGGCGATCGTGCCGGTGCCCGCAGCCGTGATGGCCTGACGATAGGTCGGGTCGATCACGTCGCCCGCGGCGAAGACGCCGGGGACCGAGGTGCGAGAGGAGCGGCCGTCGATCCAGATCGTGCCCTCGGGGGTGAGATCGAGCTTGCCGTGAACGAGGTGGGTGCGCGGGTCGTTGCCGATCGCGACGAACAGGCCGTCGAGCGCGAGCTCGCTGACCGTTCCGTCGACCGTGTTGCGCAGCTTCACGCCGTTGACGCTGTCACCACCGGTGATCTCGTCGACCTCGGCGTTCCAGATGAACTCGATCTTCTCGTTCGCGAAGGCACGCTCCTGCATGATCTTCGAGGCGCGCAGCGTGTCCTTGCGGTGGATCACGTAGACCTTCGAAGCGAAGCGCGTGAGGAAGGTCGCCTCCTCCATCGCCGAGTCGCCGCCGCCGACGACCGCGATGTTCTTCTCGCGGAAGAAGAAGCCGTCGCAGGTGGCGCACCAGGAGACGCCGTAGCCGGACAGCCGCTCCTCGCCTTCGATGCCGAGCTTGCGATAGGCCGAGCCGGTCGCGTAGATGATCGTCGCAGCCTCGTGGGTGGTGCCGCTGCCGAGGGTGAGCTTCTTGACGGGGCCGTCGAGCTCGAGCGACGTGACGTCGTCGTAGATGACCTCGGTGCCGAACTTCTCCGCCTGCTCCTGGAACTTCGCCATGAGCTCAGGGCCCTGGATGCCCTCCGGGAAGCCGGGGTAGTTCTCGACCTCGGTGGTGTTCATGAGCTCTCCGCCGACCTCGACGGAGCTTGCGATGAGAAGCGGCTTCAGGTTCGCGCGCGCCGCGTAGATGGCAGCGGTGAATCCCGCAGGACCGGACCCGATGATGATGACCTGACGCATGTGCTCCCCGTCTGTGAATTCTTGCCTCGGATGCTTCAACCAATGGTAGTCGCGCGGCATTCCCGCACCCGCGTCCTCTACCGCCTGGTGAAAACATGCTCGTGCGACCGCCGGGCACCGCTCGATCTACCCCTTGCGCCGCCGCACGACGGTGCGGATGATGCCGAGCACGAGGAACAGTCCGATGATCCCACCTAGGATCCCGAGACCGATGGTCTCCCACTCGGCGCGCACGGTGACGGCTGCGGTCTGGTCGGTGCCGATCTGCACCCCGGTGGGTGAAGTGAGCGAGAAGTCGACGGTGAGCGATCCGCTGCCCACGCGAGCCTCCACCGGCACCTTGACTCGGGTGTTGCTGGCGGGCAGCGCCTCGACCGAAATCGAAGGCTGCACATCGAGACGAGCGTCGGATGGCGTCGACGTCAGCTGCACGTTGACTGGCCACGGCAGATCATTGCGCACCCAGACGGGCATCGGCGCCGCCGCCGTGAACAACTGGATCGGGCTCGGCTCCTGCACTCCCACCGCGTCGAGCGTGGTCGTCGTTTCGACGCGCCGCGCGGCGACGGCGTCCGCGTATCCTTCGGCGTCGCGGATGCCGATCACGCGCAGCATCCGAAGCCGTTCGGGGGAGAGCAGCAGAAGAGGATCGTCGAGGATCGTCGCGAACGCGGTCAGCCGGGCCTCGTCGGCGAGGAGCGTCTTCAGCTGCGCGGCACGGTCGGCGGATGCTGCGGCCTCCGTTTCCACCACGCGAAGGGTCGCCGACTGCGGTGAGCCGGTACGCAGCGTGCTGAAGTCCGTCGGGTCGGCGATCGCCGACACCGACAGGATCGTCTCGCGGAGCGACTCTGCCGTGCGCGCCTCGTTCCGGTCGAGTCCCACCAGCACCGACGAGGCGGGACCGGTGAGCGCGAGGTGAGCCATTCCCTCCGCGATGTGCTCTTCGCGGATGCCGTCGTCTGTCTCTGCGGCGGCACCCGACAGGGCGGCGGAGGCCGCCGCATCCATCACCAGCGCGCGGTGTCCGTCGACGTCGACCACTGCGCCGGTGGCTGCGGCGATCGACGTCGACGGCACGATGGTCGTCGCATCACCCGACATCCATTCGTCGAACGTCGCGAGGTCGGTGGTGTCGACGCCGGGCGTCGGCCAGAGCACGCCGGGGGACGCGCGCTCGATCGACATCAGATCGGCGTCGGACGGCAGCACGGGGCCGGTCGGAGTAGGGGCCGGAGTGGGCGTCGGCGTTGTGGTCGGCGAGGGCGTGGGCGTCGCTGTGGCGAAGTTCGCGGGATCGAGCTCGGAGGCGAGCGGCAGCGGCGTCAGCAGGCCTGGCAGTTCCGCACGTGACTGCGTTGTGGCGTCCGCGTCTCCGGCCTGCAGCGCGAATCGATCGTTGGGGAGTGATTCGAGGCGATCCAGCCACTGGACCGACGTCGCAGGGGCCGCAGCGCCGAGCGCGCGGATCGCTGCAGGGATCAGCGGGTCGACGGCGAGCGAGGCCGAGGTCCCGGCGACGCCGTCGAGCTGCGCGGTGAGCGCGCCGTCAGGGGCCGTGAGGATCGTGAGCTCCTCGGCGGTGAGGAGAGCACCGTCGGCCGGTGTCGCCGTCACCGGAACGAGCACCGTGACCCGTGCGGCGGCGTCGCCGTGGATGATCAGCACGCTCGTCGCCGTGGTCGCAGCAGCGGGGGTCGACGTGTCCGCCGCGAGGGTCGCACGGATCGGATAGATGCCGTCGGGCAGCGCGCCGAGCGTGCCGACGGGGGTCAGCACCGACATGGTGGAACGGTCGGATGCTGCGATCGTCTCGGTCTCCTCGACGCCGAGCGGGGTGAACCCGCCTGGTGCCTCCCCGGAATCGAGCCAGGTCGTCACCGCGGCGCCGTCCGCCAAGGCGGTGCGGTTCAGCTCCACCGTGACCTGACCGGGGGAGAGCGCCGCCGCGGTGCCGTTGTCGATCGTGATGGTGGTCAGCAGCGACGAGCCCGGCTGGGACACCCCGTGCACTCCGGCCGAGAGCGAGATCTCGACGGCGCCGTCGTCCGGTGCGTCCTCATCGGCGAACGCCGCAGTCGGCGGTGTCAGCAGCGGCGCGGCGACGATCGCGGCGGCCACCGCGAACACCAGCGCACCGCGTGCACGGCGCTGTGCGCGCACACGACGGCCGAATCGGGGGGTGATCAACGTCTCTGGTCTTCCTCGGGGACCGCGGCGGTCATCCCGTGAGTTGTGACCCTGTGATTCTAGGCGGGTGTGCGAGGGGAAGCCTGAAGGCGCGTAGAGTGACGGCCGTGTCCGACGCGCTCCCGCCCACTCCCGATCCGTCACTCGTCGATGCGTTGGCGTCGGATCTGGATGCGGCAGACTTCCGTTCCGAGCCGCTACGGCGCTTGTGGGGGGAAGAAGCCGACGACGCGCTCGGCCGCGGGGTGCGCGAGCCCCTGCTGCGTGCGATCGCACGGGATGTCGGAACGCTCGCGACGCTCGGTCGCCTGTTGGTGCTCGGGTTGCCGCAGCCGGTCGCACTGGTCGATCAGGCCCTGCCCCGCCTCGGCTTCGAAGGGCTGATCGGCCTCGGCCTCGCCCGGTTCTCCGACGATGAGGAGGATGTCGCGCCTGCGGCGCTGATCCGTCCGCAGTCGTTCGTGGATTCCGACGGCATCGGCGAATGGTGGATCGCCAGCGACCTCGACGAACTGGCGCTCGGCACGGAACTGCCCGCCGATCACGTGCTCGGTGTGGGCGGAGCATCCCGCACGCTCGCCGAGCTGGTCGTGCCGGTGCCGGTCGGTCGGGCACTGGATCTCGGCACCGGATGCGGCATCCAGGCCCTCCTCGTCTCTCGTCACGCGGGTGAGGTCGTCGCGACCGACATCTCGGCGCGGGCGCTCGCCTTCGCGGAGCTCAACGCGCGCCTGAACGGTGTGAGCAACGTGACGTTCCGGCAGGGCAGCATGTTCGAACCGGTGGACGGAGAGGCATTCGACCTGATCGTCTCGAATCCACCGTTCGTCATCACTCCGCGCGTCGACGGCGTGACCGCGTACGAGTACCGTGACGGCGGGCTCATCGGTGATGCGCTCGTGGAGCAGTTCGTGCGCACCGCTCCTGCGCATCTCACGCCAGGGGGCATCGCGCAGCTGCTCGGCAACTGGGAGACCGTCGAGACATCCGGCCTCGACCGTCTCGAGTCGTGGATCGATCCGTCGCTGGATGCCTGGGTGATCCAGCGCGAAGAGCTCACACCGCTGACCTATGCCGAGCTGTGGATCCGCGACGGCGGCACCACGCCGCGCGAAGACGCGTTCGGGCGGATGCTGGAGGCCTGGCTGGACGACTTCGCCGCACGAGGTGTCACAGCCATCGGGTTCGGATACGTGCTGATGCGTCGGGGCGATGCCGGTCAAGAGCCGCTGCGTCGTTTCGAGACGGTAGCGCAGCCGCTGTCGGCGCCTGGTCGCACGCTGCGCGACGGCCTCGCCGCGCACGACTCATTGGCCGACGGCATCCCGCAGACCCTCGTCACGGCGGCGGATGTCACCGAAGCGCGGCACTACATGCCAGGAGATGACGATCCGAGCGTGATCGAGCTGCGCCAGGGCGGTGGCTTCGGCCGCACGGTGTCGGTGGACTCAGCGCTCGCCGGATTCGTCGGCGCGTGCGACGGCGAGCTCGGTGTCACGCAGATCGTGTCTGCACTGGCGGACCTGTTCGAGGTGCCGCTCGTCGACCTGTGGAACGATCTCGAACCGCGCATCCGCCGACTCGTGCTCGACGGGTTCCTCGTCGCGGGCTGAGAGGGGCGGATGCGCAGAGCCTGGCTGCGGCGGGAATGCCGGCGCCATCCATTCGGTTGCATGAAACCATGAAGGCTTTCGGATTCCTCTCGTTCGGGCACTACGCCCCCGTGCCCGGCTCAGGCACCCGCACGGCCGGCGACATGCTGCATCAGACGATCGACCTCACCGTCGGCGCTGATCAGCTCGGCGTCAACGGTGCGTACGTGCGGGTGCACCACTTCGCCCGTCAGGCGGCGTCTCCGATGCCGCTGCTGGCGGCGATGGCGGCGAAGACCGAGCGCATCGAGGTCGGCACCGGCGTCATCGACATGCGGTACGAGAACCCGCTGCAGTTCGCGGAAGAGGCCGCAGCCCTCGACCTGATCGCCCGCGGCCGTATCGCGCTGGGCGTGAGCCGTGGCTCACCCGAGACCGCACTGCGCGGTTACGAGGCGTTCGGCTACGTCGGCTCGGAAGACCCACGTGGTGCGGACCTCGCCCGTGACAAGTTCGACCTCTTCCTCGAGGCGATCGACGGTGCGGGTGTCGTGCAGGGCGATCCTCAGCAGGTCGGTGAAGGCCGATACCTTGCGATCGAGCCGCGCTCCGAGACGCTGCGAGACCACATCTGGTGGGGGTCCGGCTCACGCGCGACGGCCGAGGAGACCGGCCGCAAGGGTCTCAACATGATGAGCTCGACCCTGCTCACGGAAGCCACCGGCGTGCCGTTCCATCAGCTGCAGCGCGAGCAGATCGACCTGTATCGCGCGGCGTACAAGGCGGCCGGCCACACCGGCAGGCCGCGCGTCTCCGTCAGTCGGAGCGTGTTCCCGCTGATCAACGACATGGATCGGGCCTACTTCGGACTGCGCAGCGCCGAGAACGGAGACCAGGTCGGCATCATCGACGGATTCCGCTCGACGTTCGGCAAGACGTACGCCGCAGAGCCCGATGTGCTCATCGAACAGCTTCGCGCCGACGAGGCCGTGATGGCTGCGGACAGCCTCATGCTGACGATCCCGAACCAGCTGGGCGTCGACTACAACCTGCACGTCCTCGAGTCGTTCGCGACGCACGTCGCGCCGGCGCTGGGGTGGAAGCCGAACACCGAGGGGCCCGTACAGGGCGACGCGGCCTGAGGACGCCTACGGCGTCGGTCGCACGGAAAAGGCGACGTCGAAGACCGCATCGACGGCGAACCCGATCGTCGCGGCCTCATCCTCGAGACTCGTGTCGCCGGCTGGCATGGCACGCGCGATCGAGAGTCCGTCGACCACGGTGAGCAGGAGGTGCGATCGCCTGGCGTTGTCGCCGGGAGGCAGTACACCCTCCTCTTCGAGGATCGCGAGCCAGGCGCCGACCCGGCGATCCGCTTGCGATACCAGAACCTGATAGCCGGCGCGGATATCCGGGTCGACCTGGGCATCGGCGAACACTGTGAGCAGGTTGGTCCACACCTCGCGCGCCTGGACGGCTGTGCCGACAGGGTCCAGCAGACGCCGGATGCATTCGCGCAACCGCTCGCGCGGGGGGATCGACGTGTCGCGGATGCGCTCGTCGGGCATGGCCGCGTCGTACGTGGCCGTCAGGGCCGCATTGATCAGGTCGCGCTGAGTGGGGAAATGATGCCGCAGCGTGCTCGCACCGCACTCCGCACGCGCTGCTACCGCGCGCACGCTCAACCGGGGAGCGCCCTCCTGCATCATCTCCGTCGCCGCGGCGATGATGCGATCTCGCGTGTTCATCACGATCCTCCTTCGTCGATCTTAGGTCACTAGCACACTGTACTAGCACAGTGTGCTAGTATCGACCCATGACCGACGACAGCATCCGCTCACAGCGCACACGCACGCTGATCACCGAGGACCTTCTCCTCGTGCTGTTCCAGCCCGACTCGGGAACGATCGCGGGCGAGTACACGCTCTTCTACGTGCTCGCCGGCGGTGCGCTGACCGATCTCGCGCAGCACGGTCACGCCACGATCGAGGATGCCGGCGTCCGCGGCGTCCGGATCCATGCCGCCGGCGATCCGCCGGAGGATGAACTGCTTCGTCCGATGTGGGATTACATCAGCCAGAAGCCCCGCGGGGTCCAGACGGTTCTCGCGGCCAGCGGGCCGACGCTGCGTGAACCCGTCCTCGATCGACTCGTCCGACGCGGTGACATCGGTCGGCAGAAGCGGCGTGTGCTCGGGTTGTTCCCGTCGACTGCCCTCGTCGACGGCGGGTCGGGTCGACGCGCCGAACTCGTGGCTCGAATGCGCGCCGCTCTCGTCGACGGCGAACAGCCGACCGCGCACATCGCAGCCCTCGTGGCGCTCGTCTCGGCGAGCGGATCGCTTCCCGTGCTGCACCGTGAGATCCCGTGGTCCAGCGCCACGGCCACCAGGGCGAAGAACCTGGAACAGGGCGACTGGGCCGCCGAAGCGGCCGCGGCCGCCGTCACCCGCACGATGGTCGCCGTCCTGACCAACTCGCTCGTCGTCAGCGCCGCAGTGGCCAACCGCTGACGCCGCCCCAAGCCCTCCTCCCCGACCGATCCGTCACCGCCGCACCCGGCGGTGTTAGAAGTGTTCGCAGACCCCAGAAGGAAAGAACATGAACTTCATCGAATTCCTGCAGGACCTCATGTCCCAGGTTCCGGTCCTCGTGCAGCCGCTCATCGTCGCGGCCGCCGCAGCGATCCCGTTCCTCGAGTCCGAGCTCGCTTCCGTGCTCGGGGTGTGGTCCGGGCTGAACCCGTTCATCGCGGCCGGCGCCGCGATGGTCGGCAACTTCGCCTCCGTCTTCGTGGTCGTCTTCTTCGGAGCACGCATCCGTGCGATGATCGTCGCCCGACGAGCGCGGCGCTCCGAACTCGTCAGCGTCGGCGGACCCGTCGCCGGCAGCGCGGCGGGAGTGAGCGAGCCTGCCGTCGAGCCCAAGCCGGAGTCGAAGGGTGTGCGGCGCTTCAAGAAGTTCCTCGTGCGCTTCGGCGTGCCCGGGGCGAGCATCCTGGGGCCGCTGGCCATCCCGACGCAGTTCACCTCGGCATTGCTGGTGTCGACCGGCGTCTCGAAGGGATGGGTGCTTCTGTGGCAGGGGGTCGCGATCTTCCTCTGGACGACGATGACCACGCTGATCGCCACCGGTGTGCTCACGCTCGTGACCGCGTGACCGCGTGACCGGAAGCCCCGCTACGCTTCCGGCATGAGCTACTCGCTGAACGCCAGTTCGAACGACGACCGCGTCGAATCGCTCAAGCGGCAGCACCAGCGGCGGCAGAGCCGATTCTTCATAGCGTTCGCGCTCATCGAAGGTTTCGCACTCGCCGCCGCTGTGGTCGTGGTCTATCTGCTCGAGCTCGTCGATCCCGATCAAGGGATCTGGCTTCTCGTCGCGATCGCTGTCATCGGCGGTCTCACGATGAGCATGGGAGTGCTGTCGATGAGTCGGCGGCACGCCCAGGAGATGCGCGACCTCACCGGCCGTTGAGCACGCGGTGAGCCGCAGCATCCGGATCAGGCTGCTTCGCGATCAGGCCGATGATCGGACCGAGCGCGGCCTTCACGGTGAGCATGCGCATCACCGTCTCACGCAGCCACGCGACCGCACGGCCGCGCCGGAACATGAGCCTCGCCAGCATCCGCGAGTTCGACTGCGCCGCCTCGACACGCGGCTTCTCGATGCGCTCCCACTCGGCCAGCACCTGTGACAGTCCGTCGCGATCGGCGTGCGCCAGCATCCGACCCAGCATCCACGCCGACTCCATCGCCATCGCAGCGCCGATTCCGGCCGTGGGCAGGAACCCTGCCGCCGCATCGCCGAGCAGCACTGCCCCCGGTGCGACCCAGCGCTCGGCGCGCACATCGGTGAGCGGCCAGAAGTACGGATCAGGGTCGGCGGCGACGGCATCCAGAGCGGCGAGGAGTCGCGCGCTCAGCTCGGGAGCGGCGGCTCGCACGCGGTCGGCGAAGGCGCGCGGACCGACAACGGTGTCGGCGACCGGCCCGCCGAGGAAGACGCCGAGTCGACCTTTGACGGGATAGACGCCCAGGAAGGACCCGTCTCCCCACACCTCCTCGCCGAGCTCCTCGTCGCCGATCGGCGGGCACCAGCTGACCCATCCGCCCCAGCCGGTGTCGGTGGCGTGCACGTTCCCGACCGGCAGCAGATCCCTGGTTCGCGAATGGATGCCTTCGGCCGCGACGACCAGGTCGAAGGATGCCGTGACCCCCGTGTCCGCGAACGAGACGGCCGATTCGCCGTCGTCCCATGTGATCGCGCCGATCGACGCGCCGAAGCTCACCGGCGTTCCGTCGCTGCTGAGCAGGTCGAGCAGGATGCCGCGCTCCACGCCCTGATAGTCGCCGTGGACCGCGAGAAGGGCGCCGAGGTCGTCGGTGCGCAGCCGCCTGCCTCGACGTGAATGGAAGGCGTACCGGCTCAGGGGCGTGCTGTCCGCGAGGTACTCGCGTCGGATGCCGAGGTCGTCGAACACCCTGTCGACGGTCGGCATGAGGGCGAGCATGTATCCAGGGTGCGACATGGCGGGCATCCGTTCGATCACGACGGGATGCAGGCCCTGCCGTCGCAGGAGTGCGGCGAGAGTGATCCCGGCGACGCCCGCGCCGGCGATGAGGATGCGCAACCGATCATCACGTGCTGACTCGACCTGCGCATCGAGGTCGGTGGCGACCATCGTCATGATCTCTCCTCTGCTGACGCTTATGGACCGGGTGGTCCACATTCTACGCCCGCTGGACCACGTGGTCCAGTAGGATCGGGCCCATGGTGGATCGTGACGAGGCGGAGCGCCGGCCTGGGGCGTTGACGCCCGAACGTCGAGCAGCTCTCGCACAGGCGACAGTGGCCGAGTTCGCACGCGCCGGGTACGACGGGGCGTCCCTGAATCGCATCATTCGCGATTCGGGCATGAGCAAGAGCTCCTTCTACCATTTCGTCGGGTCCAAGAGCGAGCTGTTCGACGTCGTCGTGCGGATGCTGATCGCCGACGTGCGCGCGCAGTGGGCGCCACCCGCACCAGGCGAGTTCGCCGGCCGCAGGTTCTGGCGCCGGGTGGATGCGCTGCTCGAGGAGTTCGGTGCTCTCTCCGCGCAGCCCGCGCTCCAGCATCTGGGCCGGATCTTCTACCTCGGCGCCGGCCCCGGCGGATCCGATGCGCGCGCCAAACTGCTGGGCGCGGTACGTGCCTGGGTCGAGGAGGTCCTCCGGGTCGGACGCGACTCGGGACAGATCGGCGCGGAACTGCCGATCGGCCTGCAGACCGACGTGACGTTCGCGGTGCTGCGCGCGATCGACGAATGGGCTCTCGCACACGACGCCGACGGACGGGGTGCGGTCGCGGCATCCGCCCCTGGCCTTCTGCTGCGGCGGATGCTGGCGACCCGAGCGCCGGAGGAGTCGTGACCCTGGCGCGGCTCGGGCCATTCCCGCCCCGGTAATCTGGAATCCATGCTGAACATGGCCGAAGGGCTCGAACGCCTGCGCGCGCTCGCCGAAGGATCCGTCGTCGCCGAGGTCGCGCGCGCCTTCGACACCGCCGGTTTCGAACTCGCGGTCGTCGGTGGCCCCGTGCGCGACGCGCTGCTCGGTCGCGCGGTGCACGACCTCGACTTCACGACGAACGCCTCACCCGACGAGATCCTGAAGATCGTCACGCCGATCTCGTCCACGCAGTGGGACATCGGCCGCGCCTTCGGCACGATCGGCGCCAGGGTTCGCGGCGAGCAGGTGGAGATCACCAGCTACCGCGCCGACAGCTACGACGGCGTGACACGCAAGCCCACCGTCGAGTTCGGCGACACGATCGACGGTGACCTGGCTCGTCGTGACTTCCGCGTCAATGCGATGGCGCTCCAGGTGCCCGCTGTGAAGCTCATCGACCCGACCGGTGGCGTCGAGGATCTCGTGGCCGGCATCCTGCGCACCCCGGCCGACCCGAACGTGAGCTTCGGCGACGATCCGCTCAGGATGCTGCGAGCCGCCCGTTTCAGTGCACAGCTCGGCTTCGAGATCGAAGAGGGCACCCGTGAAGCGATCGGGCGGTTGCGCGAGACGCTCAAGATCGTGAGCCCAGAGCGCATCCAGGGCGAGCTCGTGCGTCTCATGCAGACCGACGACCCCGCACGTGGCATCCGCGTCCTGGTCGAGACCGAGCTCATCGAGGAGTTCCTGCCCGAGGTCAGTGCGCTGCGCCTCGAGGTCGACGAGCACCACCACCACAAGGATGTCTACGAGCACTCGTTGACCGTGCTCACGCAGGCGATCGAGCTCGAGCACTCGCGGCATCCGGATGCCGCACCGGATGTGCCGCTGCGCATAGCCGCACTGCTGCACGACATAGGCAAGCCCCGCACCCGCAAGCTCGAGCCGGGTGGCGCGGTCACCTTCCATCACCACGACGTGGTCGGATCGCGCATGGCGCGCAAGCGCCTGCAGGCCCTGCGCTTCGACGGCGACACGACGGATGCCGTCGCCACGCTGATCGAGTTGCACCTGCGGTTCTTCGGATATGCCGAGGGAGCCTGGACGGATGCTGCGGTGCGGCGCTACGTGCGCGACGCCGGCGACCTGCTGGAGCGGCTGCACATCCTCACTCGCGCAGATGTCACGACGCGCAACAAGCGCAAGGCCTCGCGTCTCGCCGGCGCCTACGACGACCTCGAGAAGCGCATCGCGGACCTCCGCGAGCAGGAGCAGCTCGACGCCATGCGCCCCGAGCTCGACGGCAATCAGATCCAGCAGATCCTCGGGATCGGGCCGAGCCGCGAGATCGGCGAGGCGTACAAGTTCCTGCTCGACCTTCGGCTCGACGAGGGCGTGCTCGGTGCGGATGTCGCCGAGCAGCGCCTCCGCGAGTGGTGGGCTGCGCGCAGCTGACCACAGCGGTGCGCTCCTGCCGTGGCGTCGTACACTGAGATCACGCTCCGTCACTGAAGACAGGAGAGCCTTGTCATCATCATGGTCAGCATCGCGTGACGTCTCCGCCGAGGCATCGCGTCTGATGATCGAGCGTGCGCACGAGGAGCTCGTGGCCGGGAACCTCGAAGATCGACGGCTCGAGAATGTGCGCCCCCTGGTGCGCGACTCCTGGGAGCGATCCTGGCGGCAGCGCGTCGGCGCAGAGGGCCTTCCTCCTCTTGCGCTCGACGCGGACGAGCTCGAGCGGTATCGGCTCGAGCATCCGCTCGCCGACGCGATGGCGATGATCCGCGCGCTGCTGCTCCCCGGTGATCCGGCCGCGTCAGGCGTGATCGTGGCCGTCGGAGATCATGCGGGCCGTCTGCTCTGGGTCGAGGGCGATCTCGACAAGAGAGTGCTCAGTGGAGATATGGGGTTCGTCGCCGGGGCGGACTGGTCGGAGGATGCGGTCGGCACATCCGCGCCGGGTACGGCGCTCCAGCTCGGTGAATCGGTGCAGATCCATCAGGCAGAGCACTACAACCGTCTCGTGCATCCCTGGTCGTGCACGGCGGCGCCGGTGCTCGATCCGGAGACGAAGAGGATCCTCGGCGTCATCGACGTCACGGGAGGCCCCGAAGTCGCCACGCCGCAGGCCCGCCTGCTGGTGGACGCCACGGCGAGGGCGGTGGAGTCTGAGCTGCTGGTGGCCAGGCTGCGCGCCCGCAGCACGACCTCGCCACCGCCGCCCCGCCTGCCTGCGCGCAGGCCAGTGACGACCAGAGCGATGCTGCGCGTGCTCGGGCGGGATCGCGCACGACTGGAGACGTTCGCCGCCGCGGCGGAGTCGGTCATCGAACTCAGCGCGCGGCACGCCGAGATCCTGCTCATGCTGGCGACCCATCGACAGGGGATGTCCGCCGATCGCCTGGCCGAACTCGTATACGGCGAAGGCGCATCGCCCGACACGCTGCGGCCCGAGATGGTGCGCCTGCGCAAGGTGCTCCAAGCCACCGCGCCCGAGCTCGTGCCGGAATCCCGGCCGTACCGGCTGGGCGTGCCGCTGGAGACCGATGCGCACAACGTGCTGTCGCTTCTCGATCGCGGTGCCCATCGTGTCGCCCTGAGCTCGTATCGAGGACCGGTGCTTCCCGAGTCGACGGCACCAGGAGTCGAGGAGATGCGGGAGGGCATCCGCGCAGCGCTCCGGGACGCGATGCTCACCGAGGCCAGCATCGACGTCCTTCTCGCCTACGCCGACATCCCCGAGGGCGCGGACGACGAAGAGGTGCTGCGCCTGTGCCTGGAGATGCTGCCGGCGCGCTCGCCGCGCCGTACAGGACTCGTGAGCCGGATCGAGAAGCTCCAGCGCGACTGAGCGCAACCCGATGCAACGTGGCGCACCGTCATGCAACGTTGCGCGGCCTACCTTCGACGCAAAGCCCCGCAGCATTGCAGCTGCCCGTCGAAGGAGACGCACATGACCATCGTCGAAGAGACCGTATCCACCGCCTACGCGGCCCCTGGCACCGACGGCGCCGTTGCGCAGTACCGCCCGCGGTACGGGCATTACATCGGCGGCGAGTTCGTGGAACCCGTCAAGGGCCAGTACTTCGAGAACGTGAGTCCGGTCAACGGCAAGCCGTTCACCGAGGTCGCCCGCGGCACGGTGGAAGACATCGATCGCGCCGTCGAGGTCGCGTGGCAGGCATTCGCCGGATGGGGTAAGACGAGCCCCGCCGAGCGCAGCATCGTGCTCAACAAGATCGCCGACCGCATCGAGCAGCATCTCGAGGAGATCGCGGTCGCAGAGACCTGGGAGAACGGCAAGCCTGTCCGCGAGACCCTGGCCGCCGACATCCCGCTCGCCGTGGACCACTTCCGGTACTTCGCCGGCGTGCTGCGCGGACAGGAGGGCTCACTCAGCCAGCTCGACGAGAACACCGTCGCGTACCACTTCCAGGAGCCGCTCGGAGTGGTCGGTCAGATCATCCCGTGGAACTTTCCGATCCTCATGGCGGTGTGGAAGCTCGCGCCCGCGCTGGCCGCAGGCAACTGCATCGTCCTGAAGCCGGCGGAGCAGACGCCGGCATCCATCCTGTTCCTGTTCGAGATCATCGGCGACCTGCTGCCGGCCGGCGTCGTCAACATCGTCAACGGCTTCGGCATCGAGGCAGGCGCCCCGCTCGCGCAGCACAAGAAGATCCGCAAGATCGCGTTTACCGGCGAGACCACGACCGGCCGCCTGATCATGCAGTACGCCTCGCAGAACCTGATCCCGGTCACGCTGGAGCTCGGAGGGAAGTCTCCGAACGTGTTCTTCGAGGATGTCGCCGGCTCGACGGACGACCCGTTCTACGACAAGGCGCTCGAGGGCTTCGCGATGTTCGCGCTGAATCAGGGCGAGGTCTGCACCTGCCCGTCGCGTGCGCTCATCCAGCGTTCGATCTACGACGGATTCCTCGCCGACGGCCTCGACCGCGTCGGCAAGATCGTCCAGGGCAACCCGCTCGACTTGACCACGATGATCGGCGCGCAGGCGTCGAACGATCAGCTGGAGAAGATCCTCAGTTACATCGACATCGGCAAGCAAGGCGGCGCGAAACTACTCACCGGTGGAGAGCGCGCGGACCTCGGCGGAGATCTCAGCGAGGGCTTCTACGTCACCCCGACCGTCTTCGAGGGCACGAACGACATGCGCATCTTCCAGGAGGAGATCTTCGGACCCGTTCTCGCGGTGACGAGCTTCGATGACTACGACGATGCGATCGAGATCGCCAACGACACCCTGTACGGGTTGGGATCAGGCGTATGGACGCGCAGCGGCGACACCGCCTACCGCGCCGGCCGCGCGATTCAGGCGGGTCGAGTGTGGACGAACACCTACCACCAGTACCCCGCGCACGCCGCGTTCGGCGGGTACAAGCAGTCCGGCATCGGGCGGGAGAACCACCTGAAGATGCTCGATCACTACCAGCAGACGAAGAACCTCCTCGTGTCGTACGCCGAGGGCCCCATGGGCTTCTTCTGAACCGACTGAACAGATTTCGGGCGGGCGCCGCCGCTGGCGCCCGCCCGAAAGCCACGTGAGGAGCACGACATGGTCAGCATCGGCACCTACCAGCGGGTCGACGTGACGGATGCCGCGGCATCCCTGCTTCGTGAGCTCACCGTACAGCACGGCCCGTTGATGTTCCATCAGTCCGGCGGATGCTGCGATGGCTCGAGCCCGATGTGCTATCCGATCGGGATGTTCATCACCGGCCCGAGCGACATTCTGCTCGGCGAGATCGATGCGGGCATGGATGCTGCGATCGAGGTGTACATGTCCGAGTCGCAGTTCGAGTACTGGAAGTACACGCACCTGACCATCGACGTCGTGCCGGGTCGTGGCGCGGGATTCAGCGTGGAGGGGCCGACCGGGATGCGCTTCCTCATCCGCTCCCGCATGCTGAACGACGCGGAGATGGAGTATTTCGGGTTGGGTTGAGCTGGTCACGGCTCCGGTGTCGGTGTGGCCCCATCCACGGGAGCATCGGTCGGCGACGCGGTCGGCGTCGGAATGGGCGACGGCATGAGGAGGCCGGGTGCGCGCAGGAACGGTGCCGCGGCATCCCTCACCGTCGACGTGCGGACCTTGCCGGTGTTCGGATCGACCTTGCCCTCCTTGAGCGGATAGATGTTCCAGACCTCGGCGTCACGCGCATCTCGGAACGGAACGCGGACGGGGTCGTCGCCGTTCCACCCGAAGCCCTGCCAGGTGCCGTCGACGCCCTCTTCGATCGTTCCGCCGAACAGGTTCAGCGGCGTTCCACGGTCGGTGTACAGCTGCACGCGTTCGATGAGCTCGCCGTTCTCGTCATACGCGAAGATGTTGCCGACCTGAACCCCGTCGAGCAGGAGACCGGGCTGCTGGTAGGCGCCGTTGTCGACGTACTCGACCCGTGGAATCAGAACCGAGGCGAGAGCGAAAGGCAGCGCGAGCACCGCGATCGCGCTGGCCACGGTGCGCATGTGCCGCAGCGCGTTCCGGGGCAGCCAGCGGGCACGGCCCCACTGCACGCTGACGATAGTCATCGCGAGCAGAATGAGCCATCCGAACAGAGTGTCCGGCAGGACCGATCCAGTGCCGCCGAATGACGGCGACCCCAACAGTGCATGTGCAACCCCGTAGATTCCGAAGCCTCGCAGCACCCACCAGACCGGACGCAGGGCGACGAGCAGGTCGAGCAGCCAAACACCGAAGGCGTTGCGGCGGATGCTGTCGGCGATGTACCCGAGGCGTCGGGACACTCTCTCCCGCACGGTCTCGTGCGTCACAGCATCCGACCGGTCAGGCAGGCCGGCGGCCGATCGTAGCTCTGCGGCGTAAGCGGCCGGATCGCCGAGTTCGAGCACTCCACCGCCGTCCGCCGCCTGCTCGGCGAGGTCGGCGGTGAGCCCGACGATGATGTCGTCGACCTCGTCGGCGGGCAGGTCGTCGAGGTGTGCGCGCACGGCGTCGGCGAAGGTGCGGATGCGCTCATCGAGCGTGGTCTCAAGGCTGTTCATCACTTCTCTCCGATCGTGCGGGACGCCGCGGCGGTGGGTGTCAGCAGGCCGTTCATCGCGGTGGCGAATTCGGACCAACTGGCGGTCTGCGCATCGAGCGACTTCGCGCCCTGCGGATTGATGGCGTAGTACTTGCGGTGCGGTCCGCCCTCGGACGGCACGACATAGCTCGACAGCGAGCCCGCGGCGTACAGGCGACGGAGCGTGCCGTAGACGGACGCGTCTCCCACGTCTCCGAGTCCGGCGTCGCGCAGACGGCGGACGATGTCGTAGCCGTAACCGTCCTCCTGCCGCAGCACGGCGAGCACCGCCACGTCCAGTACGCCCTTGAGCAATTGCGTCGTATCCACAGAACCCCTCCAACGCATCGCACACTACCACGCAATGCGCAGTAGTGTGCGAAACGCAACTGCCAGTCGTGTCGCCAGGAGGTCAGTGGTGCAGAGCGGGCGCGGTGTCCGCGCCGTCGAGCGGGGCCCACGCCGGCTCGCGCAGACCGGGGCAGTGCTCCGGTGTCGGATGGTTCGCGATGTCGATGATGCGGTCGAGGGCGTCACGTGCAGCGGCGAGGTCCGCCATGGCTGCGGTGATGCGATCGCGCTCTGCTGCCAGCATCTCGAAGACCTCTGGTGATCCATGCCCGCTGTCGACGCACGGGAGCAGTTGCAGAATGGTTCGGCTCGGAAGGCCGGCGGTGAAGAACTGCTGGATCAGCTGCACGCGTTCGACCGCGGATTCGGGGTAGAGGCGCTGGCCGCTGTGCGTGCGCTCCGCGGAGAGCAGGCCCTGTTCCTCGTAGTAGCGCAGAGCGCGGGTACTGACTCCTGCGCGTTGCGCGACGTCGCCGATCCGCACGATGGTCCTCCGGGATGAATTGTTCCGATTCTGACTTGCCCTTGACGTCAACGTCAACTTTTAGAGTAGTCGACGCGACGCCCGTGGTGGGCGGCCGCATCACGAAGAATCACTCAGAAAGCGGAGAATCCATGAACATCGCCGACCAGATCGCTCTCGTCACGGGCGCCAACCGCGGCATCGGCCGCGAGTTCGTGCTCGAGCTCCTCGAGCGTGGAGTCAGCAAGGTGTACGCCACGGCTCGGCGTGCGGAGAGCATCGACTTCGACGACAGTCGCGTGGTTCCTCTGCGCCTCGATCTGCTCGATCACGAGTCGATCGTCGAGGCCGCGGCGATCGCGGATGACGTGACCCTTCTCGTCAACAACGCCGGGATCTCCACCGGTGCCACGCTCGTCACGGGCGACCTCGCGGAGATCAGACGCGAGATGGACACGCACTTCTGGGGCACGCTCGACGTGATCCGCACGTTCAGTCCTGCCCTCGCGGCGAACGGCGGTGGCGCGATCGTGAACATCCTGTCCGCTCTGTCCTGGTTCGCCGGCCCCGGCACAGGATCGTATGCGGCTGCGAAGGCGGCGGAGTGGAACATGACCAACGGCGTGCGCCTCGAGCTCGCCGCTCAGGGCACCCTGGTCCAGGGCGTCCTGCTCGGCGCAGCAGACACCGACATCGCCGCCGGATACGACGGACCGAAGATCGATCCGCGCGAGGTGCCGCGGCAGGCACTCGACGGCCTGGCCCTCGGATCGATCGAGGTGATCGTCGACGACTGGACCGCGATGGTGAAGCAGTCGCTCGCTGGCGATCCCGCGCCGTTCTATCAGCGGATGACCGAGCTGCTCGGCGTCTGACAGCCCCGCCACCGCCTGTGATCGGGAGCAGTCACCCGGACGTACCGTCGCCTCATGACAGAGGAATGGCCATGGCTGGAGGAGCGGCCGGTCTTCTCGACCAGGGGTGAGAGCGGGTCGAAGGTCGCGCGCGTGCCTCCGGACGCGACCCGGCGACCGATCGGGGCGGAATACCTCGGCATCCTCTGCGGCTTCATGATCTGCGTCGGACTCGCCATCCCCGGGACGGGTCTGGCCTTCGGCACCGCGCTGGCGGACGAGGAGGCCGCGGGGTGGTGGTGGCTTGCCCTCGCCATCCCCGCGGCCATCGGAGGCGTCTTCTCGTTCAGCGGCCTGTTCGTCGAGGGTACGGAGCGGATCATGAAGAGCTCGGCGCTCGGCATGGTGTATCTCGTCGGCGTTCTCGGAGGCCTGTCGATCGCGTTCGCGGCTCTCGCCCTCTGGCACGCGAGGACCCACCCCTGGACCGGTCGATTCAGAACCGAGACGGACTTCTTCGTCATCGCGACCACTGTCTGCGCTCTCGCCTGCGTCGTGTCGGCCGTCCTCGCCGTGCGCTCGGTGCGCCGCGCCCAACGTGACGTCGACCGTGTGCTGCGACTGAGGCGGTCCACGCGTCGGTACGAGGGGTTCGTGGCTCGGCTGCCCGAACCGGATGAGTGGAACGACGGGGGCGACGTCCCCATCCGCTACCGCGACGAGCACGAGGCGCACACGATCCGAGTGCGCGTCAACACATACGCGCACACGATCCCGGTCGTGGGGTCACGGGTGATCGTGTTCGTCGGGGCGGACGGCGACATGCTCGTCGAGCTGGACCCGCAGCATCCGCCGGAGTTCTACCCCCACAGCTCTCGATACGAGTCCGACACCAGCGGCGGAGGATCCTGACGCCTCAGGACAGCGTTCGCACCCAGAACCATCCGATCGCGAAGATCACGACGATCGCGATCGGCACCCAGCGGCCGCTGCGCTTGAGTCGCCTGCCCTGCTGCGCGACGCCAGGGGGCGGCGTCAGCAACCCGACCGGTGCCGCGAACGGCAGGGCGGGTGCGGCGTGCGCCGGGACAGGGACGGGAGTCCCGTCGGCGGCCGCCGCCTGCGTGTACGTGCGGCCCTGCTCGGCGAGCAGGCGCTCGTCACGCCATCTGGCCCACTGGTCGAACTTTGTGATGAGCGCTCCGACCGTGCCGAACAGCCAGGCCCAGGTGTGCGGGTCGAGGGTCGACGCCGCACGTCTCGTATAGAGGAACAGCCAGTCGTCGACGATCTCGACGTCGAGCTGGGCGGCGTTGTCGATGAAGCGCGCCATGATGTCGGGCGTGAACAGGTAGAGCGCATCGTGCTCGTAGCCGGCGGGGCAGTACAGCGTGAAGTACTGATCGAAGTCGCCCTCGAGCGAGAGCTTCTGCTCCTTCTGGAACGACGCCGGCAGATTCGTGCCGAAGATCGCGTTGTTGCCGAGCGCGTCGAGCACGATGTTGGGCAGCGGCACATCGAGTTTGACGGCGACGTAGCCCCACTTGTGGGTCGTCGAGTTCTTTCCCGAACCGGTCGTGTACTGGTAGTTGCCGAACTCGACGAAACGGGGGCTGTGCCCGCGGACGAGCTGATCCGCCTTGCGCGCCCGACCCAGAGTGAAGATCATGCCGGGCAGCGGCGGATCGGAGACCTCACCCGTATAGGTCATGTTGTTGGCCGCGGCGAAGCGGGCGAGCCGGTAATCCACGACTCGCCGACGGCGGACGGTCACCCACGCACCGATCCCGACCGCCACTCCCACGGCCGCGATGATCAGCAGGGGGAGCATGCCGATGAGGGAGTTCCGTCCGGTGGCGAGCGTCACGGTGAGCACGAACAGCATCGGCACCATGATGAGGACGGCGATCACCGCCACGACGATCGCGATCACGGTTGATGCCCGCGTCGATCCGCCACGGCGTGCCTTCATCTCCGTCGCGAACGCGCTCACGGCCTTGGGGTCGACGGGCTCGGTGAGGGCACGGGCATCGAAGGTCAACGGCTGCATGCTCACCCGCCTACGCTAACGCGCCCTTGCCTCGTATCCCCCCAGCGCACGGCACCGCGGGGCGAGAAGGCATCTGCTGCATGAGACTGCGCCACGCAGCTCCCTTCTCACGCGGCAGATCCCTTCTCACGCGCACGCAGCCGCAGACAGCCCAGCAGGAGCAGACACCGCCCGTTCACCGCGGCGCCACCGGGTGGCAAGGTGCGGATGCGAGCATTCCGGACGCCCACCGACCCACCGGGAGCCCTGTGCGCACACCGCTCGTCACCGTCATCCTTCCCGCGAAGGATGCCGCACCGTACATCGGCACGACCCTCGAGACGCTGCTGCGGCAGTTCGACGATCCGGGCTCGTTGAAGCTCGTCGCGGTGGATGACGGATCGACCGACGGCACCGGTGATCAGATGCGCAGCTATGCGGAGCGCTTCGCGCACGCCGAGGTGCTCGTCAATCCACGACCGGTCGGACTCGCCAGCGCACGCAATCAGGGTCTCGCGCACATCGAGGGCGACGCGTTCTGCTTCATCGACGGCGACGACTGGATGCAGCCGCGCCGACTGCAGGTGCTCGCCTCCCGGCTGCAGGAACTCGGATGCGACTTCCTCCGCACCGACCATGTGCGCGTCACCGGATCCGCCCGCAAGATCGTGCGGGCCCCCTTCGCCTGGCGCGGCGTCGTCGCCTCTCCACGCGACGCGATCCTTCCCGCCGACGATACGACGATGGTCGACTACCCCTACGCGTGGGCGGGCATCTTCCACCGGCGCATCCTCGATCAGGGCCTCGCCGCGTTCCCCGACGGTCTCTTCACCGCCGAGGATCGTCCGTGGATCTGGCGACTGCACCTGCAGGCCGGGTCCTTCGCGGCGGTCGATGCCCCGGCGATGCTCTACCGCCGCGGCGTCGCGACCTCGCTCACCCAGGTGCGCGATCGTCGACAGCTCGACTTTCCGCGCGCCCTCTCGCAGGTGGTGCAGATCGTGGAGCAGGATGCCGACGCGCAGCGCTTCATGCCGAAGGTGGTGCGCACCGCCCTCGCATTGAGCTCGCATCACATCGTTCGGTCCCGGCGCATGACGCCGGCACTGCGGCGCGAGATGCGTGACAGCATCCGCGACCTGCTCGCCACGCTCGACGCCGCGGATGTCGCCCACGCCCTCGATCGCCTGGAGGGCTCCAAACGGCGGGTGCTCGCACGCACGCTGCGTGAGGCGGGGCACGCGAGATGACGCAGCTCTTCGTCCTTCACAGCGCTTACGGGCTCACCACGGCGGCCGCCGCACTCGACGAGGGCCTCATCGAAGCGGGCCAGGAGCGGGTGCTCGTACCGGTGAACTCCGCGCGCATCCCCGAGACGAGCCTTGCCATCCACGAGCAGCCGAACCTCCGCTCGCTGTGCGCGCGCTTCGATCGCATCGAGCCGCTCGACGAGATCCTCTCGCCGCAGCATCCGAGCTCCTGGCATCCCGTCGCGGCCGACCTTCCGATCCTGAACCGTCTGCTCTCACGCGCCTGGAGACTCGACGACGATCTGGAGCTGTTCGTGCAGAGCCCGCAGGTCGCCCCCGCGCGCACCCTGCTGTCGCTGTTCCCCGATGCCCGCATCACGATCATCGGTGATGGCCTGATGACCTACTCGCCGATGCGGGTGAAGCTGCCGCGCACTGTCGTCGAACGAGTCGGCCGCGTCGTGTACGCCGACGTCGTGCCCGGAGTGGAGCCGCTCGTGTTCGGTGCGGCGAGACCGACTCCGCCGCGCGAGACCGAGCCGGGCACGCCGCGTCCCGTGCCGCAGGCTCGGTCTCGCCGCGGCGCAGGTGGTGCGGAGCGGATGCCGGTGCCTCCGGCCGCGTTCCGGAAGGTGCTCCTCGAGACGACGGCGGCTGATCCGCGCCTCGACGCGCTCGCCGACGGCACACCGACCGCGCTCGTGCTCGGACAGTACCTGTCCGCACTGGGACTGGTGTCGCCCGCGGAGGAGATCGCGATGCAGGGCGACATGATCGATCGGGCAGCGGCGTGGAATCCGCAGCGCATCGTCTTCAAGCCCCATCCGTCCGCACCACCGCTGGTCACCGATGCCGTGCGTGCGCGGGCCGAGGCGCACGGGGTCGAGTTCGTCGAGTACCGCGGAGTCGAATCGGCGGAGCTCGTCGCCGAGCGCCTGGATGTGGTCGGCGTCGTCGCAGGGTTCTCCACCGCTCTGCCGACCGCACAGGCACTGTTCGATCGGCCGGTGGCGTCCTCCGGCACGCAGACGGTGATGAGCAGGCTCGCCCCGTACGAGAACAGCAATCGGATCCCCGCGACGATCGTCGACGTGCTGACCCGACCGGATGACCGCTATCGCGACCCGGGACGGCTGCAGTCGCTCATCGATGCCGTGGGGTACGCGATGCAGCCCAAGATCGCCGCGCACCTGCGCCCGCGGGCGGAGGAACTGCTCCGGCAGCTCGACCAGGCCGAACGGGATCGCTACTTCGCCCGTGACAGGCTCATCGCACTGCGACTGCCCGGGGCCCCAGTCGAGCCGATCGTGCGCCGCGCGCTGCGTTCGGTCGGCGGCGTGGGCAGGGCCGAGGAGATCCGGCTCACGATCAGGGGCGCGCGTCGACGCGCCGCACGGGTGTGGAAGGTGGCGCGCGGACTATGACGACTTCACGTGAAGAGGCGACGGCGGAGGCATCAGCAGGCGGCCTCACCGTCGCGGTCATCCCGGCGCGGGGCGGATCGAAGGGTGTGCCCCGCAAGAACGTCATGCGTGTGGGCGGCGTCGCGCTCATCCAGCGCGCCGTGCGCGCCGCAGCGGCGGCGGCGCACGTGGATCTCGTGGTGGTCTCCACCGACGACGACGAGATCGCGGAGTTGAGCGCCGCGGCTGGAGCTCGCGTCATCCGCCGGCCGGCCGAGCTCTCCGGCGACGGCGCCTCCTCCGAGAGCGCGGTGCTGCACGTGCTCGACGCCCTGGACGACGCGGGGGACAGGGCGGACGTGGTCGTCTTCATCCAGGCGACGTCGCCGTTCATCCCCAGCGACGGCATCGACGTCGCGGTCGACGGGGTGCGCTCCGGCCGATACGACAGCATGTTCTCCGCGCACGAGACGTACGGGTTCCTGTGGGGGCGAGACGACGAGGGGGCCGCGGTCGCGATCAACCACGACGCCGCCCACCGGCCGCGCCGCCAGGACCGCGAGCCGCACTACCTCGAGACCGGTGCCTTCTACGCGTTCAGGGCAGGCGGTTTCCGTCGGGCAGGGCACCGCTTCTTCGGCAGGATCGGCATCGTCGAGGTCTCCGAACGCACCGCGATCGAGATCGACGACGTGCACCAGCTCGCCGCGGCATCCGCTCTCGCCGCGCTCGTGGATCAGCCGGAGGCCATCGCGGTGAAGGCCGTGGTCACCGACTTCGACGGCGTGCACACGGACGACACGGCCCTGGTCGACGCCGAAGGGCGCGAGCAGGTGCGCGTCAGCAGGGAGGACGGGATGGGGGTCGCCAGGCTCAGGCGCGCCGGCATCCCGATGCTCATCCTCTCGACCGAGGTCAACCCGGTCGTGCGCGCGCGGGCGGAGAAGCTGAGAGTGCCGGTGCTGCACGGCGTCGACGACAAGGAAGCCGCGCTCGCCGCGTGGGCGACGGAGAACGGCATCGCCCTCGCCGACATCGCCTATCTCGGCAACGACGTGAACGACCTGCCTGCCATGCGGATCGTCGGCTGGCCCGTCGCGGTCGCGGATGCGCGGGCAGAGGTGCGTGCGGCGGCCAGGGTCGTGCTCGACAGACGAGGCGGCGACGGAGCCGTACGCGAGCTGATCGAGCGCGTTCTGACAGCCGACCGACCCCGGTAACCCCGAGTTCGTGCAGTGTTCACAGTCGCGGCGTACCCAGGAATGAGGGGTACGACGACTGGAGGACCACCATGACTGTCAGCATCGGATCACGCGTGATCGGAGGCGGCCGGCCCGCCTATGTCATCGCTGAGATCGGCCTGAACCACAACGGCGACGTCGACATCGCGAAGCGACTCATCGACATCGCGGCCGACGCCGGTGCGGACGCGGTGAAGTTCCAGAAGCGCACCCCGGAGATCTCCACCCCCGAGCACATGCGCGATGTTCCGCGGGAGACGCCGTGGGGCACGATGACCTACCTCGACTACCGCCGTCGCGTCGAGTTCGGCCGTGACGAGTACGTCGAGATCGGCGACCACGCCACGCTGCGTGGGCTCGACTGGTTCGCTTCGCCGTGGGACGTACCCAGCGTCGCGTTCCTCGAAGAGCTGAACGTCGTGGCGCACAAGGTCGCATCGGCCAGCGTCACCGATCTCGAGCTGCTGACCGCGCTGCGCGAGACGGGCAAGCCGATCATCCTTTCGTCCGGCATGTCGACCATCGAGCAGATCGACCGTGCGCTCGAGACCCTCGGCACCGACCGGGTCGTGCTCATGCACGCGACGTCGACCTACCCGATGGAGCCGGAGGAGGCCAACCTCCGCGTCATCACGACGCTGCGCGACCGTTACCCCGGTGTGCCGATCGGCTACTCGGGACACGAGCGCGGACTTCAGATCTCCCTCGCGGCCGTCGCACTCGGAGCGGTCGCCGTCGAGCGCCACATCACGCTCGATCGCACGATGTGGGGCTCCGACCACGCCGCATCGCTCGAGCCGACAGGCCTCTCGCACCTCGTGCGCGACATCCGGGTCATCGAGACCGCTCTCGGCGACGGGGTCAAGCGCGTCTTCCCGGGCGAGCAGGCTCCGATGGCGAAGCTGCGTCGCGTTCCGGCATGAGCATGATGACCAGCACGAGCGAGTTGCGCGTCGTCGCGATCGCGGATGCCGACTCGTTCGTGAAATGGTCGGCGTCGCTGCTGTCGGGCGTCGAGGGCATTCGACGCCACATGTTGCTCGTGCGCACACCGCTCACGGTGAGTCCGGCGCAGGAGCGCACCGCCCTCACCGGCACGAGCTTCACGGCTGCCGACGTCACCCGCCTCGGTTTCGAGGAACTGCACGGGTGGCTCACAGGGCATCAGCCCGACGTGGTCGTGCTCTCCGGCCGCGGGCCTTTCGTCCGCCTGATGGCCCGCCAGATCGACCGGCTCACGCGCAGGCCGGTCGTGGTGAGCGGACTGCCGGGAATGTCGATTCCTGCTCAGCGCGGTGCGCTCGAGTACCGGCGCGAGAGCGACCTGATGATCGTGCACTCGCATCGTGAGGAGCGCGCCTTCGCCGAGCTCGGCCGTCGCATCGGCATCCAGGTGCCGACCGCGCTCGCGGTGCTCCCCTTCGCCCGGATGGCGCCGGATGCCGTGACGGCGACGACCGTCCGCGTCGAGGAACGCGAACTCGTCGGCGCGTCGACGGGCCGTGGCACATCCCGTTCCGCTCGCCCCGCGCCGGCTCCGCTCGCTCGCCCCGGCGGGACGGACCTCGTGTTCGCCGCGCAGGCGCTCGTGCCTGCCGCGCGGCACGAACGCGAGCTGATCGTCGAGATGCTGCGCCTCGCGGCGGTCGCCGATCCGACCAAGCGCGTCGTCGTGAAGCTGCGATCGAGGCCGGGAGAGGCCGAGGCACACCTCGAGCGCGATGCCTATGCCGACCTGCTGGCGGATCGCCCCGGCAACCTCGTCATCTCCCACGAGCCGATGTCGACGGCGCTCGCTCCCGCCGAGGGGCTGGTGACCGTCAGCTCGACGGCGGCGATCGAGGCGCTTGCGCAGAAGGTCCCCGTCATCGCCCTCGACACGTTCGGTGTTCACAAGGTGCTCCTGAACACGGTGTTCACCGGCAGCGGGCTGCTGGGCGGCGCCGAGGAGGTCGTGGGACGGCGGTTCCGCCATCCGGTCGCCGGCTGGCAGCGCGACAACTACTTCCAACCGGAATCCGACACGAACTGGTGGCGCTGCGTCGAAGAGCTCGTCGCGCTGCGCCGCGAGGGCCGCCTGCGGGCGAAGCTCGTGCCGGCTGGTCGCGGCGGCGCGCTGCATGCGGCATGGCACCGCAAGAGCGTGCTCGCGGGCGAGGATCGTTCGGTCATCGGTCGTGTGGCCCTTGGCGTGGGGGCTCCGCTCGTGAACGGCATCCTGTCGATGCGACGTGCGCGCGGCAGAGCGGGCGAGGACACCTGGTCGGATGCCACGACCGACTACACGCTCGAGCCGACGCCGCACCACGACCCGATCCGGCGCTGAACGCGGGGCGGCCGGCGGGTGTCGGAAGGTTCTCGCGGGTTCCCGGGCTGCGGGAGCTGTCGCCGGAAGAGTTTCGCGGGTCGAGCTCAATCCAGAGTCGCGAAATCCTTCCGGCATGTTGGTGCGGGAGGCGTACCCTGTCGGCGTGACAGTGCTCATCGCCTTTCTCGCCAACCTGCTCGTCGCCATCGCCAAGACGGTCGCCGCGATCATCACGGCATCCGCATCGATGGTCGCCGAGGCCGCCCACTCGTGGGCCGATGCGGGCAACGAGATCTTCCTGCTGATCGCCGATCGGCAAGGTGCACGTCGCAAGGATGAACGCCATCCGCTCGGGTACGGCCGCAGCGCTTTCGTCTGGTCGTTGATCGCCGCGTTCGGCATCTTCACCGCCGGTGCGATCGTGTCGATCATGCACGGCATCCAGGAGCTCGGATCCGACGAACCGGTCGAGAGCCCCGTGGTCGCCTATGTCGTGCTGGCCGTCGCATTCGTGCTCGAAGGTGCGTCGTTCACGCAGGCGCTCATCCGCTCGCGTCGGCTCGCTCGCGAGCGCGGTAGCTCGACATGGGACTTCGTGATCGAGACGAGTGACACGACTCTGCGTGCCGTCTTCTTCGAGGATGCTGCGGCGCTCATCGGCCTCGCACTCGCCGGCGGCTCCATCGCGCTGCACCAGATCACCGGCGTCGCGGCCTGGGATGCAGTCGGGTCGATCCTCGTCGGCGTCCTCCTTGCCGTCGTGGCCGTCGTGCTGATCGGGCGCAACCTGGCCTTCATCGTGGGTACGAGCGCATCGCCGGAGCTGCGATCGCGCGTCGGTACTGCGCTGCTCGCGGCGCCTGCGATCGAACGAGTGACATACCTGCACATCGAGTACGTCGGCCCGAACCGCCTGTTCATCGTGGCCGAGATCGACCTTGCCGGAGATGAGCGCGAGCACGATGTCGCGAGGCGCCTGCGCGATGTGGAGCGTCAGATCGAGGCGCATCCGGTCGTCGAGACGGTCGTTCTCTCACTTTCGGTGGAAGACGAGCCCTCGCTCGTGTTCAAGGATCAGCGGGGTTCGGTCGATTGACCGCGTTCGCGACACGCCCGGAACTCCGCTAGACTGTCCAGGTTGTCTGTCTTCTGCGTGCATCCTGCGCGCATGGGCGGGCACGTGCACACACCCTCCTGCTTTCGGGAAATGCCCGGAAGCCGTTCTAGTCCGAAGGAGGTGGGTAAGTGACGCACCAGTACGAACTCATGGTCATTCTGACCCCCGAGATCGACGAGCGCCAGGTCGCCCCTACGCTCGACAAGTTCCTGAAGGTCATCACCAACGATGGTGGCTCGATTGACAAGGTCGACATCTGGGGCAAGCGCCGTCTTGCATACGAGATCCAGAAGAAGACCGAGGGCATCTATGCCGTCGTCAACTTCACCGCGACGAGCGCTGCCACGCAGGAGCTCGACCGTCAGCTGGGCCTGAACGAGCAGATCATGCGCACCAAGGTGCTCCGCTCCGAGGAAGCTCAGGCGATGGTCGCTTCGGAGGCGAAGCGCTCCGAGGAGAAGGCAGCCCGCAAGGCCGCCAAGGCAGCGAAGGCCTAAGGCTCATGGCCGGCGAAACCGTCATCACCGTGGTGGGAAACCTCACGGCCGACCCCGAGCTGCGCTACACGCAGAACGGACTGCCGGTGGCGAACTTCACCATCGCATCGACGCCGCGAACCTTCGACCGTCAGGCGAACGAGTGGAAGGACGGCGATGCGCTGTTCCTCCGTGCGTCCGTGTGGCGCGAGTTCGCCGAGCACGTGGCCGGTTCGCTGACGAAGGGCATGCGTGTTGTCGCGCAGGGTCGTCTTCGCCAGCGCTCCTACCAGGACCGTGAGGGCAACAACCGCACGGCCATCGAGCTCGAGGTCGATGAGATCGGCCCTTCGCTGCGTTACGCGACGGCGCAGGTCACCCGTGCGGCTTCCGGCGGTGCCGGTGGCGGCGGCGGTGGACAGCGTCCAGCGCAGCAGCAGGTGTCGGAGGAGCCGTGGTCCACACCCGGTTCCTCGACCAGCGCAGATGCCTGGAGCACTCCAGGCAGCTTCGGCGACGACACCCCGTTCTAAACAACTTCTGGATCCGCGCCTCGCAAGGGGCACGGCATCCGCTCATCAATAAGGAAAAACCATGGCTGGAAAGTCGAGCGGCGACCGCCGCAAGCCGCGGAAGGGTGGCAAGCCCACCGCTCCCGCGAAGTCGATCCGGGTCGGCGTCATTGACTACAAGGACGTCGCTACCCTTCGCAAGTTCGTCTCGGAGCGCGGCAAGATCCGTGCCCGTCGTATCACCGGTGTCTCGGTGCAGGAGCAGCGTCTGATCGCCACGGCGATCAAGAACGCACGCGAGATGGCACTCCTGCCTTACGCCGGCGCTGGCCGCTAAGGGGTATCGATATGGCAAAGCTGATTCTCACGAATGAGGTCGCCGGGCTCGGAAGCGCCGGTGACGTTATCGAGGTCAAGAACGGGTACGCCCGCAACTACCTCATCCCCCAGGGCCTCGCCACGGCGTGGACCCGCGGTGGCGCAAAGCAGGTCGAGTCGATCCAGGCCGCACGCAAGGCGCGTGCGATCCACGACCGCGACGAGGCTGTGGCTCTCAAGGACAAGATCGAGGACACCAAGGTCCGTCTGGCCGTCAAGGCCGGCGGCGGCGGGCGTCTGTTCGGTTCGGTCAAGACCGAGCACGTCGCGAGCGCTGTCGAGGCTGCCGGCCTCGGCACGATCGACAAGCGCAAGGTGACCATCACCTCGCCGATCAAGTCGACCGGTGACCACGAGGCGACCGTGCGTCTGCACGAAGACGTCATGGCCGTCATCACCCTTCAGGTCGTCGCGGCCAAGTAACGCGCGATCCTCAGAAAGCCCTCTGCCTTCGGGCGGAGGGCTTTCTGCGTTCTCGGCGGCGGACCGCCTACGACGCCTGCGGAGACTGATCGGTCGTCGGGAGCAGACATCCGCGACTGAGCGATGGCACTTCACCTGAGCGGCTGAACGACGGATGAATTCGCCGGTGACCCGCTCGTTCCCGTGCGCGGAGCGGCGGACGCGCCCGAGAAAAACAGGGCTTGACTTCTCCCCAGGTTGTACACATGTGCTTCCGGAGGCCTCAACCTTCAACGGGGCGTTTAAACAGATTCTCATCCACAGCCTGGGGAATCGATAAATCCCAGGTCAATCGTCATTAAAAATCTGCGATAAGGCGTGCAGCACAGGGTTATCCACATGCGTTCTGCACAGACACTCCGAAGTTGTTCGCATCCTCTCCACAGAGTTATCCACAGGCTGTGTTGCGGGTGGAGTAGGGCGCTTCTAGCGTGGACGAGCGACGAGATGTCGGTGGTTCGTGGTTCGCTCATTGCTACCGCAGAACCGGCCGTCGTCGTACGGCAATCGGGGGATCCATCATCCCGCGCCGCAACAGCAGCCAGCGCATCGGAGGGAGCACAGTGTCGATTGCCGACATCTCGGAGGAGCGCCTCGGGGGACAGCGCAAGCCAGAGCGCACGCCGCCCCACGACCTCCTCGCCGAACAGAGTGCCCTCGGTGGAATGCTCCTTTCGAAGGATGCTGTCGCCGATGTGATCGAGACCCTCAAGGGTGCCGACTTCTACATCCCCAAGCACGAGCTCATCTTCGAGGCGATCCTCTCGCTGTACTCGCACGGCGAGCCCACCGACGTCGTCGCCGTCACGGACGAGCTGATCAAGACCGGTGAGCTGGGTCGCGCGGGCGGTGCCGACTACCTGCACACGCTGACCTCGATCGTGCCGACTGCGGCGAACGCGGGATACTACGCCGGCATCGTGGCCGAGCGTTCGATCCTGCGCCGTCTCGTCGATGCCGGCACGCGCATCGTGCAGCTCGGCTACGACGGCCAGGGAGATGCGACCGATCTCGTCAACAACGCGCAGGCAGAGATCTACGCGGTCACCGGCACAGAGGCGGCGGAAGACTACGTGCCCCTGACGGTCGCGGTGGATGCTGCGCTGGAAGAGATCGAAGCGGCCAGCGGTCGTGACGGGTCGATGACGGGCGTGCCGACCGGCTTCAAGGAGCTCGACGAACTCACGAACGGCCTGCACGGCGGACAGATGATCGTCGTCGCCGCGCGACCCGCCATGGGTAAGTCCACGCTCGCGCTCGACTTCGCCCGCGCCGCCGCGATCGGCCACGGCCAGCCGGCGATCTTCTTCTCGCTCGAGATGGGCAAGAGCGAGATCGCGATGCGTCTGCTCAGCGCCGAGGGCGCCATTCCGCTTCAGCACATGCGTAAGGGAACGCTCGACCCGCGCGACTGGACCACGGTCGCCGCGACTCGTGGACGCATCAACGACGCACCGCTCTACATCGACGACAGCCCGAACATGACCCTCGTCGAGATCCGTGCGAAGTGCCGACGCTTGAAGCAGCGTGAAGGTCTGCGCATGGTCGTGATCGACTACCTGCAGCTGATGACGAGCGGCAAGCGCGTCGAGTCGCGTCAGCAGGAGGTCTCCGAGTTCTCGCGTGCGCTCAAGCTGCTCGCGAAAGAGCTGCAGGTTCCGGTCATCGCGCTGTCGCAGCTGAACCGTGGTTCAGAGGCCAGGCAGGACAAGAAGCCGCAGATCAGCGACCTGCGAGAGTCGGGCTCGATCGAGCAGGATGCCGACATGGTGATCCTGCTGCACCGTGACTCCGTCTACGACAAGGACGTGCGTCCGGGCGAAGCCGACCTCATCGTCGCCAAGCACCGTAACGGCCCGACCGCGACGATCAATGTCGCCTTCCAGGGGCACTACTCGCGCTTCGCCGACATGGCGCCGGGTGGCGATTTCAACTGAGCCAGGGTTCCGGGTGAACCTGGCGACCTAGGGCGCTGTGGAGAGGACTTCGGCCAGCACACGCTGCTGAGCTCTCCCGGCGTCTGGGCTGGACTGGGTCGACATCGTCGCAAGTGCTTTCCAAAGGGCCCATCCTCGCGCGCGTCGCCATGTTGCATCATCGAGGGCGACCGACTCGCGAAACGCCGCACGCGCCTCGCCATCAAAGTAGGTCCACGCGATGACGAGATCACATGCGGGGTCGCCGATTCCGCATGTGCCGAGATCGATGACTGCCGAGAGTCTCCCTTCGTCTGTAAGAAGGTTGCCGGTGGCAACGTCTCCGTGAAACCAGACCGGCTCGGATTCCCACGCAGACGTCGTCGCAGCGAGCCAGATCTCTCGGCACCGGTCCGCATCGACGTCGTCTCCCAGACGTTCGAGGGCGATCTGCACTTGATCGCTGTACACGCTCGGGTGACAGCCACGGTAGAAGGAATGTCGTCCCGCTGAGGCGCCCGCACCGGTCGGGAGGGATCTCAGTGTGCGCAACACGGATCCCAGATCGTCGGCCAAGGAGACCCGATCGATCAGCAGATCCTCGTCGATCGTGTCACCGGGCAACCATCGACGTACCGACCAGGGAAGCGGGTACTCCTGGGTCGGCGCTCCGACTGCCATGACACCGGGGACAAGAACCGGAAGCTTCCCGTCGAGGAAATCGAGCGCGCGCTGCTCTTTCTCGACAGCCGCGGCGTAGGCCTCTCCACTGGGCAACCGCACGGAGAGATCATCTCCCAGGCGAAACGTCCGGTTGTCCCACCCCTGCTGCGGAACCGCACGAATGCGCAGCGTGCTCCAGTGTGGAAACTGCTCCGAAATGAGTTCGGCCACCAGGGGCTCGTCGATGTCGAGCATCGTTCCTCCCCAGCGCATTCTCGTCTATTGCTACCACTCAATCATCGACAGCGTGCTCAAGCACGTCAGCGCAAGTGAAGACGCCGCATCACGAGAGGCGGCCCGCCCGATCCGAAGATCGAGCGGGCCGTTTAGTGAGGATCGCTCAGCGCTTCTCGATGTTGCGCTGAGCGAGCAGGTTCTCGAGCACGTCGGGACGGTTGGTGATGATCCCGTCGACGCCGTAGTCGAGCAGACGCGCCATGTCAGCGACCTCGTTGACCGTGTAGGTGTTGATGACCATGCCGGCGTCGTGCACGGCGTCGACGTAGTCGGCCGTCACGGCACCGTAGTTCGGGTTGACCTGGTCGGCCCACTCGCCGTACGCAGCGAGGTCGGCGACGGGAACCGTGCCGAGCAGACCCACCGGAACCTCGGGCTGCAGTTCGGCGTAGGTCGCCATCGACTCCCAGTTGAAGCTCTGCACCGCGAGGCGCTCGCTGGCGAGAGCCGAGTTGACGTAGCCGGGGAACGAGTCGAAGACGTCGATGACCTCCTGCTCGACACCCGGGTACAGCTCGGGCGACTTGAGCTCCATGATGATGCCCGAACGGCTCGACCGCACCTGCGACACCATCTCCGCGAGCGTGGGAACCTGCTCGCCGGCGAACTCCTCGCCGAACCACGATCCGGCATCGAGCTGCTTGATCTCCTCGAGCGTGAAGTCGGCGACCTTCCACGGCGCGCGGTCCGGGAAGACCTCTTCGACGTTCGTGGTGCGCGTCAGCGTGGTGTCGTGCATGAGCACGGCGACCCCGTCCTTGCTGAGCTGGACGTCCGACTCGATCCAGGTGGCCTTCTGCTCGATACCGACCTCGAATGCGGCGAGCGTGTTCTCCGGCGCGTAGGCCATCGCGCCGCGGTGCGCCGTGGTGATGACTGAGACCTTCTCCGGCTGGGCGGCGATGGCAGGGGTGGCGACGAGCGAGAGCCCGACGATACCCGCCGCGGCGGCCAGCGTGAGTGTGCGAGTGCGCATTGGTTGATCTCCTTAGGAGGTGGTTAGCACTGGACACCTCCACGGTTTCGTCCGCGCGTGACGTCACCGTGTCCTCGAGGTGAATGATCACGGAAAGGTTACGAAGACCAGGGCTGAATAGTTTGTCTCACGGCAAAGTGTTTGCAATACTGTTCCACATGGCTAACCATTCGCAACCGTTGGACGAGGTGTTCATCGCACTGGCCGACCCCACCAGGCGCGAGGTCATCCGCCGTCTGGGGCACGGGCCGGTGAGCGTCGGAGAGCTGGCGCGCCCTTTCGCGATCACGCTGCCGTCCTTCCTGAAGCATGTGCGGACGCTGGAGTCCAGCGGACTGATCCGCACGGCGAAGTCCGGGCGGGTGCGTACCTGCACGCTCAACCGTGAGCGGCTCGCACTGCTCGACGAGTGGCTCGCCGAGCAGCGGCTCGTCTGGGAGGGCCGCACCGATCGCCTCGAGCAATTCCTCACGAACCCGAAGGAGACACCGTGACCGTCAACGAGATCGATCCCGACTACGACCTCACCCTGCAGCGCGTCATCCGCGCATCCGCCGCTGACATCTGGCGAGCCTGGACCGACCCCTCGCAGCTCGCACAGTGGTGGATTCCAGCCCCAATGATCACCCGCGTCGACGCGCTCGACGTCAGCCCGGGCGGAGGGTTCGTCACCCGCATGAGCGAGGACGGGGAGAAGTTCGTGCCCCATACCGACTCCGTGTTCCTCGTCGTCGAGAACGAACGGCGGCTGGTGTTCACCAACGCCGTGACCAGTGCCTGGCGACCGGCCTCGCCCGAACCCGTCGCGATGACAGCGGAGATCGTTCTCGACGAGCATCCGGATGGCACCGACTACCGGGTCGTCGTGCGACACGGGGATCCTGCAGCTCGTGCGCATCACCAGGAGTTGGGCTTCTTCGACGGGTGGGGATCGGTCACCGCAGCACTCGCCGACCTGGTCGAGCGGGGCGCGGCAGAGTGAGGATCAGCATCACTCAGTTCGTCACTCTCGACGGTGTCAGCCAGGGGCCGGGATCGGCTGAGGAGGACACCAGCGACGGTTTCACGCGCGGCGGGTGGTTCGTGCCCTACCTCGACGAAGCCTTCGTGAAGACGGCATCCGATTGGCTGGATCTCGCCGACGGCCTGCTCCTGGGACGCCGCACCTATGATGCGTTCGCACGGGACTGGCCGCACATTCCGGAACCCGACCCGTTCACCGCCCGCATGAACGCCCTCCCGAAGTACGTCGTGAGCAACACACTCCGCAGCGGTTCGTGGAACCCGACCACGGTTCTCGGCGGCGAGCCGATCGAATCGGTGGCGTCGCTCAGGAGTCTGCCCGGCGGCGAGCTCCAGATCCATGGCAGTTCTCGCCTCGGCTCCGCGCTGCTCGCCGCCGGCCTCGTGGATACCCTGCGTCTGGCCGTGGCGCCCGTCATCATCGGGCAAGGGCGTCGACTGCTTTCGCATCCGTCGGCGGATGCCGGGCTTCGCCTCGTGAGGCACGAAGCCACCGAGAGCGGATTGCTCGTACTCGAGTACGCGACGGCGGGTGCAGCGCCCCTTGCCGACTACGAGGGCAGTCCCGCCCTGCCGTGATGGCGTCGAACGGAATATCAGTTCGCAGCGCGCGTGGGCGAATGGTCCGCGGCGGCCACCTCGATGAGCGCACGCAGCTCGTCGACGGGGAGATCGGCGCCGAAAGTGGGCTTACCCGGCTCGAGCAGAACACCGGCCGCGAGCGGCCCCGCGACGAGAGGATCAAAGCCCAGAGCATCGATGAACTCGGAGACGCGCGCGACGTCGGCGTCGCGGTCACCGGCGATCGCGATGGCCTTGCGTCCCTGCGCCCCTGACGGTCGTGCTTCTTCCTCGAGGTCGTGATAGCCCATGTGATTCAGGGCCTTCACGACGCGAGACTGCGGCAGGAACTCCTGCACGATCTCGCTCGTAGAGGTGCGCGGGTCGCTCAGATCGTCGCGGATGCCGTCGGTCTCCCACCAGTAGTTCATCGCATCCAGCACGAGCGTGCCTTCGAGCTCCGCGACCGGCAGATTCCGATACTTCCCGAGCGGCAGCGCGAGCACGACGATGTCCGCTTCCCTGGCAGCATCCGTCGACTCAACGGCCGTCGCGCCGGGCGCGAGCACATCGATCGTGAGCGCGATCCGCTCTGGGTCGCCGGATCCGGCGATGAGCACGCGGTAGCCCGCGGCGATCGCGAGCCGCGCCAGTACGGTCCCGACCTTGCCCGCTCCCAGAATGCCGACGGTCGGCCTGCCCCCGTTCGTCTCGATCATCGCCGGAACGCCTCTCCGGTGACGGCGGACTGTGCGGGCGCTTCCGCCAGCAGTTCGCGCACCATCGGGATCACCTTCGTGCCGTACAGCTCCACGGCGCGAAGCCGCGCGCTCGCCGCCATGGCCCCGCCCGCGGTGTAGATGAGGTCGAACCGACCGACATCCAACGTGCGGATGGCTGTCGCCATCTTCCTCGCCACCGTCTCCGGCGAGCCGACGTACAGCGATCCGCTCTCGACGTCCGCTTCGAACTCGGAGCGACGCAGCGGTGGCCAGCCGCGCAGCGCTCCGATGCGGTCGCGGATCACCTTGTACCCGGGGTAGAACGCCTCCATTGCCTCCTCATCGGTCTCGGCGATGAATCCGGGGGAGTGCATGCCCACCGGGTAGGCGGTGGTGCCCAACTGCTCCGTCGCCCGCCGGTACAGGTCGACGTACGGCGCGAAGCGCGCGGGTGCACCGCCGATGATCGCGAGCATGAGCCGGAATCCGTAGTGCGCGGTGCGGATCACCGACTGCGGCGATCCGCCGACGCCCACCCATGTGCGCAGCCGACCCGAGTCGGTCTTCGGGAAGACATCGGCCTCGCGCAGCGCGGCTCTGGTCGTTCCCTCCCAGGTGACGGGCTTCTCATCCAGCAAAGCGTGGAACAGGTCGATCTTCTCGTCGAAGAGCAGCTCGTAGTCGGAGAGGTCGTAGCCGAACAGCGGGAACGACTCGGTGAACGAACCTCGGCCGAGGATGATCTCCGCGCGACCGTTCGAGAGGGCGTCGAGCGTGGCGAAGCGCTGGAACACCCGCACAGGGTCGTCCGACGACAGCACGGTGACGCCCGAGCCGAGCCGGATGCGCTCGGTCGCCGTCGCGATTCCCGCCAGCACGGTCTCCGGGGACGAGATCGCGAACTCGGGGCGGTGATGCTCTCCGATCGCCACCGCCTCGATGCCCAAGTCATCGGCGAGCACGGCTTCCGCGACCGTGGCGCGTATGGCCGCAGCGTACGAGACGACAGTCCCCTGGTCGTCGCGGGGCAGGTCTCCGAACGTGTCGATGCCGAACTCGAGGTCGGTGAAGTCGCTCATGGTCTCTTCCTTTTCGTGGTTCTGGGCTCTGGTGGATCTCAGGCGTGAGCGGCTTTGCCGCCCTTGACGATCTCTGCGGGAGTGCGCCCGGTGAGATGCCACTCGCCCGGGTCGTCTTCGAGCAGCTCGCGCACCCGAGGCGCGACGCGTTCACCGAACAGGCGAATGCTGTGCTCACGGGCCTCGCGCGGCAGATGCAGCACGTCGTACTTCAGGTCGAAGCGGGACAGATGGTTGGCACGCACGATGCGCGCGATCTTCTGGGCCACCGTCTCCGGCGACCCGACATACAGTGCGCCGGTGGCGACCTCGGTCTCGTAGCGCTCGTGGGTGGGAGCGTAGAAGCCGCGCTCCTCGCTCATCGCGGTGACGACCGGCTGCCAGTGCTTCCAGTGCGTGTTCTTCGCGTCTTCGTCGGTGTCGCCGATGAACCCGAGGGAGTGCTGACCGATCGGCAGCTCGGGCTGGCCGAACTGCGAGAGCGCCCGCAGATACAGCTCGGCGTGCCCGGCGAACCGCTCGGGGCGTCCGCCGATGATCGCCATCATCAGCGGCAGTCCGTTCCTGGCTGCGCGCACGACCGAGTCGGGGCTTCCACCGATCCCGATCCAGGCCGGAATCCCACCGTCGGGCATCCGCGGGTGCAGGCGCACATTTTCGAGCGGCGTACGGTACTGCCCACTCCAGGTCACTCGGTCCTCGCGCATCAGCCGCAGGAACAGGTCGAGTTTCTCCTCGAAGATCTGCTCGTACTCGGCGATGTCGTAGCCGAACAGAGCGAACGACTCGATCGCCGAGGCGCGTCCGAGTACGAGATGCGTTCGCCCGTCCGAAAGCGCGTCGACGGTGGCGAACTGCTGATAGAGCCGCACCGGGTCCTGCGTCGACAGGACGGTCACCGAGGTTCCGAGGCGGATGGTCGAGGTGGCCTGTGCCGCCGCGGCGAGGATCACGGGCGTGGCCGCGTCGACCATCCCCTCCCGGTAGTGCTCGCCGATGCTGAACACGTCGAGCCCGACGGATTCGGCCAGCTGCGCCTCATCCACGAGAAGCCGCAGTGATTCAGCATCCGTCATCGCACGCCCGCCGTCGGTGGCGACGTCGCCGAAGGAATTCAGGCCGAACTCGATGTCACCGATTCGAATGGCCATGATCATTGCCCTCTCCGTCTTCGGACGTTCCGAGTTGACGTGTCAATGCTGCAACATGGGTATTGACGTGTCTATTCCGAGGAGATCAGATGGCCCGCAATCACCGGACGATGCCCACGCGAGAGCAATTGCGCATCTGGCGGGACTACATCGAGACGTCGCAGGCGTTGCGCACTCGTCTGGGTAGCCGCCTGATGAGCGAGTCTTCGCTCTCGACGGGGGACTATCAGGTGTTGCTCGCACTCACGGAGGAGCCGCAGCACACCCTGCGATCAGCTGAGCTGGCGGCGGTGATCGAATGGGAGCGCAGTCGGCTCTCGCACCATCTCGGGCGGATGGAGAAGCGCCGCCTGATCCAGCGTGTGCCGTGCGCGGATGATGTGCACGGAGTGGACGTCACGGCGACAGCCTCCGGTCGGGAGGCCTTCCGTGCCGGTTCCGTTCCGCACCTCCGGGCGGTGCGCGAGCTCTTCGTGGATGCTCTCACCCCGCAGCAGCTCGCCAACCTCGACGACATTTCCGTCGCGCTCGGGCGTCACCTCGATGCAGACGGCGGGCTCACCGCTCCCGAATGACCTGTCCGTCTCCCGGATGCGCGGCCTCCGCGATCATCGCGGCGTACCCTTCGACATACGTCGGATACTCAAGGTGCCCCAGTAGGGAATGCAACAGCGACCCGTCGTGCACCAGTCCGGTCGGGCCGGCCGATGGATTGTCGGGCGGTGCGTCGATGCCGAGCGCATGCGCGATATGCTCGACGACTTCTCCCAGCGGGGCGGATGCCGCGTCCACGGCGTGGACGAGGGGCGGCGGTTCCGGCATCCGCAGCAGCAGGTCGAGTGCTCGCACGAGATCGTCCTCGTGGATGCGGTTCGTGCGTCGTCGATGGTTCAGGGCGACATGCTGCCGTACCTGTCGAAGGAGGAATCCACGGCCGGGCCCATAGATGCCGGCCGGTCGCACGATCACCGCGCCGAACAGCTCGATCGCCGCACGCTCGCCGTCGCGCAGTCCGCGCGCGCGTTCGCTTGCCGGGGCAGGTTCGTCGCGCTCGGTGATGGGATGTGCGGACGCCGTGCCATCGAAGACCCCGGTCGAGGAGACGAAGACCGTGCGAGCGGGAGGACGGGGGAGAGCATCCGCGAGATGGGTCAGAGCCGTGCGATAACCGGCGACCCCTCCGGGCGGCGGCAGTGTGACGACCATCGTATCGACCGCGGGCAGGCGCTGCGTCAGGGGCGCCGCGAGGTCGGCGCGGATGCCGTCGACGCCGTCGGGCAGTGCATCGTCGCTGCGCCGCAGTGCGATCACGTCGCCGCCGTCGGCGACCAGCCGCGGCGCAAGACTCCGCCCGAGCTTGCCGAAGCCGACGAGGAGAATGCGGCCGGACAGTGCGGAGAGTGAGTTCATCGACTCCAATCTGTCACATGACGTGTGCCTGCCGGTCGTAATTGTTCAGCAGAAACTGTACTATTGATCAGATGATGACGATCACGGCCACGGTGACGCACACCGCCGCTCTCGCGCGGCTCGGCCATGCCCTGTCCGACCAGACCCGCGCCAGCGTGCTTCTCGCACTGCGTGAAGCGCCGGCGTATCCCACCGAACTCGCAGAGGCACTGGGAGTGTCGCGACAGGTCATGTCCAATCAGCTCGCGTGCCTGCGCGGCTGCGGGCTGGTCGAGGCGGTTCCAGAAGGACGACGCACGTCGTATCGACTCGCCGACTCTCACCTGGCGCCGGCACTGGATGAACTCCTGCGCGTCGTGCTCCACGTCGAACCAGGATGCTGCGCGGGCGAGAACTGCACGTGCGCATGACAGCCTCGAGTGTCGCCGCCGACCACCGCCGAGTCGCTCTGCAGCGCCGCATCCGCTGGATCGTCACCGCCACGATCGTCTATAACGTCATCGAAGCCATCGTGGCCATCGCCGCCGGAACCGTCGCCTCCTCGGCGGCCCTCATCGGGTTCGGCCTGGACTCGACGATCGAAGTGCTGTCCGCGGCAGCGGTCGCCTGGCAGTTCACTCGCCGCGACCCCGAACGATGGGAGAAGGGCACTTTGCGAGTGATCGCCGTCGCGTTCTTCGCGCTGGCGATCTATGTGACCGTGAGCTCGATCCTTGCCCTGTCGGTGCGTGTCGAGGTCGAGCACTCGTCGGTCGGGATCGCGGTCACCGCGCTGAGCGTCGTGATCATGCCGTTCCTCTCCTTCGCGGAGCGCCGGGCAGGAAAGGAGCTCGGGTCTGCGACCGCGGTCGCAGACTCCAAGCAGACCCTCCTGTGCACCTACCTCTCGGCCGCCGTTCTTGCCGGTCTCGTGCTCAACAGCGTCTTCGGCTGGTGGTGGGCCGATGCGATCGCGGGACTCGTGATCGCCGTCTTCGCGGTGCGCGAGGGCCTCGAAGCCTGGCGTGGCGACGCATGCGCCACGTCGATCGGGATGCTGCTGGAGGAAGTTGACGAGGCGCTCAGACATTGAGCGAACGTGAGCATCGTCCAGCTTGGGTGCCTTCAGACCAGATCGAGAGTGTCATCCAACCAGTCCAGCGCGCGCCGGTTGAGCAATGACCGGTTGCGCATGGAGCAGTGGCCACCGGCGCCCTCCGCAGCGGTGAACTCGAGCACCGTGGCGTCGCGAAGGGCGGCCGCCAGGGACGGGACAGCAGCCGCGAGCGGGTCGCCCTCCGCCTGCGTGAGCAGCACCGGGCAGCGGATCGCGTCGAGATTCTCGATGCGGTACTCCGCGCTCTTGGCGAGGAAGCTGCGCAGATCGCGGACCCCGTTCACCCAGAATCCCCGTTGGATGATCGACCAGCGCAGCTTCCGGTTGCTCTCGATGACGCTCATGAGGCGTTCCACGGCCGCATCGTCGAGCGCCATGAGATTCGCCGCCTCCTCCTCCGTCGCTCCGAGCTGACGTGCGAATCCCGCCAATCCGGCCCCGAGATCCGATTGGCCCGGATCAGCGATGCAGGCGGCGATCCGCGAGTCGCCCGATGCGGCGCGGGGTGCCAGATAGCCGCCGAGGCTCCAGCCACTGACCACGATGCGGTCAGGGTCCACGATCGGCGACGTGAGCGCGTAGTCGATCACGGCCGACACGACCACTTCCCAGTCGGGTCGCATGGCGACGCCTTGCTCGAACAGCACGGCGCCCTGGCCAGGTCCGTCGAACACGAGGCAGTGGTACCCCCGCCGCAGTGCCGCCACGGCAGACGCGAAATAAGAGTCGGTGACCGTCGCGTCGTATCCGTTCACGAGGATGATGAGCGGGCGCACCTCGTCCTCGTGACCGAAGGCGGGGATGAGGTACGCCGGAATGTGTGCGCCGTCGAGCTCCACGGCAGCCGGCTGAACCCCGCGTAGTGCGAGTCCGGCGTCGAAGGCCGCGATCTGTCGACGGAAGCCGTCCAACAGCCGCGGGTCGACGGGAGCGCCGAACAGCGGATGATACGAGCTGGCATAGAAGGCGCTCGCTCGCAGGTAGAGATCGGACGCGCCCTGACGCCCCACCGCGGCGGCCGCATCAGCTTCCGCACGCAACCTGTCTCCCGCGCTGACCCACGCGTCGAAGAATGCACCATCGTCGCCGTCTCCGACGGCCGCAGCGACGGCGGCGACTTCCCCATAGTCTCCTCCGCCGTACGGCGTGTATCCCCACATCCACGTGCCGAACTCCTCGTGGAACGGATCGGCGAACAATGCCCCCTGTGACGCGCTCATGCCTGAACGCTAGACGTCTTCCGCGCGCGTGACCCCGTGCAGGCCGACATTGGCGACCTGGGTCCACATGCCCGCAAGGAGTCGGGTTGGCGACTCAGGTCTCTCGCGAAGGGCGCCGTGCGCTCCGTAGCGTCGGGCGTATGACTGAGACTTCGACCGCCGTTCGGCGACGAGTGGACCGGGTCGTGGCCGGGGTGATCGGAGTCGGTATCGCCGCCGTGAGCGTACTGACCGCTGCTCCGGCTCTTGCTGCCGTCGGTGGCGACATCGCCACCACGACTACCGTGCAGATCGCCGGCGACCTTCAACTGCACTCGATCCGCTACGACTTCCGCGAGGATGAGGAGCCGGCTTCCCCCGGTCCCGACGTCGAACCAGGTCCGGCGAGCACGACCTCGTCGGCGACGTGGTCACTCGGCACGACGGACGGATCTCTGCATTCGGAGATGATCGCAAGGATCGTCGACTTCGATCGAACGACGGACTACTGGATCAAGGCGTTCGCCTACGTGCAGGAAGGCGGCCTGATCTACGGAAGCGACTGCCAGATCTTCCTCGGCGACCCGGCGGAGGGAAGCCCTCCTCTGGGCGAGGACAACTCTCCGTACCAATGCTGGTCGCCCGGCCACGACAACACACCGGGCGAGCACCCGCGCCGACTGTTCTCCGAAACGTTCACGATCACGTCGCTGAATTGGGCGGCGGCGCGTGGCGCCATCACGCCGCAGGGCACGGTGAAGCTCGGGGACGGATATCTCGAGTCCCCGAGCACGCGGTTCATCGTCGACGATCGCTGGTATCCGAGCGATCCCAGCGAGCAGGCGCCCTACGTCACGATCGAGCCGGGCGCGACGCTGAACTTCGCGGCGTTCCGCCGCAACGGTGAGTCGGACGCCAATGCGGAAGGGCTCTTCTCCTACCGGATCTACGACGGCGGCGTTCCGACCAGATTCTGGGTGTCGGGCATGGCCTCCAACTGGCGTGGCGTCGAATTCAATTGGGACTACACCTGTGACATCTACGATGGTGACCCTCTCGCCGGCGCCACCGCTGTCAAGAGCTCGCCTTACCTCTGTGACATGTCGACGACCAAGATCGACGGCAACGCCGACTACCGGGTCGATTTCACGGTTCACGTCGCCCCGATCACGACCCTCGGACCCCTCGAGGCGCGGGACTACATCACAGCCGGCTGCAGTCAGCCGAGTGATGCGTGCTACTTCGTGCCCACGTCGGACGAGGCGATCGTCGAGCCGGGCACGGTACTCGGGCCCTCTTACGCGAACACCGGGTCGGACGTGGCGCCCTACTCGTTCCGCTATGCCAGCAATCGCTCGACCACGCATTCCTTCAGCGTCAGCGTCGCCGCCGAAGTGAACGTGCTGGATGTGTTCAAGGCGTCGATCAAGCTGGCCTACGGCTACCAGGTGACGAACGAGACGGCCAAGATATGGACTGCGAGCATGAATGTTCCCCCGCAGCAAGTGGGCTGGTTCGAGTTCGCGCCGGCATATCGCAAGATGTCAGGGGATTTCCTGTTCGAGGTGGACGGCACGTGGTATCGCGTCACCGGTGGCACCTTCACCGTCCCGGATGACAGGTTCCATGGACAGCTGGCGTCCAAGTTCGCCCCTATCGGCTCAGGCCCGGGCGACGGAGTCGGAGCCGAGCCGCCGACGCCCCCGGGCCCGGGCCCGCTGGATCCGGCACTCGACGGCTCGGACTCGGCGTCGCCGGCGAAAGACAAGGCCGTCGGTGCTCTGGCCGCCACCGGAACCGATGTCGATCTGACCGGTCCGCTGTGGGTCGCGGTCGCCGCGGTGCTGCTGGGAGTGGCGCTGCTGACGCGGCGAACCACGCCACGACGTCAGTCCCGGTTCAAGAAGAGGATGACCGCATGAACACGCCTGTGCGTGTCGGCGTCGGGAGGTAGTCCGAACGCGCTGTAGATGCGGGAGACGTGCTGCACGACGGCCTTCTCCGTGAGGAAGAGCTTGGCCGCGATGCTGGCGTTGCTGCGTCCCTCTGCCACCAGGGCGAGCACTTCGCGTTGGCGAGTCGTGAGACTGCTGACGCCGCCCTCGGAATGACGTGCGCGACCCACCATGACGGCGATGACGTCAGGGTCCAAAGCAGTGCCGCCGCCGGCGACCCGCTCCAGATCGGCAAGGAAGGTGCCGACATCGGCGATCCGCTGTTTGAGCAGATAGCCGACACGATCGCTGCCCTGCGCGAGCAGGTCCTTCGCGTACCGCCGCTGCACGTGCTGCGACAGCACCATCACAGCCGTTTCGGGGTGTTCTCGACGGATGCGCAGCGCCATCACCAGCCCCTCGTCCGTATGCGTCGGGGGCATGCGGATGTCGGTCACCACGAGGTCGGGCCGATGACGCATGACGGCCTCCGCCATCTGGTCAGCGTCTCCGACAGCGGCGACGACCTCGTGCCCCCCTGTCTCCAGAACGAGTTCGAGACCTCGTCTGATGAGGGCCTCATCCTCCGCGATGACTACGCGCATGGTACCTCCGTCCACACTCTCGTTCCCCCGCCAGGAGGGCTCGAGATCGAGATCGTTCCACCGATGGCTTCCACGCGGTCCGCAAGGCCGCGAAGACCCGATCCGGCTTCCATCGACGCCCCGCCCACCCCGTCGTCCTCGACACCGAGGCGAAGCCGGCCGTCCTCGAGAGTGAGACGCACACGTACGCTCGAGGCTCGTGAATGCTTCACCACGTTGGCGAGGGTCTCCGCGAGCACGAAATAAGCCGTGGTCTCGACGAGATCGCTGAGGCTGCCGTCACTCACATCGGATTCGAACACGGTCGAGATCGGCATGCGATCGGTGAGGTCTTCCGCGGCCGCGCTGAGGCCGCGCTCGACGAGGGCCGCGGGAACGAGGTCGCGCACGAGCGTGCGCACCTCGGCGGCGGCGGCGTCGAGGTCAACGCGCAGCCGGGTTGCGCGCTCGAGAACCGTAGGAGGGTGAGCGGTGCCGATCTGCTGCGCCTCGAGCGCCAGCAGCACCAACTGAACCTGCAGTCCATCGTGGAGGTCGCGCGCGATGCGGCGACGTTCCCGGTCGGCCGCTTCGACGATGCGCTCGCGTGAGCGCATGAGAGCGCGCCGACTCGCTCTCAGATCGGCCGTGAGCCGCTCGCGCTCGACGGCGATCGCCACAATCCGGCCGGCAGTGTGCACGAGCTCGCTGTCGGTCAACAACGACGCGTCGTACTCGATCGCGCCGATCGCACGGTCGTCGAGCGTGATCTCCTGCCACCCGCGCCGGGGATCCGTGCGCACCGCTTCGGGCGCTGCCCTGCCTTCAGCATCGAGAAGCTCGCCACGATCCTCTGACCAGAAGTACAGCCGCAGCGATGGATCGCCCAGCGTGCGCGCGAGGGCGACGACGAGTGGCTGTCTCGAGGTGTTGGTGGCACCCAGCCAGGTCCCGAGCTCCTCCAGCTCGCCGGTTCGTGCGAACCCGCCCCGCAGCAGGCCCAGTGCGAAAGCGATCGGGATGCCGGCGACGGCCGTGAACTGCAGCATCCCTCGCACCGTCGGCTCGACATGGAACACCCTGTCGAGCGCTATGGCGATGAGGGGCAGGAACAACACCGTGAAGATGCCATACGTGAACAGGGGGATGAGTACGCGACGGTGCACAGCATCCGCACGGCGAAGCCGCCCGATGAGGACGATCGCCACCACGATCATGATCCCCGTCGCGACGATGGTCTGCACTGTTCCGGTCAGCGCGACCACTGCCGGCGCGTCCGCGATCGCGAACGGCGGATAGGCGCCTTCACGGTCGAGCAGGTACTCCGGCATCTGGAGAACGAGGGATGTGGCGTAGAGGGCGAGCACGATCGCGCGCGATCGCCGGTCGGGAAGCCTTCCGGTCGGGAAGGCGAGAAGCAGGTGCACGGTCGCGGGGAGTGCCAGGGTCGCCCCGACGGCTCCGATCGCGAGAAGAACCGGCACCTCCGTGTTCGCCACGCCGCCGATGAGCACCATGAGCCCGGCGAGGACGATGAGGAATCCGATCCCGTTGCTGGGGCGACGGAGCCACGCGATCAACCCCGCGACAACGTAGATCCCGAAGATGATCGGCAACGTCACCAGCAGCAGGCCCGCAGGCCCGTCGAGCGGCATCAGACCGATCACGGTGACCATCAGCAGCGCCGACAGTAGCGCCACGATGAGCAGTGCGCGGTTGAGGGACCGCGAGAGCGCGGGCTGTACTCGGGGAGTTGCAGGCATCAGGGGCCTCTCGAGCGGACGACTTCTTCCCATTGTGGCGTGGCCACCTCGCGACGTAGGCTCCGTCGGCCGATAGAGGACCTATGTCCATAGCGCGATGCCCCCCGCGCCTGTCATCGTCGAGCATGAGGCGGTGCGTCATGCCTCGCTGGTGAAGCGAGCAGGAGGAACGTTGTTGAGCTGTCACGACAGTCGTATTCCGCGACCTCGCCGCCAGATACTCGTCGCCGCCTTGATCGCCGGCCTGCTTGTCGTCGTCGGCTGCGCATACTCACTGCCCGAGGAACCCGCCGACAAGGAGACGTCAGGGCTCGTTCGCCCCCCTGCGCCGGAAGGCGAACTGCCCGAGGCGCTGCGATCGCGACTTCAGACGACGCTCGATGACACGATGGCCGAGTACGACGTGCCTGGAGCAGCAGTGGGCGTGTGGATCCCCGGCGAGGGCGCATGGACCACTGCAACCGGACTGGCCGACATCGAGACCGGTGCGCCCGTCGACATCGACATGACATGGCCCCTGCGCAGCGTCACGAAGTCGTACACCGTGACGCTCCTGCTCCAACTGGTGGACGACGGCGAAGTGAGCCTTGATGACACGATCGGGCAGTACGTCGACGGAGTCACCGCAGGAGACGAGATCACCCTGCGCCAACTCGCTGGGATGTCCAGCGGCAACGCCGACTACACGAACGAGGAGTTCATCTCGGCGTTCGCCGAAGATCCCGAGAAGGTCTTCACCCTGGATGAGCTGAACGGTTTCATGCTCGGCACGCCGGCGCAGTTCGCTCCCGGAACCGAGAAGGTCTATACGAATGCGAACACCAACCTGCTCGGGGCCGTCATCGAAGAGGTCACAGGGCAGGAGTTCACCGACGTCCTTCGCGAGCGCATCCTCGTGCCTCTGGGGCAGGAGGACACTCAGTACGTCGTGGATGCCACGCAATGGTCGGATCCGCACCCAACGGGATACGCACCGGATGCCGGGGTTCTCGCGCAGCAGCCGCAGAACTTCTCCATCTTCGGCCCGGCCGGATCGATGATCAGCTCCCTCGACGATGCCCGCGTCTGGGCGCAGACGCTCGCCGCCGGCGCACTGCTGCAACCTGCGACTCAGGCGGAGCGTCTGGACGGGGCACCCTTGGCCGCCGGCCCACCGTACGACGATTACGCGCTGGGCATAGGGGAGACCGATGGATGGTGGGGGCACAACGGCGAAGGCCTCGGCTTCACCGCCGCCGTCTTCCATCACCCCGATTCCGCGGCGACCGTCGTGGTGTTGATGAACGAGTCGAATCTCACATCCCATGCTCACCCGGCCGACCAGATGTTCCGTCGGGTGGCTCAGATTCTCACGACAGGAGCACAATGATGAACGGGAACGGCGTCAGATTCGGTGCGGGAACCCTCGCTCTCGTCGTCTTCGCGGCAATGGCGACGGCGTGCACGGCGGACACATCTGGCCTGTCGAGCGAAGGGCAGTTGTCGGTGCCCGGCCTCCCTGATGCGGCGCTGGAGGTCATGAATCAGCCGCAGTACGACAATGCGCGCTGGATGATCTCCGTGTCCGACCTCGACACCGGCGAGGTGCTCGTCGATCTCGACGGCGACAAGATGACCGAGCCCGCGTCCTTCGTGAAGACCTACAGTGTCGGCGCCGCGTGGCTGAACTGGGGATCCGATCACCGGATCGTGACCCCGGTCAAACGCACCGGTGAGGTCGTCGGGACGACCCTCGACGGCGACCTCGTGCTCGTCGGCAAGGGCGACTTCACGTTGGGCGGCCGAACCAAAGCGGACGGCACGGTCGACTACACGAACCTCGACCACAACGACGCCAACCCGCTGCCCGGCGCCACCCTCACGACCGAGGACCCTCTGACTGGCCTCGACGACCTCGCCGAACAGGTCAAGGCCTCGGGCATCGACAGCGTGACCGGAGACGTCATCGTCGACGATCGCCTCTTCCAGGGCGAACTCGCTGGAGAGCCGATCAGCCCGATCGTCGTCAATCAGAACCTGATCGACATCCTTGTCACCCCTGGCGCGGCCGGCGAGCCGGCGACGGTGGAGATGACGCCGGCCGTCGCCCCGTGGGAGATCGTCGGAGAGGTGAAGACGGTGGCCGCGGGCGAGGATGCGTCGATCTCCGATCCGGCGTCGTCGCAGCACGGCGAGATCGCGATCGGCGGCACGATCGCCGCTGACAGTGAACCGGTCCTGAAGGTCTTCGCACTGGAGGATCCGGCCACCTTCGCTCGCACGGCCTTCATCGAAGCCCTCGGCAGGGCTGGTGTCATCGTGAGCAGTGACCCTGTGGCCGTGAACTCGGCGGTGGCGCTCGCCGAAGTGGATGCGGTGGATGCTCTGCCCTCGGTCGCCGAACTCGAATCGCTGCCGCTCGCCGAGCAGGCGAAGTACGTGATGAAGATCAGTTACAACCGTGGCGCCCAGACCTATGTCTGCCTTCTGGCAGCGGAGGCCGGGGTGGATGACTGCAGCACCGGCATCACCGAGGTCGGCCGGATCTGGGCCGACGCGGGACTCGACATCGAGGGCGCTTCTCTCGTAGACGGTTCGGGTCTCAACGGCAACTTCGTGACGCCGGAGAACGCCGTCGCCATCCAGACGATCATGGCCGAGCGCCCCGATGCCGAGGCGTGGAAAGCGACCATGCCGATCCTCGGAGTGGATGGTTCGCTCGCAGAGGTGCAGGCGGACAGCCCCGCGGCTGGTCACGTCTTCGCCAAGACCGGAACGCTGGTGGGAGGAGACGAGCTCAATGGACGTTTCCGGTTGAACACGAAGGCGCTGGGCGGCGTCATGGAAACCAAGAGCGGGCGCGATCTGGCATTCATCATCATCATGAATCAGGGTTTCACCTCAGACATCGACGGCGTGTTCACAGCGAACGACGATGTCGGAGCAGTCGCCGCGAGCATCCAGCAGCACTACTGAGCGTCCAGCGTCTGTGGTCGCCGACTCAGGAAGGGATCGAGATGATCACCGAAACGACACGAGTGCGGACGTCACGTCGCTCAGCGCTCATGCTCGCCAGCACTCCGCTGGTTCTTCTCCTCACGCACTACCTTGCCGTGCTGCCGCACGAGTTCACGCACTCGTTCCTCGCCTGGGTTCTCGGGATCAAGGCGAATCCGTGGCTGATCGACTGGGGCGGGGACAGCCTGCTCAACATCCTGCTGCTCGTGCACATCAACGAGAACGTCGATTATCAGAGCGCGTTGGATGCCGGCAAGACTCTCACAGTCGCCGTCGTCGCACTCTCAGGGCCCTTGCTGGCAAACGGCGGCATGTACCTGATCTTCCGGAGGCTCTCCGCGACCGCATGGGTCAAGGCGAGGCCGTTCGCCTCCTGGATCGTGCTCTGGTTCATCGTCGTCAACCTCGGCAACCTGTGGTGCTACATCCCGATCCGCGCCTTCGCGGCCGACGGCGATTTCCGGCATTTCATCTGGGCGACGGGCGCATCTCCATGGTTGCTCTACGCGGTGGTGGGCTATCTCGTCCTGTGGGGGCTCGTCGATTTCTATCGCCGTGTGCTGCCGAACGCTCTCGACGCGAGCGGCCTGCTCGCCACATGGGCGCGGGCGCTCGTACTCGTCGTCTCGACCGGCGTCATCTTCGCCTACTTCGCGATTCCGGGCTTCCTCGAGACCGACGCCGTCTCGTTGTTCATCGCGGGCACCTCGGTCCTGGCGATCCCTCCGGTGCTGCTCGCCGCATGGCGTCGGGTGACGCCGGGTTCCGAGGCATGTGCTGCCATCGACGATGGCAGGCAGATCACGAGAGACGATCGAGACCTGATACGTCGCTGACATCGACTCAGACTCAGGCGGCCGCTACTGCGAGCATCGTATCGCCGCTCTGCGGGCGCTGGGTCGTCGTCGGTGCCGCACTCGCCGCCCGCCGACGACGCACGGCACTGATGCGATCGATCACGAGTCCGACCGCGAGCGCCAGGACGACACCGAGGACGGAACTCAGCAGCGGCTGATCTCCAAGCCATTGACCGGCGAGAATGCCGATCACGACGCTGTACACCGACCAGCTCGCCGCAGCGATCGCGCTCAGCGGCAGGAATCGTTTCCAGGAGTACCGCAGCGCCCCTGCGGACATGTTCACTGCGACCCGGCCGACCGGGATGTACCTGGCTCCGAGGATGAGGGGGGCGCCGCGAGTCTCCAACGCCTGGCCAGAACGCTCGAAAGCCGCCGCGATGCGAGGACGTCGCATCCAGCGGAAGCGAGTCGTGCCGACTCTGCGCCCGATGGCGTAGGCGATGTTGTCGCCGATCAGCGCTCCTGCCGCGGCGACGAGACACAGCAGCACCACCGTCGAGAACGCCCCGGTCGAAGCGGCGACCGCCGCAGCCGCGACCAGTACGGTCTCACTCGGCACCGGCGGGAAGAAGCCGTCGATGATGGCCACCGCGAACATGACGAGCAGCAGCCAGGGTGATGCCGCGGCCTGAAGAATGAAATCGTTGATGACGTCCATGAGATGAACCTAAGAAGACGGTGATCTCCGGCGCATCACTCTGAGGTATCGGTCGCGCGATACCCCGGGGTGGTCCTGGGCGGGGTGCGTACCCCAGATGAGTTACGGGGGACTCAGCGGAGCCGGCCTGCTCTCGGCGCCGGGATGGCCGATCTGCGGGCTTCCGCATCCTCGTAGAGGACCTCATACTGCCGTACGATCGCGCCGGCCTCATGCTGCGCGGCGCGCGCGACGGCATGCGCGCTCATCGTCCGGTAGTCCTGTTCGGAAAGGGCGATGATACTCGTGATCCTTCTAGCGAACCCTGCAGCATCACCGGGCGGCACGAGGTATCCCTCAACACCGTCGTCGGCAAGGTGCGGGAGCGCCATTGCATCGGCGAGGACCACCGGTGTGCCCGATGCCAGTGCCTCCAACGTCGCAATGCTCTGCAGCTCCGCTCTCGAGGGCATCACGAACACGGTGGCGAGGTGGTGCAGCGTTTCCAGTTGCCCATCCGAGACACGGCCGTGGAACTTCACACGATCGGCGATGCGCAATTGTGCGGCGAGGGAGCCGAGCGCTGCGCGTTCACTGCCTCCACCGACGATGTCCAGCTGAGCCCCGAGCTCGGGCGGCAGCAGTGCAAAAGCACGGACGAGGGTGGCGACGTCCTTTTCGGGGTCGAGACGCCCCACGAACAGCAGACGAGTCTGCTCGGGCTTGGCGTGCTTCGCGGAGAACCGATCCAGGTCTACGCCGCAGGAGACCGGCATCACAGCGGAGATCGCCGTGTTGCGCTGCAGATACCCTGCGGCGATCGGCGTCGGGCTCGTGACGATGTCGGCACGGGAGTATACGGAGCTGGCCAGCCGCCAGGCCATCCGGGCAAGCAGCGGCACCATTCGCGGAGGCAATCCCCTGATCGATGCCAGATTGTCCGGCATCACATGGTTGGTGGCCACGATAGGGATTGCTCGGTCGTGCGCCTCGTGCGCCACGCCGCGGCCGATGTCGACGAAGGACTGCAGATGCACGACGTCAGGCCGCACTGCCCCGAGAATTCGTCTGGCCTGACGCCGCACATCCCATGGTGGGGGGATCCGGGCCCATTCGTGCCGCGGTAGGCGGATGCTACGCAACCGGTGCACCCGGATCTGCTGTCCGTCGATCGTCTCGATCTCGCCAGACGTCGGCGTGAACGAGACGGTTGGGGCGATCACGTGCACCTCATGCCCGCGGCGCGAGAGCCGCACGGCGTGGTCTCTGGCGAACCGGGCGGCGCCGTTGATGTCCGGCGGAAAGGTGTCTGCCGCAATGACGACGCGCAGGCGTCGGGATGCGAGGGGGTGAGTCTCGGAAGGGAACGTCGGGGCACGCCTCGAGGCGGTGGGGATCGAGGCGGTGGGGATCGAGATGCTCACTGTTGGCGTCCTTCTGTGAGGGTGTGGGAGCGGTCAGCCGCGTCGGAACTCCGCGACTTTCGTCGAAAAATCGCGTGCGGCGAGACCGACCAGCGGTGCGCCGACCACCGTCGGCCGGCCGGGCGCGTCGGCTCACTCCGCGGATGGGGCCGCCGGTGCCGTCTCGGCAGACGGAACGGAGTCGATCGAAGAACTCGACCGGTACGACGGCGGTGCCTCTTCTTCCGACATGACGGCACCCGTAGCGTCTTGGGCCTCTCGACGCTCGACGCCGATCGTGACGCGCGTCACGAGGGCGGCGACCGCACCGAGTGCGACGAGCACCGGCGCGAGGACGACACCGGCCGCGGCGACCGCGACTCCTGCAGTCAGAGGCACCTCGAGGATCGTGTCGCCGCTGTCGTGCTTGATGAACAGCCGGCTGACGTTGCCGTCGTGAACGATCTCGCGCACCTTGGCGATGAGGTCGTCCCCCTTCACCTTGAACTCCTCGTAGCGGGTGCTGGTGTTCTCCGTCATGGCTGTATTCCCATTCTTCATCCGACCGGTGTTTCCGGCCATGTCTGAACAATAGGAACGTCGCGGCACGGGGCACATCACCCCCCGGTATCGAAGTCGACTACCCCCGCGGTAGTACGCGCGGTGTCGGTGTCACGCGCTGAGCCCGGCGACCGTCGCGCTGAAACGATCGAGACCCGTCGTGAGGCTGTCGACGTCGGTGGCGAACGAGATGCGCAGGTGCCCTTCGCCCGAGGGTCCGAACTCGCTTCCGGAGCGCAGCAGCACGCCGCCTTCGGCGAACCGCGACACGAGTTGATCAGAGGTCAGCTCGGTCTCGATGCGCGGGAAAGCGTAGAAGGCGCCCCCCGGTACGATCAGGGACACCCGCGGGATGCCCTTCAGCGTGCCGACGACCAGGTCGCGGCGCAGCTGATACTCGGCCGCCATCGACACGATCTCGTCCTCCGACGTAGCCAGTGCGCTGATGCCGGCGTCCTGTACGAACGTGTTGAGCGCGCCGTTGATCGTACGGTGCACGAGATTGATCCCGGCCGCCGTCTCCGGCTCGGCGATCGTGTACCCCAGGCGCCAGCCGGTCATCGCGTACGCCTTGGAGAACGTCCGCGATACGATCACACGATCCGCGACTGCGTTGAGCGTGAGTGCCGAGACGAACTTGCGTCCGTCGAACACGATCGACGAGTACGCCTCGTCGGCGAGCAGCAGAACATCGGGATGGCGCAGCATGAGCGCTTCGAGCGATGTCATCTCATCCTGGCCGATCACGCGTCCGGTCGGGTTGCTCGGGTTGCACAGCACGAACATCCGTGCGCTGGGCGCGAGAGCGTCGAGGGCATCGAAATCGATCCCTCCATCCTCCGCTCCTGGGAGCCAGAGGGGCTCTGCGCCGAGCATCGCCAGGTGGTCGACGTACAGGGAGTATGTAGGGTCCTGAAGAATCACTCGATCGCCCGGGCGCACGGTTGCCAGCAGTGCTGAGGCGAGTCCGGCTGATCCTCCGTGAGTGAGCACGACCTCGCTGCTCGATACGGTTCGACCCATCTCTTTCGCGATGGAGCCGGCGACCGCCTCGCGCAGCGCCGGCAGCCCGGTCAGCTGCGTGTACCTGGTTCGACCTCGTTGCAGCGAATCGATGGCAGCGTCCCGGATGGCGGGCGCGGTATCGGCGAACGGCTCACCCATCGCGAGTGACACCACGTCGCCCGGGGCGGAGCCGAGAGATGCCGGCCGCCGCGACGCAGCGGCGATCCGTCCAGGAACGTGGGAAAGGAAGCGTGCGCTCACGAGAGATCGCCCTTGATGCGTGCGCGCAGGGTGTCTTCGGCTTCGAGCACGCCGACGGCCCGCTCGAGCACCTCTTGCGCCCTTGCCGCGGGAATCACGATCACCCCGTCGCCATCGGCCGCGATGATGTCTCCCGGGCTCACCACCTGGCCGCCGGCGGCGGTGGGATGGCCGATCTGGCCCGGCCCGTTCTTGAAAGGACCGGCCGGCGTGACGCTGCGGGCATACACGGTCAGGCCCATTGCGCCCAGGGCGTCGACGTCTCGCACCGCCCCGTCGACCACGACGCCGCGGAGTCCGCGGATGGCCATGATCTCGCCGATGAGATCGCCCACGAGCGCGCGATTCGCATCTCCTTGTCCATTGACGACGAGCACGTCGCCTTCGACGGCATCATCGAGTGCGCGATGGATCGCGAGGTTGTCACCGCCACGGGTGTGGATGGGCAGGGCGGCGCCGACCAGGGTACCGGTGCCGGTGAGGCGCACGATGCCGGCATCCATGACTGTCATACGCTGAAGGGAGTCGGCGAGAATCGCCACCGGAAATGCGGCGAGGCCCCGGACGGTGTCCTGTGCGGGCCTTGGCCAGGCGGGTCGGATGTCGAGGGAATCGGTGGCTGCGCTGATGAACACGGGATCGAATCTTTCCAATAAATGAGAGTAGAGTCTTAGTTTGTACGAAAGAGCGATTCGATTGCAAGGGGTACCGACACGATGAGGCAGGACGTGCGGCGCAACATCGACGCCCTGCTGTCGGCGGCGGCGGAGCTGGTAGGCGAGGGCGAAGAGCTGAATATGCCCGACATCGCGAAGCGCGCCGGAGTCGCCGCGTCGACGGCGTGGCGGCATTTCTCGTCGATCGCCGAACTGCGTCGCGCGTACACGCTCGAGAAGCTCAAAGAGCTGCAAGCGAAAGTGGCAGACGCCGAGCCGGGTGCGGCTGTCGAACTCGGGTCCGCCGGGCTGCTGCACCGTACGCTCGAGCACTGGGTGTCCATAGTTCTCGCCGGTAGCCCAGCCCTGATCGAGTTCAGATCGCGACGCGGCTACCTGGAGCGGCTGCATGACGAGGACGAGATCATCGTCATGGCGGGCGCTATCTGGCGGCCGGCGATCGAACAGGTTCTGGACGAGACCGGCACCAGCAGGGCGGCGACGGAGATCGCGCTGCAGCTGGCGAACGCGCTGACCGACCCCCGTGAGATCAGGGACCTGCACGAGAGTGCGTACCTCGGTGCGGATGAGATCGTGCGCAAGATGGACAATGTGATCCGCGGTGCGATCAGTGGATGGGCGACGCGCTGAGAGAGCTTGTTTGCGAATGTGGCGCGGCCGGGCTAATCTGAGACAACTCTCTTAGATTGGTGAGGCTAAACATGCATCAGGCCCAGACGTTGACGCAGGTGGCTGGCGATCAGCAATCTCCTCTTCACTCGGCGCTTCACCAGTTGTCCGAGGCCATCGAGTTCCTCGGATACGGGCAGGGCATGCACGACGTCCTGGCGGCTCCCCGCCGTGAACTCACCGTCTCCGTGCCGCTCGCGCGCGACGACGGCAGCGTCGAGGTCTTCACCGGTTACCGTGTGCAGCACAATCTCGCGCGTGGCCCAGGCAAGGGTGGCATCCGCTTCAGTCCGAACACCGATCCCGACGAGGTCCGTGCACTCGCCATGTGGATGACGTGGAAGTCCGCGTTGCTGAACATCCCGTTCGGTGGCGCGAAGGGCGCACTGCGCATCGATCCGTCGACGCTCAGCGTGGCGGAACTCGAACGCGTCGTGCGACGGTTCACGGTCGAGCTCGGCGACTTCATCGGCCCCGACATCGACGTGCCAGCCCCCGACATCGGCACAGACGAGCGCACGATGGGCTGGATCATGGACACCTACGCGCGCGGGCACGGCCGAACCGTGCTCGGTGTGGTGACGGGCAAGCCCCTCGCCCTCGGCGGATCTCTCGGCCGTGCGAGCGCCACCTCGCGCGGCGTCGTGCTGCTGGCTGTGGAAGCCATGAAGCACCAGGGGATCGATCCGGCCGGCGCGACCGTAGCCGTGCAAGGCTTCGGCAAGGTCGGAGCGGGAGCCGCGGCGCTGTTCGTCGAGGCTGGAGTGCGCGTGGTCGCGGTGAGCGACGTCGCCGGCGCCGTATTCAACCCCGAAGGATTGGACATCCCGGGGCTCCTCGCACACACCGCGACCACTGGCTCGGTCAACGGCTTCCCCGATGCCGATGCGCTGCCGCTGAACGCTCTGCTCGAACTCGACGTCGACGTGGTCGTGCCCGCCGCGGTCGAGAACGTCATCACTGAGGCGAATGCGCCGGCGATCCGAGCGCGTCTCGTCGTCGAGGGCGCGAACGGCCCGACCACACCGGATGCCGACCGGATCCTCGACGAGCGCGGCATCCTCGTCGTGCCCGACATCCTGGCCAACGCCGGCGGAGTCGTCGTCAGCTACTTCGAGTGGGTGCAGGCGAACCAGTCGTTCTGGTGGACGGCCCGCGAGGTCGACGATCGCTTGACGGCGCGGTTGCTCACCGCGTGGGAGGACGTGCGCGATGCGAGCATCCGCAGCTCGCGGACGCTGCGGCAATCGGCCATCGCACTCTCGGTGCAGCGCGTCGCCGAGGCGCAGCGCAGTCGGGGCCTGATGGATGACGGTCCTCTGAGCCGAGGTCGAGAGTCCTAGTCGTCCGACTCAGTGCCCCGTGTCTCCATCCATTGAACAGTGGATGCGCTCGCACTCCGGGAGTGGGCCGTAGCGGATTCACGTGCCCTGACGGGGTCGCGATCGGCGATCGCGCGGGCGATCGCCTCGTGCTCGGCGAGATTGGCTCGCAGTCGGTGCGTGCTGCCGGCGTATCCACTGAAGGAGAGGTTGCGTGGTACCCGCCGGTGAAGATCGCTCAGTGTCAGCTGGAGTTGCCGGTTGGCTGCGGCGTCGACGATGATCTTGTGGAACTTCTCATTCGCGTCTACCCAGAGCGGACCGAGATCAGACGCCTTCGCTCCCGCATCGAGAGCGTCTCGGAAGTCGTCCCACGCACGCAGCAGCTGCACGATCTGCGCATCGTCGATCCGGGTGGTGGCGAGTTCGGCGGCGAAGCCGTTGAGCTCTGCACGTAACTCGCCCATCTCGCGGACATCCCGCACAGAGAGCCCGTTGACCTTTGCGCCCCGATTCGGAACGATCGTGACGACACCCTGGGCTGCGAGCACTCGCAGGGCCTCGCGCACAGGGGTGCGGCTGACGCCGAACTCAGCCGCGATCGCGTCATGCCGCAGCCAGGCGCCGATCGGGATATCGCCGGTGATGACGTCACGCTGCAGCGCGGTCACGATGCGATCAGCCGATGAGACACCAGGTTCGGCGATGGTTCTCGTTGTCACTTTGCGTACCTCCTCAGATGCCGATGGTACCGAGAGGGAGGCGGAAATCACGATGCGGGCGTCACGACTGTGTGCGGCCGGTTCGTCAGACCGCGCCCATTGGTCTGGTGCTCCTGCGTCTCTTCGACTGGCGACGGCTCAAGCAGCTCGATGATGTAGTGAGTCGTGGGGAAGTCCTCGATGTTGCGCAGACGATGCGGATGCAGGGCCTGGCGTGACCCGACCGTCTTGAAGAAGGCGTAGCCGGCCTCGGCGTTCTGGATCACCTTCCACTCGTCCGTGCCGTAGTCCTGCCCCTGCGACCTGCCGGCCTGCGGCCAGAGGATGAGGTGGTCGTGGGTGTGCTGGTGAAAGTCGTACATGCCGTGCGGCGGCAGGTTCATCGCCCACACGCGCACCCTGTCGTTCTCGAAGACCAGCTCGTCTCCCGGATTGGTCGTGAACTCGGGGGCTGCGTCCTGGAGGTTGTCGCTCATCGTCAGCTTCTTTCTCTCTCGGTCTGGGTCATCTGTGTCTGCATGGTAGCCAGGCAGTGTTCTCTGGCCTAGTATTGCATCCAATTCTACTAATATACGATGCAAAATGAGGCTAATGTGACGGATTCTTTTCAGGCGCGGCCGGACCTCACCGGATCGTTCGGCATGTGCAGCGCCACGCACTGGACCGCGTCGTCCACCGCGCAGGCCGTGCTGGAACGCGGCGGCAACGCCTTCGACGCCGCGGCGGCGGGCGCATTCGTGCTTCATGTCGTCGAGCCTCATCTCAACGGCCCGGGCGGAGATCTGGTGGCGCTCATCGCGCCGGCGGGTGCGGAACCCGAAACACTCGTGGGCCAGGGCCCGGCACCCGCGGGCGCGAGCATCGAGCACTTCGCGAACGAGGGCCTGACCATGGTCCCCGGTGCCGGCGGACTCGCCGCCGCCGTGCCTGGCGCCGTCGACGCCTGGCTCATGCTCGTGCGCGATCACGGGACCTGGGAGCTCGACGAGATCTTCTCCTTCGCGATCTCGTACGCGCGTCGCGGTCACGCCCTTCTTCCGAAAGCGGCGGCGACGATCCGCAGCGTCGCCGATCTGTTCCGCGAGCAATGGCCGACATCCGCTGAGCAGTGGCTTCCCGGCGGGGAGGCGCCCGAGGCGGGCTCCATCGTGCGCAATCCGCTGTACGCGCGCACGCTGGAGCGACTGCAGGCGAGTGCGCTCGGCGACACCCGTGAGGCACGCATCGATGCCGCGCGCCGCGAATGGCGCGAGGGCTTCGTCGCCAGCGCTATCGATGAGGCGATGCGCGTGCCGCACTGGCACTCCACTGGTGGCATCCATCGAGGTGTCATGACCGCCGAGGATCTCGCGTCGTTTCAGGCGTCCTATGAACCGGCCCTGCATGGAAGGTTCCGCGGCCATGACGTGCTCAAGGCCGGGCCGTGGTCGCAGGGGCCCGTGCTCATCCAGGCGCTCGCCATCCTCGAAGGCTTCGCCGATGAAGATCTCGACCTCTCGACCTCCAAGGGCGTGCACATCGTGCTGGAGGCGCTCAAGCTCGCACTCGCCGACCGCGACACGTACTACGGGCAGGAGATCGATCCGCACGTGCTTTCGACGCTGCTCTCACCCGAGTACGCGGCGCAACGACGCGCGCTCATCGGCGAGCGGGCATCGCATGAATTCCGCCCGGGCGACGCCGGCGCGCGCTTCGATCCGCCGCTGGTCACCAAAGGCGACGACGAAGGCGACGGAGCCGTCGGAGAGCCGACCGTACCGGCGGGTGCCGTCGTGCGCGGCGACACCTGTCACATCGACGTCGTCGACCGTTGGGGGAACATGATCTCCGCCACGCCGTCCGGAGGCTGGTTGCAGTCCTCGCCCCTCATTCCGGAGCTGGGGTTCGCCCTCGGCACAAGGTTGCAGATGGCTTGGCTCGATCCTGCGAGTCCTGCCGCGCTGCGTCCGGGACGCCGGCCGCGCACGACGCTGTCTCCATCTCTGCTGGCCAAGGATGGGCAGATCATTGCGGCTTTCGGTTCACCCGGGGGCGACCAGCAAGATCAATGGCAGGCACTGCTTCTCATCCAGATGCTCGTGTCAGGACGCACCCCGCAGCAGTCGATCGAAGCGCCTGCGTTTCACACGACGAGCTTCCCGAACAGTTTCTGGCCGCGCCGGTGGACACCGGGAGGTGCGGTGATCGAGGATCGGATCGGAGAGGCCGTCATCGCCGAACTGGAGCAGCGCGGACACGTGGTCACGAGGGCGGGGGACTGGGCCGAGGGAAGGCTCACCGCTGTCACCCGACACCCCACGAGCGGGCAGCTGGGGGCGGCGGCGAATCCACGCGGAGCGCAGGGTTACGCCGTCGGCCGATGATGTTCCGATCACGTAAGCCCTTTGTGAACAGCTTGTTTCGCCTCTATCGCTCCGAATAATCGGATGCAATCCTGTCCTTATTGCACTACACTCTCAATCACATCGACCAATGGAGGTCAGTCAATGTCTCATCCAAACCCCCCGCGGCGCTGGGCCAGACGAGCCCTCATCGCGTCAACGCTCGTCGTCGGCCTGGTCGGACTCAGCGCGTGCGCGACCGATCCGGGAGGCGCAGCATCCGATGACCGTGAACTCGACCTTCTGATCCCCGCTTTCCCGGCCAGCTGGGATGCAAGGGCGACCTCCGGCTTCTACCTCACTGCGCAGCTGCTCATCAATGAGCCGATGGTCGCGCTCGCGCCGGACGGATCCTTCGTGCCCACCCTCGCCGAGTCCGTCGATCAACCCGACCTGTCCACCTACGTGTACACGCTGCGTGAGGGTGTGACCTTCACCGATGGATCGCCACTGACGGTCGAAGACGTGCTTTACACCTTCGACCTCCACTCCGCCGAGGGAACCACCTCGTTCATGGCGAGGTACATGGCAGGCATCGAGTCCGTCGAGGCGACGGCCGACCATGAGATCACGGTGAAGCTCGCCGCACCCGACCCCGAGTGGCCGTACACGATCGCCCGGATGGGCATCGTCAGTGCCGCTTACTACGACGAGCACCCTGAAAGTGTCGGCACCCCCGATGTTCCCCAGCTCGGCACAGGTCCGTACACGGTCGAGAGCATCAGCGCCGGCTCCAAGCTCGACCTCGAACGCAACGACGACTATTGGGGCGCGAAGCCCGAGTACGACGCCATCAACTTCGAGGCTCCGGCCGATGACAATGCTCGACTACTCGCTTTGCAGTCGGGGGAGTACGACGCGATCCTGCAGGCACCTCTCTCGCAGCTGTCGTCTCTGACCTCCATCCCCGGCTACAACCTGACCGAGGTCCCGGAGGTCGCGACGTATCGCATCAGCATGGATGTGACCAAGGCGCCGTTCGATGATCCGGCCGTCCGCAGAGCGATCGCCCACGCCGTCGACCGCGAGGCGATGCTCGAGGCGGCCCTCAGCGGTCACGGCACGGTGTCCAACGGCATCGTTCCCGCAGAACTTCTGATCGGGCTCGGCGAGGCGCAACCGGTCGAGGACGCATACGAATCCTTCGGTGATTCGCTCACCTACGATGTGGATGCCGCGGCCGAAGAGCTCGCAGCATCCAGCGTGCCGGACGGATTCGCCGTCGAGGTGCTCGTTCAGCAGAGCGACCCCGCGCAGACGCTCATGGCGCAGATCCTCGCGCAGTCGCTTGCGGAGATCGGCATCGACGTCTCGGTGAGCCAGGTCGACGACAACACCTTCCTGTCACGGCTCTATCTCGACAAGACCGGAGACGGCCTCGTCGTCTTCTCATTCAACGCCGGCTCTGCGGAACCGGCGAACATGGCGCGCAGTGCTTTCACCGCGGGCGACTTCGGGAACATGGAGCAGTTCACGACGCCAGCCATCACGGAGGCTCTCCAGGCGTACAAGTCTGAAGAAGACGACGCGGCGCGTCAGGCGCTGCTGCTCCAGATCTTCGCCGACGCCAACGCCGAAGTGCCCTACGTGCCGGTGTTTCATCCGTCCGTCGCCGCGGTCGTGGCCGATGACCTGGAGGTGAAGGACTTCACGTCCTTCTGGTGGGCGTCGCGCATCGACGAGATCATCGTCCCGACCGCATGAGTGCTCCCGCAGCCATCAGCGCCGCATCGGAGACCGGAGTGGTCGCATCTCAACGACGGCCGAAAGCGAGGCGCAGCTCGACGGGGATCGTGCTCAGGCTCATCCTCACGCGCTTGCTCACCTCGTTGATCGTGCTCTTCGTGGTCACGTTCGTCATCTTCCTCTTCGTCCATGCCGCACCCGGCGGCCCAGAGCTCGCGCTCGCGGGCGTCGACGCCACCCCGGAGCAGCTCGCGGCGATACGCGCGGCATACCATCTCGACGATCCTCTGGTGCTCCAGTACTTCAGGTTCATCAGCGGCGCACTCGGTGGCGACCTCGGCGCATCCATCACGATGAGGGAACCGGTGATCACCGTCGTCTCGAGGGCAGCGACCAGCGTCACGCTGCCGCTCATCGTGATGGCCTGGATGCTGTCGGTCATCCCCGGTGTAACGCTCGGATACCTCTCGGCCCGCAAACGCGGCAGTATCACCGATCGGGTGATCCTCACCGCCACAATCCTCGGAGCCACCGCTCCTGTCTTCGCAGTCGGAATGTTCGTCTCCTACGTCTTCGGCATCCAGCTCGGCTGGTTACCGTTCCTCGGCGCTGGCGACGGCGGGCTCGACACGCTGAGGCACCTCGTGCTCCCGGCGGTGACGATCGCAGTCGTCCTGCTTGCATCGGCCACACGGGTGAGCCGGGTGAGATTCATCCAAGTGATCGAAGAGGACCAGTACACCTTCGCCAGGGCGCGCGGACTCTCGCGCAGCTATCTGTGGACCAGGGTCGTGCTGAAGAACGCCGCAGTCCACCTGATCACCTGGTCGGGCTCTCTCGTGATCGGCCTGATCGCCGGCCTCATCATCGTCGAGCAGATCTACGGACTGCCCGGCATCGGCACGCTGCTGATCAAAGCGATCGGTTCACGCGACATCCCGCTGATCCAGGGCATCACGCTTCTGATCGCGATCGGTGTCGTCCTCATCAACCTCGTAGTCGATCTGCTGTGCATCTGGGTCGATCCACGCATCCGAAAGGGAATGGAGGTCGAGCGATGACCGCCCCCGCCACCGTCGCGATCCCGCTTCGAACAGAGAAGAAGCGGCGCCTGCCGCCGATCACGATCTCGATCGCGTTCGCCGTGCTCGCCATCGCGCTCGTCATGGTCTTCTTCCCGCAGATCGCACCGTACGATCCGAATTTCATCGACGCGACCGCCATCCTGCAGGGGCCGAGCCCTGCGCACCTGCTCGGCACGGACCAGCTCGGCAGGGATGTGTTCTCGCGAGTCATCGCCGGCGCCGGGACCGCGGTGCTCGCACCCCTCCTGCTCGCCACCGGAACCATCGTGGTGGCGGTGCTGCTCGGGCTTGCGGCCGGCTACGCGCGCGGGTGGGTGGACGGCGTGCTCGGACGCGTCATCGATGTGCTCTACGCCATCCCCGCACTGCTCGTTGCGATCGTCGTTGTCGGAGTCACCGGTGGCGGGTTCACGATGGCACTCGGCATCCTGCTGATCTTCGGTCTGCCGAGTCCGTTCCGGCTGTTTCGCGCAGCCGGGATGGAGCGTGTGAATCTCCCTTACATGGAAGCGGCGCGCGCCATCGGCCTCTCACACCTGCGGATCATCTTCACCCAGCTGCTTCCGACGCTGCGCCCGCTACTGGTGTCGCTGCTGTTCCTGCAGTTCACCTACGGCCTGATCGAAGTCTCGTCCCTGTCCTTCCTCGGGCTCGGCGTGCCACCGGGATCGGCCGACTGGGGCCGCATGATGTTCGAAAACCGAGCGACGCTGTCTTCCAATGTCTGGGCCACGGCTGCACCAGGGCTCGCCCTCGTGCTACTGGCCGTCTCGACGAACGTCATCGGCGACTGGATGTACAACAGCCACGAGATGAAGGAGAAGCACCGATGACCCTCATCGACGATGCGCCCGCAGTACTCGAGGTCGCCGGACTGAGCGTGCACGCGCATCGCCGCGACTCGCCGATATCGATCACCGACGACATCGACATCCGGGTGGCCGCAGGCGAGGCGGTGGCGATCGTCGGCGAATCCGGCAGCGGCAAGTCGATCACCGCCAGGGCGCTCATGCATCTGCTTCCCAAGGAGCTGACGACCGAGGGTGAGCTGAATCTGCACGGCCGATCGATCAGCGGCATCTCGGAAGCGGCGATGCGAAAGCTCCGCGGCACCGAGATCGCCCTCGTCATGCAGGATCCGTTCACGATGCTCAACCCGCTCGAGACCTGCGGAGCACAGCTCACAGCCGTCCTCCGTGACGAGAACGGCAAGACGCTCAGCAGGGCCGAGCGGCGAAGCGAGGCCGTGCGCCGGCTCGCCGAGGTCGGCATCACCGACCCGGCAGTCGCCCAACGGTATCCGTTCGAGCTCTCTGGCGGAATGCGTCAGCGTGTGGGAATCGCCGCTGCGATCGCAGGCAAGCCCCGCATCCTGATCGCTGATGAGCCCACTACCGCATTGGATGTCACGACCCAGAGCGAGATCCTCGAACTGCTGCACCAGTTGCGTGTCACGCACGGAATCGCACTCGTGCTCATCACGCACGATCTGCGGGTGGCATTCTCGGTGGCCGACCGGGTCTACGTCATGTACGCGGGTGAGATCGTGGAGACGGCCAGATCGGCGATGCTCGACGAAGCGCCGGCGCATCCGTACACGGCGAACCTGCTTCTGGCTGAGCCGCCGCTCGAGCACCGGGTCGAAAAGCTCGCCGAGATCCCCGGCTCCGTACCGGCTCCGGGCGAGCGTCCGACCGGATGCCGTTTCGCGCCGCGCTGCACATGGGCGACGCAGGAGTGCACCACCGCGCCGGTGGCTCTGACCGAGGTTGACGGCGATTCCTCTCACGTGGCTCGTTGCGTCCGGATCGACGAGATTCGCGCATCGCTGAGCGACCGCGTTCCCGTCATCGCCGGGCCCCGCGACGAGAGCCAGGATGCTCGGGCGCAGTCTCCCGTCATCACAACGAGGGACGCGGCCAGGACGTTCGGTGAGAAGGTCGCAGTCGTCGGCGCGACTATTGAGGTCCGCCCAGGCGAGAGCGTGGGGATCGTCGGCGAATCCGGCTCCGGCAAGACGACCCTGGCTCGAATGCTCGTCGGACTCACGCGGCCGTCCAGCGGATCTGTGCGGGTCGGCGGGATCGAGCTGGCCGGCTCCCCGTCGCGTGCCGAGTGGGAGACGGTGCGCAACACCGTGCAGATGGTCTTCCAGGATCCGTACTCGACGCTCAATCCCAGCCGCTCGATCGGGTCGACTCTGCGAGACGCGTTGCGGATGGTATCGACATCCGATCTCGACAACCGGGTCGGCGAGCTGCTCGAACGGGTGGGCCTTCCCACGCACTACGCGAGGAGGATGCCGGTGCAGCTGTCCGGCGGTGAGAGACAGCGCGTGTCGATCGCGCGCGGGCTCGCACGCGAGCCCGACGTGCTCGTCTGCGACGAGGTCGTCTCCGCACTCGACGTCTCTGTGCAGGCCCGCGTGCTGAACCTGCTGCGCGATCTTCAGCGAGACACAGGCCTCGGGTTCGTCTTCATCACGCACGACCTCGCCGTCGTGCGTCAGATGACAGACCGTGTCTATGTCATGAATCGCGGTGTCGTCGTCGAGCACGGCAACACCGACGATGTGCTCGACTCGCCAACGGATGCATATACGCAGAGGCTGCTCGCATCCATCCCCCGCTAGACGAAACGACTGCAGAGAGAGTAAGGACAATCATGACCAGCGACACCTCCCCCCACACGATCGAGGCCGGCGCGTTCAACGTCGGCTACATCGATGAAGGCTCCGGTGAACCGCTCATCCTCGTTCACGGCGGCGAGAGCAATCGCACGCAGTTCACGGCGCTGCGCCCGCATCTGGGCGATCAGCTTCGTGTCATCTCCTACGACCAGAGGGACTCCGGTGTGACCACCGGCCCCAAGGATCCATACGATGTGGCCACGCTTGCGGACGACCTCAGCGAGCTCGTCGAGGCCCTGGGGCTGCATCAGGTCCACATCCTCGGCACCTCGTTCGGGGGCGCGGTCGCGCAGCAGTTCGCGTTGCGGCATCCCGAGAAGCTGCGCTCGCTGATCCTGGTGTGCACCACGCCCTCGATCAACCTGCCCTCTCCGGCGCTCGAACGAATCCTCAACATGGGTCCGGACGAACGTCGAGAGGCCGCGGTGGACTTCCTGTTCAGCGTCGAGGGGCGAAAGAAGGATCCCGAGCTCGTCTCGCGCAACTGGACCAGCCTGGTCTCCCGCCCGAAGGATGCTGATGCCCGGCGGCACGCCGCCGCCGTCTCGCACGACGTACTCGACCAGCTCGACGCCATTCAGGCTCCGACTCTCGTGATCCACGGCGATGAAGATCAGATGGCCACGGTGGACGGGGCGCAGATCCTCGCGCAGCGGATCCCGGGTGCACGCCTGGAACTCATCGAGGGCGCGCGCCACGGCATCGCCACCGAGTTCGCCGATGTCGTCGCGGGCCTCTCGCGCGAGTTCATCGCCGAGCATTCGATCGACGCGGCGGTGCGCGGATGAGGCCCGGGAAGGTCCTGATCTCGGGCGCGAGCCTCGCGGGGCCGGCGCTGGCTTACTGGCTTCACGTCACGGGGTGGGAGGTCACCCTCGTCGAGCGCTCCCGCAAGCTCCGCCTCGGCGGATACCCGATCGACGTGCGCGGCAGCGCCGCCGAGATCGCGGTGCGGATGGGGATCCACGACGAGATGGTGGCCGAGCGGCAGCGCCACCTCCCCACGCAGATCCTCAAGCCGAATGGAAAGCTCCTCACGAAGTTCTCCATTTACGACCTCACGGCGAGCGTGAACACGATCGATGTGGAACTGCCCCGCGGCGCTCTGACACGCATCCTCTATGACCTCACCAAGGACAAAGTCGAGTACGTCTTCGGCGACTCCGTCACGGGTCTGCGCGAGACGGAGGATGGCATCGATGCGGAATTCCTGCATCGCGAAGCGGAGCGATTCGACATCGTCGTTGGCGCCGACGGCATCCATTCGACTACCCGCCGGCTGCTGTTCGGACCGGAAGAGGACTACGTACGCCATCTCGGGCCGCTCGTGGCGATCTGGGATCTTCAGCCGGGGGTCGTGAAGGGAGACGTCAACTACGTCTACTCGAACCCCGGTCGCACCATCCTCGCCGATGTGCCGGAGAGTGGCGTCGGGCGCATGTTCACCACGTTCTTGCACCCCGACCCCGGATCGATCGACGTCTCGGATCCGAACGCGACCGCCGACCTGGTGCGCGAGGCGTTCCGCGACGACCAGTGGGAGTTGAGCAGCCGTCTCGTGGAGACGATCACGACCGACGACGATGTGTTCTTCGACACGGTCAGTCAGGTGCGGATGGACAGCTGGCACCGCGGTCGCGCGGTGCTCGTGGGCGACGCCGCGTACGCTCCGGCGTTCCTGTCGGGCCAGGGCACGAGCATCGCCATGATGGGCGCGTACGTGCTCGCCTCAGAACTCGAGACCAGGTCTACGCCTGAGGAGGCGTTCGCCGCATACGACGCGAAACTGCGCTCTTTCGTCGAGAAGAATCAGGCGCTCGCGCTGCGTCCCGACTCCAGTGTGATGTGCCGCACGGAGGAGAGCCTGCGCCAGCGGAACAAGCGCTTCAAGAAGGCGCGGTGGATAGTGAAGCTGGGTCTGAGCAGGCTGCTCACCCGTCATGTGCGAGAAGCCTCCAACGACTTCGACGTCAGCGGCTACGGGATCCGGCCGGTGGCGACTCCGGTCGGGAGGGCGAGTTAGGTGCACAGGCGTCGCGAACGCTGGAGCGCCGCCAGGATTGTCCTTCACATCGCCGTCGGCCTCGGGGCCGGGCTGCTGTCAGGGCTGTTCGGCGTCGGCGGCGGGGTGGTGATCGTTCCTGCGTTGGTGCTGTGGCTGCGGTACGAGCAGCGACTGGCCACCGGCACCTCTCTGGCGGCCATCGTCCCGACCGCGACGGTCGGGGTTATTGCCTACGCCTCATCCGGCAACGTCGACTGGGTCGCAGCCTTGATCCTCGCCGTCGGGGCCGTCATCGGCGCACAGATCGGCTCGTGGTTGCTGCCTCGGCTTCCGGCTGCCGCATTGCAGCTCGCATTCACCGTGTTCATCATCGTCGCGGCGGTGAGCTTGTTCCTGGTCATCCCCAGCAGAGCGGATCAGCTGGATCTCAGCATCATCGGCGGCGTCCTGCTGGGAGTGCTGGGTCTGGTGACCGGCGTCCTGTCGGGGCTGCTCGGCGTCGGCGGCGGGATCATCGTCGTCCCGGCGCTGATCCTGCTCTTCGGCAGCAGCGATCTCGTGGCGCGCGGAACCTCCCTGCTCATGATGATCCCCGCTGCGATCTCCGGGACGATCGGCAACGTCAGGCGCAAGAACGTCGACCTCGTGGGCGCCGCCCTCGTCGGTTTCGCCGCGTGCACGACGACCGCGCTTGGCGCCTGGATCGCGAGGAGCATCGACCCGCTCGCCGGGAACGTCATCTTCGCGGTCTTCCTCGTCGCGATCGCGATTCAGCTGGCGGTGCGTGCGATCAAACGCCTTCGGGCGGCATGAACAACCAGGAGTCACGATGGATTACGAAAGGCTCAGCGCCGTACTGTCCATGATGGCGAGTCAGCCGCGGCTGCAGCTGGTCGGAGTGCTGCGCAGCCATGGTCAGGCTACGAGCGTCGTCCGACTCGCGGAGCTGACAGGGATGCCGCGGCTGACGGCTTCGTACCATCTGAAGCTGTTGCGGGGCGCGGGAATCGTGCGCGCGCAACGCGACGGCAACAGCCTGCTGCACACGCTCTGCGCCGAGAGTCTGGCCATCGTGGAGGACTGGTTGTATCCACTGGTGACGGAGGACGCCGAATCTTCCGCTACTGGCGCGGCGGGTTGAGCGGCAGCCACTCTTCGAGGCGGGTTTCGAAGATCTCGGCCCCATCGACCGGGATGAGCGTGCGCTCGTCGATCTTGGCACCGTAGTACGTTGCGTCGTCGTCGCGGATGACCGTGCGAGGGTCGCCGCGGAACGTCAGCCCTCGGCGGACGAACTCGTCCATTCCGAACGCCTCCGGGCCGGCGATCTCGACATCACCGAGCGGTGCGCCAGCTGCGGCGCGCGCGACGGCGGTGGCGACATCCTCCGCGGCGATGGGCTGGATGAGCGCGCCGGGAAGCCGAACCGTGTCGCCCTCGGTCGAGATGTCGGCGATGCTGCCGACGAACTCGAAGAACTGGGTCGCGTGCACAAGCGAGTGCGCGATGCTTGACTCGCGGATCAGCTTCTCCTGCGCGACCTTCGCCGCGAAGTAGGCGATGTTCTGCGGCCGGTTCGTGCCGACGATCGTCAACGCGACATGGTGGGTGACGCCGGCCGCCGCCTCGGCTTCGAGCAGGTTGCGAGTCGAGGTCGTGAAGAACTCGAGCACGTCGTCCGGTGCGAACGACGGTGAGTTCGACACGTCCACGACGGTACTCGCACCGGTGAGGACCTCCGCGAGACCTTCGCCGGTCAGCGTGTTCACTCCGGTGTTGGGCGATGCGGCCACGGCCTCATGGCCGTGCTCGGTCAGCTTCGCCACGACCTTCGAGCCGATGAGGCCGGTGCCTCCGATGACGACGATCTTTGCCATTTCCATGCCTTTCGATTGGGGAGGTGCCGGTTCGGCATCCGTCAGCTATGACAGGGGTGCGGTCTCAGATGTGACAGCGCTCGACGTCTGTACGCGCCAGTCGTGATACCTGGTGGGCGCGATGGTGGCTGTGGCCTCCGGGAGTAGATCGCGGTGCGACAGTCGCGCACCGAAGTACGTACCGAGGGGGTCGGGCACGACCTCTCGATCGTCCTGGCGGTAGCGCAGGTCGAGCAGGGCGAGCTCGCTGAGGCTGAAGACCTCCGGTCCGCCGAATTCCACGGTGCCGTAGAGGGGATCCCCGAGCGCCGTCTGTGCGACTGCGCTCGCCACATCATCAGCGGCCATGGGCTGGACGAGCACATCCGCCACGCGCACGACGCCGCTGCGCAGCGCATGGTCGGTGATGTTGCGGATGAATTCGAAGAACTGCGTCGCGTGCACGAGCGAGAACGGTCGCTGTGATGCGGAGATCAGGCGCTCCTGCTGCTCCTTCGCGACGAAGTACCCGCCTTCGGCGCGGGCGAGGCGGTCGGTGCCCACAACCGACAGCGCGACGTGGTGGCCGACCCCCGCCGCAGCGCCGTAGCTGAGGAGGTTCATGGTCGACGTGTAGAAGAAGTCGCGGGCCGCCTCCTCGTCGGTGTATGACGAGTTGGAGACGTCGACCAGCACGTCTGCCCGGGCCAGAGCATCCGCCAGACCCTCTCCGGTGTACGAGTTGACGCCCGTCGAGCGCGCCGCGACGACGACCTCATGACCGGCCGATCGCAGGACCCCGACGAGCCTGGTGCCGACCAGCCCGGTTCCGCCGATCACTGTGATTCTCATGTCGCTCCTTCGAACTCGATTGACAACGGATGAGCATCCGTACCCAATTGACAGGGCAGGCGCTTCGGGTGTGACAGATCTGTCACACATCGCCGCGTTGTTCTGTCATGACTGTCGAGAGCCGCCCGGCGGGTGGATCATGAGAGGCAGGAGGCGGACCGGTGCAGCTGAAGAACGACGACCTCGGCGAAGCGATGGCGGTGTTCACAGCGCAGCGCAGGCGCCTGTTCGGAATCGCCTATCGGATGCTGGGCACTGTGGCCGATGCGGAGGACATCGTCCAGGAGACGTGGATCCGGTGGCAGAACACCGATCGGACGGAAGTCCTCGAGCCGGCTGCCTTCCTGGCGACGATCACGACGAGGCTTTCGATCAATGTGCTGCAGTCCGCACACGCGAAGCGCGAGACGTACATCGGACCCTGGCTCCCCGAGCCTGTGAACACGGATGACGACCCGGCTCTGGGTGCCGAGCGTGCCGAGGCGCTGCAGTTCGCGATCCTCCTGACACTGGAGAAGCTGACTCCGACCGAGCGCGCGGCCTACATTCTGCGCGAGGCGTTCGACTATCCGTATCCGCGCATCGCGGCGGTGATCTCGTCCAGCGTCGTCAGCGCCAGGCAGCTGGTCAGCAGGGCGCGTGCGCATCTGGAGTCCACTCGCCACGTGCCGGTGGAGCGTTCCGCTCAGCGCCGCCTCCTGGAGGCGTTCCTCACTGCTGCTCAGAACGGCGATGCTGAGGAGCTTGAGAGCCTCTTCGCCGCCGATGTCGTGAGTTACTCCGACGGCAACGGCGTGAAGCTCGCCGCCCGGACTCCCGTGATCGGGCGCGGAAGGGTCGCGAAGTTCGTCGCCGCATTCGCCAGCCATTTCTGGACCGGTAAGACGATCGACTGGGTCGAGGTGAACGGTCAGCCCGCGGCGACTCTCACAGAAAATGGCGAGGTCACCACGATGGTGACCGTCACGGCCTCGAACGACGGCATCCTTCAGCTTCTCTGGGTGATGAGTCCGCCCAAGCTCCGACACGTCGCCGCGGCCGGAGCATGATCCGCAAGCACTACCCGGCGTGGGCGCGCCGGAAACGTCGGGGCGCGCCCGACCCCGCCATCATCGATGCATTGGCGACAGCTCTGGTGTCGGCGGACGATTCAGCCGTTCGTGCGGTACTCCACCGCGACGTGGTGCTGACCATCGACAGCGGGGGCCTCCTCGCGCCGACCGCCTCGACGTCATTGGAAGGCCGGGTGGCCACGGCATCCGCGCTGACAGCATTGCTGGCGCCGGGGACCGCGGTCTCCGGCGCATCGATCAACGGCGCCGCCGGCCTCGTCCTCACACGGGACGAATCGGTGGTCAGTGCGATCACGGGTGAGATGCGATCCGGGATGCTGTCGAGCATCTGGGTCGTCTGCAACCCCGAGAAGCTGCGGCACTGGAACCGCTGAAGAGGTTCACGGTCGCACGCGAACAGTCCGTCCCTCGAAGGTGACGAGATCGCCGTCGTGCAGCTGCCGTCCGCGGCGGCGTTCCTCCTCGCCGTTGACGCTCACGTAGCCGTCGATGATGACCTCCTTGGCGTTGCCGCCGGAGTCGAGCAGACCGGAGAACTTGAGGAACTGCCCGAGGCGGATGACCTCACCCCCGATGGGCACGTCGTCGATCTGATCAGCGTTCGTCATTCCTGAATGCTAACCGGCCCGTGCGGGACCGGATGCTGCAGGCGCCATCCGGATGTCTGCGTTCCTTGCTATCGTGGCGCCGTGCGATGGCTTGCGGACGAGGCGAGTGGTTCACGATGTGTTCCGCTCTCTCCGGGGTCACCCCGGGGTACGCAGTCTGACCTGGAACGAACGCCGCAGGCGCCTCACTGCGCTTCGCGCAGACCGGTGCCCGCACTGATGGACGAGTCGTACGCAGGTCATCGCACGCCGACGGTCATCTCCTGATGGTGGCAACGACCGCGACGCGCGTGCTCGCCCGTACTCCGCGCGAGCAGCCCTCCGCTGTCGCCGCGGCTCTGGCCGATGCGTTCCTCGCGTCAGAGGTCTGGGCGAAGAAGCCCCTCATCGATGCCGGCGCTCATGTCATGGGAGCGCGGCGTCGTTGGCTCTCACCACTCGTGGGCGATGTGCTGAGCGCCTTCGTCCGCCCGCCTGTCGATGCACCGCGACTGCTGACGTCGGTGATCCTCCGCTCTCCCGATCTCGCTGAAGCGGTGCGCAAGGCCGACGAACGCCGCGCGCCGCTGCGCATCCACCACCACATGGTCGGCCCTACGGCATCGCGTCCGCCTGCAGGCGGCCTGCCCCGCATCGACAGCATCCCGGATCTCGCATCCGTGCTCGACCTCGACATCGGCCGGCTGCAGTGGCTCGCCGACACCAAGCACTGGAACCGCCGCGCTCGTCCTGGGCCGCTGCACCACTACCGCTACGAGTGGCGCACTCGACCGGGACGCATCCCGCGCCTGCTGGAGATCCCCGAAGACCGGATCCGCCGCGCCCAGCGAAGGCTTCTGACCCGTGTGCTGGCGCTCATCCCCGCGAACGACGCCGCCCACGGCTTCATACCCGGTCGCAGCGCGCGCACCGGTGCCGCCCTCCACACCGCATCCGACATCGTCATCTCGCTCGATCTCACGACCTTCTTCGCTCGCGTGAGAGCCGGTCGCATCTACGGAACGCTTCGGCAGGCGGGCTACGCCGAGGCCGTCGCGCACGTCATCACCGGCTTGTGCACCAACGCCGTCCCCGCGCGCGTCATTGCGGCCATGCCGCCCGGAGGATCCCCCGACGAGCGGTTCGCCCTGCGCCGAGCTCTGGTGACGAGCCATCTGCCGCAGGGCGCACCCTCCTCGCCGATGCTGGCGAACCTCGCTATCCGGCGTCTCGACTCGCGGCTGACGGGCTGGGCGGATGCCGTCGGCGCGACCTACACGCGCTACGCCGATGACCTCGCGTTCAGCGGCGACGGCGCACTCGCGCGACGCCCGGACGCTTTCATCCGCGGCGCGCAGCAGATCATCGAAGACGAGGGGCACACGGCCAACGCCCACAAGACGAGGGTCAGGCGCCAGGGCGTCAGGCAGAGCGTGACCGGGATCGTCGTCAACCAGCACCTCAACGTTTCACGAGCCGACTACGACCGACTCAAGGCGACGATCCACAATTGCGTCGTACACGGCCCGCACAGTCAGAATCGCCGCCGGCTCGCCGACTTCCGCGCGCATCTGCTGGGCCGCATCTCGTGGGTCGAGAGTCTGAATCCCCAGCGGGGTGAGAAGCTGCGCGCGGAGTTCCTGCGCATCCGTTGGTGATCGCGTTCAGCCGCGTCTAGGTCGGTATTTCCGTCCGAAGCTGCGCTCCGCGCCCTCGTACACTTCGACGAGCTCCCAGTCGTAGCGGCGTCCACCGGGAACATCGAAGATCCGGGTGCCGTCGCCGAGGAACACCGGTGCGACGAAGACCTGCAGCTCGTCGATCAGGTCGTGCTCGAGAGCCTGACGGGCGATGTCGGCGCTGATGATCTGCACGTCCTTGTCGCCGGCGATCTCCCTGGCCCGACGGACGGCCTCGACGATGTCCACGTCGAGCGGAACGATCGTCGGGTCATCCGCGATCTCGTCCGGTCTGTGCGTGAGGATGAACTCGGTTCCCGACCACGCGCCGCCGTACGCCTCGGCGGTCAGCTCGTCGCGCTCGTCCCTCTGGGCCTTCGCGGCGTCGTAGCCCGATCTGCCGGAGATGATCACCGCCACCTCACCGGCCATGCTCGTCGTCATGCCCTCAGTCATCGGCTCTGCGGCCGACAGCCAGCTCATGTCGTGACCCGGGCCGGCGATGAAGCCGTCGATGGAGCTGGTGAATCCCCACGTGACTTTGCCCATGACTCTCCGATCCTCATCACTAATCATCGCCTTCGAACAGGCCGCCGTCGAGGATCCAGTTGTACCGCATGCGCAGCGCGCGCTCGGTGCTCGCCACGAGCCCACCGACGACCAGTGAGATGTTCGCCAACGCCGGAAGATGGATCGGGCTGTCGAACGTTCCGATGGCGTCGGCGATGGGAGGAATCCGGGTGATGTCCTCGATGATCTGCGGCACGCCGAGGGCGAGCGCGATGATGAGCACCACCACCGACACGACTCCGATCCCGCGGCTCAGCGTCGGACGCGTCTGATCCAGGCGTGCGCGGCGCCCCTCAGCGGATGCGGGATCGGGAACGAGCATCCGCACGGTCCCGTCATCGGCGACGTAGTGACAGCGCCTTAATCCGTAGTTGCTCGTGGCCACCTCGATGGTGCCCCCGGGGATGCGGAAGGCCGCGGGAAGCCTGGAGCGCGCCTGGTTGCGTCCGTCGAGATAGAGCAGAGCCCACACCTCTCCGTTCGAGTCGCCGCCATGGCGGACATCGACTGACCAGACCTCCGGTCTTCCGGCGAAGCCGTCCTGACGCAGATGGAACAGCGACCGCGAGAACATCTGCCACCAGCGGTAGCGCTGCAGAGGATGGTCATCCCCCGGCTTGGCTCTGCGCACCATTCGTCATCTCCGTTCCGCGTCCGTTCGATCGACGTTACAAGCGGCTCGCAGGGCGAAGAAGTGCACAACAGTCCTGAATCGGCATGACATCGGTCACGGTCATCCCTGACCTGCTCATCCTTTCGGAGGAGCGGATATCGCGCGTCGCGCAGGTCAGTGCGCCGGGTGATCTCCGCCGGCGATCTGGTCGAGCAGATGATCGAGAACCTGGTCGAGCACGGCGAGGCCGTCGCGCACGCCTCCCGTGGAACCGGGCAGATTCATCACGAGCGTGCGACCGACGACGCCGGCGGTGGCGCGGCTGAGGATGGCCGTGGGCGTGACCTCCGCGCCGCGCCGGCGCACCTCCTCGGCGATCCCCGGCAACTCCATGTCCAGCAGCGCCCTGGTCGCCTCCGGCGTGCGATCATCGGGCGACACACCGGTCCCGCCGGTGGTGAGGATCACATCCGGATGCTGCGCCAGCAGTTCTGCGAGAGCATGGGCGATCGCAGCATCCGGCACGATGACGGGATCGGCCGACTCGAAGCCGCGGGCGCGCAGCCAGTCGGCGATCACCGGCCCGGTGCGGTCCTCGTACGTCCCCGCCGCAGCGCGGGTCGACGCGACGAGAACCGCGGCGCGTCTGGTCATTCGCGCGACCAGTCGCCGCTCTTGCCGCCCGACTTCGCGAGGACCAGCACATCGGTGATCACGGCGCGGTTGTCGACGGCCTTGATCATGTCGTAGAGCGTCAGCGCGGCGATGTTCGCGGCTGTCAGCGCCTCCATCTCGACGCCGGTGACGCCGTTCGTCACAGCGGTCGCGACGATCCGCACGCGGTCGCCCTGCGGTTCGAGGTCGACCGAGAGCTTGGTGAGCGGAAGCGGATGGCACAGCGGGATCAGGTTCGACGTCTGCTTTGCCCCCATGATGCCCGCCAGCCGCGCCGTTCCCAGCGCCTCACCCTTCGGCAGGGAGCCGTCGGCGATCTTCGCCACGACCTCTTCCGTCGTCACGAGCACGGCCTGCGCGCGCGCCTCGCGCCGCGTGACCGCTTTGTCGGTGACGTCGACCATGTGGGCGGAGCCGTCGGAACGCAGGTGCGTCAGGTCACTCATCGATTCTCCATACCTCGACCTCGGCGCCCGCAGGGAGTGCGTCGACGCCGATCGGAACGTGCACCAGGACCGTCGCCCGCGCGTAATCGTGCAGCAGGTGCGAACCGGGAGCTCCCACCTCGACGCTACCGTCCGCCCGCAGTCGTCCGCGACGGATCTGGTGCTTGTCCCGCGGAGACCGGAGAGCATCGGCCAGCAGTGCACGCTGCACCGGACGGACCGGATCGAGGCCGGACGCGGCACGCAGGACGGGCCGCAGGAACATCTCGAACGACAGCAGTGCGGACACGGGGTTTCCGGGGAAGGCGATCACCGGCACCGTGCGGTCGTGCTCGCCGATCCGCACTCGTGCCTCGCCGAGTCCCTGCGGGCCACCCGGCTGCATCGCGACCTTCCCGAATCGCACGCCGGCCGGTTCGAGAGCATCGCGGACGACCTCGAATGCGCCGGCGCTGACTCCGCCGGTGGTCACCACCAGGTCGGCATCCGGATGCTGTGAGATCGCGTCCAGTACGGCAGGGGCGTCGTCCGGCGCGAAAGCGGTGCGGACGGTCGCCCCGCACTGCTCCAGAGCCGCGGTGAGCGACGCGGTGTTGGCATCGTAGATCTGTCCGGGGGTCAGCTCATCGCCGGGCGCACGCAGCTCGTGCCCGGTGGAGAGCAGCAGCACGACCGGTCGCGGGCGCACCCGAACCTCGGTGATCCCGGCGGAGGCCAGTGAGCCCAGCTGCGCCGGACCCAACCGTGCTCCGGCGGGAAGGATGGTCGCTCCGACCGCGAGGTCGGCGCCGGCGCCACGGACGAACGCACCGACCTCGACCGGCGCCTGGAAGCCGACTGTCGCGCCCGCCGCGCTCTCCTCCTCACCACCGAGTCCGACGAAACGTGGCGGGTCGGCGAGCTCGATCGGCACGACGGCATCCGCCCCCGACGGGATCGGCGCACCGGTCATCACCGGCGATGCCGTCCCGGGAGCGTGCTCGTGCACGGCGTCGCCCGCGGCGCTGGTCACGCCGATGCCGAGCCGCGCCGGCGCGGATTCCGACGCGGAGGCCAGATCGGAGGCGAGCACGGCGTAGCCGTCCATCTGCGAGTTCGTGAACGGCGGCACCTGGATCAGGCTGTGCACGTCAGCGGACAGCACCCGCCCTGACGCAGCACCAGGCGTCAGTGCGACCAGCTCGGCGTGCGCATCGTCTGTCAATCGAGTGAGCACGGGTGCGAGCAGTGCGGATACGGCTGCGGCGTGGTCGGCCGGGGCGGCGGGGCTCGAGGTCATGATCCGATCATCCTCCGGCGAAGGGCGGCAGGATGTCGACCTTCGCACCGATCGCGTGCGCAGGGTCGCGACGCACGACTCCGTCGACGAGGAACGAGCCCGAGCGGAGCACCCGCGACATCGGTTCGCCGTAGGTGCGCTCGAGCACCTCGCGCAGCCCGCCGAGGGTCGTCGCCCCACCGAGATCCAGGTCTTCCTGCTCGCGACCGGCTGCCTCAGAGGCGGCGGCGAAGTATCGCACCGTCACGATTGCCATGCTGTCCATTCTAGTTCAAGGGATGGAATTCGAACTTCGTATCGTGGAAACGCCTCGCCCCGCGGTGAAGTTCGACGCGTACTATTGCACCATGATCCCGCTGGTCGAGCCGGGCCCCGCGCTGGAGCCCGAGCGCATCACCCGTTACAGCCGTCAGCTCATGCTGCCCGGCTTCGGTGAGGATGCGCAACGGCGCCTCGGCGCGGCGCGCGTGCTCGTGATCGGCGCCGGGGGTCTCGGCAGCGCGATCGTCCCGATCCTCGCAGGATCCGGCGTCGGAACGATCGGCGTGGCCGATGACGACGTTGTCGAACTGTCGAACCTTCACCGCCAGCTCAGCCACGGCACGGGCGACATCGGCCGGGCGAAGGTCGACTCGCTCGCCGACACCGTGCGGGCGATCGACCCGCAGCGCGAGCTGATCATCCACCGCGAGCGACTGACGTCCGACAACCTGCCGGCGATCCTCGAGCAGTACGACCTCATCGTCGACGGCAGCGACAACTTCCCGACGCGTTATCTCTCGAACGACGCCGCAGAACTCGCGGGAAAGCCGCTCGTCTGGGGCAGCATCCTGCGCTTCCACGGCCAGGTCGGGGTGGCGTGGCGCGGGCACGGGCCGACCTTCCGCGATCTGTTCCCCGCACCGCCGCCGGCGGACGAGACGCTGTCGTGCGAGCTGGGCGGGGTGCTGCCGAGCCTGTGCACCGCGATCGGATCGCTCATGGCGACGGAAGTCGTCAAGCTCGTGGTCGGCATCGGGGAGCCGTTGCTCGGGCGGGTGCTCTTCTACGATGCGCTCAGCGCCCGCACCCGCGAGATCTCGTACGCCGCCGACGACGAGCGCGCGCCTATCACCGGACTCATCGACTACGAGGTGTTCTGCGGGGTGCAGAGCGACTCGACCGTGGGCGATCCGGCCGCGACCTCGGCCGCCGAACTGCTGCAGTGGATGAGGGAGCGCCGACCGGTGCAGCTGGTCGACGTGCGCGAGCCGCACGAAGCGCGCGCGCGGCGCATCCCGGGCGGGCAGCTTCTGCCGCTGGGCACCCTCGACGCCGGGGAGAACCCTGCGGTCGACAGCGGCGATCCGATCGTCATCTACTGCGAACGCGACCCGCGCTCCCGCCGCGCCGCCCGCGCGCTCGCCGAACGCGGATTCCCGGTGACGTACCTCGCCGGCGGTATTCAGGCGTTCACGGCCGTCGGCGGACACGTGGTCGGCGACACTGTGCAGGATGCTGCGATCGACGATCCGGCACGGAAGGAATCCGTGAACTCATGACCACCTTCGCGCTGATATCGGAGGATCCGATCGACGAGGCCGCGGTGCGCGCCGCCGTCGGTTCCGACGCGCACGGCGCCGTCGTCACCTTCTGCGGGGTCGTCCGCGATCACGACGGTGGTCGATCGGTGCGCTCGCTCGACTATCGCGCGCATCCGGATGCCGCGCGGTTCCTCGCCGAGATCGTCGAACGCGTCGGGGCCGAGACCGGTCTGCTGGTCGCCGCCGCCCATCGCGTCGGAGATCTGCGCATCGGTGACATCGCCCTGTACGCGGCGGCATCCGGCGGCCATCGCGCGGAGACGTTCCGCGCATGCGAACTCGTGGTCGAGGAGATCAAACGCGGTGTGCCGATCTGGAAGAGGCAGCACTACGACGACGGCGTCTCGGAGTGGGTCGGCCTCTGACCTCTGCGCCGAGCGGTGCTCAGCCGCCGATGTAGCTCATCTCGATGCGCTGGCGTGACGCACGGAGTTCGGGTGTGAGGCTGGAGCGGATCTCGGAGTACCGGTCCTCACGCGCCCCCCAGATCGATGCCATGGCGGTGGCGAGCTGCGCGTCGTCGGCCCCTTCGCGCAGCAGCGCGCGCAGGTCATGCCCCTCTGTGGCGAAGAGGCAGGTGAAGAGCTTGCCCTCGGTGGAGATGCGGGCACGGTTGCAGGTGCCGCAGAACGTGTTCGTCACCGACGAGATCACACCGATCTCACCTGAGCCGTCCGTGTACCGCCAGCGCTGGGCTGTCTCTCCCGTCACCGTGGGGCCGGCCGGCTCGAGCGGATGCAGCGCGCTGATCCGCTCGACGATCTCCGCCGAGGGCACCACTTCGTCGAGTGACCAGCCGTTGGAGGTTCCGACATCCATGTACTCGACGAAACGCAGCGTGTAGGGAGTCCCCTTGAAATGCGACGCCATCGCCTCGATCTCGCCGTCGTTCAGGCCGCGTTTGACGACCATGTTCAGCTTGATCGGCCCCAGCCCCGCGGCGTGGGCGGCATCGAGGCCGTCGAGCACGCGCGAGACGGGGAACCGCACGTCGTTCATCTGCTGGAAGAGGTCGTCGTCGAGCGAGTCGATCGAGACGGTGAGGCGGCCAAGCCCGGCATCCTTGAGGGCCTGCGCCTTCACGGTCAGTGCCGAGCCGTTCGTCGTGAGGGCGATCTCGAGCTTCTCGCCCTCGGGTGTGCGCAGCGCGGCGAGACGCGAGATGAGCTCCTCGATGCCGCGGCGCAGCAGCGGCTCGCCTCCGGTCAGGCGCAGTTTGCGCACACCGTGAGCGGCTGCGACGCGTGCGATGCGCTCGATCTCCTCGAAGCTGAGCAGTTCATCACGATCGAGGAATGCGTAGTCACGACCGAATACCGCGCGCGGCATGCAGTAGACGCAGCGGAAATTGCAACGGTCCGTCACTGAGATCCGCAGATCGCGCATCGGCCGCGCGAACTTGTCGACCAGTCCGCCGGTCGAGGGCAGGCGCGACGCCCCTGTCGCCCGCTCTGGTGCGGGAATCGGAATGCTCGCCATCGCCGTCCCTTTCGTGTGGGCAACGGTAGCACCGCTCAGCGCGAGCGGCGCACAGAGACGTCGTCCTCCGGCACCGAGAAGTTGAGAACGGCCTCGGGGCGGATGCCGGCGTCGACGGCCGCCATCGACGAGCTGTCGACCGCGATGTCCGGATGCTCGACGGTGAACAGTCGCACGCCACCGGGGATCGGCTCGAGGTGAGCGACCGTGCCGGTCCAGGTGTTCGGCGCAGCACCGACGCCCTCTGACGCCGCGATCGGACCCGCGTGGACCCGCACCGCGCCGGGGGAGAAGACCGCAGTGCCCGACTCGCCGCGCTGCAGCCGATCTCCGCGACCGATCCACGTCGTGGACAGCGATGACGCCGTCGGGGCAGCCGCGTGCAGAACGCCCTCTCGCTCCGCCACCCCCGCGACGAGATTGACACCGGCGATCGCCGCCACGAAGGCGGAGTCCGGGTGGCCGAGTACGTCCCTTGTGGAGCCCTCCTGCACGACCCGCCCCTCCTGCAGCACCACGGTCCGCGCAGCCAGCATGACGGCATCCATCGGATCGTGCGTGACCAGCACCATCGGAACGCTCACTCGATCTCGGAGCTCCGAGACCAGGCGCCTGGCCTGGGCGGAGGTCTGCACGTCGAGGGCGGCGAACGGCTCGTCGAGCAGCAGCGCATCGGGCGCCGCAGCGAGTGCACGGGCCAGCGCGACGCGCTGGCGCTGCCCTCCCGAGAGCTGTGCGGGTCGTCGATCCGCGAGGTCGCCGAGACCGACGTCGCCGAGGTGTCTGCGCGCGATCGCCGCGGCCTCGTTCCGGGGCGTCCCCTGCGCGCGCGGGCCGAACGCGACGTTGTCGAGGGCGGTCAGATGCGGGAAGAGCGTGGTGTGCTGACCGAGCAGGCCGACGCGTCGGCGCTCCGGCGGCACCGATCGGTCCAGCATCCGATCGCCCAGCGCGATCCGGCCGGACACCTCCGCTTGCCGCCCGACGTGGTCGAGATGACCCGCGATCGCACCGAGCAGCGTCGACTTCCCCGATCCGTTGGGTCCGAGGACGGCGAGCACTTCCCCGGGGGCGGCCGCTATTGCCGCCTCGAGCGTGAACGTGCCGACGCGGGCGCGGATGTCGACGTCGAGGCTCATCGGACCGCATCCGCTCGCCAGCCGCGCATCAGCAGCAGCACCGCGACGGCGACCATGATGAGCAGCAGCGACAGCGCGATCGCGGTGTCCTCCTGCACTCCTGCCCCGTTGAACGCGGTGTAGATCGCGAGCGGCATCGTGCGGGTGACACCCGGCGCGTTGCCGGCGAAGAGCGCGGTGGCACCGAACTCTCCCAGTGCCCGTGCGAAGCAGAGCACGGTTCCGGCCACCAGCCCGGGCGCCACCAGGGGCAAGGTCACCCGGCGGAACACGGTGAACCTCCCCGCGCCGAGCGAAGCGGCGACCAGCTCGTGCCCCGTGCCGGCCGTGCGCAGGGCCCCCTCGGCGGAGATCACGAGGAAAGGGAGTGCGACGAAGACTTGGGCGATCACGACCGCGACCGTCGTGAAGGGGATCTGGATCCCGGCAGCGGAGAGGGCGCCGCCGAAAATGCCTCCGCGGCCGAGAAGCGAGAGCAGTGCGATGCCGCCCACCAACGGCGGCAGCACGAGGGGCAAGGTCGTCAGCGTGCGCAGGATCGCGGCGAGCCACTGCGGGCTGCGGGCGATCACCAGCGCGAGCGGCACGCCGAGGATCACGCACACCACCGTCGCGATCGACGCCGTCGACAGCGAAAGCGTGAGCGCTTGCAGCGCCGCGGGCGACGTGATCGCGGCGGGCACCCCCGTCCAGTCCAGACGCGCGAGCAGTGCGATGAACGGCAGCACGAGCACGAGCGCCCCGAGCGCGGCCGGTACCGCGAGCCAGGACGGGATACGCCCGAGGACGGAGCCGGCCGCCCCGGGGTGCGCCGCGGTCTGCGCGGCGCTCACGGCGCACCGAATCCGAAGTCGCGCAGGACCGCCTGCCCGTCGTCCGAGAGCACGAAGTCGACGAACGCCTCCGCAGCGCCCGGATTCGCGGCATCCGTCAGCGTCGAGAGCGGGTAGACGTTCGTCGCGGTGGCGGCGCCCTCGATGTCGACGGCCTCCACCGCGTCCCCGGCGGCCGCGATGTCGGTGCGGTAGACGAGCCCGGCATCGGCCTCGCCGGATTTCACCTTCGCCAGCACCGCTGTCACGTTCTGCTCCTCGCTGGCCGGCGTCACCTCGACGCCGGCGGCATCCAGCAGCGCGCGGGCGGTGGCACCGCACGGCACCTCGGCGGCGCACATCACGACGATCAGGTCGTCGTCGGCGAGAGCGGGCAGCCCGTCGATCCGGTCGCGATTGCCCGGTGCCACCGCGAGCTGCATGGTGTTCGTCGCGAACGCCTCCGCGCCTGCGGCGAGCCCTGCGTCGGTCACCTTCGTCATGTTCCGCTCATCGGCAGAGGCGAACACGTCGGCCGTGGCGCCCTCGATCAGCTGGGTCGCCAGCACGGACGAGCCGTCGTAACTGATCGGCAGGACGTCGACGTCCGGATGCTGCGCCTCGAACTGCGCCGCGAGCTCGTCGAACGCTCCGGACAGCGAAGCCGCCGCGAAGATCGTGAGCTCTCCGCTCGGGCGACCATCACCGCCCCCGACCTCTGCGGTTCCGCCGGTGCAGCCGGTGAAGACGAGCGCGGCGGCGAGCACACCGGTCGCTGCCGCGCGTCGATGCGCGGATCGAGAGATCATCGGGCGTCGCCGTCGGTCTCGAGGATGACCATGGTCGCCTTGACCACCGCGACGGCCTTGGAGCCGACGTCGAGCCTCAGCTCGCGCGCGGCCTCGGAGGACATCAGAGACACGACGCGGTTGGGCCCGCACTGCAGTTCGACCTGGGCCATGAGTCCGTCGATCTCGACCTTCGTCACCAGACCCGTGAACCGATTGCGTGCGCTGCGCTTGACGTCTCCGACGTCGGAGACCTCCGTCGCCAGCACTTTGGCGTGCGCGGCGAGCTCGGCGCCGTCGACGACCTGTCGACCGGCGTCGTCGTGAGAGACCGAGAGGATGCCGTCGGCGCACCACCTCCGAACGGTGTCGTCGCTGACGCCGAGGAGCGCGGCGGCTTCACTGATCCGAAAATGCGTCATGAGATGCACTGTACCCCCGCATCTGCGGAGGTGCAATGATGGATATCGCATAGCGGAAAACAGATTCCGAAAAAGATGGACGATCGGCTGTTTCGCTGTTAGGGTCATAAAGCCCTGCGACCCGCGAACATCCGGGCACGCAGGTACCCAGAAGCCAGCGGATCGACGAGGACCGCGCATGACACCCGTCGCAACCTCGTCGCATCAGCGTCCGACGCAAGGAACCTCTCCCACATGGACACGATCGGTATCAACCCGTCCACTGCACCGTCGTCGACAGACGGCACTCCGACCCCGGCCGAGTACCTGGCCTGCGCCGTGGATCTCGCGACAGAGAACGTCCGCAACGAAGGCGGGCCGTTCGGTGCCCTCATCGTCTCCTCCGACGGCCAGGTGTTCGAAGGCGTCAACCGCGTGACGGCCAACCTCGACCCCTCGGCCCACGCCGAGGTCACCGCCATCCGCAACGCCTGTCAGGCGCTGGGCACCTTCGACCTCTCCGGCGCCGTGCTCTACACCAGCTGCGAGCCGTGCCCGATGTGCCTCGCCACGTCGCTCTGGGCGCGGGTCGAGAAGGTGTACTTCGCCGCCGACCGCAACGACGCCGCCGACGCCGGCTTCGACGATGCCGTCTTCTACCGCTACTTCGAGGGGGGCCCGGAGGACCGCGCGATCATGCCGGTCGCGCAGGAACCCCTCCCGCCGGCCCAGCGCATCGCCGCATTCACCGAGTGGACCGGCACGGCCACCCGTACCGAGTACTGATCCCGCACTGCCGACTCGATCCATCGACTGGAGCCAATGATGTCTTCAACAACTTCCACACGCGACGACTCGGGCGAAGCGGAACCGCTTCCGCCCGAGCATCCGCCGCTCCCCACCGGAGCGACCACCACCGTCGACGCGAAACCCAAGAACGCTCTCGACCGTTTCTTCGAGATCACCCAGCGGGGGTCCACGTTCGCCCGTGAGATCCGCGGAGGCGTCGTCACCTTCGTGACCATGGCGTACATCGTCATCCTGAACCCGCTCATCCTCGGCGGCGTCGAGGACGTCGCCGGCAACGCACTGCAGAGCGCGCAGATCGGCGCAGCGACCGGCCTCACGGCCGGCGTCATGACGATCCTGTTCGGTGTGATCGCGCGCCTTCCGTTCGCGCTCGCCGCGGGGCTCGGCATCAACTCCTTCCTCGCGGTGGCCGTCGTCGGTCAAGTGACGTGGCCGGAGGCCATGGGCCTCGTCGTGATCAACGGCCTCCTCATCGTGCTGTTCGGAGCCACCGGCATCCGCACCGCGATCTTCAACGCCGTGCCCCACGCGCTCAAGGCGGCCATCACGGTCGGCATCGGGCTGTTCATCGCGTTCATCGGATTCGTGGACTCGGGCTTCGTCAACCGCACTCCCGGTGGCCCGCCCGTGCAGCTGGGCGACGGCGGCTCGATCACATCGGTGCCGACGTTCATCTTCCTGATCGGGCTGATCCTGATTGGCGTGCTCGTGGCCCGCAAGGTGCCGGGCGGCATCCTGATCGGCATCGTGGCGTCGACCGTCATCGCGATCGTCGCGCAGTCGTTCCTCAAGCTCGGCACGAGCGCCGAGGCCCCCGGTGGGTGGCACATGACCATCCCGGAACTGCCGACGTCGTTCGTGACCATCCCCGACTTCGGGCTGGTCGGGCAGTTCGACCTCTTCGGCTCGTTCGGGCGCATCGGCGCTCTCGCCGCGACGATGCTGGTCTTCACACTCGTGTTCTCGAACTTCTTCGACGCGATGGGCACCATGACCGGCCTCGCCAAGAACTCGGGCCTGGCCTACAAGGACGGCACTTTCCCGCGCCTGCGTTCCGCCTTCGTCGTCGAGGGTCTGGGCGCCGTGGCAGGCGGAGCGACCTCGACATCGTCGAACACCGTGTTCGTCGACAGTGCCTCCGGCATCGGGGAGGGGGCCCGTACCGGACTCTCATCGGTGGTCGTCGGCGTGCTCTTCCTGCTGTCGATGTTCTTCACCCCGCTCACGCTCGTGGTGCCGATCGAGGTCGGATCCGCCGCGCTGGTCGTCGTGGGAGCGATGATGATGGCGCAGGTCAAGGAGATCAAGTTCACGAAGTTCGCGGTCGCGCTGCCGGTGTTCCTCACCATCGTGACGATGCCGCTGACCTACTCGATCGCCAACGGCATCGGCGTCGGCTTCATCTCGTGGACGCTGGTGAACGCCCTCTCCGGCCGCGCCAGGAAGGTGCACTGGTTGATGTGGATCGTCGCCGCCGGGTTCACGTTGTACTTCGTGCGCGGGCCGATCGAGACGCTCCTCGGAGGCTGAGACGCGTGGACGGTGCCCGGTGTTGCTCGCGCGGCATCGGGCACCGTCGCGTGCGGCATCCGGGTCGCGCGTCCCGGCGATTCGGATGCTGGGAGAAGAGTTTCGGGGCTCCGAGCGTGCCGGAACCCCCGAAAGTCTTCTTTCGACGGTCAGCCGCGGCCGATGTACGGCATGCCAGCCGCGGTGACCGTGAGCTGCGGGACGCTGACCTCGAGCGGCGTGCGGGCGAGCTGGACCACGAGATCGGCGACGTGCGCGGCATCCATCGTCGGCTCCGGTCGCCGTGAGCCGTCCGCCTGCAGCGCCCCGTCGTCGACCAGTCGGCCGATCAGCTCGGTGCGGGCGTTGCCGATGTCGAGCTGGGTCGCCGTGATGCGGTGCGGGCGTCCGTCGAGCTCGATGGATTTCGTCAGCCCGGCGATCGCGTGCTTCGTGGTCGTGTAGGCGACCGAACGCGGGCGGGGCGTCTGGGCCGAGATCGAACCGTTGTTGATGATGCGGCCGCCGGCCGGCGACTGCGTCATCATCTGGCGGAACGCCGCTCCTGCGCAGAGCATCGCGCCTGTGAGGTTCACGGCGAGCGTCGACTCCCAGTCCGCGGAGGTGAGCTCGCCGATGTCGGCGCTCGGTCCGAACACCCCGGCATTGTTCACCAGCACGTCGAGGCGGCCGAAGCGCTCCACGTGAAGAGCGATCAGTCGTTCCACCTGCGCCGCGTCGGTGATGTCGGTCTCGGCGACGAGTGCGTGCGGATCGCCGGTGGCGGTCTCGTGCAGCGGCGCTCCGCGCCGGCCCGCCAGGGTCACGCCGAAGCCCGCGGTGAGCAGCGCACCGGCGATCGCGCGGCCGATGCCGCTTCCCGCGCCGGTGACGATGACCGAGGCGTGAGGGGTGCCGGTCACCGGTCGTCACCCGCTACGGCGACCGGTGCCGCCTCGTCGATGAGCTGCAGGATGCGGGCCGCGACGCTGACCGCGATGACAGCCGGCTGCTTCCCCGACACCTCCGGTACGCCGATCGGCGTGGTGACGCGGGCGAGATCTGCGTCGCCGTGTCCGAGCTCGGTGAGCTTCTTGCGGAATCGCGCCCATTTCGACGACGAGCCGATCAGACCGATCGAGCGGATGCCGGCCGTGCGCAGCGACTGATCGACGACGGCGAGGTCCTCGACATGGTCGTGCGTCATCACCAGCACGTGGGCGTCGGCCGGCAGCGTCGTGAGCGCCGCCTCGGGGACAGGGGAGTGCGTGACGTGCACCCTGGCGACGGCATCCGCGAACACGCCGATGCGACCCGGCTCGCCCACGCGCTCCGGGGCGAGCATCTCGGTACGGGAGTCGATCAGGTGCAGGTCCATCTCGTGCCGGGTGAGGATGCGCGCGAGCTCCAATCCGACATGGCCCAGGCCGAAGATGGCGACGACGGGCACGACCCGCATCGGTTCGAGCATCATCGTGACCTCTCCTCCGCAGCACTGCACACCGTACTCCGTGGTCGCCTTGTCGCTCAGCGTGAGCGTGAGCAGCTCGGGCTCGGCCGAACCGGACGCGAGCATGGAACGGGCGCGATCGATCGCGGTCGCCTCGAGGTTTCCGCCCCCGATCGTGCCGAACACGTCGTCGGGTGAGACCACCATCTTCGCGCCGCCGTTGCGGGGCGCATGACCGCGCACGAGCGCCATGGTCACGACGACGGCGGGAACGCGCCGCGTGCGCAGATCCTGCAGTGCGTCGAGCCAGTCCATCCCGCGTCCGATCAGCGAACGGCGGCGAGCTCGTGGGCGCCCGCGCGAGCGGGAGCCGCGTCAGCCGCGGCCTGCTGCACGGCGCGCACTGCCCAGAAGACGGCCTCCGGCGTCGCGGGTGAACCGAGCTCGACCCTGTGACCCTCCGGCCCGAAAGCGCCGACGGCTTCACGCAGCGCCTCGCGTGCGCTGAACGCGAGCATGAACGGCGGCTCTCCGACGGCCTTGGAACCGTAGACCGCGCCGTCCTCGCGCGCATTCTCGAACAGGCGGACGTTGAACTCCGACGGCATTTCCGAGAAGCTGGGCAGCTTGTACGTCGATGCGGACTGCGTCTGCAGGCGACCGCGGTTCGGACCGTCGCCGGTGTCCCAGCGCAGTTCCTCCAGCGTCAGCCAGCCGACGCCCTGCACGTACGCGCCCTCGACCTGCCCGATGTCGAGCATCGGCGAGAGCGAGTCGCCCACGTCGTGCACGATGTCGACGCGGCGCACGGTGTAGGCGCCGGTGAACTCGTCCACCTCGACCTCGGTCGCAGCGCTCCCGTAGGCGAAGTACTTGAACGGCGAGCCCTGCATGATCTCGGGATTCCAGTGCAGGCCCTCGGTGCGGTAGTAACCGGCGGCGAACAGCTGTACGCGCTGCAGGTATGCGGCCTCGGCCACCTCGGCGAAGGTGAGGGTCTGCGACGTGTTGCCGAGGCCGGTGATCAGGCCGCCGGAGAAGCGCACATCGCGCTCGTCGACGTTCAGCAGTCGCCCGGCGACCGCGGCCATCCGCTCCCTGATCTGCTCGCACGCGTTCTTGACCGCACCGCCGTTGAGGTCGGCGCCGGACGATGCCGCCGTGGCCGAGGTGTTGGGCACCTTGTCGGTGCGGGTGGGCGCCAATCGCACCTGATGCATCTCGAGGCCCAGCGCGGTCGCGGCGACCTGCAGCATCTTGGTGTGCAGACCCTGACCCATCTCGGTGCCGCCGTGGTTGATCAGTACAGAGCCGTCCTTGTAGACGTGCACGAGAGCGCCGGCCTGGTTGAACGCCGCGAAGTTGAACGAGATGCCGAACTTGATCGGCGTCATCGCGAGCGCGCGCTTGACGTGGGGGCTGCCGGCGTTGAACTCCGCGATCTCGGCACGGCGCGCATCGACGTCGGCTTCGTCCCGCAGCTCGTTCCAGATGGTGCCGAGGCGATCGGCATCCTTCACGAGCTGCCCGTACGGCGTGCTCTGACCCGGCTGGTAGAAGTTCTTCTCGCGCAGTGCGAGCGCGTCGATGCCGAGTGCCGGCGCGACCCTGCCCAGGATGTCCTCGATGAGGAAGACGCCCTGCGGGCCGCCGAATCCGCGGAACGCCGTGTTCGACGCCTTGTGGGTCTTCACGATCCGGCCGAGCGCGTGCACGTTGGGGATCCAGTACGCGTTGTCGAGGTGGCACAGCGCGCGGCCGAGCACGGGCTCTGACAGGTCGAGGCTCCAGCCTCCGTCGCAGGTGAGTACGGCATCCAGGCCCTGCAGCAGACCGTCGGCGTCGAAGCCGACCTTCCACGAGATGTGGAACGGATGCCTCTTGCCGGTCATCGTGATGTCCTGCGTGCGGTTCAGGCGCAGCCGCACGGGCCGTCCGGTGAGCTTGGCGCCGAGCGCGGCGATCGCCGCGAACCCGTGCGACTGCATCTCCTTGCCGCCGAAACCGCCGCCCATGCGCAGCGACTGCACGGTGACCTGGTTCGAGGAGAGGTCGAGCACGTGCGCGATGATCTCCTGCGTCTCCGACGGATGCTGCGTGGAGCACTGCACGAAGTACTGACCCTCGGAGTCGATCGTCGCGAACGACGCCTGCGTCTCCAGGTAGAAGTGCTCCTGGCCGCCGAACTCCGTCTCGCCTTCGAAGACGTGCGCAGACGATGCGAGGGCGGATGCCGCGTCGCCGCGCTCGACCGTGCGGGCGATGCCCTGGAAGGAGCCGGCGTCGACGGCATCCTGGATCGTGATCAGCGACGGAAGCGGCTCGTACTCGACCGCGACGGCTGCGGCGCCGAGGCGGGCGGCCTCCGGCGTCTCGCCGAGCACCCACACCAGGGCGTGGCCGTAGAACATCGCCTCGCTGGGGAACAGCGGCTCGTCGTGCTTGATGCCCGCGTCGTTCACGCCGGGCACGTCGTCGGCCGTGAGCACACGGACGACGCCCGGTACCTCGTAGGCGCCGGAGACGTCGAGCGTGACCTTGGCGTGTGCGTTCGTGGATTGCACTGGCCATGCCGTGAGCACGCCGGCGGTGTGGGCGGCGAGGTCGTCCGTGTACATGGCGGCGCCTGTCACATGCAGTGCGGCGCTCTCGTGCGGGGCGCGGATTCCGACGACGGGGTCGGCCGGACGGTCGGCGAGAGCACTCATGCCGACACCTCCTTGTCGTTGATCACTGTCGTGCTGTAGAGCTTGAGCAGCGCGGTGTTGAGCATGAGCGCGCGGTACTCCGAACTCGCGCGGTGATCCGACATCGGCGTGCCCTCGCTGCCGAGGACCTCGGATGCTGCGCGGACGGTGGCGACGTTCCACGGCTGCCCGACGAGTGCCTCCTCGGTCGCGCGGGCGCGCAACGGAGTCGCGGCCACACCGCCGAGACCGATCTTCGCCGACGTGACGGAGCCGCCTTCGATGTCGAGGGCGAACGCCACCGCGACGCTGGAGATGTCGTCGAAGCGGCGCTTGGCGATCTTCTGGAACGAGGTCACCTTCGCGAGGGGCAGGGGGATGCGCACGGCGCGGATGAGTTCGTCCGCACGGCGGACCGACTGGCGGTAGCCGGTGAAGTACTCGGCAAGGTCGACCTCGCGCTCGCCGTCTGCCGACGCCAGCACCACGCGTGCGCCCAGGGCCAGCAGCGCCGGAGGAGTGTCGCCGATCGGCGATCCGGTGCCGAGGTTGCCGCCGATGGTTCCGCGGTTGCGGATCAACCGGGAGGCGAACTGCGGGAACAGCTGTGCGAGCAGCGGCACCGTGCCGCCGAGGCGCGACTCGACCTCCGAGAGCGGCAGGCCGGCGCCGATCTCGATCTCGTCGTCGGTGACGGCGAGCGTGCGCAGTTCCTCGTGGTGCTCGATCGCGACGACGAGAGGAGCGCGCGAGCCGCGGATGTTCACCTCGACGCCCCAGTCCGTTGATCCTGCGACGAGCAGAGCATCCGGCTCATCGCGGATCAGACGCAGGGTCTCGTCGAAGGATGCGGGGCGGATGAAGCGGGAGCCGTCGACCGTGGCCGCCGTGGCGACAGGGGCAGGCGCCGGGTCGGCGAGGCGCTGCCGCAGCGGGTCGTCGCCCTCTGGCGAGCCCAGCGCGTACGCGGCGTCGCGGATCGGACGGTAGCCCGTGCACCGGCAGAGGTTGCCGCTGAGCGCATGCAGGTCGAATCCGTTCGGACCGTGCTCGGCGTCGTGGACGGGGCAGTCCTCGTCGGTGCTCTCGGCCACGGCCTCGCGGCCGTCACGGTAGTACTCGCCGGCCATGCTGCAGACGAAGCCCGGGGTGCAGTAGCCGCACTGCGACCCGCCGGCTTCGGCGAGCTTCTCCTGCACCGGGTGCAGCGCATCGGGGCTGCCGAGGCCTTCGGCGGTGACGATCTCCTGACCGTTGAGTGCATACACCGGCACGAGGCAGGAGTTCACGGCGGTCCAGGCGGTGCCGCCTTCGGGCGTCGGGGTGGCGAGCATGACGGCGCAGGCACCGCATTCTCCTTCGGCGCAGCCTTCCTTCGCGCCGGAGAGCCCGGCACCGCGCAGCCAGTCCAGGGCGGTGGTGTGCGCAGGAGCGCCCGCGAGGGGGCGGCTGTTCCCGTTGACGTTGACGGCGATGTCATTCATAGGTAGATCTCCTCAGATCCGGCGGTGCTGCGGGAGCGTGCGCCGATCCGGATCCGATGATGCGAGTCTATGCGCCCGACGCTGCCGGGTGGGGGCCGAACAGATTGTCCTGTTTCCATTATTCGGAAACACTATTCTGTTCCATGGAAAGAATAGGCCGGACGCCGAGCGTGGTCAAGTGCACGCCAGTATGGCCTATGCCCCCGTGAGGAGATCGCCGCCGCTCACCAGTCGTGCACAGTCCCGTCGAGCAGGCGGTTCACCGGCAGATAGGCCTTGGTGTACTCGTGGCCGGCCGCGGCGTCCTCGTCGAGGTCGACGCCGAGACCTGGCTGCTCGCCGGGGTGCAGGAAGCCCCGATCGAACGTGAACGAGGTCTGGAACACCTCGAGGGTCTGCTCGTTGTGCGGCATGTACTCCTGGATGCCGAAGTTGTGGATCGCGAGGTCGAGGTGCAGGGCGGCGGCCATGCCGACCGGCGAGATGTCGGTCGGCCCGTGGATGCCGGAGCGGATGCCGTAGATCGCGGCGAAGTCGAGCAGCTTCTTCATGGCCGTGATGCCGCCGGTGTGGGTGACGGCCGAACGGACGTAGTCGATGAGGCGCTCGGTGATGAGGGTCTGATAGTCGAAGACCGAGTTGAACACCTCGCCGATGGCGAGCGGCGTCGTCGAGTGCTGACGCACCAGGCGCAGCGCGGTCTGGTCCTCACCGGGGGTGCAGTCCTCGAGCCAGAAGAGGTCGTACGGCTCGATGTCCTTCGCGAAGCGCGCGGCCTCGATCGGCGACATGCGGTGGTGCCCGTCGTGGAGGATGCGAAGGTCAGTGCCGAAGTCCTCGCGGATCTGCGAGAAGATCCCCGGCATGTGGGAGAGGTAGTTGCGGGTGTCCCAGGTCTCCTCGCTCGGGCGGTCGCCGGAGCGCTTGGCGGGTTCGTAGTCGTAGCGCACGCCGGGGCCGGCGGCCGAGACTCCGTAGATCTGGCCCAGGCCGGGCACGCCGGTCTGCACGCGCACCGCGGTGAAACCGAGCTCCTCGTAGCCGGCGATGGCGTTCTTGAGGGCGGCGTAGTCGGTGCCGGAGGCGTGCGCGTACACGCGGACGCCCTCACGGCTCGCGCCGCCGAGCAGCTGGTACAGGGGCATCCCGGCCTTCTTGGCCTTGATGTCCCACAGGGCCATGTCGACCGCCGCGATCGCGGCCATCGTCACCGGGCCGCGGCGCCAGTACGGTCCGCGGTACAGGTACTGCCAGGTGTCCTCGATGCGGTCTTCGTCGCGGCCGACGAGCATCGACGCGACGTGATCGGAGAGATACGAGGCGACGGCGAGTTCGCGTCCGTTGAGCGTCGCGTCACCGAGGCCGACGATGCCGTCGGAGGTCGTGATCTTGAGGGTGACGAAGTTGCGCCCTGGGCTGGTGATGATGACGTCGGCGATCTCGATGGTCATGTCGTTCTCCTGGAAGTGCGGGTCGGGATGCGGGGTGCGGACGTTCGGGCGTCCGCACCCCAGGTCACGGTGAGCGGTTCGTTCAGATCGCGTCGCGCGGGTCCGTCAGATCGCGGCCGGCGACCTCCGGCATCCAGATCGAGGCGAACAGTGCGCACAGCGTGAAGACCATGAGCATGATGATGATCGGGATGAACGAGCCCGTGACGGCCGAGACCCAGGCGGCGGCGATGACGGGGCCCGCGCCGGTCGCGACGATGGCGGCGATCTCACGCGCCATGGCCGTGAAGGTGTAGCGGTTGCGGGAGCCGAACAGCTCGGGCAGCGTCAGGTTCTCGAGCGAGGCGAAGCTCATCACGGCGAGGTTGTGCAGCACGACGTAGCCGATGAAGACCTGCGTGGTGTCCTTGCTGCTGATCATGAGCATCGTCGGGATGATGACGATGAGCGCGATGATCGACCAGATCATGTACATCCGCTTGCGGCCGAAGCGGTCGCCGAGCCAACCGGACAGCGGCACGGTGATGAAGGCGACCAGCGACGAGACGATCACGGCGTTCACGCCGATCGAGCGGTCCAGCAGAAGCACCACGGTGATGTAGCTGATGAGGTACGTCTGGATCATGCCCGAGTTGCCGGCCTGACCGAAGCGCAGCAGCAGCGCGATCGAGAACGCTTTCCACGGCTTGCGCTGCATGGCCTCGAGCGTGCGGATGTCGTTGGTCTCGGTGGCGAGCTTCACGGCCTCGTCGCGCGAGAGCGCCTTGCCGTCGACGACGTCGTCGCGCTCCTCGAAGACCGGGGTCTCCTTGAGGTTGAAGCGCACCCAGATCGCGAACAGCATGATGACGGCGCTGGCGATGAAGGGGATGCGCCACGCCCATGCGATGACCTCGTCCTCGCTGTACGCGAAGAGCAGGATTGCCCAGATGCCCGAGGCGAGCAGCGTGCCGCAGTTCGTGCCGAGGGCGACCAGGGAGGCGATGATGCCACGGCGCTTGGCCGGCGCGTACTCGGCGAGCATGACGCCGGCGCCGGAGATCTCCGCTCCGGCGCCGAAGCCCTGCGCGATGCGCAGCAGCACGAGAAGGATCGGCGCGAGGATGCCCACCTGCGAGTAGGTCGGCAGGAAGCCGATGAGGGTGGTCGCGAGTCCCATCAGGAGGATCGTGTAGAACAGCACCTTCGTGCGACCGGTCTTGTCGCCGAGCCGGGCGAAGAAGAATGCGCCGACCGGACGCGCGACGTAACCGACGCCGTACGTGGCCATCGCGGCGACGACGGCGATCGCGGGGTTCTCCGAGGAGAAGAAGAGATCGGCGAAGACGAGCGCCGCGGCCAGCGAATAGAGCTGGTAGTCCATGAACTCGAGGGCGGTGCCCAGCCATCCGGAGATGGCGGCGCGGACGAGGTCGCGCACCGACCTCTTCGCGGCGGGATCGACGGCCTGAGCCGTCGTCTGCGGTTCTGACATGGGAGGTACTCCTTCGGACCGGGAAACAGGATGGGGTGTGTCGGTGCGGCGGGGCCGCCGGGTGGAGGTGACGAGCTAGAGGGCCAGGAGGACCTTGGCCGAGGCGGACGAGTCGCGGGCGAGCTCGAACGCCGTGACGGCATCGGATGCCGGGAGCACGTGCGAGATGACGGGATCGAGTGCGTCGGACTCGGCCAGCAGCGCGACCGCGTCGTCGATCTCGGTGGAGAAGCGGAAGGCGCCGCGGATCGTGAGCTCCTTCGCGAGCAGGGGAGCCAGGTTCACGCCGATCTCCGCGTTCGGCAGCATCCCGACCTGCACGATGCGTCCCGCGCGGCGGGCGGCGCTGACGGCCTGGGTGAGGGCGGCGCCGACACCGGAGCATTCGAAGACCACGTCGTACGACTCGCTGTCGATCGTGTCGCGGCCGACGAGGGCGAGCTCAGACGCGCCGAGCGACTGCGCGCGCTCGAGCGGTTCGGGGCGCACGTCACTGGCCCCGACGACGGCGGCCCCCGCGTGCACGGCGGCCGCGACGACGAGCAGGCCGATGGGGCCGGCGCCGATCACGAGCACGCGCGCGCCGCGGATGTCGCCGGCGAGGCGCACGGCGTGGATCGCGACGGCGAGAGGCTCGGCGAGGGCGGCGCGCTCGAGCGGCAGCGCGGTGGGGAGCACGCGGACCATGTGGTCCTCGACGATGAGCAGCTCGGCTGCTCCGCCCTGACGGTGCGGGTCCGCGGCGGCGCTGCCGAAGTAGTCGCCGCCCGGACGCAGATGCGGATGCTCCTCGAGGCCAGGCACAGGGGCGCCGTATCGCGCGGGGTGCACCGTCACAGGGGTGCCGGGCGCCAGGCGACCGGACGGGTCGAGGTCGACGACGCCGGAGAGCTCGTGTCCAGGGGTCAGGGGCTCGCGGATCGTGTACTCGCCGTTGGCGCCGTGGAAGTAGTAATGCAGGTCGGAGCCGCAGATGCCCACGTAGTTCACGCGCAGGCGCACCTCGCCGACGCCCGGGGTCGGAACCTCGCGGTCCTCCCAGCGGATGTCTTCCTTGCCGTGGATGGCGAGAGCCTTCATGGCTGCATCTCCTTCGTGGTGGTCTCGGATGCCGAGGTGGCATCGGCGATCGCGGCGTCGACGCCGCGCCGCTGGACGATGTCGATCAGGTCGCCGACGCGCTCGATGAACGCATCCTGGGATCCGAGTCCATCACCGAACAACTGGAGTTCGCCGATCACGCGCTGTGCCAGCTCGCGACCGTCCCTGGCACGCGCCGCGTATCCGGCCAGGCGCCCGCGGGCACCGTCGGTCATGGCGGCGGCGTGACGTCCGGGATCGAAGCCGGGCAGCGGCGCGATGCACGACAGGTACCCGGCGACGGTCAGTGCGATCAGGTGCGGCATCTCGCCCGCACGCAGCGCGCGCAGAGCCGGCTCGGGGATGCGCTGGCGCAGCTTGACCGAGCCGTCGGTTCCGACCTGGCTGGTGCGGTGGCCGAGGGCACTGTTGGCCCAGCGGTCGAAGAGCTCGCTCTCGTACGAGCGGATGTCGAGTCCCGATGGCACCTCGATCGAGGGCTCGTACTCGTCGCGCAGCACGGCGCGGGCGGCGCGTTCGATGCCTTCGAGTCCGATCGCCTCGGGGATCGTTCCGACATCGCTCAGCGCGCCGAGGTAGGCGATGAGGGAGTGCGTGCCGTTGAGGAGCCGCACCTTCATCTGCTCGTAGCGTCCGACCTCGTCGGTGAACACGGCGCCGCCGGCCTCCCATGCCGGGCGACCACCGGCGAAGCGGTCTTCGATCGCCCACATCGTGAACGGCTCGGCCGGCACGGGGATGTCGTCGCGAGCGCCGAGCAGGGTGGTCACCCTGGTGCGCAGCTCCGCCGTGGTCGCCGGCACGATGCGGTCGACCATGCTCGAGGGGAACGACACCCCGCGGTCGAGGAACGCCAGCGTCTCTGCCCCGTCGGACCCGGGGAGCTCGTGCAGGAACTCGCGGACGAGCTTCTCGGTATGGGTGCCGTTGGATGCGAGGTTGTCGCAGCTGAGGATCGAGATCGGCTCGCCGCCGGCCGCGGCGCGGGCCTGGAGGCCGCGGGCGAGTTGACCGATCGTCGAGCGGGCGGCGCCGCCCCGCAGGTCGGATCTCACGGTGTCGTCGTCGAGGTCGAGGTGCTGTGTCGCGGGGGAGTAGCTGTAGCCGTTCTCGGTGACGGTCAGTGTCACGATCCGGATGCCGGGGTCGGCGATCTGGGCGACGACGCGCTCGGGCTGCTCGGCGCCGACGAAGGCGTCGGTGTGCACGCCCGGGATGGTCAGCGACGTGCTGCCGGGGGCGATGGTTGCGACCGAGTAGAGAAGATCCTGGGCGTGCAGGGCGTCGACGATCGAGCGGGAACGCGAGGCGACGCCGACGATTCCCCAGTCGCCGCCTGCGGACTGGAGCGCTGCGGCGGTGTAGACGGCCTGGTGCGCCCGGTGGAAGCTGCCGAGGCCGAGGTGCAGGATGCCCGAGCCGGTGGGGGCGACCAGCGGTGCTGCCGTGGCCGGTGTGGCACGGCTCAGGACCGGGGCTTCGAGGCTCACGCGGTGGCTCCTTCGCTTGGGCCGCGCACCGGTGAGGGTGATCGGCGGTGATCGTCGTGCAACTAGTATGTATGAGTTGTACAAACACGTCAAGCCGATTTGCATCGCGATCGAGGATCGTAGGATTGTCGCGAGGGTGGGAGATCGAGATGGCAGCGACGCTGACTGACGTGGCACGGCATGCAGGCGTGTCCATCGCGACCGCCTCCCGTGCCTTCGGCGAGCCCGACCGTCTGGCGCCGAACACGCTGGGGCGCGTGCTCCAAGCGGCGAGCGACCTGGGTTACGAGACGCCGCAGTCGGCCACGGCCACCCGTACCTTCGGGGTCGTCGTGCCCGACGTCTCCAATCCCGTGTACGCCACCCTGCTCAAGGCGATCCAGGGTCAGGCCTGGCACGGACGCCATCGCATCGTGCTGTTCGACGCCGACGAGGACCTGCGCAGGGAGCGCGAGCAGATCGAGCAGGCCCGTCGGCTCGACGGCATGCTGCTGTGCTCTCCGCGTCTGCCCGACGCCGAGGTGCTCGAGCTGGTCGGCGACACCCCGTACGTCGTCGTGAACCGCCAGATCGACGGTGCGCCCTGCGTGCTGATGGATGCGGAGCACGGTCCGGCGCAGGCGATCGAGCATCTCGCCGCGCTCGGGCACACGCACATCGCCTATGCGGCCGGTCCCCGTGGATCGTGGGCCGACATCCGCCGGGCGGACACGATCGCACGGGCGTGCGAGCGCCACGGCATCCGCCTCACCCCGCTCAATCATCAGGCGGCGTCGATCCAGGGCGGCCGCGCCGCTGCGGCGCCGGCCGCGGCGAGCGGCGCGACCGCCGTCGTCGCCTACAACGATCTCGTCGCTCTCGGCCTCGAATCGGGACTGCTGGAGCTGGGCAAGAAGTGCCCCGCCGACATCAGCATCGTCGGCATCGATGACATCGACCTCGCCGGCGCGGTCACGCCGGGGCTCACCACCGTGCGGATGCCGATCGCCCGAAGCGGCGCCCTCGCGGTCGACCTGCTGCTGCAGGCGATCGTCGGAACGGCCATAGACGACATCACGCTCGGCTCGCAGCTGATCGTGCGAGCCTCCACGGCGGCGCCGGCGGCAGTGCCCGCTTCCTGAGGGTTCGCCGCTCCCGTTCGGGAGGAGAACTCCCCGTCCGGCGGAGGAATCCGCGTGAAATATCCGCCCGAGAGGGAGAAGTCCTCCCGACAGGACCAGCCGAGTCGTCCAGAACAGCCCTCCGATAGCCTGACGGCGGCCCGCACCTCAGGCCGCGCCCGCCAAGGCTCAGACCGCGCCCGCCAAGGCCCAGGCTGCGCCCGCCAAGGCTCAGGCGGCGCTAGACACCTTCGAGATCTCTCCGACGACCTCGCGCAGTACGGGGATGGCGCGCTCGGCGAAGCCCTCGTCGACGCGGGCGACCGGTCCCGACACCGAGACCGCGGTGAGGGTGGGCATGTCGGGAACCGCCATGGCGTAGCAGCGCACGCCGATCTCCTGCTCCCCGTCGTCGATCGCGTAACCGCGCTCACGGGTCAGGGCGAGATCGGCCAGCAGCGCGTCGATCGTCCCGAGCGAGTGCTCGGTGTCGCGCGGCAGTCCGGTGCGGGAGACGATGTCGCGGACGGCGTCATCGCTCATCTGCGCGAGGATCGCCTTGCCGACGCCCGTCGAGTGCAGGTAGGAGCGGCGGCCCACCTCGGTGAACATGCGCATCGCGTGCGGAGACGGGGCCTGCGACACGTAGATCACGCGGTCGCCGTCGATCGTGGCGAGATTGGACGTCTCGCCCAGGCGCTCGACGAGGTCCTTGAGCTGCGGCATCGCGATCCGACCGAACTTGCGGTTCGCGGCCTCGCCGAGACGCACGAGCCGCGGGCCGAGCGCGTAGCGCCGATTCGCGAGCTGGCGGGCGTACCCGAGTGAGACGAGGGTGCGCAGCAGGCGATGGATCGTGGGCAGCGGCAGTTCGGCGGATGCCGACAGCTCGCTGAGCGTCACATCGCCACCGGCGTCGGCGATGAGCTCGAGCAGATCGAAGACCCGGGTGACGGACTTCACTCCGTCGGATGCTGCTGCGGCCACTGCTCAACCTCTCGTCTGCGCGCTCTCGGCCACGGGGCGGGCCGACACTTATCCACATGGTGGAAACGACTTCCCGATCAGGCTATCCCATCCACGAATCGCTCGCGCTCTTGAAACTTCCGTATTGTGGAGGTTATTATCCACATGACAGAAGGGGTCGCATGACCATCCAGATCACACGTCAGCCCCGCATCGACGCGGCGGACGACATCCTCAGCACCGAGGCCCTCCGTTTCGTGGAAGACCTGCACCGTGAATTCGACACCAGACGGCGGGAGCTGCTGCTGGCACGCCAGCTCCGTCGTGAGCAGGTCGCCCGCACCGGGCGGCTCGACTTCCTCCCCGAGACCGTGCACATCCGTGAAGCGGACTGGCAGGTCGCTCCGGCACCGGCCGCCCTGCAGGACCGCCGCGTCGAGATCACCGGCCCCGCCTCTCCCGCGAAGATGGCGATCAACGCCCTGAACTCCGAGGCGCGCGTCTGGCTGGCCGACCTCGAAGACGCCTCGAGCCCCACCTGGGAGAACGTGGTCGAAGGGATCAGGAACCTCCGCGACGCCGCCCGTGGCACGCTCGCCTACACATCGCCCGCAGGCAAGCCGTACGCTCTGCGCACGGATGTGCACCGCCCCACCGTCGTCGCCCGCCCTCGCGGATGGCACCTCTCGGAGAGCCACGTGCTGATCGACGGCGAACGTGCGAGCGCGTCACTCGTCGACTTCGGGCTGCACTTCTTCCACACCGCCCGCCAGCTCATCGCCAACGGGCACGGCCCGTACTACTACCTGCCCAAACTCGAGAGCCACCGCGAAGCGCGTCTGTGGAACGATGTGTTCGTGCATGCTCAGGATGCTCTCGGCATCCCCCAGGGGACGATCCGCGCCACGGTGCTGATCGAGACGATCCCTGCGGCCTTCGAGATGGATGAGATCCTCTACGAGCTGCGCGATCACGCCTCGGGTCTCAATGCCGGACGCTGGGACTACCTGTTCAGTCTGATCAAGGTGTTCCGCGATCAGGGCGAGGCCTTCGCCCTGCCCGATCGGGCGGATGTCGCGATGACCGCGCCCTTCATGCGCGCCTACACCGAACTGCTCGTGAAGACCTGCCACCGGCGCGGTGCCGTCGCGATGGGCGGGATGGCGGCATTCGTGCCTAACCGCAACGATGTGGAGGCGACGAAGGCCGCCTTCGACAAGGTCCGCGCCGACAAGACCCGTGAGGCCGGCGACGGCTTCGACGGCTCATGGGTCGCGCATCCCGACCTCGTCCCGATCTGCCGAGAGGTGTTCGACGCCGTGCTCGGCGAGCGTCCGAACCAGCTCGACCGACAGCGGCCGGAGGTGGCTGTGACCGCTGACGAGCTGCTCGACGTCGCATCGGCATCCGGAAGCGCGACCGAAGCGGGGCTGCGTACCAACCTCGCCGTGGCCGTCACGTACACCGCGGTGTGGCTCTCCGGCAACGGCGCCGTCGCGATCAACAACCTCATGGAGGATGCCGCGACCGCAGAGATCTCGCGTTCGCAGATCTGGCAGCAGCTGCGCAACGGCACCGTGCTCGCCGACACCGGAGCGCAGGTGACGGCCGAATTCGTCGAGCGTGTGCTGGCCGAAGAGGTCGCGAAGCTCGCGGCCGCGGTGGGCGACGAGGACTTCGAGCGGTTCTACCAGCCTGCGGCCCGCCTGATCTCGCAGATCTGCCTCGATGACGAGTACGTCGACTTCCTGACCCTGCCGGCATACGAGCTGCTCACGGATGCCGCGGCAAGGGTGGACGCATGAGCAGCGGCATCAGCGACACCGACCTGTCGAGGATCGATCAGCACCTTGCCTCGACCGACGAGCTTCTCGAGACCGTCTACCCCGGCGACAGCGGCGCGCGTCAGCCCGTGCACACGGTCTACGTCGCGGCGGACCGGTTCACGCCTGACCTCGCCGCGCAGTGGGGTGCGCAGGCGCTCGCCGCCGTCGAGGCGGCCGGCGGGATGGAGAGCCTCGCCGCGCAGGTCGGAATCGAGCCCGGCCTCATCGGCGAAGTCGCCGGTCGCGTGGCGCGCAAGCTCGCCACGGAGCCGATCGAGGATCTGCGGCTCGACTTCGAGGACGGTTACGGCGACCGCGGCGACGTCGAGGACGCGGATGTCGCGGACGCGGTGTCGAAGGTGTCGGATGCCGTGGCATCCGGATCGGCTTCGCCGTTCATCGGCATCCGCTTCAAATGCTTCGAGAAGCCGACCCGCGCTCGCGGCCTCCGCACCCTCGACCTGTTCATCGGGGGACTGCTCGATGCCGGTGGGCTGCCCGACGGACTCGTGCTCACGCTGCCGAAGGTGACGACGACCGCGCAGGTCGAAGCGATGGTCATGGCGGTGCAGGCGCTCGAGCGCGTGCACGGACTGGATGCCGGTCGCCTGCGCTTCGAGGTGCAGGTCGAGACGCCGCAGCTCGTGGTCGGCGCCGACGGGCGCTCGCCGCTCGCGCAGTTGCCGGTGGTCGCTCCTGGTCGCATCTCCGGCCTGCACTACGGCACCTACGACTACAGCGCCTCACTCGGGATCGCGGCGGGGTACCAGTCGATGGAGCATCCGGTCGCCGATCTCGCGAAGGAGATCATGCAGCTCGCGGTCGCCGGTACCGGCATCCGCCTCTCCGACGGCTCGACCAACATCCTCCCGGTGGGCGAGCGCGCGGCCGAGGCGTGGGCGCTGCACGCGCGACTCGTGCGGCGTTCGCTCGAACGCGGCTACTACCAGGGCTGGGATCTGCACCCGCATCAGCTGGCGACGCGCTATCTCGCGACCTATGCCTTCTACCGGCACGGCTATGCCGATGCGGCGGCGCGGCTGCGCACGTACCTCGCGCACGAGGAGGGCGCCGTCATGGACGAGCCGGCCACGGCGCGGGCGCTGGCGTGGTTCGTGCTCCGCGGAGTGCAGTGCGGAGCCATCGACGCCGACGAGGTGGCTGCGGACATCGGCATCCGAGTCGACGCGCTCACCGCGCTCGCTCATCCCAGGCTCTCAGAGCACGCGCTCGCGGACGCCTGACGTCCCCCAGAATTCGAAGGAGAATCATGAGCTACTACACACCGGCCGGCGGCCTGCCGGACCAGACGACGCTGCTCACGGACCGTGCCATCGTCAAAGAGGCGTACACGGTCATCCCCAAGGGCGTCTTCCGCGACATCGTCACGAGCAACCTGCCGGGCTTCACGAAGACGCGCTCGTGGATCATCGCGCGTCCGATCGCCGGATTCGCCACGACGTTCTCGCAGCTGATCGTCGAGATCCAGCCGGGTGGAGGGGCGTCCCGCCCTGAGCCGGAAGCGGGCGTCGAGGGCGTCGTCTTCGTGACCGCAGGCGAGCTGACTCTGACACTCGCGGGCGAGCAGCATGTCCTCGCCGAGGGGGGCTATGCGTTCCTCGCGCCGGGGGAGACATGGTCGCTGGCCAACGAGGGTGCGGAGCTGACGTCGTTCCACTGGATCCGCAAGGCCTACGAGCGCGCGGAGGGCATCGATTCGCCGACCTCGTTCGTGACGCGGGATCAGGACGTCGCGCCGCGCGAGATGCCGGACACCGACGGGGCATGGGCCACGACCCGCTTCGCCGATCCCGATGATCTGTCGCACGACATGCACGTCAACATCGTGACGTTCCAGCCGGGAGGATCGATCCCGTTCGCCGAGACGCACGTCATGGAGCACGGCCTCTTCGTGCTCGAGGGCAAGGCCGTGTACCGGCTCAATGACGACTGGGTCGAGGTCGAGGCCGGCGACTTCATGTGGCTGCGCGCCTTCTGCCCGCAGGCCTGTTACGCCGGCGGGCCAGGGCTGTTCCGCTACCTGCTCTACAAGGACGTCAACCGCCAGGTCATGCTGACCCGCGGTGCGGATCCGCGCCCCTGGGGGTGAGGTCGCGCCGTCCTGTCGCACCCGCGTGGATCTCGGAAGCATTTCCCGGGTTCAGCATTGTGATGGCCCGTGATTTCCTTCCGGCAGCCCGCTGATTGCGTGCTCATCCTTGGCGTAGAGCGATCGCACGACGGATGCCGGCGACGAGCATCTCCGGCTTGTCGAGGTCGGCCTGGGTGAGGCGGATGACGATCCAGCCCGCGCCTTCGAGACAGCGCTGCCGCTGGATGTCTTTGCGCCACTGGTCCTTGTCCGTACGATGGCCGTCTCCCTCGTACTCGAACGCGATCTTCCACTCCGGATACGCGAGGTCGGTGCGTCCGCGGAACTGTCCGTCGGCCCACACCTCGTGCTGTACGACGGGCTCGGGGAGCCCGCTGTCGATGAGAAGCAATCGGGTCTCGGTCTCCTTCGGCGATTCGACCCTCTCGCGTGCGAGCGGCACGGCTGCGCGGATCGTCGCGCGCCCGCGGAACCTCTCCCATTCCTCGAGCCGACGGCTGATCTCGGAGCGCGTGCTGAGCGGCCTCCCCGGCCCGAGATCGGGATAGTTGGATGCCGTCGTCAGCAGTGCGTCGAGCACGACGACCGCCTGCGTCACGGTCAGGGTCGCAGCGCAGGTGAAGAGCGCGGCGACTGGATCGATGACAGGGTGTCCGCGGAGGATGCGGGTCTCAGCGCGGTCCTCGCGCATGCGCCGACCACGGACTCCCGGTGTCTTCGGCGGAGCCCCTGACCACGGTACGAAGATGTCGAGCGGTTCCTTCGACGTCCATTTCGTCGGCATCGGCAGGCCCCAGTCGCGGGCTGCCGTCATCCCCCCGAATCGCTGGGCAGGCTTCAGCCGTGGCACGTAGCAGGCGACGAAGTCATGGAACGTCGTCGGCGCCTCGACCGAGCGGATGCCGTTGAACGGCCGGTGCAGATCGGGAGTGCTGTATCGGCCGGGGCGGAGGCCGACGGCTTCTGCCGTGCGCACTGAGAACCTGTCGCCCAGTCGGTGGGGGAGTCTGACCCGGTGTCGCATCCGTCGATATTGACGGAGCTGCGCGACGCGGTATCCCGAGTTCTCCGAGGATGTGAGCAACCCCCGCCTCTGTTCACCGCGTGCAGGAAGAGTCTTCTGCATCCCGCCCGTGGTGGTACCAGAAGGTTTTCGCGGGTTCGAGACGCCACGAACCCGCGAAAGTGTTCCGGCAATGCACTCGGGCGCGCCACCCGCGCAATCACCCCCGCCTGAAGGATCCCACCGTTGACACCTCGCCCGACTCATCCTAGGCTTTCATCTAGCAGAAGTTATCTTCCATAATACGGAAACCAACAGAACGACGAAGGAGTCGAAATGACGTACACGGTGAACTGCTCGATCCTTCTCGCCGAGCTCCCGCTGCTCGAGCGCCCCGCCGCAGCGAAGGCCGCCGGATTCGACGCGGTCGAGTTCTGGTGGCCGTTCTCCACCTCCGTTCCGCTCGACCACGAGGTCGACGCGTTCATCGCCGCCATCCGTGATGCCGGCGTGCAGCTGACCGGCCTCAACTTCAACGCCGGCGACATGCCCAACGGTGACCGCGGGCTGGTCTCCTGGCCCGCACGCGGCAAGGAGTTCCGCGACAACCTGGCCGTCGTGGTCGGCATCGGCCGCGAACTCGGCACCAAGGGCTTCAACGCGCTGTACGGCAACCGCATCGACGGTGTCGATCCCGCCGCGCAGGACGCCGTGGCGATCGAGAACCTCGCGGCCGCAGTAGACGCCGTCGCTGACATCGGCGGCACCGTGCTCGTCGAGCCGGTCAGCGGAGTGGAGCGCTACCCGCTGCGCACCGCGGCTGATGCGCTGGACGTCATCGACCACGTGCGCACCTCGACCGGTGCACGCAACCTCGCCCTGCTCGCCGACTTCTACCACCTCGCCGTGAACGGCGACGATGTGCCCCAGGTCATCGAAGAGCACGCCGCATCATTCGGTCACATCCAGATCGCGGATGCGCCCGGCCGCGGCGCCCCCGGAACGGGGTCCCTGCCCGTCGACACCTGGATCGCACGCAGTCGCGAGCTCGGCTACTCCGGCTACATCGGCCTCGAGTACAAGGCGCCCATCGAGACCGCCTTCGCCTGGGTGACCGAATCCGCCGCCCAGGCGCACTGAACACACCCGCTTCTGCGGCATCGACGCCGCATCACACGAAGGAATCATCATGAGCAACATCGCAGTCATCGGCCTCGGCATCATGGGTCTTCCCATGGCGAAGAACCTCCTCGCCGCCGGGCATTCCGTCACCGGCTACAACCTCAGCCAGGACCGCATCGACGAACTCGTCGCCGCGGGCGGCCAGGGCGCGAGCGGTATCGCCGACGCAGTGAAGGGCGCCGACGTCATCATCACGATGGTGCCGGATTCCCCCGATGTCGCCGCCGCTGTCCGCGGCGAAGAGGGCATCTTCGCGCACGCCGAGAAGGGGGCGCTGTGGATCGACGCATCCAGCATCCGCCCCGACGTCGCCAAGGAGCTCGCCGACGAGGCGATCGCCGCCGGCCTCCGCGCCGTCGACGCACCCGTCTCTGGCGGCGAGCAGGGTGCGATCGACGCCGTGCTGTCGATCATGGTCGGCGGCACCGAAGAGGACTTCGCCGACGCCCTGAAGGTGCTCGAGTCGGTCGGCAAGACCATCGTGCACGTCGGTCCCGCAGGCGCCGGACAGACCGTCAAGGCGGCCAATCAGCTGATCGTCGCCGTGAACATCCAGGCGCTGGCCGAGGCGATCATCTTCCTCGAGGCCTTCGGCGTCGACACGGATGCCGCGCTCAAGGTGCTCGGCGGCGGACTCGCCGGATCCAAGGTGCTCGACCAGAAGGGCCAGAAGATGCTCGATCGCGACTTCGCGCCCGGCTTCCGCCTCGCGCTCCACAACAAGGACATGGGCATCATCACCGCCGCCGCACGACAGGCAGGCATCACCATTCCGCTCGGCGCCCACGTGGCCCAGCTCGTCGGCTCCGCCGTGCAGCAGGGCGACGCCGGCCTCGACCACTCCGGACTGTTCAAGCTGACCGCGGCCTTCGCCGGTCGCGCCTGACGTCCGACTGAAACTCTGGAGATTGAAATGACCCGCATGCGCGCGGCAGATGCCGCCGTGGCCATCCTGGTGAAGGAGGGCGCCACCGAGGCGTTCGGCCTGCCAGGGGCCGCCATCAATCCGTTCTACTCCGCGATGCGCGCCAACGGCGGCATCCGGCACACGCTCGCCCGCCACGTCGAGGGCGCAGCCCACATGGCCGACGGCTACACCCGCGCCGCCGACGGCAACATCGGAATCTGCATCGGCACCTCCGGCCCTGCCGGAACCGACATGATCACGGGGCTGTATGCGGCCTGGGCCGATTCGCTGCCGATCCTCTGCATCACCGGCCAGGCACCCGTCGCGAAGCTGCACAAGGAGGACTTCCAGGCGGTCGACATCGAGACCATCGCGAAGCCGCTCACGAAGATGGCGATGACCGTGATGGAGGGCGCGCAGGTTCCCGGTGCCTTCCAGAAGGCGTTCCAGCTGATGCGCGAGGGGCGGCCCGGTCCGGTGCTCATCGACCTGCCCATCGACGTGCAGCAGACCGAGATCGAGTTCGACATCGACGCCTACGAGCCGCTGCCGATCGCCAAGCCCGTCACTTCACGCCGCCAGGCCGAGAAGGCGATCGACATGCTGACCGCGAGCGCGCATCCGGTCATCGTGGCAGGCGGCGGGATCATCAACGCCGGTGCCTCAGCCCAGCTGGTCGAGCTCGCGGAGGTGCTCGGCATCCCGGTCATCCCGACCCTGATGGGCTGGGGAACCATCCCCGACGACCACGAGCTGAACGCCGGGATGGCGGGTCTGCAGACCTCGCACCGCTACGGCAACGCGACGCTGCTGGCGTCGGACTTCGTGATCGGCATCGGCAATCGGTGGGCGAACCGCCACACCGGCAGCGTCGACAAGTACACCGAGGGCCGCACGTTCGTGCATGTCGACATCGAGCCGACGCAGATCGGTCGCGTCTTCGCGCCGGACCTCGGGATCGTCTCGGATGCCGGTGCCGCCCTCGACGCATTCCTCGAGGTCGCACGCGAGCGCAGCATGTCCGGCACCCTGCCGGACTACTCGGCATGGGCCGATGAGAGCCGCGAGCGCAAGGCCACGCTGCAGCGCAAGACGCACTACGACGACGTGCCGATGAAGCCGCAGCGCGTGTACGAGGAGATGAACCGCGCCTTCGGCAAGGACACCACCTACGTCACGACGATCGGGCTGTCGCAGATCGCCGGAGCGCAGCTGCTGCATGTGTTCGGACCGCGCAAGTGGATCAACGCCGCGCAGGCCGGTCCGCTCGGATGGACGGGGCCCGCCGCTCTCGGCGTCGTCCGCGGCAAGCCGGGCGAGACGGTGGTCGCGCTGTCGGGCGACTACGACTTCCAGTTCATGATCGAGGAGCTGGCGGTGGGTGCGCAGCACAAGCTGCCGTACATCCACGTCGTCGTGAACAACAGCTATCTCGGGCTGATCCGCCAGGCGCAGCGCGGCTTCGAGATGGACTTCGAGGTGTCGCTGGCGTTCGAGAACATCAACTCTCCGCACGTGGAGGGAAGCACGGCGAACGGCTATGGTGTGGACCATGTCAAGGTCGCAGAAGGGCTCGGATGCCGGGCGATCCGCGTCGAGCGCCCCGAAGACCTCGCCGCGGCATTCGCCGAGGCCCAGTCGCTCATCGATCAGTATCGGGTTCCCGTCGTGGTCGAAGCGATCCTCGAGCGCGTGACGAACATCCCGATGGGCACCGAACTCGACAACGTCAACGAGTTCGGCGAGCTCGCCGTCACGCCGGAGGATGCTCCGACCGCTATCCGTTCGCTCGCGAAGGTCTGAGATGCGTCTGGTCATCGCCCCCGACAAGTTCAAAGGGTCGCTGACGGCTCCCGAGGTGGCTGAAAGGGTCGCCTCGGGAGCGCGGCGCGTCGACCCGATGATCGAGGTCGTGACCGTCCCCGTCGCCGACGGCGGCGAAGGCACTCTGGATGCCGTGCTCGCTGCAGGATTCTCGTCCCGAACTGCTCTGGTCACCGGGCCCACCGGGGTGCGGATCGAGGCGGAGTTCGCGGTGCGCGGTGAAGAAGCGGTCGTCGAGATGGCGCGCGCCTCCGGCCTCGACCTGCTGCCGGAGGGGCGCAAGGACGCACTCGGGGCGACGAGCCTCGGCACCGGTCAGCTCATCCGGGCGGCTCTGGATTCCGGATGCCGTCGCATCGTGCTCGGGATCGGCGGCAGCGCCTGCACCGACGGTGGCGCCGGTCTGCTGCAGGCGCTCGGCGCGCGGTTCCTGGATGAGGCGGGTGGAGAACTGCCGCCGGGCGGTGGTGCTCTGGTGCACCTCGCATCCGTGGACCTCAGCGCACTGGATGCCCGTCTGACACATACCGAGATCGTCCTGGCGAGCGACGTGGACAATCCGCTCACCGGACCCACCGGTGCCGCGGAGGTGTTCGGGCCGCAGAAGGGTGCGAACGCTGAGGACGTCGCGACGCTGGAGGCGGGCCTCACGCGGTTGGTCGACGTGCTGGATGCCGCGGGCGGGCTCCCCGTCCTGGCCGCCGACGCATCGTCGCGAGAGGGTGCGGGTGCCGCCGGTGGCGTCGGCTTCGCCGCGATCGCGCTCGGTGCGACCCGGCGCCCGGGCGTCGACGTGGTGCTCGAGGAGACCGGTCTCGCCGAGCACCTGAAGGGCGCGGATGCCGTGATCACCGGCGAGGGCAGCCTCGACGAGCAGAGCCTGATGGGCAAGACCCCGGTGGGCGTCGCTCGCGCTGCGGCCGCTGCCGGGGTGCCGGTGTACGCGGTGTGCGGACGGACGACGCTGTCGGCCGAGGCGATCGCCGACGCCGGGTTCGCCGGAGCCAAGGCGCTGTCCGAGCTCGAGCCCGATGCGCAGCGCAGCATGGCCGAGGCCGGGTCGCTGCTCGAAGAGCTCGCCGAGCGCCTGGTGCGCGACATCGTCGAGGCGGTCGGCACCAGTTCGCCTGCCCCGACTCAGCGCTACGACCTCGTCCTGCGCGGACGAGCTCTGATCGACGGCGCCTTCGTCGCCGCCGAGATCGGTGTGCAGGGCGGCCGCGTCGCCGAGATCGCCGCCGCCGGAACCGGCCTCGCCGCCGACTCGATCGTCGAACTCGCGGCCGACGAGGTGCTGCTGCCCGGCCTGGTCGACACGCACGTGCACGTCAACGAGCCCGGTCGCACCGAGTGGGAGGGTTTCGAATCCGCCACGAGGGCGGCAGCGGCCGGTGGGGTCACGACGATCGTGGACATGCCGCTCAACAGCATCCCTCCCACCGTCTCGGTCGCAGCTCTCGATGAGAAGCGCGCCGTGGCCGAGGGGCGCGTCTTCGTCGACGTCGGATTCTGGGGCGGGGTGATCCCCGGCAACATCGACGAACTCGTACCGCTGCACGACGCGGGTGTGTACGGGTTCAAGTGTTTCCTGCTGCCCTCCGGCGTGGACGAATTCCCCGATGTCTCTGTGACCGAGATGCGCGAGGCGATGGAGGTGCTCGCCGGCCTGGATTCGTTGCTGGTCGTGCACGCCGAGGATGCGCACATCATCGAGGAGTCCGTGCAGCCGGGCAGCCGCGAGTATGCCCCGTTCCTCGCCTCGCGCCCGCGTTCGGCGGAGGATGCCGCGATCGCCGAGGTGATCCAGGGCGCGGCCGACACCGGCGTGCGCGCGCATGTCCTGCATCTGTCGAACGGCGATTCGCTCGTCCGTATCGCCGCGGCGCGTGCCGACGGGGTCGATCTCACGGTCGAGACGTGCCCGCACTACCTGACGCTGGCCGCCGAGGACATCCCGGAGGGGAGCACGGCGTTCAAGTGCTGCCCTCCCATCCGCGAGGACGGGAACCGCGACGAGCTGTGGCGGGGGCTGGTTGAGGGGACGATCGACTTCATCGTCTCGGATCATTCGCCGTCCACGCCCGAGATGAAGTTCGCGGGCGACGGCGACTTCTCGCTGGCGTGGGGCGGCATCGCTTCGCTGCAGTTGGGGCTCTCACTCGTGTGGACGCATGCGCTCGAGCGCGGGTTCTCGCTCGAGCACGTCGTGTCCCTCATGGCCGAGAGACCGGCCGCGAGGGTGGGGCTCGCCGACAAGGGCCGCATCTTCGAGGGCGGTGCGGCGGACTTCGCCGTCTTCGCCCCGGAGGAGACGTTCACCGTCGACGCGAGACGCCTCGCTCACCGGCATCCGATCACCCCCTATGACGGGCAGCAGCTCACGGGTATCGTGCGAACCACCTACCTCGCCGGAGCGCCCGTCGCGAGTGACGCGCCCCGTGGCCGACTGCTGCGCCGAGGAAGCGATGCCCGTCGCTTCGTTGAACCTGTCGAGAATGGAGAATCCGCATGATCAACTCATCTGAAGAGCTCGAGGTCGGCCAGAAGGCTCCGGACTTCACGCTCACCGACGCATCCGGAGGCCGGCGCGCACTGTCCGAGCTGCGCGGCACGCCCGTGATCGTGTACTTCTACCCGGCCGCCTTCACACCTGGCTGCACGACCGAGGCGTGCGATTTCCGCGACAACCTCGGATCGTTCCAGGGCGCCGGTTATGAGGTTCTCGGGATCTCGCCCGATCCGGTGTCGAGGCTCCGCGAGTTCGCGGATGCCGAGCAGCTGAGCTTCCCGCTGCTCTCCGACGAGGATTCCGCTGTCGCGAAGGAGTGGGGCGCCTGGGGGCAGAAGACCGTCAACGGACGCACGTTCGACGGCCTGATCCGCACCACCGTGGTGGTCGATTCCGAAGGCGTGGTCTCGTCGGTCGAGTACAACGTGAACCCTGAGGGCCACGTGGCCCGCCTCCGGGACGAACTACTGAAATGACCCGCTGAACTGGGCCTCAGGGGTTGTCCCCGCCGCGGCTCAGGATTATGATTGTCGTATGCTGAAATAACAGTTCCACGATACGAGAGAAACTCTCTCGTATTCCTTACGCCGTGGATGCCAGCACGCAAGAGAAAGAGATCAAGCGATGTTGCTTGAGCAATTCAATCTGGCGGAGCGGGGCGACGCTGTCACCGCGCTCCGGCCGTGCATCGATGTGACGCGATGGTGTGAAGACATCGTCGATCGCCGTCCGTTCGATTCGGTCGACTCCCTCGTGGCGGAGGCGGCGCAGGCCGCCGATCCGTTCACGACCGAGGAGATCGATTCGGCTCTCGCCCACCATCCTCGGATCGGTGAACGCGCGGGAGGGGACAGCAGGGAGGCGACGATGTCGCGCTCCGAGCAGGCCGGGGTCGACCCGTCCGATGCCGACGTGCAGCAGGCGCTTCGCGACGGCAACCTCGCGTACGAGGAACGCTTCGGCCGGGTGTTCCTGATCCGCGCGGCCGGGCGGTCGGCGGGCGAGATCCTGTCGAGTCTGCGAGAACGCCTGCAGCACGATCCTGCCTCGGAAGAGCGGATCATCGCCGGGCAGCTGCGGGAGATCGCGCTGCTCCGACTGAGAGGAACCATCACCGCATGACTGCTGTGTCGCACATCACGACCCACGTCCTCGATGCCGTCCAGGGGTTGCCGGCGCCGGGCATCACGGTGGTGCTCTCCGCTCTCAGGGACGGCGAGTGGATGCTGATCGCCGAGGGCGTCACGGATGCCGACGGCCGGGCGAAGCAGCTCGGACCGGAGGCCGTGCCCGCCGGCACCTACCGGCTCCACTTCGACACCGGCGGGTACTTCGCCCGCACCGACACCCCCACCTTCTACCCCGAAGCCGTGCTCACGTTCGTCGTCGATGACGAGCAGCGTCACTATCACGTGCCGCTGCTGCTGAGCCCCTTCGCATATTCGACCTACCGAGGAAGTTAGAACGATGACCGACATCATGACCCGCACCCAGACCGAGACCGAGGCGCCGAACGGCGGCATCGTCCTCGGACCCAACCAGTACGGCAAGGCCGAGGTCCGCGTCGTCAAGGTCACCAGAGACGGCGACCGGCACTCGATCGAGGACCTCAATGTCACGTCGCAGTTGCGCGGCGACTTCCAGGCCGCGCACCTCGACGGCGACAACGGTCACGTCGTCGCGACCGACACTCAGAAGAACACGGTGTTCTGCTTCGCGCGGGAGGGCATCGGATCGCCCGAGGCGTTCCTGCTGCGGCTCTCCGACCACTTCACGAGCTCGTTCGACTGGGTCGAGGGCGGTCGCTGGCTCGCCGAGAGCTACGCGTGGGACCGGATCCAGGTCGACGGCGAGGGGCACGACCACTCGTTCGTGCGCACCGGCCAGGAGACACGCACCGCCGTCGTCGTCGCAGACGGCGACGAGCGGCACATCCTCGCCGGGCTCAAAGGGCTGACGGTGCTCAAGACCACCCAGTCCGGGTTCGTCGGATATCCGAAGGACCGCTACACGTCGCTGAAGGAGACCACCGACCGCATCCTCGCGACCGATGTCTCGGCACGGTGGCGCTATGCGCCGGATGCCGGATCCAGGGAGCTGGACTTCAACGAGATCTACGCGGATGTGAAGCGCATCCTGCTGGAGGAGTTCACGCGGCGGTACTCGGCGGCGCTGCAGGCGACGCTGTTCGACATGGGCCGTGCGGTGCTCGAGGCGCATCCTGAGATCGCGGAGATCCGCTTCTCGATGCCCAACAAGCACCACTTCGTCGTGGATCTCGACCCGTACGGTCTGGACAACCCGAACGAGGTGTTCTTCGCGTCCGACCGCTCATACGGACTCATCGAGGCGGCCGTGACGCGGGATGGTCACGCCGAGGTGCCCGCCGCGTGGGAGGCAGCAGGCACCTTCTGCTGAGCACCGGTGCCGGTGTTCAGACGAATCGCACGCTCTGCTGCAGGCGCGTGCGCACATCGAACAGCTCATTGCCGCCGATGTCGCGCGCGCCGGGCACGCCCTGACGCAGCACGGTGTGCAAGGCGCTGCGGCGCACGACGACCACCGGGACGCCGCGCACCTTGCCGAGCGGCGTGATCGCCTGCTCGAGGTCGTCGTCGGGGAGCACGACGATCGCGCCGCCGAAACGCACGCGGGCCGCGCGGGCGATCACGCGCATACGTGCGAGGAGCGCGGCGATGGGAGCGGCGCCGTCGACGGCGGGGCCGATGATCTCGCCGCGGCGGAAGCGCACTGTCTCGCCGAAGTCCTCCGACAGCACGCCGTACAGGCCGGACGGGCTGAGGATGACGTGATCGAGCTTGTCGTCGGCGCGCTGGCCCGTCGCGACGTCGTGCCAGACGGTGAAGCCCATGCCGAGTTCTGAGACGGTGCGCGCGGTCTCCTCTTCGGCGAGGGCGTCAGCGAGCATGCGCCGCAGCTCATGCGGTGCCGAGCGCACGAGTGCGGGGTCGTAGGGGTCTGGCACGTCGACGCCGTGGCCGGCCCACTCGCGGATCAGCGACAGGTAGCGCTCCCGACGCCATCCGCCGGGGTGGCCGTAGGAGCGCGCCTTCGGGCGGGTGTCGGTGCGGGCGGGCGGTGCCTGCCAGCCGTTCCAGGTCACTTCTTCCTCGGTGAAGCCGTGGCCGCGGTCGTAGGAGGCGCGTGCGTCGACGGTGCCGACCAGTTCCCATGCCCGCTGCACCTGGATGAACGCCGCGGCATCGCCGCCGGCATCCGGATGCGTCTCACGCAGGCGCAGGCGGAACGCGCGCTTGATCTCGTCAGCGGTGGCGGTGGGGTCGACGCCGAGCACCTCGTAGGCCGAGGCGGAGAGCGGGCTGTCGAACATCACTCTCCATTCTCGCCGGTCTTCACCACCCGTGGATCCGGCAGGATCGTTTCGATCTTCGGCTTGGCGTTCGCGTGGGCACGCCACCAGACGAAGAAGCCGACGGCGGTGAAGACGCCGTAGAAGACGTACATGAATCCGGTCGCGTAGTAGCCGGAGCTGAAGAGCAGCGGAACGCCGACGACGTCGACGGCGATCCAGATCAGCCAGAATTCGGTCCAGCCCTTCGCCATGCCGTAGGTCGCGAGCAGTGAGCCGACGAAGGTCCAGGCGTCGGCCCACACCGGTTCCCAGGAGCCGAGCATGCGGAACAGGGGAGTGAGGGCGATCGTGCCGATGACCATGACGAGCACGAGGCCGATGCGTGCGCTGTTCGGCGCCCAGCGAGGGGTCAGCTGCCCGCCGTCTGCGGATGCCTGGCGCCAGCGGATCCATCCATAGATCGCGACCGCGATGAACATGATCTGGCGCCCTGCCTGGCCGAGCAGGTTCGGGAGGGAGTGGGCAGGGTTGAGGATGGAGCCGAGGAACACGGTCAGCAGCAGCAGGTTGCCGATGATGCCGACCGGCCAGGCCCAGATCTTGCGACGCATGCCGCCGAGTGCGCTGGCGAGGCCGAAGACGTTGCCGACGACTTCGCGGATGAGCAGGCTCTGCCCGCCGGGCAGCATCCACTGCGAGTTGAATGCGTCGACCAGCCAGCGCAGGATTTCCATCGTTCTCCGTTCGGCATCGATGCTGCCGAGGAGGATGCTGCGCTTCGCCGCGCGCGTCGCCGCGCATGGCTCACGCTGTGCTTCTCCCATCCGGACTTTGACTGTCGGTACCGGAGTTCCACCGGTTCAACCGAAGTCCCGAAGAACTGCGGGTCGCGGACTATGACCGCCGGTTCGGAATTTCACCGACCCCGGAGCACAAGTGTGTTCACCGGGAACTTTACCCGAGGTCGGGGAGGAGCTCGTTCAGCCCGGCGATGGTCAGGTCGAAGCGATCGGATGCCGTCGGCGGGTCACCGACCGGACGATCGACGTAGCAGGTGCGCATGCCGGCATCCTGCGCTGCGCGCAGATCCCACGCGTGCGCGGCGACCATGAGGATCCGCTCTGGTGGGCGGCCCGAGACGTGCACCGCACGCCGGTAGAGCGATGGTGACGGCTTGTATGCGGCGACATCGTGGGCGGTGACGGCGTGGTGCCATCGCATTCCGGTGCGGGCCGCGAGGTGGAGAAGGGTCGTCGGTGCGGCATTCGACAGTGCCAGGACGGGGAGACGGTTCACGATGCGGTCGAGCTCGGCGACGGAATCGGGCCAGGACGGGAGGCGTCGGCTCGCGGTGGCGAGGTGAGTGATGGCCTCGGATGCTGTTGCAATCCGCATGTCGGCGGCTGCGTCGAGAACGTTCCGCGCAGCTTCTGCGTCGAGCACCTCGGAGTCAACGTAGGCGCGGGTGCCGATCGCGATCTCGTGCTGCTGATCAGAGACGAAGCGTTGCCAGCGCTCGGTCAGAGATCGCACCTGCTCAGCGTCAGCATCGGGCATCGTCGTATGGACGGCCGAACACAGCCCCGTCGGCTCGTCGACGAGCGTGCCCAGTACATCGAACACGACGACGTCTATGTCGGTGGTGGGCAGCATGACAGTTCCAACCTCCACGGCTCACCAGGTGTTCCAGGCGGGTTCTCGTCCTGGTTCGGGTCCTGGTTCGTGTTCTCGTCTTGTTTCGTGTTCGGTGTCGAGGGCTTCGTCGACGGCTTGGTAGTCGTGGTGGGGTGATCGCCATTTGGCGTAGGGGTCCCACCATCCGGGGCCGCGGATCTCGGGGAGCCCGTCACGCATGCGGATGTGCCAGATGCCTTCGTCGAGGGTGCGGTGGTGGTGCCAGCACAACGGCACCCCATTAGACGTATGCGTCGGACCGCCGCGGGAGTGTTCTTCGACGTGGTGGATCTCGCACCATTCGGCGGGCACGTCGCATCCGGGGATGAGGCATTCGCGGTCTCTGAGCACGATCGCGCGTCGTTGGGTCGCGTTGAACAACCGCGCACTGGTGCCGATGGCGACGATCGCGCCTTTCTCGTCGAACAGGACCCGTTGGATCCCGCCCGCGCACCCGGCGTGGTCGGCCGCGCCGAGGGGGACGTCGTACCCGGCGCCTTCGACCCTCGCGCGCCCGGTGCGGTGGGCGAAGTCGGCGGCGGTGACGGAGACGACCAGGGTCGGCGCCGCACCACCCAGTGTCGGCATGCCCCCGGACGCGGCAGCGACCATCAGGACCGTCGCGAGGGCGTCGTGACGTTTCTGCGCATGGGTGCGCAGATCCGCCGACTCCTCCGGCGGCGATTTCGCTTTGTGGGGTTCGAGCCCGTCGGCACGATCCGAGGCCACGACGGCACCGTGTTCGGTGTTGTGACTGGAGTACTTCGCGGCAAAGTCGGTACCGCTGTCCCTGTCCCTGTCCCTGTCGCTGTCGCCGCGTTCTCCGTCACCGTCACCATCAGAGGGACGGAATCGCACCGTCGAGCCGGAGGCTTTGTCTTCGGCTTTCGGGTTCATCAGCGCGTCGATGAGTTTCTGCAACTGCGCCGCGACCTCCGGCAACAATTCTCCCCGCACCGGCACGGACCCGTCCCGCAGTTTCCCGATCGTGAAATGCCGGCGCCGCTTCCCGGCCCGATCCGACGGCTCCGCTCCATCCGGATCCAACCGCGCCACGATATGCGCCGCAAGAGCGGCAAGCTCATCCGTCGTCGGCGCCGGCGCTCTCTCCACACGCCCACCCTCGGCGGCGGCGTCGTCATCGGTGCCATCCAACGGCAGCCCGCAGGCGAAGCGTGCGAGCATCGCATCCGCCGCCCACCGGTCCGCGGCCCCGATCCGAGACGCCTTCAGCAACGGGGTCGTGCATGCCAGGAACCCGCTCACCGACAACACCCCGTCCGCGAGCGCCGCCGCCAACTCCGGGAACTTCCCCGGCAACACCCCACCCGAGGTGAGATCCGTCTCCCGGTGCACGGCCCCCGCCGCCGCCACGAACCGGCGCGAGGTCGGCCCGTCCACGAGCAGCGTTCGCCGCAGCACCTCGGCTGCGTCCCGGCATCCCGCCCGCGTCGAGAACCGGCCCTCCCGCTCGCACTGATCCCGATCCACGATCCGCTCCGTGACCGCCGCGACCGCACCATCCACGCGTCGCAACACCCGACCCAACACCCGGATCACATCCAGCAACTCCGCGTCACCGCGACCGCGCAGGTCACCGGAACCCATCGCATCGGCCAACAACCGATCGACGCTCTCCAACTCCTGCACCAGTGATCTCATACCCCCATTCAACCCAGGGCCACCGACATTCAAACCCCAGATCAGACCACATTCACGAACCGTGCACAACCACCCCCAACCCCGCACCTGTGCAGGAAGAGTCACGACGCGACCTGGCATGACTCCACCCTCCGGCGTACCGTCGGATCATGTCCGGAATCAGAGTGGACGCCGCAACAGAATCCCGTGTGCGCGCCGCGATGGCGGCCAACCCCCGCGCAGATCTCCTCCCCGACGAGGTGCGCCATCTGGCGGATGCCGATCATCCGGTGATGATCGGATGGAACTCGACGAACTCGCAGCCGTCGACAGTGGCGAGGATGCTGGCGCTGCTCGATGTGCAACCGGGCGATCGGGTGCTCGATGTGGGAAGCGGTTCGGGGTGGACCACTGCCATTCTCAGCGCTTTGGCCGGCGACGAGGGCAGCGCTATCGGCGTCGAGCTGGTCCCGCAGTTGGTCGAGTACGGAAATGAGCGGCTCGCGAAGCGAGGAACACGCGCCGAGATCAGAGGATCCATCCCCGGCGTCCTCGGCCTCCCCGACGACGCGCCGTTCGACCGCATCCTCGTCTCCGCACAGGCGGCGACGGTTCCCACCCAGTTGGAGAGCCAGCTCGCCGAGGGCGGACGCCTCGTCGTGCCGATCGCAGGGCTGATGACGGTGGTCGACATGCGTGACGGCATCCCGCACAGGCGAGAGGATGCCGGGATCTACAGCTTCGTCCCTCTCGAAGAGCAGTAGCGCCCTACGCGGCCACAGTCGCGGGTGATTCCTCGCCCTCGTGGAAGCTCGGCTCCTTGCCCAGCATCCGTCCGATCAGAAGCACGATCCCGACGACCCCGAGCCCGACGGCGAGGCCGGCCACGGCCGAGACGAACGTCTCGCCGATCCAGGCGATCACTGCACCGGCGGGCGCGAGCACGTCGTGGATGCCGTGCAGCATGTCGCTGAAGAACACCAGCCCGACCTCGCCGAGGTTCGCGAGCAGCAGGTGCCCGCCGACCCACAGCATGGCGACGGTGCCGATGACGCTGATGACGCGGAACACCGCCGGCATCGAGCGCACGATCCGCGTGCCGGTGTGGCGCACGCGGCGGGAGGGGTTCTTCGCCATCTTCAGGCCGATGTCGTCGATCTTCACGAGCAGCGCGACCGCTCCGTAGACGATCACCGTCATCGTGAGCGCGATGACGGCGAGGATGGCGAGCGTCATCCAGATGTCGAGCCCCGCCTCGAGGTTCGACAGGGAGATGAGCATGATCTCGGTGGACAGGATCAGGTCGGTGCGGATGGCGCCCCACACGAGCTTGTTCTCGTTACGCGCGCCCTCGTCGGCGTGACCATGGTGGAAGCCGAACCACTCCAGCACCTTCTCGGCGCCCTCGAAGCAGAGGTACGTGCCGCCGATGATGAGGAGGAACGGCAGCACCCACGGAGCGAACGCGGTCAGCAGCAGCGCGATCGGGATGATGATCACGAACTTGTTCGCGAGCGAGCCGAGCGTGATCTTCGCGACGACCGGCAGCTCGCGTGCCGGTGAGATGCCCTGCACGTACTGCGGTGTCACGGCGGCGTCGTCGATCACGACGCCCGCGGCTTTGGCGGATGCCTTCATCGCCGCGCTCAGAATGTCGTCGACGACGGCGAGCAGACCAACCGACATGCGTCCCCCTAGATGTTCAGGAAAGCAACATTACTGGCACGTCGTGAAATCGGATGCCGCGGGCCGGCGGAGAGCGACCTCGATGTCGTGCGGAATGCCGTCAGGGGCGAGACTGTTCCTATCCCTGACAGAGGAGCAGACAATGACCGACAACGGAACCATCACCCGCACACCCGGCACCGAGACGGCCGTCCTCGCCGGCGGATGCTTCTGGGGCATGGAGGATCTGGTCCGCCGCCAGCCCGGGGTCATCGCCACGCGCGTCGGCTACACCGGCGGCGAGAACGCCAATGCGACCTACCGCAACCACCCCGGTCACGCCGAAGCGCTCGAGGTCGTGTTCGATCCCACGAAGACGACGTACCGAGACATCCTGGCGTTCTTCTTCCAGATCCACGACCCCTCGACGCTGAACCGTCAGGGCAACGACATCGGCACGAGCTACCGCTCGGCGATCTTCCCGCTGAGCCCCGAGCAGGAGCAGGTCGCCCGCGACACGATCGCCGACGTCGATGCCTCGGGTCTGTGGCCGGCAAAGGTCGTCACCACGATCGAGCCCGCCGGCCCGTTCTGGGAGGCCGAGCCCGAGCACCAGGACTACCTGATCACCTACCCGAACGGCTACACCTGCCACTTCCCGCGCGCGGGCTGGGTGCTGCCGAAGCGCGAAGAGGCCGCTAACGCCTGACCGGCCTCACTCCGCCCGCAGCGAGCGTCCCCAAGGCTGGGCAGGGTCGTGAATGGCGACGGCCAGAGTGGTGTCCGACTGGCCGTAGTACGCGAACCAACGGTCCTTGAACTTCACGAGCCCTTCGACGAACGTCACGTTCGAGACGAGACCGTTCGTGTCCTCGAAGGTCTGCGGACGCAGCCATGGTTCCTGAAGCCGCGCGAGCACCTTCGTGGGCTCATCGGGGTCGATCGCGATCTGGCCGCACCGGTAGTCGACGTCGACCGAGCCGTCGTCGTTGACCGTTCGCGTCGCGCCGTTGGTGAGGAAGACGAGCAAGCCGTTGTCGGCCAGCACAGGTGAGGTGCCGATCTCGACCAGCGCCTCATCCCAGGTGCCCGGCGTCGGGGAGTACATCGGGTCGGTGTCGGCGGTGCCGGGCGTCCAGTGGATCAGGTCGTCACTGGTCGCCCAGTAGATCGCGCCCTCGCCGAAGTACATCCACCACTTGCCGTGCATCTTCACCGGCACGATCACCCCGGCCTTCGACCAGTTGAACCCGCGCGGGTCCATTGTCTTGAACGTGTCGAAGTCCTCGAACAGAGGCCCGTGCCTGGTCCAGGTGCGCAGGTCCGATGAGGTCGCGAGACACAGCTGAGCGCTGTGACGATCCCAGCCGGTGTAGGTGAGGTAATAGGTGCCGTCGATGAACGCGATGCGCGGGTCTTCGCATCCGAAGCGTTCATAGTCCTCGGAAGGGGACAGGATCGGCGCGTCCTCGCGAGTGAAGTTCACGCCGTCGGCGGATCGGGCCATGCCGATGTGCGACACGATGTCGTCGGCGTGCGCGCGGTAGAGCAGCACGACCTCGTCGCCGTCGACGAGCGCGGCCGGGTTGTAGAGATTGGCCGATTCCCAGCTGTCACCGCGCGGACGCAGGATCGGGTTGCCCTCGTACGGGGTGAACGGGCCGAGGGGGAAGGAGGCTCCGGTGAACATGGATTCCCTTTCTGGTCAGCCTTTGACGGCTGCTCCGAGGTCGGTGGCTTTGAAGAACCGCTGGAAGACGATGAACAGGATCACGACGGGGAACGCGAGTGCCGTGGCGCCGGCGAGGATCGCGCCGTTCGGGTTCGCAGTGGACTGCGCGACGTTGGAGATGTAGTTCGCGAGCGACACCGCGAGTGGTTGGAGCGAGGCGTCCTTCGTGATGAGGAACGGCCAGAGGAACTCGTTCCACGGGCCAATGAAGGTGACGAGGATCACTGTCACGAGTACGGGACGGATGAGCGGGATCGCCACCGATGTCAGCAGTCGGATCTCGCCTGCACCGTCGATCCGCGCCGCTTCGAAGATCTCCACCGGCAGCGCCTTGAAGAACTGCACGAAGATGAACACCGCCGTCGTGTTGATGAGGAACGGCAGAATCATTCCGAGGTGCGAGTCACCCAGTCCGTAGTTGCGGGTGATCTGGACGTAGAGCGGGATCATCAGGAGCTGGAACGGCACCATCTGCACGAGCAGCATCAGCACCCAGATCACCCCTCGGCCGCGGAAGTCGAGGCGCGCGATGGCGTATCCGGCCAGCAGCCCGAACACCACCGTGCCCAGCAGCACGCCCGCGGTGAAGATCAGCGAGTTGAGGAGCGATCCGGCGAGATCGATCCGCGAGTCGATCGCGACGAAGTTGTCCACCGTCCAGCCGCCGGTCGGGAACAGCTCGTCCGGCGCATTGGTCGGGTTCGTCTGGAACGCGCCGACCAGCATGAAGTAGAACGGGAAGGCGAAGGCGATTGCTGCGATCGTGAGCAGGATGATGCTCAGGATGCGGGGCGCCTTGCGTGTGCGCTTCATCATCTCTCCCTCGTTGCGCGGTTGGCCGCCAGCGACAGCATCCCGACAAGGATCACGAGGATCATGCCGATCGCAGCTGCCGTGTCGGGGTTCTGCTGCTGGATGCCGAGCTGGTAGATGAGCAGCACCGGCGTGGAGGAAGCCCCGTCGGGGCCGCCGCCGTTGGTCAGCAGGTACGGCTCGGTGAACAGGTTCGCGCCGGTGATGATCGACAGGATCAGCACGAGCGTGGTCGCGCTTCGCACACCGGGAACCGTCACGTGCAGGAAGCGTTTGAACGCTCCGGCGCCGTCGGTCTCAGCCGATTCGTAGAGCTCCTTCGGCACGTTCTGCAGCGCCGCCAGATACAGCAGGATGTAGAAGCCCAACTGCTTCCAGGTCACGTACAGCGCGATCATCGGCATCGCCAGCGCACCGTTCACGAGCCAGGACGGATCGGGTGCGAGCGGGCCGAGGATCGTGTTGATCAGCCCGTTGCCGGAGAACAGCAGCATCCATACGCCGACGAGGGACACGCTCGCCGTCAGATAAGGGACGTAGAACGCGACGCGATACGCGGCCACCCAGCGGATGCCGGTGTTCAGTGCCGCCGCGAGTACGAGCGAGAGCACGGCGGTCAGAGGGACGTTGATGGCCAGGAAGATCAGCGTGTTCCGGAACGATCCGAGCACACGCGGGTCGGTCAGCACGGTGACGAAGTTGTCGAAGCCGACGAACGGGCGGTCGACCTCGGCGCCGGGGGCGGTGAAGAAGTAGTCGTGGAAGGCGATGTAGACCGCGAAGGCGAGCGGGTACGCGAAGATCGCGATCACGAACACGAAGTACGGCAGCGCGAAGAGGCCGCCGATCGGCTGCGCGCCCAGCCATCGGGCGCGCAGCCGCCGGTTGTCGGTCATGAGGTCACTCGGCGACGAGGTCGTCGATCTTCGCCGCTGCGTTCTTCAGGAAGTCGTCGATCGAGTTCTTGCCGAAGATCACGGCTGCCGAGTACTCGTCGCGGAACGCCTGCCACGCCTCCACCGAGTTCGGGATGCTGGGCACATCGGCGGTCGACTCCGCCTGCTCGGCGAACGCCACGTAGTTCGGGTTCGCCTCGAAGTAGTCGGCATAGGTGTCCGTGAGGTCGGTGCGCATCGGCATCTGTCCGGTGAGTTCGAGTAGCTGCCCGTCGCTTTCCTCGCTGGTCGAGAACTTGAGGAACTCCCATGCAGTGGCCTGGTTCTCGCACGCGGTGAACATCGAGACGCTCTTGGAGTCGGCGAAGGTCACCGGATTCTCGCGCCCGTCGCTGGTCGGCACCGGCATGAAGCCCACGTCGACGGTCTCCGCGTAGGACGGGATCGCCCATGGGCCAGCGAGCTGCATGGCAGTGGTCCCGGCCGACATCGCGTCGTCGGTCGACGCCTCGTTGGGGGACAGCTTCTCCTCGTAGAACGTCGCCCAGAACTCGGCGACGGCTCGTCCTTCATCCGAATCGAAAGTGGACGTGCCGTCTTCGACGAGCATCGTCCCGTCGGTCTCGGCGAGATAGAGCGGGTAGAAGTCGAACCACGGCTGGAAGAACTCGCTCGTCGGTGCAGGCCAGATGGCGCTCTGCACTCCGGAGTCGACGATCGCTCGAGACTTCTCCAGGAACGCATCGTGGGATTCCATCTGCGGGTCCTCAGGGTCGATGCCCGCTGCCTCGAACAGCGCCTTGTTGTACATCACCATGACGGGATTCGACTTCCACGGCAGTTGATGGAAACTTCCGTCGCTCGCGTATGCCTCGACGTCTCCGCCCCGCTCACTGATGTAGTCGCTGCCGCCTTCGATGGAGCTGAGATCGACCAGTCCACCCTGCTTGACCCAGCCGGAGACGGCGGCCGGAGCGACGTTGTACACGAGGCAAGGGGCGGTGCCGGCGGTGATCGCTGCCGTGATCGCCTCTTCCGAGGACGATCCGGCCGGGATCTCCTGCGCCGTCACCTTCTCGTCGGGATGCTCGGCGTTCCAGGCCTCGACCACGGCTGTGCCCCAGGCGACCTCCTGCTCGTTGTTCGACAGCCAGATGTCGATGGGGCCCGTGCCCTCGGCACCGCCCTCGCCACCTCCGCCGCCGCCGGACGAACATCCGGTCGCGACGAGTGCGACGGCGGCGATGACTGCTGCTGCGCGTGTCTTCTTCATGGTGTCCTCCTTGACACTTCGGTTATGCGGGTGATGCAGGCTCGGTGCTCTCGCGGAAATGGACGACGTTGCAGTCGACGATCTCGGTGCGGGGCTCTGCACCGAGGATGTCTTCCCGCAGAAGGCGGGCGGCCGCGCGGCCGCGAGCGGCGGGGTCGGACGACACGCTGGTCAATGCCGGCGAGAGGTGGGCGGACAGGTGGTCGTCGTCGAATCCGGAGATCGCGAGATCACGCGGGATCGAGAGTCCCTGCGAGCGGGCATAGGACAGCCCGGCGATCGCCATGGTGTCGTTCGCATAGAGAATCGCGGACGGCCGGTTCGGCAGGGCGAGCAGCTCGGCGGTGAGCCTGCGGCCGCTCGCAGCGGTGAAGTCGCCCTCGCGAAGCAGGTCGCCGCCGCCCATCGCGTCTGTGTAGGCGTCTGCGCGCGCCTTCGAATGCACGTAGTCGAGCGGTCCGGAGACGTGGGCGATGCGTGCATGTCCGTCGGCGCGCAGCTTGTCGACGATCTCCCGAATCGGCGCGGCATCGTCGGTGCGCACGCAGGAGAACCTGGTCGGCCGATCGTACGCGCCGACCAGCACGGTCGGCAGGTTCAGCTCGTCGAGGAGCGAGACGCGCCAATCGTCGGTGCGCAGGTCGAGCAGGAGCGCCCCGTCTGCCCGGCCGCGGCTGAGTGCGCGATACGCGCGTTCCTCCGCCGCGCGGTCGGGAACGACCTGGAGGATCAGTGCCGTCTCGGTCGGGGCGAGCACCGATTCCACACCGGCGATGAATGCGGGGAAGAACGAGTCGTTGGCGATGACTTCAGGGTCACGCGCCAGGACGACGGCGATCGCATTGGCCCGCCGGGTCGCCAGCGCGCGGGCACTCTGGCTGGGCACCCAGTTGAGGCGCTCCGCCGCCGCGAGCACCCTGTCGCGCGTCTCGGTCGAGATCGGCCGATTCCCGCTGAGAGCGTGCGACACGGTGGCTTTCGTGACGCCGGCCTCGCGGGCCACGTCTGCGATCGTCGTGCGAGTCATGCCACCTCCTCGTAGCTGTCGTCGGAGCACCCGCATAACGCGCGTGAACCGGTTTGACGAAAGTGTAAACCGGTTTGACGACATGTGTCAACGGAATGCGACCTTCGTCATGGCGCGACGGATCAAAGGTCGTGAAGACCTCGTGCCCCGGAGGGGCTCAGGCGGGCGCCAAGCCCACCGACGTCTGTCAGCCCTTCAGCGTCTCGATGTCGATCACGAACCGGTAGCGCACATCGGACGACAGAACGCGGGCCCAGGCCTCGTTGACCTGGTCGGCCGACGTGATCTCGATGTCGGGTGCGATGCCGTGCTCGGCGCAGAAGTCGAGCATCTCCTGGGTCTCCGCGATGCCGCCGATGTTCGATCCGGCGAACGAGCGTCGCCCGCCGATCAGCGTGCCGGCGTTGACGGCCATCGGCTCTGCCGGTGCGCCCACGTTGACGAGTGTGCCGTTCATGGCCAGCAGGTTCAGGTACGAGTTGATGTCGATCGCCGCGGACACGGAGTTGATGATCAGGTCGAAGCTCGAGCGCAGCGAACGGAACGTCTCCCGATCCTCGGTGGCGAAGTAGTGGTCGGCGCCGAGTGCCAGTGCGTCGTCCTTCTTGCTCAGCGAGCGCGACAGCACGGTGACCTCGGCGCCCATGGCGTGCGCGATCTTGACAGCCATGTGGCCGAGCCCACCGAGGCCGACGACGGCGACCCGCTTTCCGGGGCCGGCGTTCCAGTGCCGCAGCGGCGAGTACGTGGTGATGCCGGCGCACAGCAGGGGAGCGGCCTTCTCATAGGGGATCGCCTCGGGCACGCGCAGCACGAAGTCCTCGGTGACGACGACGCCGGTGGAATAGCCGCCCTGCGTGATCGTGCCGTCGACGTCGGTCGCGGCGTACGTGCCGATCGCACCCTTCACGCAGTGCTGCTCGTTGCCGGACGCACAGTTCTCACACTCGCCGCAGGAGTTCACGAGGCATCCGACGCCGACGCGGTCGCCGACCGCGAACTTCGTCACCTCGGAGCCCACCTCGGCCACGGTGCCGACGATCTCATGGCCGACCGTCAGCGGGTACTGCTGCGCCCCCCAGTCGCCCTGCACCGTGTGGATGTCGGAGTGGCAGATGCCCGCCCAGCGGATGTCGATGCGCACGTCCTTCGCGCCGACGTCGCGGCGTTCGATCGTGCCGAGGAAGAGCGGCTCTGTGGCGGAAGGCGCGACGATGGCGGGGATCACAGTGGTCATGATCCGAGCGTAGACCGGATGCCGAGACGGTGGCGACTGCGCGGCGTCGAGGTCAGTCCGCGGCTTCGCCGAGGAACTCCAGCGCGGCATCCTTGAACGCCCGCGAGCCCGGCGCGTTGAAGTGATTCCGATCCGGTATCTCGAAGAACCGGCCCTGCGGCGCGGCATCCGCGAGCGCACGCGAGCCCTCGATGATCGCATCCTTCGACCCCGTCGCAAAGAGGATGGGGCTGGTGGGCGCGTTGGACGGATCAGGGTCGACCGTCCGCGTGAGGCGCATCCCCTCCGCCAGCGCCAGGAGCGAGTTCAGGTCGTTGCCTGCGACGCGTTCGGTCAGGGCGATGTAGTTCCTGGTCGTCTGTTCCTGCACCGGCTCACCGCGATCGACGTACGCACGCACCTGATCGATGTCGAGACGCTCGAGCGGGATGCCGTCCGGCACGCCGCCGAGCACGGCTCTGGTGATCCGCTGCGGAAGATCACGCACGACCTCCCAGCCCACCCTGGCGCCGAGCGAGTATCCGACGTAGACCGCCTCCTCCACGAGGTAGACGTCCATGACCGTCTCCACATCGGTGGCCAGCGTGCGGATCGCGTACGCCGACGCTTCGTGGGGCTTGTCGCTGGTCCCGTGGCCGCGCTGATCGATCGCCAGCACCCGATAGCCGGCGCCGGTGAGATCGCGCACCCACCCCGTGAGCACCCAGTTGTCGCGCGCGTTCGAGGCGAAGCCGTGCACGATGACGACGACAGGGGCGTCGATGTCGCCCCAGGTGTAGGTCGCGAGCCGCGTGCCGTCAGCGGCGTACACGAGCTGTGGATTCGGCATCCGGGTCAGTTCAGCGAGAGGGGCAGCCACTCATCCATCATGGCACCCGAGCTCTGCCGGGGCTCGGCTGCGCGTCAGGCGAGCTCGCCCTGCGGCTCGTCGGCCTCGGTGAGCGCCGTGAGGAAGCGGATCACCGCTTCGCGGTCGCCGGGAGGCATTGCGGCGGCGGCGGCGAATCGACGTGCGTGCTGGCGCCCGATGGTCTCGTGCGCCGAGATCCGCGTGGATTCCGTGACCTCGATGCAGACCGTTCGGCGGTCACTCGGATGCTGTGCGCGAACGAGGTGACCACCGGCGACGAGCCGATCGACCAGTTTCGTCGTGGATGCGCTGGAGATGCCGACCTCGCGGGCGATGTCCTTCGGGGTGACCACGCGCCCCTGCTGCTGCGCCCGGATGATCATGCGGATCGCGCGCATGTCGCTCTCGTTGAGCCTCATGTACTTCTTCGACGCCTCGGAGAGCGTGCGGGCGGCCTCCTGCCAACCGCGCAGCGCCTCCATGACCCTCACGCACTGGTCGATGTCGGCTTCGGTGAGATCCGAACGGTCGACAAGGTCCGAGTCGCGGGAGAAGTAGCGCATGCCGGCATCATCGTAGACGTCGCGCTTCGGATCTGGCACTGTCTCAGCATACAGTTCTTATGATAAGTTGAACTCTCGCTTAGCTAAAGAAATGAGGTGCGTGCGATGGAGATGGTCGTTCTGGTCGACGACGCGGGCACTCCGGTCGGCACGCGCAGCAAGGCGACGACGCACGGACCTGCGACTCCTCGACACCTGGCGTTCTCGTGCCATGTCATCGACGGCGATGGTCGCCTTCTCGTCACGAGGCGGGCCCTGACGAAGCAGACCTGGCCGGGTGTGTGGACGAACTCGTTCTGCGGTCATCCGGCACCGGACGAGAGCCTCGAGGATGCCGTGCGACGCCGCGCGGCCTTCGAGCTCGGCCTCGCGGTCGATGCGATCGAGTGCGTCGCGCCGGAGTTCAGCTACGTCGCCCGCGATGCGTCCGGCATCCAGGAGAACGAGTACTGCCCGGTCTTCATCGCCACCGCCGCGTCCGCGCTGTCTCCGAATCCCGACGAGGTCGCCGAAGCGCGCTGGACCACGGCGTCCGAACTGGCACTCGCTGCCGGCGCGGTCCCGTGGGCGTTCAGCCCCTGGCTCGTGGAGCACCTCCCGCAGGTGCTTCCGCATCTTCCCGGCGGGAACGAGCATGCGTGATCCAGCCGTCGATGGCGCCGTCGCCGTGTTCGACGCGAGACTCACCGAGATCCTCGCTCTCAGGAGGGAACGGTCTCGAGCGTTCTCCGCGACGTACGAGCAGTTGTGGGATGCCCTCGAGCGACTGGCGTCGGGCGGCAAGAAGGTGCGGCCGCGACTGCTGCTGGACGCGTACGCGGCCCTTGGGGGCACGGATGAACGCGCGGCCGTCGACGCCGCCTGCGCGATCGAACTGCTGCACGTCGCGCTCGTGATCCATGACGACGTGATCGATCGTGACCTCGTCCGCCGCGGCGAGATGAACATCACGGGTCGATTCGCATCCGAGGCACTGCTGCGCGGAGCGCCCAGGCGAGAGGCGCACGCGTGGGGCGAGGCGTCCTCCCTTCTGGCCGGTGATCTCATGCTCACACTCGCGCATTCCGTGCTCGCCAGGCTCGACGTGGACGAGTCGCGCCGGCAGGCCGTGCTCGACATCTTCGACGACACCGTCTTCGAGAGCGCAGCGGGCGAGCACCACGACGTGTGGCTCAGCCTGCATCTCGAATCGGCGGCGGCCGACGATGTGCTGGCCATGGTCGATCAGAAGACCGCCGCCTACTCGTTCCAGGCCCCGCTCACCCTCGCTGCGGTGCTCGCCGGCGCGCCGTCGAGCCTCCTCGAGGAGCTGACGCTGATCGCTCGTCGCATCGGTGTGATCTACCAGCTCAGAGACGATGTCCTCGGGGTGTTCGGCGACGAACGCGAGACCGGCAAGTCCGCTCTCGGCGACCTGCGCGAGGGAAAGGAGACCCTCCTCGTGTCGTATGCGCGCGCGGACCCGGCCTGGGCCACCGTCGAGCCGTACTTCGGTGACGAGGGGATGAGCGCCTCGGAGGGGGAAAGCCTTCGGCGCGTCATCGAGGAGTCGGGTGCCCTGCTGTTCGTCGAGTCGCTCATCTCCGAACGCTGCACGGAGGTGCACGCACTCATCCGGGAGTCGCACCTGCCCGCGCCGATGGTCGAGCAGCTGATCGACCTCGTCTCGACCTGCGGCACGCGCACGTCATGAAGTCGACCGACCTCGCCCTCTACACCGCGACCGCTGACGCCAGCGCCCGCGTCGTCATCCGCCGCTACTCGACGTCGTTCGGGTGGGCGAGCCGACTCCTCTCCGGATCGATGCGCGACCACATCGCCCGCATCTACGCACTCGTGCGCATCGCCGACGAACTGGTCGACGGTCCCGCCGAGGCCGCTGGCGTCGACCGCGAGAACCGCGCGGAGATGCTGGACGACCTGGAGGCCGAGACGGCGCGAGCACTGAGGCTGGGCTTCAGCACGAACCTCGTCGTGCATGCATTCGCTGCGACCGCCCGTGCGCACGGGATCGGCATGGACCTGTGCGAACCGTTCTTCGCGTCGATGCGCCGAGACCTCGATGCGACCGTGTTCGACGACGCAGAGCTCGACGAGTACATCCACGGATCAGCCGAGGTCGTCGGACTCATGTGCCTCGCGGTCTTCGAGGCCGGGTCCGTCCGCGACGTCAGCGAGCGCGAACAGCTCCAGGAGGGCGCGCGCCGCCTCGGAGCGGCGTTCCAGAAGGTCAACTTCCTTCGCGACTTCGCCGGCGATCACGACGACCTCGGGCGCACGTATCTCCCGGCCGAGGCTTCGACGAGCCCTGCACCGTCGCTCACCGAGGCATCAAAGTCCGAGGCCGTCACGTCGATCCGCGAAGATCTCCGCGTGGCAGACGAAGCCATCCCGCTCCTCGACCCCGCGTGCCGCCCCGCGGTCTGGGCCGCGAGGGCGATGTTCGGCGAGCTCGCCGACCGCCTCGAATCCACACCCGCGTCCGTGCTGATGACCACCAGAGTCAGGGTGCCCGACCCGGTCAAAGCCAGGATCCTGGTGCGCGCCCTGGCGATGAAGGCGCGTCAGTGAGCGGCAAGAGGGTCGTCGTCGTCGGTGGCGGCGTCAGCGGCCTGGCCACCGCGTGCCTGCTCGCTCGCGACGGACACGAGGTGACCGTTCTGGAGAAGAACGGTGCGTTCGGCGGTCGCGCCGGTGTCTGGCAGAAGGACGGCTTCACGTTCGACACCGGTCCGTCGTGGTACCTCATGCCGGAGGTGTTCGAGCACTTCTACCGGATGATGGGCACCAGCACCGCGGAGCAGCTCGACCTCGTGCCGCTGCAACCGGGGTACCGCATCTACGGCGAACCGACCGGGGCGGAACCGGAGGCACCCATCGACGTTCCGGCGGGGGAGCAGGCCGTCGCCGCTCTCTTCGAGAGCCGCGAGAGCGGGGCGGGCGGGCGCATCAGCGCGTATCTCGCATCCGCGACGAAGACGTACCGTGCGGCGGTGCGCTCGTTCCTCTACAACCCGTTCTCGTCCTGGCGCGACTTCACCTCGCGAGCTGTGCTGACTGCCGCGCCCGCCGTGCTGCCGTTGCTGTTCCGGTCGCTGTGGTCGTTCGCCGCTCGCCGCTTCCAGGACCTGCGACTGCGGCAGATTCTCGCGTACCCGGCCGTGTTCCTCGGCACGTCACCGTTCGCCGCTCCGGCGCTGTATCACCTCATGAGCCACATGGACCTCGTCGACGGAGTGAAGTACCCGCGGGGAGGATTCCGCGCGTTCGTCGCCTCACTCGTCGACATCGCGCGCGAGAGCGGCGTCGAGCTCCTCGCCGACAGCGATGTGCGGGCGATCTCCAGTGCGAACGGTGCGGTGCGGTCGGTCGAATTCACCCGCAACGGCGAGGCCCATCGGCTCTACGCCGACGTCGTCGTCTCGGCGATCGATGAGCACCACACCGAGACCGTGCTTCTCGAACCCGCCGACCGCTCGTATCCGCAGAAGCGCTGGGATGCGCAGGTCTCCGGACCCAGCGCCGTCCTCGTCATGCTCGGCGTGCGAGGCGCCCTGCCGCAACTGCGTCACCACACGCTGTTCTTCTCGAACGACTGGCACGACAACTTCGACGCGATCTTCGGCTCGCCGACCCGCATCCCCGAAGCGCCGTCGCTGTACGTGTGCAAACCGAGCGCCACCGACGATGACGTGGCACCCGAGGGGCACGAGAACCTGTTCGTGCTCGTGCCGCTCCCGGCCGACACCGAGATCGGGCGCGGCGGCGTGGACGGCTCAGGCGATGACGTCGTCCGCCTGGTCGCCGACCGTGCGATCGCTCAGATCGGCGCATGGGCGGGCATCTCCGACCTGGAGTCGAGGATCGTCGTGCAGCGCACATTCGGACCGGCCGACTTCGAGGCGGAGTTCAACACCTTCCGCGGCAGCGCCCTCGGCCCCGCGCACACCCTCGCCCAGAGCGCCTTCTTCCGCGGAGTGACGCGGTCGCGCAGAATCGACGGCCTGTTCTACACGGGCGCGACGTCGGTGCCCGGCGTCGGACTGCCCATGTGCCTCATCAGCGCCGAACTCGTGCTCAAGCACGTCAGGGGCGAGCATTCCCCAGGGCCGCTGGAGGAACCGTGAATCTCGTCTACGCGGCGTCGCTGCTGCTGAGCCTCGCGTGCCTCGTCCTGCTCGATGTGCGTTTCCGGCTCGTCTTCGCACGCACACCGGCGCGCTCAGCGGTCGTGCTGCTCGCCGGACTGGCGTTCTTCATCGTCTGGGATGCGGTCGGCATCGGTCTTGGTGTGTTCCGTCACGTCGACTCGCGGTGGGCCACCGGCATCCTGCTCGCCCCGCAGTTCCCGATCGAGGAGCTGCTGTTCCTCGTCTTCCTCTGCTACCTCACGCTGGTGCTGCTCAGCGGGTGGCGGCCCCTGCGGGACCGGCACGCGAGGGGGAGCCGATGACCTACCTGCTCATGTCGCTGCCGTTCGTCGCCGTCGCCCTGCTGGTGTTCGTCTTCGGCGCTGTGCACGCGCGGCGGCACGGATCGTTCGCCGGCTACCTGTCGGCGTGGGCGGTGGCCACGGCATCCCTCGTCGTCCTCACCGTCATCTTCGACAACGTGATGATGGCGGCCGGCTTCTTCGACTACGGCGTCGCGCACATCTCCGGCGTGCGCCTCGGGCTGATACCGATCGAGGATCTGCTCTACCCGATCGCCGGCGCTCTGCTGCTCAGCGGTACGTGGCAGATGCTCGGGGGCGAGGGCGGCACCCGCCGGGCTCGTACCGGCCGCAGAGAGGAGAGCAGCGATGTCTGAGATCCTCTCGACGAGCCGCACGCTGCTCACCGCCTCGCGCCCGCTGAGCTGGATCAACACGGCGTACCCGTTCGCCGCGGTCTACCTGCTCACGACCGGGCGCGTCGATGTCGCGCTCGTCGTCGGCACCCTGTTCTTCCTCGTGCCCTACAACCTCGCGATGTACGGCATCAACGACGTCTTCGACTACGAGTCCGACCTCGCCAATCCCCGCAAGGGCGGAGCGGAAGGGGCGAAGCTGCCGCCTCGGCTGCACCGCGTCACGCTGCTCGCCTCCGGTCTGCTCGCCGCGCCCTTCGTGATCGCACTGCTGATCCTCGGTGCGCATCGGCCGATCTCGTGGGCGGTGCTCGCGGTGAGCCTGTTCGCGGTCGTCGCCTACTCGGTGCGCGGCCTGCGGTTCAAGGAGATCCCGTTCCTCGACTCGATCACCTCCAGCACGCACTTCGTGACGCCCGCCCTGTACGCCATGGCGCTCGCCGGCACGGATGTCACCGCCCCGATCGTCGTGACCATGGCCGCGTTCTTCTGCTGGGGGATGGCGAGCCACGCGTTCGGTGCCGTGCAGGACATCGTCCCCGATCGCGAGGCCGGTATCGGCTCGATCGCGACGGTGCTCGGCGCATCGAGGACCGTCTGGTTCGCGTTCGTGCTCTGGGCCGTCGCCGGTGCGCTCATGCTCCTCGTGCCGTGGCCGGCGAACCTCGCGGCGCTCGCCGCAGTGCCGTACCTGCTCAGCGCGGCGCCGTACCTCCGCGTGGACGATGCGCACTCCGGCGACGTCAACCGCGCGTGGCGGCGCTTCCTGTTCATCAACTACGCCGTGGGGTTCGCGATCACCCTGCTGCTCATTCTCTGCACGACGAGAGGACTGTTCGCATGACCAGAGTGCTCGTCACCGGCGCGACCGGCTACATCGGCGGTCGCCTCGTTCCCCAGCTCCTCGCCGCAGGGCACGAGGTGAGCGTGTACGTGCGCTCGCCGTGGAAGCTGCGCGACGTGCCGTGGCGGCAGCAGGTCACGGTCTTCAAGGGCGACTTCTCGGATGCCGTGGCCACCCGCCGCGCGCTGAACGGCGTGGACACGGCGTTCTACCTCGTGCACTCGATGAGCGCCGGTCGGGATTTCGTGGATGCCGAGAAGCGCGACGCAGAGCAGTTCGCCGAGGTCGCCGCGGCTGCGAAGGTGAGCAGGATCGTCTACCTCGGCGGCCTGCACCCCGACGGTGCGACGCTGTCGAAGCATCTCTCGTCGCGGGCCGCGGTCGGCCAGACCTTCCTCGACGGAGGGGTGCCTGCCATCGTCTTCCAGGCCGGCATCGTGATCGGCTCAGGGTCGGCTTCCTTCGAGATGATCCGCCACCTCACCGAGGTGCTGCCGTACATGCCCGCGCCCCGCTGGGTGCGCAATCATGTGCAGCCCATCGCCATCCGCGACGTGCTGCGCTACCTGGTGCGCGCGGTGTCGCTGCCGGACGGCCTCAATCGCACGTTCGACATCGGCGGACCGGACATCCTCCGCTACGGCCAGATGATGAACGGGTACGCGGTCGAGGCGGGACTTCCCCAGCGCGGGATCGCCGCGCTCCCGGTGCTCACGCCGTGGCTCGCCTCGCAGTGGGTGAGCCTGGTGAGCCCCGTTCCGCGATCGATCGCGGTGCCGATCATCGCCTCGCTGCAGAACGACTGCGTCATGAGCGAGCACGACATCGACGAGCACATCGAACCGCCGGAGGGCGGGCTGCTGCCGTACCGGATGGCCGTGCGGCTGGCGTTGAAGCGCGAGGAGGAGGGCGAGGTCGAGACGAGCTGGCAGAGCGCCACGGTGCCCGGCGCGCCGAGCGACCCCCTCCCGAGCGATCCGGACTGGGCGGGGCACACCGTCTTCACCGACCTCCGTGAGAGGCGAACGAGCGCCTCCACTGCGGCCGTCTGGGACGTCATCGAGTCGATCGGTGGCGAGAAGGGCTGGTACTCGTTCCCGCTGGCGTGGGCCGCGCGCGGCTGGATCGATCGGCTCGTCGGCGGCGTCGGCATGCGACGCGGCCGACGGCACCCCACGCGGTTGCACACCGGCGATGTGATCGACGTCTGGCGGGTCGAGGCGGTCGAGCACGGGCGCACGCTGCGCCTTCGAGCGGAGATGCGGATGCCGGGGCGAGGGTGGCTCGAGCTCGGTGTCGAGCCGGCGGGCGCCGAAACCCTCTACCGGCAGCGCGCCGTGTACTTCCCGAAGGGGCTCACCGGACGGTTGTACTGGGCGATGCTGCTGCCATTCCACGGTGTGATCTTCAACGGCATGGCGCAGAGCATCCTGCGGTCGGCCGAGCGTACGCAGGCGGAGGCGGCGTGAGGCTCTGGTCGGTGCATCCCAAGTACTTCGACCGCCAGGCGCTCACGGCGTGCTGGCGCGAGGGTCTGCTCGCCCAGGCCGTGATCTCCGAACCGGGCAGAGGCTACTCCCGGCATCCGCAGCTGAGAAGGTTCCAGGAGACCGACGAGCCGCGTACGGCGATCGGCGACTATCTCAGCGCGATCGTCGATGAGGCGGATGCTCGCGGGTACCGCTTCGCCAGGGACAAGATCCGCGCGACCGGGTACGGCAGGGCGATGCCGGTGAACGACGGCCAGCTCGCCTACGAATGGACGCATCTGCTGGCGAAGCTCGAACGCCGCAGTCCGTCGGTGTGGGAGCGGTGGCGCGGGGTGCCGATCCCCGACCCGCATCCGGGCTTCACGGTCGTCAGCGGTCCGATCGCCGAGTGGGAGAAGGTCGCGTCGCCCGACCCCGCTCGCAGCATCACAGGTCAACAGGAGGCAGGAACATGAGCACCGAACCAGAGCAGCAGTACGATCGTTCCGCCGGGGCGGGTGAGCCCGCAGCATCCGACCGTCGTGAGCTCAAGCCTCCGAAGGCGTCGGGAGTGCATCTCGAGCAGGGTGCGAAGGTGCCCTCCGCCTCACCAGCGGCGCAGTCCGGGCCGGAGCACGTCGTCGAACCCGTCGCGTACGACGCGATCCTGCTTTCGGGTTTCGGCGGCCCGGAGGGGCAGGACGACGTGCTGCCCTTCCTCCGCAACGTGACGCGTGGTCGCGGCATCCCCGATGAGCGCCTGGAAGAGGTCGCCCACCACTACCGCCGGTTCGGCGGAGTGAGCCCGATCAACGACCAGAACCGGCTTCTGCGCCAGGCGCTGAAGTCCGCCCTCGCGGATGCCGGCCTGGATCTGCCGGTCTACTGGGGCAACCGCAACTGGGCGCCGTACCTGGATGAGGCGCTCGAGAGCGCGGCGAACGACGGCATCCGCCGGATGATCGCGATCCCGACCAGCGCGTACTCGTCGTACTCGTCGTGCCGGCAGTACCGCGAGGACTGGGCCGACGCGCTCGAGGCGAGCGGCACGCAGGGGATCATCCAGATCGACAAGGTCAGGCAGTTCTTCTCGCACCCCGGTTTCATCCAGCCGTTCATCGAGGGAGTGCGAGACGGCATCGCGGCCGCGGCGGAGGCAGGGCATGACGCGTCGAGCGTCGAGGTGCTGTTCTCCACGCACAGCATCCCCACCCAGGACGCCGAGTTGTCGGGTGCGGGTCTGTTCACCGACGTCGACGGCGGAGGCTACGCCGCACAGCATCTGGCCGTCGCCGAAGAGGTCATGGCCGCCGCGGCACCGGGCGTCTCGTGGCAGCTCGTCTACCAGTCGCGGTCGGGCCCGCCTTCGCAGCCGTGGCTCGAGCCCGACATCAACGACGCGCTCGAGGAGCTCGAGCACCGCAGCGCCGTGCTGATCGTGCCGCTCGGGTTCGTGAGCGATCACATGGAGGTCATCTGGGACCTCGACACCGAGGCGACCGAGACCGCGGAGCGCCTGGGCCTGTGGAGCCTCCGAACCGCGACGCCGGGCACGCACCAGGCGTTCGTCG